>Ga0207954_1000757_pt1 | contig 11083 bp, 5 predicted proteins | sample CryBogmetaGMA0M_FD_184547 | JGI IMG/M metagenome (GOLD analysis project Ga0207954, IMG submission 184547) | Freshwater microbial communities from Crystal Bog, Wisconsin, USA - MA0M (SPAdes) | ecosystem: Environmental > Aquatic > Freshwater > Lake | place: Crystal Bog, Wisconsin, USA | collected... | reverse complement strand
AAGCCTGGCTGCCGGACGACACACGGGGGGAGATCGTGGCGAACCGCGCCACAGAAGCCTCGCGGGCCAGGGATGCGAGGCACTGGCCCGTCGAGCAGCTTCTCGACCGTGGCTACGGCGTGGCCACGGCCTGCTACGGCGACGTCTTCCCTGATCGCGCCGACGGCCGTGCGGCAAGCGCCCTGGCGTATCTCCGGCCGACCACCGATGCCGCCGCGCAGCCCGACGAACCTGGCGCGATCGCCACGTGGGCGTGGCAGCTCTCGCGGATCCTCGACTGGCTTGTCACGCTGCCCGAGGTCGATGCCACGAAGGTGATCGTGGTGGGCCACTCGCGCAACGGCAAGGCGGCCGTCTGGGCCGGCGGCTGCGACGAGCGGTTCGCGATGGTGGTCTCCAACGAGTCGGGCTGCGGCGGGGCGGCGCTCGAGCGGCGGAACTACGGCGAGACGGTCGAGGCAATCACGCGGCGGTTCCCGCACTGGTTCTGTCCCGCCTTCCAGAGTTATGCCGACCGAGAGATCGACCTGCCCGTCGACGCTCATGTAACGCTCGCCATGACGGCACCGCGTCCGCTCTATGTGGCCAGCGCCGTCGACGACCGCTGGGCCGACCCGAAAGGCGAGTTCCTCGCCGCCGTCGCTGCTGGCCCTGCCTGGAGGCTGTTTGGAATGGAGGGCCTCGGCGCGACCGAGTGGCCGCCGCTCGACACCCCCGTGGGCCGTACGATCGGCTACCACGTCCGCACTGGAAAGCACGATCTTCTGGAATACGACTGGCTACGCTTCGCCGACTTCGCTGACCGCACGCTCCTCGGGATCGAACGGCCGGCGAGCGTCGATCGACCGACCGAATAGGCTGAGGGTTCGCGCTACCGGTTTGGTACACCACTATTCCACGCGGCGCGGACCGGAAGGACGATCTCACCCATTCCGGGGTTTGTTTCACGCGTGGGAGGCCGGTACAGTTCGATCCAAAGCACCGCACTCGCAGAGGGCACCATGCCAAAAAACTCCTCGCCCAACCGCCGCCGCTTTCTGGCGGCCTCGCTCCAGGCCTCCGCAGCCGCGGTCGCCGCGCCCTACGTGATCACCTCGAAGGCGCTCGGCGATGCTGTCACGCCGCCAGCGAGCGACCGGATCGTGATGGGGGGCATCGGCATGGGCAACATGGGCTCGGGGGACCAAGGGGCTTTCCTCGGCCGGCCCGACGTGCAGTACGTGGCTGTCTGCGACGTGCGGCAAAAGTGGCGGGACGACGCCAAGGGCCGCGTTGACGAGAAGTATGGCTCCAAAGATTGCGCGGCCTACATCGACTTCCGCGAGTTGCTTGCCCGCGACGACATCGATGCCGTCCACATCGCCACGCCCGACCACTGGCACTCGATCATGACGATCGCCGCCTGCCGTGCGGGCAAAGACATCTACCTCCAAAAGCCTGAGACGCTCACGCTCCGCGAGGGTCCACTCATGATCCAGGCGGCCCGCCGCTACGGCCGCGTGGTCTCCGGCGGCAGCCAGCGGGTGCTGGAGGACTACCGCGACATCGTCAATCCCTGCTGGGCGGGCGAACTCGGCACTATCAAGTCGATCGATCTCGCCACCGGCCCGCGGTCGATGCCCTGCTACCTGCCAGCCGTCGCCACGCCCCCCGACATCGACTGGGATCTCTGGCTAGGCCCCGCCCCCTGGGAGCCCTACAACCCCGGTCGCTGCGACGGGAACTTCGGCACCGGCGGCAACAGCTGGCGGTCATACATCGACTACTCCGGCGGCAGCCTCACCGACTGGGGCGCCCACAACGTCGGCGGCACGATCTTCGCGGCCGGCCTGCTCAGCGAGCAGCCCACGTCCGTGACCTGGCACCCGGCGACGAACGACGGCCACGAGGCGGCCTACGTGACCCTCGTCTACCCGAGCGGCGTCGAACTCCACTGCAACCGTCCCAAACAACTGTGGCCAGGCGATACCGCGGCGACCGTGTCGCATGAGCGGGGCATCGTGATCCGCGGCACCGGCACGTCGATCACCCCCAAGCCGGTGCCTTCCTACAGGGGCAATGGTGGCATCTACGGCGACTTCATCGAGTGCGTCAAAACTCGCGAGCGGCCGTTCCGCGACATCGAACTCTGCGTCAACACGATGACCGCACCACACATGGTGGCCATCGCCCAGCGGCTTGAACGATCGCTTGAATGGGACCGCTCGGCGCAGCGGTTCATGAACGACGAGGAGGCCAATCGCCTGCTCGACCGCGCCCGACGCGAACCCTGGACGCTCTGACCCGGAGAACCACCATGCCCTTCGATACCACCACCCTCGACAGTCCATTCGCCGCGCTCGCCGCGTTCGACTGGGGCGCTGATGCCGCCCCGCTCGGCGTGATCGATGCCGCCGTGGTGGCGGCCCACGGCGACGCCGCGCTGACGGCCGACCTGGAAAAGCGGCTCGGTGCGATCATTTCGGGAGCCTCATCGCGGGCGGCGAAAGACTATGCCTGTCGCAAGCTCTCGATGATCGGCACGGCGGCCTCGGTGCCGGGGCTCGCGCTGCTGCTCACCGATCCCCACGAATCACACATGGCCCGATTCGCACTCGAGCGGATCCCGGCTCCGGCGGCAGCCGACGCCCTGCGGCAGGCGCTCGGCAACGTCCGCGGCGACCTCGTCATCGGCATGATCTCGTCGCTCGCCAACCGGCGCGACGCCGCGAGCGTGAAGCCGCTGGCAGCCCTTCTCGCCGGCGACGCGAAGATCGCAGCAGGAGCGGCTTCCGCGCTCGGCCGGATCGCCACCGTGGATGCGGCCGCCGCGCTCGCGGCGGCAAAGGTTCAGCCGGGGCCGGTCGCCGACGCCGTGGTCGATGCCCGGCTCGCCTGTGCCGACGCCCTGCTCGCCGCGGGAAATCGCGGTGCCGCGAAGGCGATCTACGAGGCGGTCGCCGCAGGGATCGGCGATGCACCGACCACCCGTCGCGGCCGTGCCCTGCGGATGGCGGCCCGCAGCGGCGTCCTTGCCGCGCTCGACGACACCATCGGCCAGGCTATCCGCCGAGGCTTCATAACAGCGTGGCTTGCCGTCGCCCTGCTGGTGCCGATGGCGCACGCGGAAGTTGTCGCTCCGGCCCCCTCTGCCACCGCCAAGCAGGCGGCCGAGAGCGTGCTCGCCGCGATCGCAGCGGGTGACGCAGACCTGCGGGCTGTCGCTCTCGAGCGCGTCCGATACGGGCTTCACGGCACGTGGTTCAGCGAGGCCCTCGTTGCCAAACTGCCCGCACTCGATCCCCGCCGGCAGATCGAAGTTCTCTCGGCGTTGGCCGACCGGGGCGACGTCGCGGCCGTGGCTGCCGCCACGAGCCTCCTGAAGTCATCGGGCGACGCCGACGTTCGGCTCGCGGCGATCCGCGCGGTGGGCAAACTGGGTCGTGGAGCCGACGTGCCGGCGCTCGTGGTGGCACTTGCTGGCGAGGGTGCCATGCCGGCAGCGGCGCGGCGGGCGCTGGTGGACCTCTCTGGCCCCGATGCCGCGACGGCGATCCGCAAGGCTGCGGAGACCGGTTCGGCCTCGTCGCGGGCTACGATCCTCGACATCGTCGCCGAACGCCGTGACCGCGGCGCCGTGCCGCTCCTGGTCGCCGCGGCCGGTGACGACGACGCCGCGATCCGTCAGGCGGCGATGCGCGGCCTGGCTGCGTTCGGCGGCCCGAACGAGATCCCGGCGATGGTGGCGTCGCTCGAGAAGTCGTCGGGGGACGAGCGGAAGGCCGCCGAACTGGCGATCGTGAGGGTCTGCACGTCCAGTCGCGATGCCGAAGCGGCTGCCAACGCGGCCATCGCCTCCTATGAGGCTGCGGACGAAGCGAGCCGCCAGGTGCTCCTGCCCGCCCTCGCCCGCATCGGTGGCCCGAAGGTGATGGCGATGATCGACGCGATGCTCGCCGATCCGGCGAAGCGGCCACAGGGGCTCGACGCCCTCTCCAAGTGGCCCGACGCCACCGTCAAGGACCGGCTCCTCGAACTCTTCGGGACGGCAGCGGAGCCGAAGGAGAAGGATCTGCTGCTCGGCACGCTCATTCGGATCGCGCCCCTGCCCGACAATAAGCTCGACGACGGTCAGAAGCTCGACCTCCTCGTGAAGACGATGGCTCTCTGCCAACGCAACGAAGACAAGGCGAAGGTGCTCGAGCGGGCCAACGCGATCCGGACGATCGAGACCTTCCGGTTCGTCGTGCCCTACGTCGATGACCCGGCGCTTGCCGAGTCGGCCTGCGGCAGCGTGGTGGAGCTCGCCCACCACCAGAAGCTCCGCGACGCTCACAAGGAGGAGTTCACCGCGGCGCTCGACAAGGTCCTCGGGATCACGAAGAACGACGAACTCATCGAGCGGGCCACCCGCTACAAAGCGGGCCAGACCTGGAACCGCCAGAAGAAGAGTTGACCGTCGGCACAGAGCCGCGGCCTGGCACCCTGCGTCCCGTAGCGCAGGTTTTCAACCTGCGGCACATCCGGCACAGGTTGAAAACCTGTGCTACTCGTCACGCATCGCAGAAGCCCAACGCCGTGAGGCGTGGGGTGAACCACCACCAGACGCCGCAGCCATCGCGATGCGCCCGCGGCCTCACGGCCGGTCGGCTTTCACTCGCCTCGCACTCGAGCGCGAGGATCACGTGTGAACCGTATCACTTGCGAAACTGGCCGCCGTCGAGGCCGTGCCCCTTCATGAGCCGGTAGAGCGTGCCCCGCGGCAGTCGCGCCTCGCGAGCGGCCGCTGACACATCACCGAGGTGCCGCGCGAGCAGGTCGGTGAGAAACTGCTTCTCGAACCGGGCCACATGATCGGCCCGCTGGGCGAAGAAACCGACGGCCTCCGCCTCGGCGCTGGCGGTCCTGCCCGCCGCACTCACCACATCGTCAGGCAAGTCGTCGATCCCCGCCATCGACGACCGCGTCATGGCGATCGCCCGACGGACAACGTTCTGCAGTTCGCGGACGTTGCCCGGCCAGTGGTAGCCCTTGAGCACCTGATACACGTCGGTCGAGAGGCCGCCGACGCTCCGTCCCATCTCCGCAGCCGCCTTATTGGCGAAGTGCTCGGCCAGCAGACCGATGTCGTCGCCCCGCGTCCGGAGCGGCGGCAGGTCGACCCGCACCACGTTGATGCGATAGTAGAGGTCGCGACGGAACTCACCTCGCTGCACCATCTGGTCGATCTCGCGAGACGTGGCGGCCACCACGCGGACGTCGACCGGGTTCTCCTGACGGGCCCCCACGCGGCGGACCCGGCGCTCCTGGAGCACGCGGAGCAGCTTCGCCTGCAACGGGAGGGGCAGTTCGCCCACCTCGTCGAGGAACAGCGTGCCGCCGTCGGCGAACTCGACGAGCCCCATTCGCCTGGCGTCGGCGCCCGTGAAGGCCCCGCGCTCGTGGCCGAAGAGCTCGCTCTCGATCAGGGCGTCGGGAATCGCCCCGCAGTCCACCGGCACAAACGGACCCTCGGCCCGCCGGCTGCGGGAGTGGATTGCCCGGGCGACAAGTTCCTTGCCGGTCCCCGTCTCACCGGTGACGAGCACGTCGACGGAACTGGTCGCCACGCGATCGATGATCGAATACACCTGCTGCATCGCCCCGCTTTCGCCGAGAAACTCGGCGAACGAGTAGGGCCGCTCGACCGCCCGGCGGAGCACCTCCTCCTGGGCCCGGCGTCGCGACGTCAGTAGCAGCTTCTCGATTGCGTCTTCGAGGTCGGTCTCGATGTGGGCGATGTCGAGGTAGTCGCCCGCGCCGGCGTTCAGGCAAGCGCGGGCTGTGTCGACACTCGGCCGGGGATCGATCACCACCATCGGCAACTGCGGATCGGCCTTGCGAAGGGCCGCATAGAGCACATCGGCGGTCGGCCCCGATCGGGCCGTGACCACGCCGAGATCCCAGGAGTCACGAGACAGCGTGGTGAGCGCCCCATCCAGAGAGGTCTCCACCCGCACCTCGAGCGGTTGGAGCCTCGCCACGAGCCGCGAGTAGGGCAGGGCGGTGGCGCCGGCGGAATCGATGATGATGATGCGGGGCTGCTGCACGAAACCAAAGCCTTGGGGCGCCTGTGGCCGCCAACCGTGCGCCTGCCGCGACAAGTATGCAACCGCTTGTCGCGCGGGGCAACCGCCGCCGCCGCTTTCGCCCACAAGGAGCTCTGGTACATTCGATCGAGGTTTGACTCAGCGTTTTCGCCGCCTTTGGAGCCCTTCCGCGCATGGCGATCGACACCTACGCCCCCTGTCCCGGCGGCACTGGCAAGAAGATCAAGTTCTGCTGCGCCGATCTCGTCGGCGACCTCGAACAACTCGACACGCTCGTGGAGGGCGACCAGATCTCGGCCGCCCTCGACCAGGTGAAGCGGTTGGAGGAGAAGCACCCCGGCCGCGCCTGCCTGATGGCCACGCGGACGAAGTTGGAACTCGCGTCGAAGCGCTATGAGGAGTCGGCCGCCAGCAGCATGGCCTTCCTCGACGCCTTTCCCGACAACCCGCTGGCGCTCGGTCACGCCGCGATCACCGACGCGCTCGCCGGCCGGATGCAGGAGGCCGCGGCGTCGTTCGACAAGGCCCGCGCCTCGGCTGCAGCCGAGGGGAAGGAAGCGTCGGCGGAACTCGTGCGAATCGCTGCCACGCTCGTGCAGGCGGCGGCTCAGCTCGGCCACATCGGTTTCGCCCAGGGAATCGTCGAATGGCTCGGCGACTCGGGGCTCGGCACTGACGAGGAACGGCGGCTCCTGGCGGCGATCGTAGGCTCGTCGGGCGTGCCGGCGGCGCTGCGAACCAGGATGCGTCTGGAGCCACTTGAGGGCGACTCACCCTGGCGGGTGGAGTTCGAGGCCGCCCTCGACCACGCCCGGCATTGGAAACTGGCGAAGGCCTTGACCACGTTCCGGAGCCTCAAAGCCGTGGCGGGCGAGTGCCGGCAGCTCTTCACGAATATCGCTGTGATCTGCGAAATGCTTGCCCAACCCTTCGAGGCCGCGGAGGCCTGGCTGGCGGTGGCGAAGATGAAGGGCACGCCTCCGGATGACGCCATTGAGATGACCGGCCGGGCAATCGCGCTAGAGAACGAGGCCGATCCCGATCGTTCACCCCTCGTGAAATTCGCGAGCCGTATCGCGCCGCTCACGGTTCCTGCGGGCGAGGAGGGCAGTGCCACCATCGACCTTCTGGAGGACAGGATCCGCCACGCCGGTCGCTTCGACCAGGCGGCCTTCGACCGTGCCCAGTGGGTTTCGCGTGGTGCCGCGCCGCCGCGGTCCGCCTGGCGGGTCTACGACGAAGGGTCACCGGCCCGGCTGCTGGCGACACTCCTGATCTTCGGCCGGCAGACCGATCGGGATCCGGAGGCCGTGCTCCAGGGCTTCGCCGCCGACATCGAGCAGGCGCGGCCTGCGGTCGAGGCGGCAGTCGGTTGCACGTTCGGCGAAGAGATGACAACCGACGCGATGCCCGCGGTCACACCCACGAACTGGCTGATGGGTTCCCAGTTCCGGATGAAGCCGCCCACGTCTGCCCCCGCCCCAGCACCGGCCGGCGAGCCCTCCGTCTTCGACTCGATTCTCGACGAGCAGCGACAGGCAACCTGGGACCGGTTCCTCGCCGTCTGGCCCGACACGCCGTTGCCCGAACTGCTCGGCAAGACGCCCCGCGAGGCCCTTCGCGATCCCCAGGCCGCGCGACGGGTCGAGTCGCTGGTGAGCGAGGGCGAAGCGACGTCCCGGCGGCCCGACGCCTCGACGGCATGGACCGCCCTCCGGGAGCGGCTTGGCATCGCGCCGCCGGCGACCCTCGAATCGACGCATCCCTTCGACGACGCTGTGCCGCCTCTGCGATGGCACCGCCTCGACATGGCGAAACTCTCGATCGACGAACTCCGCGGCGTCCTGGTGACGTCTCTCGATGCGGGCTTCGAAAAGGCCGCCGGGCTGGCGGCCGAGGCGCTCGCCGCACGGTCCGACGCCACACCGGCCGATCGCTGGGAGGCCCTCGGGGTGCTCGAGGAGCGGGCCGCATCGAGCGTCCGTAAGCTCGAGATCATCGCCGAGCTTCGCGACATCGCCAAGACGCTCAAGGCCAACGACGGCATGCTCGACGTGGCCGAACTCCGCGTGCGGATGCAGCGGGGTGACGAGGCCGATGCGGTCCGACTGCTCGAACACGTTCGCCGCGAGCACGGCCGCGACCAGCAGGTGATCCAGGCGTTCGCCGAGGTGCTGATGGAGGCGGGCGTCGACCTTTCGGCTCTGGCCGGACGCTCCATGCCGGGCGGCGCAGGCGGCCCCGCCGGTGCCGCGATGCCCGCGGCCGCCTCGGCTGCCGAGGCGGGCAAGCTCTGGACGCCGGGAGGCGAGTCGTCGGCATCGGCCGGGGGCGAGAAGAAGGTCCTCTGGACGCCGAACTGACGGCCCATGGCGTGGAGCCCCTTCGACGAGGCGACGATGCGGCGGGCGCTCAAACTCGCGGCCCGCGGCCGCGGCTTGGTGGAGCCGAATCCGCAGGTGGGCGCTGTCGTTGTCAGGGACGGCGACATCGTTGGTGAGGGCTGGCACGAGCGATTCGGCGGACCGCATGCGGAGGTCATGGCGCTCGGCGCCGCCGGCCCCAAGGCCCATGGCGCAACCCTCTTCGTCACGCTCGAGCCGTGCTGCCACCACGGCAAGACGCCCCCCTGCACCAGCGCCATCCGTGCTGCGGGGATCGCCCGCGTGGTCGTCGCCACAGGTGACCCGTTTCCGGCGGTCGCCGGCCGCGGCATCGAGACGCTTCGCGCGGCCGGCATCAACGTCGAGACCGGCCTGCTCGCCGCCGAGGCCGAGCGCCTCACGGCACCGTTTCGCACGCTCGTCACGCGAGGCCGTCCCTGGGTGATCGCCAAGTGGGCCATGAGCCTCGACGGTCGACTGGCGGCCGCGCCGGTCCAGGACCGCTGGATCTCCTCGGTTGAGTCGCGCGGAGTCGTCCACGACCTGCGGAGCCGTGTCGATGCGATCGCCGTCGGTATCGCCACGGCGGTGGCCGACGACCCGCTGCTGACGGCCAGGCCCGTGGCGGGATCCACGGCAGGCCCCCGGCAGCCACTGCGGATCGTGCTCGACGGCCAAGCCCGGCTGCCACTCGCGAGCAAGCTCGTGCAGACGGCGAGACAGCTGCCGGTGCTCGTTGCCGTCGGACCGCAGGCGCCACATGACAAGGTGGCGGCACTCCAGGCGTCCGGCTGCGAGGTCTGGCGGGGCGACGCAGCCGATACTGCCACCCGAACGGCAGCGCTCCTCGTCGAACTCGGCCGGCGTCGGCTGACAAACCTGCTCGTGGAGGGCGGGCCGACACTTCTCGCTGGGATGTTCGCAGCCGATCAGATCGACGAAGTCTGGGCCTTCATCGCACCGCTGATCCTCGGGGGCGGCACGGCTGGCGGCCCGCCACCCCTTCCGGATGTGCCCCGGCTCGCGGTTGAAGACGTGTCGTTCCCCGGTGGCGACGTGCTGATCCGCGGCACGATCGGAGGGCCGACGATCACTTCGCCGGCGTGTCGCGAATCACGTTCTGCCAATGGGTGACCAGGGCGTCGCCCTGAAACGACGTCTCGGCGGCAGCCGCCCGGAGCGACTTCGCCGCGGCGAGCACGATTCGCACGTGCTCGAGCACCTCCTTGGCCTGCTCGTTCTCATCGGCCGCAGTCAGTTCGACGTCGGGGTCGACGACACCATCCCGTTCCTGCACACAGCCGTAGCGGGTGAGGTAGGTGACCCACGGCTCGAGGGCGTCGATCACCCCCGCAACATCGAAGGCCGCCGCGGATACGAGCGGCTCGTCGAACTTGGCGAGCTGTGAACCCGTTTCGAGCCGGCTCTCGACGAGCATCCGCCCGGCCTGCTTGGGCACCATCGAAAAGACTGCCACCTGGTCGCCCACGCCGATTGCCGGGCGAATCTGCTCATCCAGACGGCTATTCACGAGCTTCCACGACCACACCGAACCGTCGTCCACCTTGGCCTTCTCGGGCTCGGGAATCTGGTAGCCCTCGGGAACCGTGTCGGGATCCATCTGCCGCAGGGCCTCGGTGAGTTCGTCGCCGAGCGCGAACAGGTCGCTGAGGCCCTCACGGAACAGTTTCGGGTCGTCGAGCGACACCACCACTGCCGGCTCGACGAGCGGGAGCGGTTCGGCCGACGGCGGCAGGTCCCCCTGGACCCGTTTCGTCCGCCCCTTGGAGTCGAGTACCAGGCCAACCTGGCCGTCGGCCATTGACTTCACGATCTTGTCACGGAAGATCGCCGCGAACTTCACGCCCAACGGCGCGACGTGCTCAGAAAAGGCGTCGAGCTTTTCGCGCTCGTCGATCCCCATCTCACCGCGGCCGTGCTTCTGGACGAGCCCCCATGCCCCGCGAACGAGTTCGACCACCGCGTCGATCCCCTCCGGGTCGCTCTTCATCCTGGAAACCATCACGCCCAGGGGCGCGCCGCCGGCATGTTCGAGCAGATCGAGTCGCTTGGCCCCGTCAAACGGCTGGTTCCGCGCCCAGTTCCAGGAATAGCCCTCGTACCCTCGCTCGGCGAGGAACGAAAATGCCATCCACGGCCCAGGCTCCGGCAGTCGCTTCCCCCACTCGTCGACGACCTTCTCCGCGAGCCCGCGAAAGTCTTTCTTGGCTTCGACCGTTACTCCCGACGATTCATCGAGTTGGTCGACGACCCCAAGGAGCGATTCCACGTCGGACCGCGATGAGTTCACCGCCTCGCAGAGCGACTCGCTCATGTAGGAGATGCCGGTGAGCCGCTTGTCACCGTGCTCCGCAAGCGGCGCAAACGCCGGCAGCGTGAGGATGCCCTTCCGTCCGCCGTTCGGCAGGACCAGCTTCTCGAGGTGGTCGGCCGAGTCACCGAGCGACACGATCACCCAGTCGCCCACGAGCCCGATCGCGAGCACGACGTCGAGTGTCTTCAGGCGTCCAAAGACCTTCGCCACGCCCTCGGCATCGTCGGTCAGTTCGATGGCCGACCGTTCGAGTTCTTCCCAGGGCGCCTGCGCCCCATCCAGCGTGAACGTAAGGA
>Ga0207954_1000754_pt1 | contig 11099 bp, 8 predicted proteins | sample CryBogmetaGMA0M_FD_184547 | JGI IMG/M metagenome (GOLD analysis project Ga0207954, IMG submission 184547) | Freshwater microbial communities from Crystal Bog, Wisconsin, USA - MA0M (SPAdes) | ecosystem: Environmental > Aquatic > Freshwater > Lake | place: Crystal Bog, Wisconsin, USA | collected... | reverse complement strand
GCCCGCCGACCGGCCCGCCCGGCCCGGGCCACGCGAGCACGTCGACGTCGAGCGGGCCCCATTCCCGTCCCAGGCCATCGGCGGCGAGCGTCGCCCGCACCACGCGGGGCGGCGTTCCGGCCGCCGGCCAGCCGGCCCCGCGGGAGACGAACATCGCCTCGAGCAGCGTCGCGAGCCCGTCGCCCGCCAGCCGCACGATCGCCCGCGCGCCGGGTCCGGGCACCGTCGCCGGCGCCACGATCAGCTCGTCGGCCGACCACATGGCACGCCACCTTCCAGGACGGGAACCACGCTCCCCGGCCGGACGCCCGCCCGGGACACCGGAGCCGCCGCTACTTCCGCTTCCGCGCCTGCCGCTTCTCGCGCGCGGCCACCGCGGCGGCGCCCGCCGGCCCGCCCGACACCGGCGCGAACGCGGCATCGACCACGCGGCCGCCTCCCGGCGCGGCCGGCAGCGTCTTCGGCAGCCAGAGCCGCTCGGCGATGCCCCACAGGCTCGACGCGATGAAGTAGAGGCACAGGCCGCTGGGAACCTTGAAGAACATCAGCGCCATGAACCACATCATGTAGTTCATCACCTGCTGCTGGATCCGCTGCTGCTCGTCCATCGCCGGCGGCATCATCAGCTTCTGCTGCCAGAGAAACAGGCCGATCGTGATCAGCGGAAACACGTTGAGGAACGGTCCGAGCCAGCCCTCCGGGGCGGTGAGGAACCCGGGCAGGAACTTCGACCAGTCCCAGAGCATGTCGGGCGCGGCGAGGTTCGAGCACCAGCGGATCGCCGAGCTGAACAGCGGGGCCTGGCGGAGCTCGACGTCGGTGGCGAGCGAGCGGTAGAGCCCCATGAAGATCGGGACCTGGAGGAAGACGAGGAGGCAGCCCCCCATCGGGTTGTAGTTGTGCTTCTTCCACAACTCCTGGGTGGCCTGCGTCTTCTTGACCGCGTCGTCCTTGTACTTGTCGTTGATCGCCTTCATCTCGGGCTGGAGCGCCTGCATCTTCTGCGACGAGATGGCCTGCTTGCGGCTCACCGGGAACATGGCGGCCCGCACGAACACGGTGAGGAGAAGGATCGCGATCCCGTAGTTGCCGATCACGGCATGGAGCGCGTGGAGGATCGCGATCATCGGCCGCGCCACCCAGCCGAACCAGCCGTAGTAGACGAGGTCGTCCATGCCGGCGCCGGGGGCGCCGAACTCGGCGAGCAGTTCGGGCCGCTTGGGGCCGGCGAAGATGCCGTAGCGATGGGTCACCACGCCCCCCGCGGGCACGACGAGATCGCGGGAGACGAGCCGGGCCGTGACGTCCACGAGCTTCTTGCGGGCCGCCGGGGGCACGTCGCCCGCCCGCAGCGGTTTGACCTCGGCGAGCGCCGGCGCGTCGGGGCCGCCGCGGGAGGGGATCAGTGCGGCGGCGAAGTAGAGGGCGTCGACGCCCGCGAACGACAGGGGCGCCGCGTCCCCGATCGTGGAGGCCGGGAAGTCGAGGTTGCCGTCGGCGATCTTGAGGCCGCTGATGATCGCGCTCTGGTTGCCGACGAAGCGCACGGCGACGTCGCGGACCGCGAGCGTGCCCCAGTCGCGGGCCACGCGCTGCGTGTACCACCAGCCCTCGGTCGGCAGGCCGGTCGGCCCGTCGAGCGCGTAGGCCACGGGCACCTCACTGCCCGCGGCGCGGAGTTCGACGACCAGCTCGAGGCCGTAGCCGTTCTCCGACCCGCCGGCGGGGGCGAGGCCATATTCCTTCTCGACCGTGAGGCCGCCGGGAAGCGTGCGGCGGAACCGCACGCGGTCGGCGCCGGTGCCCTCGACGACCTCCCAGTCGGCCGCGGCGAGCTCCTGTCCGGGGATCTCGCCGTCCGCGTCGGGCCGACGGCGTCCGTCCCGCGCATCGAGCGAGAGCTGGAAGGAGAGCGGGTCGTGCGGGTCTCGGTCGGGATCGAAGACCGGCGCGGTGCGAAACTCCGGCCGCACCACCTCGAGCGGCCGCCGCCCGAGTTCCGCCTCGAGCGTCTGCGGGCTGCCGGCGCGGACGATCTCGACCGGGACACGCTCGCCGGGCTTCGTCTTCCCGAGCGCGTCGCGGAGGGCGGACGGCTCCGGCGTCGCCCGACCCGCGATCCGCACGATCGTGTCGCCGGCGACGAGTCCCGCACGATGGGCGGGTGTCGCCGGACCGACGACCCCGACGCGGCAGCCGTCGGCGACCCGCTCGAGGGCGAGGTGGCCGAGATAGCCCGAGCGATCGTCCTGGTCGTGGAAGCGGTCGTCGGCCAGCTCGATGCGCTCGACAGCCGCCCCGCGGCTGGTGAGCGTGACGAGCATGCGGGCCGCCTGCGGGTCGAGCGAGCCGAGCGTCCGCCGGGTGCGCGGCGCGGGCGTCGATGAGGCCGGTTCCGACGCCTCGGCGGCGGCCGGGTCACCGGCCGGCGGGCGGGCGGCGCCGGCGTTCGCCTCGCGATCCGCACCCTCCGGCGCGGCCGCACCACCCGCGACTCCTTCCTCCCCTGCCCCCCCGGCGGCAGCCGGGGCCGCCGCGGGCGCACGGGGCCTCGGGAAGAGCCACGTCTGCAGGGCCTGCGTGGCGACCACGATGGCCAGGGAAATGGCGAAGAACTGGATGTAGCGGCGTTCCACGGCGGGATCCCTGCGGGCGGGGGCGGAAAGACTCGTGAGGATACCGGGCGGTCAGCGGCCCTGCCCCAGCCTGTCGCCGAGAAAGTTGTCGAGGTCCGGGATGCCGTGGATTTTCCGCGACGTGACCTCGAACGGATAGGCGACCCTGCGGTACCGCACCCGGCGGTCGTCCTCCACGAGCACGTAGCAGGCCCGCGGGTCGCCGTCGCGGGGCTGGCCGACGGAGCCGACGTTGACCATCGCCTTCGTCGCCGGGAGCTCGATCGCCGCCTCCGTCTCACCGCGGGGCACGCCGGGCGAGATGAACTCGGGCGACGTCGTGAACACGCCCGGGATGTGGGTGTGGCCCTGGAAGCAGTAGCGGCTCACCAGTTCGAAGATGTGCTCCATCTTCAGGGGGTTGTAGATGTCCTCGGGAAAGACGTATTCGTCGAGCGGGCGGCGGGCCGAGCCGTGCACGAAGAGGAGGTCGCCCTCGGGGTGGGTGCGGGGCAGTTCGCCGAGGAAATCGGTGAGGCGTGTGGCGGCGTTGCGGGGCATGCGGTCGTGCAGTTCGAGCTGGCTGCGGGTCCAGCGGATGGCCCGCTCCGCGCCGGAGTTGAACCCGTCGGGGTCGAAGAGGGCGCCCTGGTCGTGGTTGCCGAGGATGACGAGGCCGCACCGGTCGCGGACGAGCTTCACGCACTCGCAGGGGTTCGGCCCGTAGCCCACGATGTCGCCGAGGCAGGTGATTGTGTCGACCTTCTGCCGGTCGATATCCTCGAGCACTGCGTGGAGCGCCTCGAGGTTGCCGTGGACGTCGCTGATGATGGCCCGCTTCACGAATGCTCCAACGCAGCGCGGGCCGCATTTTCGCCGGCTCTGCGCAGAATTTGAGCGTACGCCCCCCCTTGGGCGCGGTCAAGGACGTTGCCTGCGAGTCCACCCCCGCCCATGAGAATCCTCGCGATCGACACGAGCGTCGGCGCCGGCTCGGTGGCCGCCGTCGACGACGAGGGCGGCGTCGAGCGGCCCCTCGGCCCGCAGGGCGAGCATGCGCGGGTGCTCGCCGGCGCACTCGTCGAGGTCGCCGACCGCCGTGGCTGGCGGCGCGACGGCCCGGCGCTCGCGGCCGCCGATCTCGTCGCCGTCGTCCGCGGCCCCGGGTCGTTCACCGGGCTGCGGGTCGGCGTGAGCGCCGCCAAGGCGCTGGCGTGGTCGTGCGGCGCGCGGCTGGCGGGGGTGTCGGGCTTCGAGGTCGTGGCCCGGCGGACCGCCCGGGTGACGGGCTGGAACGACGCGCTGATCGCGGTCGCGTTCGACGCCGGCCGCGGCGATGTCTACGCCACCACGGTGGAGCCTTCGGCGGGCGGGTGGCGCGTCGCCGATGCCGTCCTCGTGCCGGGTGAGTCTTGGATCGACGCTCTGCCGCGCGGATCGCGGGTGTCGGGGCCCGCGCTCGGGGCGTGGGGCGAACGCCTCGCGGCCCGCGGCCGGCTCGAGATCGCCCCGCCGGAGGCCTGGTTCCCCGCGGCCACCGACGTCGCCGAGGCGGCCCGGTCGCGGGCGATCGCGGGGGCGTACGACGATCCGCGGACCCTCGTGCCGGAGTACCTGCGGCCGAGTTACGCGGAGGAGGCCCGGCGGCCGGGCCCGTGAGCCGGCCGCGATCCGGCGCGGCTGTCTCCCGCGTGCGGCCCCGCTACATTGATGCCCGACTCGGGCGGGCTCCGGGGCGGACGGCGTTGCGGCCGTTCGGCCGAGTCGCGACGTCCGGCCACCAGCCACGGGAACCCACACTTCATGCGGCCGATCACGAAGCTCCTCGTCGCCAATCGCAGCGAAATCGCGATCCGCGTGTTCCGGTCGGCCCACGAGCTGGGCATCCGTACCGTCGCCATCTACGCGCACGAGGATCGTTTCGCCCTCCACCGCTTCAAGGCCGACGAGGCCTATCTCGTGGGCAAGCCGGGCGAGCCGATCCGGTCGTACCTCGACATCGAGGCGATCGTGGCCCTCGCGAAGGCTCACGGCGTGGACGGCATCCACCCGGGCTACGGCTTCCTCTCCGAAAACCCCGACTTCGCGGCCGCCTGCGCGGAGGCGGGAATCACGTTCGTGGGCCCGCGGGTGGAGCTCCTCGAGACGCTCGGCGACAAGACCGCCGCGCGTGAGCTGGCGCGGCGGGCGGGCGTGCCGATCCTCGCCGGCAGCGCCAAGCCGGTGGCCAGCCACGCCGATGCCCTGAAGATCGCCAAGGAGCTCGGCTGGCCGGTGATCCTCAAGGCCGCCCACGGCGGCGGCGGACGCGGCATGCGCGTGGTCCGCGGCGAAGACGAACTCGCCGTCGCCCTCGAGAGCGCCCAGCGCGAGAGCAAGACGGCCTTCGGCTCGGCGGCCGTGTTCGTGGAGAAGTTCATCCAGCGGGCGCGGCACATCGAGGTGCAGCTGCTCGGCGACCTCCACGGCAACCTCGTGCACCTCTTCGAACGCGACTGCTCCGTGCAGCGGCGGCACCAAAAGGTGGTGGAACTCGCCCCGGCGCCCAATCTCGACGAGCCGACCCGACGGGGCATCTGCGACGCGGCGCTCGCCATCGGCCGCACCGCCCGCTACGAGAACGCGGGCACCGTCGAGTTCCTCGTCGACGCCGACACCGGCAAGTTCTATTTCATCGAGGTCAACCCCCGGATCCAGGTGGAGCACACCGTCACCGAGGAGATCACCGGCATCGACATCGTGCGGCGGCAGCTCCTCGTGGCCCAGGGCCACAAGCTCTCCGATCCGCAGGTGGGTCTCGGCGACCAGCAATCGATCCGCTCGATGGGGGCGGCGATCCAGTGCCGCGTCACCACCGAGGACCCCGAGAACCGCTTCCTCCCCGACTACGGCCGCATGACGGCGTACCGGTCGGCGAGCGGCATGGGCATCCGGCTCGACGCCGGCACCGCCTTCTCCGGCGCCGTCGTCACGCCCTACTTCGACTCGCTGCTCGTGAAGGTCACCGCCCGCGGCCTCACCCATCAGGAAGCCGCCGGCCACATCGAGCGCTGCCTCGAGGAGTTCCGCATCCGCGGGGTGAAGACGAACATCCCCTTCCTCATCAACCTCGTCACGCACCCCGACTTCCTCGCCGGCAACTGCACCACCCGGTTCATCGACGAGACCCCCGCGCTCTTCGACTTTCCGATCCGGCGTGACCGTGCCACGCGGGTGCTCGAGTATCTCGGCGACGTGATCGTCAACGGCAACCCGCTCGTGAAGGGCCGGGCTGCCGCGGCACGCCGCCAGCCGGCCCCCCTGCCCGCCTTCGACCGCTTCGCCCCGCCGCCGGCCGGCACGCGGACGAGGCTCCAGGAGCTCGGGCCCGCGAAGTTCGCCGCCTGGGTTCGCGACCAGAAGCGGCTCATGCTCACCGACACGACGATGCGCGACGCCCACCAGTCGCTGCTCGCCACTCGGATGCGCACCCACGACATGCTCGCCGTGGCCGACGCCTACGCCCGGCTGTGCAGCGGCTTCTTCTCGCTGGAGATGTGGGGCGGGGCCACGTTCGACACGTCGATGCGGTTCCTCCGGGAGTGCCCGTGGGACCGGCTCCTGGCGCTCCGCGAGCGGATCCCGAACATTCTCTTCCAGATGCTCCTCCGGGCGAGCAACGCCGTCGGCTACACCAACTACCCCGACAACGTCGTGCAGGCGTTCGTGAAGGAATCGGCCGCGTCGGGCATCGACGTGTTCCGCGTGTTCGACCCGCTCAACTGGGTGCCGAACATGAGGGTGGCGATCGACGCCGTGGTGGAGAGCGGCGCGATCTGCGAGGCGGCCGTCTGCTACACCGGCGACGTCCTCGACCCGAAGCGCACGAAGTACTCCCTCGACTACTACGTGAAGCTCGCCAAGGAACTGGAGAAGGCCGGCGCCCACATGCTCGCCATCAAGGACATGGCGGGCCTCTGCAAGCCGTTCGCCGCGGGGAGGCTCGTGAAGGCCCTCCACGACGAGATCGGCATCCCGATCCACTTCCACACCCACGACACGTCGGGCGCCCAGATGGCGAGCGTGCTCGAGGCCGCCCGCCACGGTGCGAGCGTCGTCGACGCGGCGTTCGCCTCGTTCGCCGGCCTGACGAGCCAGCCCAACCTCAACGCGCTGGTCGACGCGGTCCGCCACACGCCGCTCGACACCGGCCTCGACCCGGAGCCCCTGCGGCACCTCTCCCACTACTGGGCCGCGGTCCGCGAGCACTACACGGCGTTCGAGTGCGACATGAAGGCCCCCGACGCCGACCTCTACCTCCACGAGATGCCCGGCGGCCAGTTCACGAACCTCCTCGAGCAGGCCAAGGCCCTCGGCCTCGGCGACCGCTGGGAGGAGGTCTGCCGCGCCTACGCCGACGTGAACCAGCTCGTGGGCGACATCGTGAAGGTGACCCCCACGAGCAAGTCGGTGGGCGACCTCGCGCTCCTGCTCGTGACCAACAACATGCACGCGTCGGACCTGCTCACCGACTCCCGAGAACTGGCCTTCCCCGAATCGGTGATCGACCTGCTCGCCGGCCGCATGGGCCAGCCGCCGGGTGGTTTTCCGGCCGACGTCGTCAAGCGGGTCGTCCGCGCGGGCGACGTGGTCACCGGCCGCCCCGGCGAGTCGCTCCCCCCGGCCGACTTCGCCGCGGCCGCGAAGAAGGTGGCGGAGTTCGTGGGCCGCACGGCCTCGCCCCGCGAGGTGCTCTCCTGGCTCCTCTACCCCAGGGTCTTCGCCGACTTCGCCGCGCACCGCGCCAAGCACGGCGACGTGAGCGTGCTGCCCACGCCGGCCTTCCTCGAGGGGCCGAAGCCGGGCGAGGAGCTCTCGGTCGACATCGAGCCGGGCAAGACGCTCCTCATTCGCCTGCTCACGGTGGGCGAGCCCCACGCCGACGGCACGCGGACGGTGTTCTTCGAGCTCAACGGCCAGCCGCGGAGCGTGTCGATCGCCGACAAGAGCCTCGAGGCCAAGGTCCAGCGACGGCCGAAGGCCGTGGTGGGCGACGCCCGCGAGGTGGGCGCGCCGATGCCGGGTCTCATCGTGACGGTCGCGGTGAAGCCGGGCGACACGGTCACGAGGGGCCAGAAGCTCCTCTCGCTCGAGGCGATGAAGATGGAGACGACCGTCTACGCGGAGCGCGACGGCAAAGTGGCCGAGGTGCTGGTCACCCCCGGCACGCCGGTGGAAGCCGGCGAGCTGGTTGCGCGCTACGCTGACGCGTAGCGGCACGGCTGCCGGGCCATCCCTGGCCCCGGCAGCCTCGGGCAGTCGCAGGCCCAGCCGAGGTGTGGCTGGTCCGCCGCCGCGGCTTCCTGCCGCGTGACGCGCGACGCTGACGCGTAGCGGCACGGCTGCCGGGCCATCCATGGCCCCGTCAGCCTCGGGCAGTCGCAGGCCCAGCCAAGGTGGGCCTGGACTGCCGCCGCGGCTTCCTGCCGCGTTGCGCGCGACGCTGACGCGTCATCGTGAGCTCACGTCTCACTCGGCGCCTCGTACATCCCCAGCGAGGGACTGCCCGTGCCCCGAGAGCCGGCGTCGTTTGCAAGCGGAGCCAGGATGGCGGAGCGCCGCAAACGTCGAGTGAGCGGAGGGCTGAGCCCGCAGCGAACGTCCGGCGACGGGGCATGGGTAGTCCCGAGCGCAGCGAACGTCCGGCGACGGGGCACGGGTAGTCCCGAGCCCCACGAACGTCCGGCGACGGGACATGACCGGCCCCTCGCGGCCACCACGACCGACCAGCCGCGGCTACGGCGCGAGCCCCGCCTTGATGGCGGCGAGTTCGGCCTCCGACGCGTCGCCCACGCGGTCGAGCTTGCCGCAGCGGCGATACCAGTAGCGGGCGTTGCCCGCGTCGCCCTCGATCTTGTGGAGCACCGCGTGCAGCCAGTCGGCGGTGGCGTCGCCCTCGTACCGCTGGGCCACCTCGTGGGCCGCGTCCCAGGAGCCGGCGAGGGCCAGTTCCACGCCCTGCAGCAGGTCGTCGGCCTTCGTCACTTCACGAGGTCCTTGAAGACCTTGCGGACCTTCGCCACCTTCGGCGCGGCGACCGCCTGGCAGTAGGGCTGCATCGGGTTGTTCGCGAAGTAGTCCTGGTGATAGTCCTCCGCCGGATAGAAGATGCTCGCCTTCGTCACCTCGGTCACGATCCTTCCGGGGAACACCTGCGCCGCGTCGAGCTTCGCGATCACCTCCGCGGCGATCCGCTTTTGCTCGTCGTCGTGATAGAAGATGCCCGAGCGGTACTGCGTGCCCACGTCGGCTCCCTGGCGGTTGAGCGTCGTCGGGTCGTGCGTGGCAAAGAACACCTCGAGGAGCTTCTCGAACGGCACGACCGCCGGGTCGTACTCGATCTCGATCGCCTCGGCGTGCCCCGTCTGGCCGGTGCAGACGTCCTTGTAGGTCGGATTCGGCACGCTGCCGCCGATGTAGCCGCTGGTGACGCTCTTCACGCCCTTGAGTTCGGCGTACACCGCCTCGGTGCACCAGAAGCAGCCGCCGGCGAACGTCGCCTTCGCCAGTGCGGGCTCGGCCGCCCCGACTCCCGTTCCGCTGACCGTCATCATGACCACTCCCGCGAGAATGCTTCGGGCCACTCGTTCGATACCGGTGTCGATCATGGCGTGGGCCTCCCTCGACCCTCGATTGTAGGAAGGATGGCGGGATCGACGACGAACCGGAGCGGCTTTTCGGCCCACGCCCCGGCGTAGCCCACACCGATCCTCGGCGTGCGGGCCACGAGGCGGGGCGGCACGCGGATCCCGGAGGCCTCGATCCAGAGGCCGGACGGGCGGACGGCCGGGCTGCCGTCGAAGGCCCGGTCGATGCCCAGGGCACGCGTCAGTCGGCCCGGCCCCAGGTGAGCCCCCGCGCCGCGGATGAGTACCGCCGCCGGCAGGCCCGCCGCTCCGGTGACGATGTTGAGCATCCAGTGCATGCCGTAGCAGAGGTAGACGTACCAGTGGCCGGCGGGGCCGAACATCGTGGCGTTGCGCCTCGTCATTCCCTTCGCTCCGTGGCAGGCGAGGTCGTGGGCCCCGAGATACGCCTCCGTTTCGACGATGGCGTGGCGTGTCGGCCGACCATCGGGCCCCCTGACCACGAGCCACGCGCCGAGGAGTTCCCGTGCCACGCGGTCGGCGGGACGGTCGAAGAACTCGGCGCCGAGGGGCCGTGGCCGACGGGGATGGGCGGGCGACGCCATATCGGGCATCATACCGCGGCCCCCGAATCCCCCACGCCACGGAGCCCCCGCCGGACATCATGGAAGCAGGCATCGTCGGACTGCCGAACGTCGGCAAGAGCACGCTCTTCAACGCCCTCACGATGTCGAAGGCCGCGCAGAGCGCGAACTATCCCTTCTGCACGATCGAGCCCAACGAGGGCATGGTGAGCGTGCCCGATGGCAGGCTCCAGCGGATCACGACCTTCATCCCGCCCCAGAAGGTGATCCCGGCGGCGCTGAAGCTCGTCGACATCGCCGGCATCGTGAAGGGAGCCAGCGAGGGCCAGGGCCTCGGCAACAAGTTCCTCTCCCACATCCGCGAGGTCGACGCGATCCTGCAGGTGGTGCGCTGCTTCGAGGATCCCGACGTGATCCACGTGGCGGGCAAGGTCGATCCCCTCTCCGACATGGAGACGATCGAAATCGAGCTGATGCTCGCCGACATGCAGCACCTCGAAAATCTGATCCCGAAGGCCGAACGGGCCGCCAAGAGCGCCGACAAGGACGCGAAGCTGAAGGTCGAGGTGATGAAGAAGTGCCTCGCCTGGCTCGGCGGCCAGAAGCCCCTGCGGACGCTCGCGCTCGACGACGCCGAGAAGAAGGCGGTCCGGGAGCTCGGCCTGCTCACGGCGAAGCCGATCCTCTACGTGGCGAACGTCGACGAGGGAGACGTCGAGGGGAAGAGCCCGCTCGTCTCGGCCGTGCGGGCGGCGGCGGCGAAAGCGGGCGCCGAGGTCGTGCCCGTCTGCGCGAAGCTCGAAGCGGAGATCGCCGAACTCGACGAGGCCGACCGGGCCGAGATGCTCGCCGGCGCCGGGCTCGAGGAGCCGGCCCTCGCGACGCTGGCGCGGGCCGCCTACCGCACCCTCGGCCTGCAGAGCTACTTCACCGCGGGCGAAAAGGAGGTTCGCGCCTGGACGATCCCCGTGGGCGCCACCGCCCCGCAGGCCGCCGGTGTGATCCACACCGACTTCGAGAAGGGCTTCATCCGCGCCGAGATCTACTCGCTCGAGGACCTCGAGCATCACAAGAGCGAGAAGGACATCCGCGCGGCCGGCAAGCTCCGCGTGGAGGGCAAGGAATACGTGATGCGCGACGGCGACATCTGCCACTTTCTCGTGGCGAAGTAACTGTCGCGCCTGCCGAGCCATCCATGGCCTCGGCAGGCTTACGCCGTCGCGAGGGCAGCCAAGGTGCCCCCGGACGGCGAGGCTCGGCATCCTGCCGAGCAC
>Ga0207954_1000748_pt1 | contig 11130 bp, 6 predicted proteins | sample CryBogmetaGMA0M_FD_184547 | JGI IMG/M metagenome (GOLD analysis project Ga0207954, IMG submission 184547) | Freshwater microbial communities from Crystal Bog, Wisconsin, USA - MA0M (SPAdes) | ecosystem: Environmental > Aquatic > Freshwater > Lake | place: Crystal Bog, Wisconsin, USA | collected... | reverse complement strand
GGGCGTGTCCCACGAGTCGGTCGTGACCGTCATTCGCGACCGCTCCGCGTAGTCGTCGAGGAGCACGGCCAGCCGCGGCGGCAGCGTGCCGGCGTCGGCGTCGAACTGCCGCAGGACCCGCTCGAGCTCCGTGACGGCGAACGGGCTGTCGGAAGGGGGCGTGCCGGCCTGCGTGCTCGGCTGACGGACCTGGGTTCCCCGGGGACCATCGGCGTCGAGCCGCATCGCGTAGGGGTTCTCCGTGAAGTCGTTCTTCGAGCGGTCGGGCATGTAAAACATGAGCGTCGGGGGGCCGGTCGTCGTGGCGGTGACGAACGTCTTCATCCGCACGTTCAAATCGGTGGGCGAGTTCCCCCACAGCGACCAGAACTGAAGTGACGGCGTCGTCGAGCCCGGCCGGCCCGGCACGTAGCTGCCACCGGCGTCGGCACCGTAGCGGCCATCGATCATCTGCCCCATGCCGACGTAGGGCGTGGGCCGCCGCTGGATGGCGGGGTCGGACGCGGTCTGCACGATCGACGTGCCGCCGATGACGATGTTCGACCAGCGGCCCGGGAACCCGGGGGCGCCCGGCCTGCACGACCCGGTCGCGACGACCCGCGAGGCGTCGACGTCGGCCGGCCCGAACCCGCTGCCGACGGGCACGTTCCCGACGTTGACGCCGGCGACGCTCGTCGGCCAGTCGGTCGACCCCGTGACGACCGGCGTCACCGCACCGTGGGCATTGACGTTGAGCCGGCCGTCGAGGTCGAGCACGAGGTACGAGACCTCGTACTGGAGCGTGCCGCCGAGGGGCGAGGGGCGATCGGGGAGGAAGCCCGTCGTGCCACGGATCAGGACGCCGTCGGCCACGCCGTCGTTGTCGTTGTCGTATGCCAGGCTCGGGTCGCCGCAGGAGACCGACGTGCCGTACGAGGGACGCATCGAGCCCGACGTCATCGGCCGGGAGTTCGCCAGGGGGATCTGGGCCAGCCACGGGTCCTTGTCGAACGAATCGTAGGGCTCGATGGCGGTCGACATTCCCGAGACGAAGAACTCGCGGCCGTTGATCAGGACCTCCACCGGCTTCTTGGGGAGCTGGGGCGAACGGCCCGTGGGGGTGTTGGCGAGGAACACCGTGTAGCCGCCGGCGCCGCCGGTCGTGGTGCGGAGAATCCGGTAGCTCGCCACGTCGCCGTCGTTCGGATCGGGCTTGAACGTGAGGATGCGGCCGTTCAGGTCGCATGGGTGGGTCGGCGCGGGGGAGAGGTTCTGAAGCGTCGTCTGCAGGATCGGCTGGTAGTTCGCGAACGTGCCCGTCGTCATCGGCGCCGGCGGCGAGGCGGTGCCGGTCACGATGTCGGTGCCGTACTTGTCCTCGAGGATGCTCTCGGTGATCTGCCCGGGCAGCGTCCCCTTGGAGCCCCGGAGAAGGACCATCAGGGCCTCGTCGAGCAACGTCCGCGCCTGGATGGAACCCGACGACAGCGAGTTGGAAGCGTCGGAGAAGGCCCGCGCGCTCGTCCGCGAACGGGTGGCGGTCACGAGCATCAGCGTGCCGAGCATGATGAAGAACGTCAGGGCGGTGAGCACGAGGAGCAGGAGGACGCCCCGGCGTGCTTCGCGTCGTCGATGCGGTGGCGTCGTGGTCATGGCGGCGGTTCCTGCGGAGGTCCGGCCCCTGTTCCGGGCCTCCGTGGTCGGGTGAGCGGTTGTGTGGGCGATGCGGCGCGGCATGTCAGTCGAGCGTCACCGGATACTGGTCGACGCGCACGATGTTCTCGAACGCGACCACCACCGGATTCGAGCCGGCGAAGGCCGGGAAGCCGGGGTCGGCGAACGAGACGAAGATGGTACCGGACGTGTTCCACGACGAGTTGATCTTGAACCAGCGCGGCGAATCGTTGGCCGCCGTCGGCAGCGCCAGCACGAACGAGCACCCGGGGAGGTACGACTTGCGGTCGTCCTCGCTGGCGGTGGACGCCCGATACACCGAGCCGGACGGCTGGTCGAGCTGAAACCTGTTGACGTTCCCGGGCTTCTTGAAGATCGCGATCGAAAGCGTGGCCGGAACGCCGGCCGCCCCCGCGGCGGTGCCCGTGGAGAGCATCGCGCCCCAGCACAACCCGTTGCGGTACTCCCGCGGGCCGCTCACGCCGTTGAAGAACGAGTTATTCGGGGTGTCGGCGATCGAGGGGAGCGTGTAAACGAGATCGTCCTCGAGCACGTAGCCGCGCGTGGAGTCGATCCGCGCGTTCACGACCGCCAGGATCGCGGGCTGGAAACTCGAGAGTCCCACCGAGCCCGTCGTGGTGGAGGGGAACGCACCGAGGATGCAGGTCCGCGTGGCGCTGGCACCGCCGCCCGACCCCGTGAACAGGAGGGAGTTCACGAGGTCGCGGTTCACCATCTCGGCGTAGGCGGCCGCGGCGGCCGCGGCCGCGCGGTCTTCGAGCGTGGCCTGCGAGAGCCGCGAGCCCGCCGCCGGCAGGATCGACGCCACGCTCGCCAGGCCCACAACGAGGATGCCGCACGCCACGAGCACCTCGAGGAGCGAGATGCCCTTCCGGGCCGACGCGGCGATGGGCTGCAACGCGCTCATTTTCGGTCCACCACGAGCGCTCGGGCCTTGGCGCGGGCGGCGCGGAGGGCCGTGGCGTCGGCGGTGTTCTGCGGAACGTTGGGGGCCACGGTCACCCGGCCAGTCTGCGGATGAATCGCGATCCAGAGCGAGGCGGGGTTCGCCAGCGGCCGGGCGACGCCATCCTCGATGTCGGCGCGCGTGGAGAGCAGAACGTAGACAGGCTTCACGGGCTGGACGGTGGCTCGCTGCGACTGGTTGCCATCGACGCGCTGCATCACGACGTCGAGGCCGCCCACGCTGTTGAACACGATGCCGATGGCGCCGACGCCGGCGAGGGTGCCCCACGCCGTGGTCGGATCGTCGTCGATCCCGCTGTAGCGGAGGTCGATCGCCACGGACTTGGGCAACTGGACGACGACGCCGGCCGGAGTGGGATACCTCGCCACCTGGAAGTCGAACGGGTTGGTGCCACTCGCCGACGTCGTGCCGACGGGCCAGATGGTGTTGGCGGTCGTTTGACCGGCCGTCGACCGCATCTGCACGGTGGCCGCGCCCGAGGCCTGGGCCCCTGAGAGCGTGTACCAGTCCGTCGGCGGCTGGTACGGGTAGGTGCCGGCCGTCGCGAAACTGCCCCCGAAGCGGATCTTGTAGCCGTTCACAAGATCGGCGGCGTCGGCGTTGGTGGCGACGAGCGTCACCGTGGCGTTGCCGCTTCCGGGCGTGAAACTGGCCGAGCTCGTCGTGCCGGTGACGAACGGGGGCACGTCGGCGTTGAGCACCCGCACGGAGACGTTCTGCGACAGCCCCGCCGCCGTGCCCGACTCGAGGATGATCGCGGCCCCGGCCGGATTGCCCAGGGCCCGCGACTGGGTGGCCGTGAGCGTCGAGGCGAGCGACTGGGCCGCCTGCCGGATCTGGCCCGTGGTGCCGGGCTTGGCTCCGGAGAGGACCAGCCCGAAGAGCGTGGCCATGATCGCCGTGACGACGAGGAGCTCGACGAGCGTGAAGCCTCGGCGGCGAGGGAGCGGCGTCATCGCGAGACCTCCGCGTCGAAGTTGGTGATGTTGTCGGCCCTGTAATCCCCGCTGGACGACGTGTCACGACCGCCGTAGGCGCTCGCGGAGGGGATGCCGCACTGCGTGCCGAGGGAGAGGTTGGAGCCGCCGTTCACCGCGACCGAGTTCAGCTGGTCGGGCCCTCCGGAGAAGATGAGCGGCCGCATGGTGCGACCTGCCGCATTCGGTGCGAACGGCGCGTCGGTGGAGAAAAAGAGCGCACCCGATCCCGCAGGGAGTTCGAGCTGCCCGGGCCAAAGGACGTAGCGAATCGGGTTGCCCCACGCATCGAGGAACTCGAAGGCACCGTCGTTGTCGACGTCTCCCTTCTCCGCCGTCTTCAGCTCACCGCAATCGAGGCAGTTGGCGATGCCGCCCTGCATCACGGCCATGAACAGGCATTCGGCGTCGCCGTACGAGTCGCTGGGTGTCTTGCCAGCCGCGCTTCGCGCGTTCCACATGCCGATGTAGGCCCGCTGAGGCGACGACGTGAACTGCGAGGTGTTCGACACCATGTATCGAACCTCCCCCCAGCTGTCAGGGATGTCGCCCGTCACCATCTGGCGAAGGTATGCCCCACGTGCCGCCGACTTGTTGCTGCCGGTGAGGATGGAGGCCGGTGCCCCACGCGACGCATACGTCGCGAACTGCTGCTGAATGATCGTGTTGAGCTTCCCGATCAGCAGCTGCGTCGCCTGTCGCTTCGAACTCGTCCGCGCCGATGCCGCACCGGCCGCCACGATCCCCACGAGGACGAGCATGATCGTGATCGCCACGAGCAGCTCGACGAGCGTGTAGGCCCGCCGGGCCACGCCGCCCCTCCGGCCTACGACCCGATGGACGGCGGCGGGCGTGGACACGGCGATGGTGCCCGGGCGGTTCACGACAGGTCCTGGATCAGCTTGATGAGCGGCATGAACAGGGCGATCACGATGAAGCCCACCGCGCCGCCGAGGAAGATGATGAGGAGCGGTTCCATGAGGCTCGTGAGGCTCTCCGTGAGCACCGCCACCTCCTCGTCGTAGGTGTCGGCCACCTTGTAGAGCATCGTGTCGAGCTCGCCCGACTCCTCGCCCACGTCGACCATGTTCACCACGAGGTCGTCGACGACCGGCTGCCGGTATTTCATCAGGTACATCAGCGCCCCGACCCCCGGCACGAAGGCCGTCCAGAAGAACAGGGCCATCACGTTGAACGGCGGCGTCGAGAAGGCCTTCAGCGGCTTGGCGATCGACTCGCCGTCGCGGATCGAGTCGGACACCTTCCCGAAGAGCCGCTCGAACATCATGTTGCCCGAGGTCTCCTTTGTGATGTTGAGGGCCTCGAGGATCGGCACGCCGCTGGAGAGGAGCGTGCCGAGCGTGCGGGCGGAGCGGGAGAGGATGTTCTTCTCGATGAGCTGGCCGAACACCACCACCTTGAGCATGAAGAGGTCCCAGCCGAAGCGGCCGTAGGGAATCAGCTTGATCGCCTTGATGATCAGGTTGATGCCGAAGGGGATCGCCGGGATCAGGTACCAGTAGTTCGAGACCCAGTTCGAGATGTTGATGAGAATCTGCGTCATGTCGGGCAGTGTGCTGCCGAAGTCGTCGAAGATCTTCTTGAACTGCGGCACGATCTTCAGCATGATGAACGTGAGGATGCCGACGGCCACGCAGACGACGACCACCGGGTAGACGAGCGCGCCCTTCACCTTCCGCTTGAGCGACTCGCTCCGCTCCATGAACTCCGCGAGACGCCGGAGGATCACCTCGAGCGCACCGCCCGCCTCGCCGGCCCGGATCATGTTGCAGTAGAGGCGGTCGAAGGCCTTCGGGCTCTTCGACATCGCCTCCGAGAGCGTGGCCCCCCCCTCGATCTCGTCGCAGACGTCGAGGAGCGAGTTCTTCAGCCGGCCCGGCTTCTGCATCTCCGCGAGGACCTTGAGGCTGCGGAGGATCGGCAGGCCGGCGTCCTGGAGGATGGAGAGCTGCCGCGTGAAGAGGGTGAGGTCCTTCCCCTTCACGCCGCCGATCGCGAAGGTGCGGCCAGGCTTCTTGCCCGCGCCCGCCCCGGCCTTGCCCGCCTTGGCCCGGCTGGCCTTGAGCTTCGTGACCATGTAGCCCATCGACCGGATCGTGGCCTGGGCCTCGGCCTCGCTGGCCGCGTCGACGGTGTCGCGGATCTCCTTGCCGGTGGCCGCGTCGATGGCTTCGAACAGAAAGGTTGGCATGGCTCACGCATCCAGGATGGTTTCGCGAATCACCTCGTCCGCCGTCGTGGCTCCCGAGAAGATGCCCTCCATCCCCGACTCGCGGAGGGTCACCATCCCGTTGCGCCGCGCGGCCTCGCGGAGCTCCTCGGTCGACGCGTTGCGCATGATCATGTCGCGCATCTCGTCGTTCATGATGAGGAGCTCGTAGATGCCGAGACGGCCCTTGTAGCCCGTGCGGTTGCAGCGGTCGCAGCCCTTGCCGCGGAAGAACTTCCTGTCGACGAGCTGGTCGCTGGTCAGCTCGAGGTCGGCCAGCACGTCGGCCCCCGGGACCACCTCCTCGCGGCAGCCCGTGCAGACCCGCCGCACGAGCCGCTGGGCGAGGATCGCCTCGACCGTGGCCGTGATGAGGAACGGCGGCACGCCCATGTCACGGAGGCGGGTGACCGTGGAGGGGGCGTCGTTGGTGTGGAGCGTGGAAAAGACCATGTGGCCGGTGAGCGACGCCTGCACCGCGATCTCGGCCGTTTCCACGTCGCGGATCTCGCCCACCAGGATGCGGTCGGGATCCTGCCGGAGGATCGACCGCAGGCAGGCGGCGAACGTGTTGCCGATCTCGGCGTCGATCGGCACCTGCACGATGCCGTCGATGTCGTACTCCACCGGGTCCTCGGTCGTGATCAGCTTGTCTTCAATGTCGTTGAGTTCGCTGAGCGCGGAGTAGAGGGTGGTCGTCTTGCCGGAGCCGGTCGGGCCCGTGACCAGCACGATGCCGTTGGGCCGCTTGATGACCTCGCGGAACTTCCGCAGCATCGTCTGCTCCATGCCGATCTTCTCGAGGTTGAGCGACACGACGCCGCGGTCGAGCACCCGCATCACCACGCTCTCGCCGAACAGGGTCGGCAGCACGCTCACCCGGAGGTCGACCGGATGGCCGCCCACGGTGAGCTCGATCCGGCCGTCCTGCGGGAGCCGCCGCTCGGCGATGTCGAGGTTGGCCATCACCTTGATGCGCGTCGTGATCGCGAAGGCGAGGTGCTTCGGCGGCGGCACCATCTCCTGGAGCACGCCGTCGGCCTTGAGCCGAATGCGGAACTCCGACTCGAAGGGCTCGAAGTGAATGTCGCTGGCGCCGTCGCGGATGGCGAGGAGAAGCACCATGTTGAGGAGCTTCCGCACCGGAGCGCTCTCGGCGAGCGCCTCCACGCTCGTGAGGTCGGTCACCCCCTCCTTGCCGGCGGCGGCGGCCGCGGCCGCCAGGGCGTCGTCGGCCTCGAGGTCCTCGACGAGCGACTCCACGCTCTCGCTGTCGGACGAGAAGAGCTTGTCGATCGTCTTCTGGATCTCGGCCTCGGTCGCCACGCAGACGTGGACGTCGTAGCCGAGCAGCGTGCGGAGTTCGTCGGCGATCTGGATCTTCTGCGGCTCGGCCGTCGCCACCGTGAGCCTGTTGCCCTCGAGCGCGAGCGGCACGACGCGGTAGAGCTGGGCCATCGGCTCGCTGATCGCGTGGATCACGTCGGCGGGGATCTGGCGGTCGTAGAGCGTGACGAACGTCGTGCCCCACTGCTCGGCGAGCGCCTCGCCGAGCTGCTCGTCGGTGTAGAAACCGAGGGCCACGCCGATCTTGCCCAGGAGCTCACCGCCCCGGTTCGACTGCTCCTCGAGCATCGTGGCGAGCTGCTGCTCGTCGACGAGGCCGAGGTCGGTCAGGATCTGTCCGATGCGCTTGAGGGCCATGGCAGTGGGTCGATTCCGTTACTTCTCGAGGTCCTTCGCCGCCTTGCGGGCCACCGTCTCCTCGTCGTCGAAGATGCCCTGCTTGGCGTTGGTGATCCGCTTCGCGAGCTCGTCGAGGTTCTGGGCCTTGGCGAGCACGTCCTCCTCCGTCACCTTCTTCTCGCTCCAGAGCTTGAAGAGGTCGTCGTCGAGGAGTTTCATGCCGAGCTTGGCGCCGGTCTGGATCGACGAGTTGATGCGGAAGGTCTTGTTCTCGCGAATCAGGTTGCCGATGCCCGGCGTGACCACGAGCACCTCGTAGGCGGCGCAGCGGCCGCCGCCGATCTTCGGCAGCAGCGCCTGCGACACCACGCCGATGATGGCGGTGGAGAGCTGGGTGCGGACCTGCTCCTGCTGGTTCGTGGGGAAGGCGTCGATGATGCGGTTGACCGTGCCCTGGGCGCTCGAGGTGTGGAGCGTGCCGAACACCACGTGCCCCGTCTCCGCCGCCGAGATCGCCGCCTCGATCGTCTCGAGGTCGCGGAGCTCGCCCACGAGGATCACGTCGGGGTCCTGCCGCAGCGCGCGGCGAAGGGCCTCGGAGAAGCTCGGCACGTCGGTGCCGATCTCCCGCTGGTTCACCGTGCTCTTCTGCGAGTAGTGGTAGAACTCGATCGGGTCCTCGATCGTGATGATGTGGTGGTCGTAGTTCTTGTTGATGAAGTCGATGAGGCTGGCGAGCGTGGTGCTCTTGCCCGAGCCCGTCGGGCCGGTCACGAGGAACAGGCCGCGGGGCCGGGTGACCATCTTCTTGCAGACCTCGGGCACGCCGAGCTGCTCGGGCGTGAGCATCTTGTTGGGAATCTGCCGCAGCACCATGGCCACGCTGCCCCGCTGCTTGAACACGCTCACGCGGAAACGGGCGAGATCCTTGAAGGCGAAGCCGAAGTCGGTGCCCCCCTTTTCCGCCAGCTCCGCCTGGCAGCGCTCGGGCGTGATCGACTTCATCAGGCCGTTCGTGTCGTCGGGCGTGAGCACCTTCGTGGCCTGCGGCTTCATGTGGCCGTCGATCCGGAACACCGGCGGCAGGCCCGACGTGATGTGGATGTCGCTCACGCCGTTCTTGATGGCGGCGGTGAGGAGCTTGTCGATCTGCACCGTGCCGACGGCCGCCTGTGGCATCGCGTAGGCATCCTCCGCCCCGGCGCCGGCGGCCTCCTCGGCCGGCGTGCCGTCGTGCTGAACGTCGAGCTCGATGGGCGCGTCGGCCGCCGGGCCGCCGCGGCCCGGTTGGATGACGAGCACCTTCGTTCCCTGCACGTCGAGCAGCGAGCCGGTGAACTCCCCGACCGACGTCGAGAAGGCGAACTTCTGCGGGCTCGCGCCGGCGGGGAGGATCGCGGCGGCGTAGGCCTGCACGTCGTCGGGGCCGACCGGGTCCTTGCCGGCCGTCCGCCACTGGCCGTCGATCTGCACGCGCGGCGGCGAACCGGCCCCGAGCCGAACCTCGGTGGCGGCATTGGCGAGCGCCACCTTGAGGATCTTCTCGAGCTGGGCAGCGTGCGCGGAAGTGCCGGCGGTGGCCGTCATGGAAGCGTTCCCTCGCGGATGCGGTCGTCGGGCGTGCCAGAAGCCTTCGGAGCATCCTCCCAAGGCGATTCTATTCTGCCCGCAACCGGCTCGCGGGAACAGTTCCCCGCCGGCGGGAAAGCCGCCGTGAAAACCCGACGATGGCAGGAGGATGGGCCCGGACACGGCGGAAGGTCGCTCGACGCCGGATGCGGGCCCCTGACAGCCGCCGACGTCTCTCGGAGAGATTATGCGCAGGATCGGCAGAAAAGTCCCGCGCGGGCCAGGAAAATTCCCGCGGTCGCCGGGCCGGCCTACTCGGCCTTCTTCGACACGCGGAACACCTCGTCGAGCGTGGTGATGCCCCGCAGCGACTTGCCGATGCCGTCCTCGAACATGACCTTCATCCCCTGGCTGACGGCCGCCCGGCGGATCTCCTGCGTGGCCGCCCCCTGGAAGGCGAGCTCCCGGATCTTGTTGGTCATCACCATCAGCTCGAAGATGCCCAGCCGCCCCTTGTAGCCCGACTTCTGGCAGTGGGAGCAGCCCCGGCCCCGCATGAACGTGGCCCCCTGGAGCATCTCGGGGGTGATCCCGGCCGCCTCGATCTGCGTGTCGAGGGGCTGGTAGGGCTGCTTGCACTTCGGGCAGTTGACGCGGACGAGCCGCTGGGCGAGCACCGCGATCACGCTCGACGCGACGAGGTAGGCAGGCACGCCCATGTCGATCATCCGCGTGATCGCGCCCGGGGCGTCGTTGGTGTGGAGCGTGCTGAACACGAGGTGCCCGGTGAGCGACGCCTGGATGCCCATCTGGGCCGTCTCGGTGTCGCGCATCTCGCCCACGAGGATCACGTTGGGGGCCTGCCGGAGCATGGCCCGGATGACGCGGGCGAAGTCGAGGCCGATCTGGTGCCGGATCTCCACCTGGTTGATGCCCGAGAGGTAGTACTCGACGGGATCCTCGGCGGTGATGATCTTCGTGTCGGGGCGGTTGAGCTCGTTGAGCGAGGCGTAGAGCGTGGTCGTCTTGCCCGAGCCGGTGGGACCGGTGACGAGGATGATCCCGTTGGGCCGGCGGATGAGGTTCTTGAACTGGCGGAACTCGGCGTCGGCGAGGCCGAGCTGGCGGATCCCGACCTTGATGTTGTCCTTGTCGAGGATCCGCATCACCACCGACTGGCCGTGGTTGGTAGGCAACACGCTGACGCGGAGGTCGTAGTCCTTGCCGTCGGCGGTGAGCTTGATGCGGCCGTCCTGCGGACGGCGGCGCTCGGCGATGTCGAGCTTGGAGAGGATCTTGAGGCGGGAGAGGATCGCCCCGAGGAGCCGGCGGGGCGGGTTGTCGCGCTCCACGAGCCGGCCGTCGATGCGGTAGCGGATCCGCACGCGGTCTTCGAACGGCTCGATGTGGATGTCGCTGGCCCGCAGCTGCACGGCCTCGGTGATGATGAGGTTCACGAGCTTCACCACCGGCGCGTCGGAGGTTTCCTCCTGGGCCGCGGCGGCCGCCTGCTCGACGGCCGTCTCGGTGAAGTCGATGGCGGTGTCGGTGAACTCCTGGAGCATCGAGTCGGCGCTCTCGCCGTCGGAGAGTCCGTAGTGGCGGTTGATCGCCTCCACGATCTGCTCGCGGACGGCCAGCGCCATCTCGATGTCGCGGTTGAGGATGAACCGCAGCTTCTCCTGCGCGTCCATGTCGGTGGGGTCGCAGGTGGCGACGCGGAGCACGCCCCCCGACTCGCCGATCGGGAAGATCGTGTTCTCGCGGGCCACGCTCTCCGGCAGGAGCTCGACGATCTCCTCCGGCACCGTGGTCTCCTGCAGGTTCACGAACTTGAGGCGATGCGCCTTGGCGAGGGCCTTCATCACCTTCTCGCCCGGCGCGTAGCCGAGGCGGACGACCTCGTCGTGGACCTTCTTGCCCGACGTGCCGGCGATGCGGACGGCCTCCGCGAGCTGCTCCGCGGAGACGATCCCCTCGGACACGAGAAGCTTGGAGAACGCGTCTGCCATGGCGGGTCGAGGAGG
>Ga0207954_1000747_pt1 | contig 11131 bp, 14 predicted proteins | sample CryBogmetaGMA0M_FD_184547 | JGI IMG/M metagenome (GOLD analysis project Ga0207954, IMG submission 184547) | Freshwater microbial communities from Crystal Bog, Wisconsin, USA - MA0M (SPAdes) | ecosystem: Environmental > Aquatic > Freshwater > Lake | place: Crystal Bog, Wisconsin, USA | collected... | reverse complement strand
GGGGCGAATGATGGCCAAAGAGAAGGACGCAATCGTTCGCCGCATCGTCGTGGAATATGGGCGGCTGTACGTGTACGCCTACTACACGGACGGCAATGCCAAGGTTCTTGAGGAAGAAGTGTGGCAACAGCCATTTCGCCTGGACGCCAAAGACGCACACGAAGAAGCCAAAGACATCTGGCAGTTTCTGTATCAAGAACTGCAAGACACTGTGCTGCACTCAACTGCAAGTAGCGACGATGAGGAGGCAGAATCAGACGAGGAGGACTGATCATGCCCGCATACGAAGCCACGCCAGCCGAGCTCGAGCAGTACGGCGCGAATCTCAACATCTGGCAGCAGATTGCCCTGCTCAACGCATGGAGCCCGCTGATTGGCTACGGCCAGCGGCTCGTCAACGAGTCGGACCCGTACAAGAAATCGCTCATCGTGGCCGAGGCCGCCGAATGGCTGGCCAGCAAGACAGACGCCAAGGCAGATGACCAGCTGGTTAAGTTGCTGGGCGACATCATCCGCACGCCTCAGGGCGAGGCCGTTGTGCGTTGGGCTCTTCTGCAGGTGGAGGCCGTCCGTTGAACGATGAGTCCCTCATACGCCTTGCTGCCGTGGTGGCGGCGGTTGCTCTGCTGGCCGCCCCGTACCGGGACGCAATCGTCGGCTGGCTCTCTGCGGCCACCGAAACCGCCAAGCAGCACCGAGCCGGCCTCGCCCGGCTCGCAGCCGCAGGGCTCGTGATCGCCGCTGCATGGGGGCAGATCCCAATGCCGCGAATGCCTGAAGGTGCCGTGCCCAAGATCGTGGTGGAGACGCCAAGCGTGGAGATGCAGGCAGTTGTGGCCCAGATTGCCTTGGCGATGAAAAGCATGCCGGCAGGCGACCGGCTTCTGTGGGCTCAAACGTGGACTAAGGCCGGCGTCGTTGTCGCCGGGGACGCTGTTACCACTGAGGTGGTCTTCACTGACACCCGCAGCCTCCGAGCCTTCACGGCGCTGGCCTTGGATATTGCATGGCGTCGTATCGGGCAGCACGCCGCAGGCTCAAACGAGCCGCTACGGGCTGCCGTCGAGGCCGCTTACGGCCAGGTGCTGGGCAAGGACGTTGTGCCGGTGACGGCCGACATGCGGGCACGTTACGTGGAACTCTCCAAGGCGATTGCTTGGGCCGGGCAAAACAAGGGTTGAACGATGATGGGATTCGTTCCACTCTTTGGCTATCAGCCCAACCGTGCCGGCACCGATGCGTTTCTGTCCACGCTCGACAAGCCAACGCTGGCACTTGCAGGGCCGGATCTCGCCTTGGACGAGTCTAAGGACGTTTTCCTTGGCAACGCCCTGCTGCAGGTGAATCCCGGCTGGAAGCGTGGGGCTCAAACGATAGGCAGCTGCGTCGGTTGGGGCTGGGCGTTGTCGGTGGACGTGCTGGCGGCCTGTGACGTGGTGCTCAGGAACGAGCCCGAAGCGTACGGCGGTGACACGCTCTGCGCCAGCGTCTACGGGTTCAGTCGTGTTGAGGTGCGTGGATCTCGCAACCTAGGTGGCGACGGTTCCTACGGCGGTGCTGCGGCGAAGGCCGTGAGTCAATACGGCACGCTGCACCTGGGCCAGGCGTACGGCACAAAGACGTACACAGAGCAGAGCGGCACGCTTGAAAAGGCGTGGGGCCGCGATGGCGTGCCCGACAACCTCGAGCCGTTTGCCAAGCAGCACAATGTGGCCAACGTCACGCTGGTGCGAACGTTTGAAGAAGCCGCCACGGCGATTCAAAACGGCTACCCAGTTGCAGTGTGTAGCGGCCAAGGCTTCAGCATGACGTTGCGAGAGGGCTACCTAACGCCGTCTGGCAGTTGGGCTCACTGCATGATGTTCCTAGGCGTGCGGTGGAAGCCTTACCCGGCCCTGTACTGCGAAAATAGCTGGGGCAACTGCTACACGGGCACGCCAGACAAGAACGTGCCAAAACCGTTTCAGCTAAGCGGCGGGTGGGTAAAGGCCGCCACATGCACCAGCATGCTTTCCGGCGAAGACTCTTTTGCCCTTGCCGGTTTTGAAGGCTTCAAGCCAAGGCAGATGCCCGACAACTGGCTCAAGGGGATTCTCTGATGCGTTTTCTGGTCTGCCTGTTCGTCGTGTCTGGGTGTGTAGTGGCGTCTATGCCACCGGATGACGGCTTGACTGCGGATCTAGCCTGCGAGACAGCCCGCATGGTGACGCAGCTGCGGCAAGAGATTGCCCCGACGCCTGTGACAGACGAGTGCGAGAACTGCCACGGCAAGGGCACTCTCGGTGACGGGAAGATCAGCACAACTTGCCCGGTTTGCGGTGGCACCGGAAAGAAGCCCAAGAGCGTCTGCCTCAACTGCAAATGACACTTTCAGAACTTCACGAATCCGTGTGGAACGACTTACCGCTCACCAAGCGAGTAGCAGGCCGTGCCCGCGTTGCTCGCATCATCAATCGGGCGCTGAAGAAATGGCCCGTGATGGTGCTTCGCCAGTGCGATGAGAAGCAGGCCGAAGTTGTGGGCGTCCACTTGGCTCGCAGCATCAAACGAGAAGAGCAGCACGAGGTTGGCATGGGGTTCGTCTTGGCCATGGTGCTTGGCACGCTCATCAGCGAAATCATCAAGCAGTTGCTGAAAAAGTGGTGGGCAAACCACGAGGAAATGACGGAGCTGTGCCGATGACGGACGCCGCGAAAGACACAATGCTTTCCGTTCTTGAGAAATACGGATTCCCTGTCGTGGTAAGCCTCGCCCTTGGATTCTTTCTGCGCGAGGACGTTGTGAAACCACTTGTTTCAGAGCATGCAGAGTTCCTAAGAAACATTGCTGAGACGCAGCGAGAGATTGCTAAGGCCGTGAGCGAGCAGACACGGCTGCTTTACGCCCTCCAGCCTCGAGCCGGCGAAAGCCAGGAGAACTGAGCCATGGGTATGAGTCCGAGACTGCTGCGGCCGAGACAGACGGGGTTTAACCCGCGATCCATCCCCGGCCTCAAGGTCTGGTACGACGCTGCCAAAACGTCGTCGCTGACGTTTAACGGCAGCACTGTCTCGCAGATCAATGATTTAAGTGGCAACGGATTTCATGCGAAGCAAGACGTTTCAAACAATCAGCCGACGTACCTTTCATCCGGCATTAACTCTCTGCCTACTTTGCAGCATGATACCAACGACTCTCTGTTTTCCACCGCTACGGCTAATGATGTTGTTGGAAACGCAAGCGTCTCGCCTGCCATAACCATCTTCATTGTTGCTAACTCTACTTCTCCCAACGCTGGGCTATCAGTAGGGTGCGAGCCCGCAGCGAATGGGCGATTAGTTGCGTATCTGCCATTTGACAACGCATCCCCAAATGCCTATTGGGACGTAGCCGGAACTGCTGGTGGCAGACTGCCGTTTACTATCAGCACAGGGCAGCGAGCAGCCGGAATATATGCTTTTCAGCGAAGCGGTGCTTCAATGTTTGTTAGGCGCAACGGCGTTGAGTTGGCGGCAAAAGCAGATGCCAGCCAAACGTTTTCCAGTACGTCTTCCGTTTTTGGCATTGGGCAGGTCACTTTCACGGGCTTTTCTGGTCAATGGTCGCAGTGTTTGGTGTACAGTTCGGCGATGTCGCTAGCGCAAGTCCAAGCCGTGGAGAGGTATCTTTCCTCATTGTCAAAGGTATCTCTGTGAAATACTTCCGCTGCCTCGCTGGCGACGAAGCGTATGAGCAGGCGCGTCTGACGCTGGACGCTGCATGGGGCCACCCCAACGCCGAGACGAAGACGGTGACCTGCATTGACCCGGCAGCCGTTGCCCCGCGAGACACGCAGGGCCGCATCATGCTTGCCACTTCAGACGCATTCTGTGAGTACGAGGCAGCGGCTCAGATGCTCACGTCTGTGCTCAGTAGCGGCGCGATTGAAGAGATAGACGCCGCCACGTATCTGCAAGAGTTGCCGCAGATTCCCGTACAGTAACGGCAGAGGCCACGATTCGGGCACGACCCGAGCCACACACTGAGGAGCGATCATGAGTCAGGTACGCATCCGCCGAAGCTTTCGCGTTGTCACCGCCACGGTTGCGACGGCCACGGCCAGCTGCACTACGCTGCGGCTCGAGGACATGGCAGGCGCTGTGATGCAGCTGCCCACGATCACCACCAACGCGGCCACGATCAACGTCTGGGGCAACACCACGGACGCTGGCACGTTCGCTCAGCTGTACGGCTCTGACGGTGCGGTGGCTTCTATCACGCTGGCACCCAGCACAGTCAACCAGACCATGTACTCCTTGCCCGACGCTGCGTATGCCGTGCCATACGTCAAGCTTGTGGCAGCCAACACCAATGCCACGGCCACCGTATCGGTCGTGATGAAGTCCTAGTGCCAACCCGCATTCCAATCCACAGGCCGCTGCGTTTGCGTCCCGCACGCAAGAGGGACGAGAGCACACGCCCGAATGCGGCAGCCCGTGGGTATTGCAGCAAGGCTCACCGAGCGTGGCGGCAGGCTGTGCTGACGCGAGACGCTTGGACGTGCAGGGAATGCGGTCGCGTCTGCGGTGGCCCAAAGGAGGCCCAGGCTGACCACGTAACGCCCATTAGCCAAGGGGGCGAGCGGTATGACGTGGGGAACGGGCAATGCCTTTGTATCGCGTGCCACGCACGCAAGACGCTGCGGGAACGCAAGGGCGCTTGACATTGATGTGACGCTGCATCTCACAAGGAGGTGCAGCGATGTCGGCACGAAAAAAGCGTTATTGCCAATACTCACGCTGTGGCAAACTTATTACGAGAGCAATTGGCGGCAAAGACTCTGGCAAGTATTGCGACAAACCCTGTTATTTCGCTGCAATAGATGCTGGCGAGCAACAGTTTCACGGATACTTGCGAGGGCTTGATTGGCAACTTGCGTCGTGGTTTTTGGAGTGGGACGCACAAAAGCCGGTCTACTTCAACTGCGCGAACTGCGGTGAAAAAACAAACAACACGCGATTCTGTAATCGCAAGTGTGAGCGCAAGTTCCGCTATTGGTTAAGAAAACCATTTGAATGCGTAGATTGCAGGGCGTGCATTGCCGGGGTTATGTATCAAAGCCGCAGCAGATGCAAATCATGTAGACTCAAACGACGAAAGCAATTACGCCGTACGTTGAAAAAGAAATACACGCACCTTTTTGGCAATTATCGGAAGCGGTGCCAGCATTACGGGGTTGAGTACGATTCATCAGTTACAAGAAAGAAAGTGTTTGAGAGGGACAGACATGTATGCCAGATGTGCGGAGCTCAATGCTTGAGTGCGTTTAAGTGGAAAGGTGGAAAGCCGATTGAGTTGTCGCCTACTGTTGATCACATTGTTCCTCTAAGTTGGCGCAAACTTGGTCATACGTGGGACAACGTGCAATGTGCGTGCTGGTCATGCAATACAACAAAAAGAAACATGTTTGGCGGTCAATTGCGACTTGTGTTGCAATAATTGAGCCGGGGCACGCTAAAAAATAAACTTAGGCGGTTGATAAAAACCTCGTGGTTTCCTCGAACGTACGCCGGGCCGAAATTGGGAGTTTGCGATGGGCCGGGGACGAAAGCCGACTCCAAAACCGCTTTTGAAAATCCGTGGCGCAAGAATCCGTGGGCCACACTCCACCGGAATCGACGCGCCGCCTGGAGTTCCGCCGGCTCCGCATTGGCTCTCGGATCTTGGCCGCGAAGAGTGGGAGCGGATCGTGCCCATGCTTGAGGCGTCTAGGGTGATGAGCCCCAGGCATCAGCAAACGCTGGCCGCTTACTGCGACTCGCTCGCTGACATGATTGAGGCAGATCGTGAGCTCAAGGCCAGCGGGGCCACGTTCATGGACGATAAGGGTAGGGTAAGCAATCACCCTGCGTGGAACCGCAAACGAGACGCCAGAAACCACATGCTGAAGTTCGCGGCCGAGTTCGGCCTGACGGCCTCGGCGCTGGCCCGCGTCTCGGCGGCTGAAAATGGCCCGCAAGCAGACGAAGAAGACCGACTCATGTTCGGCTGAAAAGCCGTGCAAGGTTTGTGCCTCGTGCATCGCAGTGCGGTTCTTTGAGAAGCACTTGACGCACGCCAAGGGCGAGCTCGGCGGCAAACCGTTTCTGCTGCAGCCGTGGCAGCGTAACTACGTGCGATCCCTGTTTGCCGAAGAGAACAACCGCAGGAAGGTGCGTACCAGCCTGCTAGCGTTGCCTCGCAAAAACGGGAAGAGCACGCTTGCTGCGGGAATAGCCTTGCGATGCTTACTAGAGCCTGAGCCAGGGGCAGAAGTCTATTCGTGCGCAGCATCAAGGGATCAAGCTCGGCTGGTTTTTGATACTGCCAAGATCGCGGTTGAGCAGTCGCCAACACTGTCGGCACAGTTGAAGGTGTACCGAAACGCAATCGTGCGAGAGTCAACGCACGCAACGTACAAGTCACTTTCCGCCGAGGCTGGATTGCAGCACGGGCTTTCGCCGCATGCCGTGGTTTTTGATGAGCTTCACGTAAGCAATCGTGAGATGTGGGAAGTGATGCTGTCCGGCCAAGGGGCAAGACGAAACCCGTTGACGGTTGCATTGACTACCGCAGGATACGACCGAAAAAGCGTCTGCTGGGAAATCTGGAAATACGCAGAGGCTGTGGCGGCCGGGGCTGTCAAAGACGATACGTTTTTGCCAATGATATGGGCGGCAGATCCTGCTGCTGACTGGAAGCTAGAAAGCACTTGGGCATCTGCTAATCCCAACCTGGGCGTATCTGTGCGGCTCGATTTCCTCCGCAGCGAATGTGCTCGAGCGGTTGAGATGCCGACATACGAAAACACTTTCCGGCAGCTGTACTTGAACCAGTGGACAGAGCAAAGCACAAGGTGGCTGCGGATGGATCACTGGGCGCAGGGCGACAAGCCTTGCCCTGTGGATCTCGCCGGCCGTGAGTGCTGGGCCGGGCTGGACTTGGCCACCACGTTTGACACCACGGCCCTGGTGCTGCTCTTCCCGTTGGACGATGGCACGTTTTGGATAGAGCCGCACTTCTGGATACCGAGCGACAACGCCCACCAGCGAGAGCGCCGCGACAAGGTGCCATATCTGACGTGGCAGCGGCAGGGCCATCTGACGATGACTGATGGCAACGTAACGGACTTTGACAAGGTGCGGGCAGACATCAACGCGATAGCCAGCAAGTACCGTTTGAAAGCCTGCGGGCTAGACCCGTGGAATAGCGCTCAACTTGGGCAGCAACTGCAAGGAGATGGCCTGCCCATGCGAGACTTTCGACAGGGCTACGGATCTTTATCCGCGCCTTCAAAGCAACTTGAAAACTTGTGCGTGGCCGGCAGGTTGATACACGGCGGGCATCCAGTGCTGTCGTGGCAGGCTTCCAACGTGGCGATTCAACAGGACAGCGCGGCAGGAAACATCAAACCGAGCAAAGCCAAGTCAACGGAACGCATTGACGGCATCGTTTCGCTCGTCATGGCTATTGGGTTGTGGCAGCAAGCAACTGCGCCGGCCCCTGATCAACCTTGGGACATCCACACGATATGATCGCCAACGCCGAGACGCCCGAGAAGTCGTACCGCATCATTGACCTGCGTGGCTCGTACGGTGACGGCTGGAGCGAGTCGCCGGCTCGAGGCCCGGCCGGGGTTCGCATCACGCCAGAAACGGCGCTGATGTGCTCGGCGGTACTTGCCTGCGTGCGGTTGATTGCCGAGAACGTGGCGACGATTCCGCTGCACCTGTACCGGCGGCTGGCAGAGGGCGGCAAAGAGCGTGCCCGCGATCTGCCGCTGTACCGGATTCTTTCGCAGGCACCCAATGGCTGGCAAACGTCGTTTGAGTTCCGCGAGATGCTGACGGCTCACTGCCTGCTGTACGGCAACGCCTACGCGGAGATTCGCAGCGGTTCCGCCGGGGCTGTCACTGAGCTCTGGCCGCTGCACCCGTCACGCATGAAGGTGACGCAGTTGGAGGACGGCACGCTGCGGTACTGCTACCGCGAGCAGAACGGCACTGAGTCGTACTACCGGCAGGATCAGATTTTCCACCTGCGTTGGCTGAGCCAGGACGGCGTGACTGGCATGCTGCCTATCACGCTTTCGCGTGACGCTATCGCCTTGGCCCAAGCCCTTGAGGCTCACGGTGGCAGCTACTTCGGCAACGCCTGCCGGCTGTCGGGACTCATGGAAAGCGACAACCCGATCACGGTTGAGACTGCCGAGCGTCTGCGTGAGCAGTTTGAGCGTATCCACCGTGGTGCCGATCGTGCCCACAGGACGGCTGTGCTGCCGCAGGGCGTGCATTGGAAAGACGTGCAAGCGTCCAACGAGGCGAGTCAGTTCCTAGAGACGCGGGCCTATCAAACGGTTGAGATATGCCGTGCGTACCGGGTTGATCCGTCGTATGTGCAAGACAAGACAAAGGTGGGCTATGCGTCGCAGGAGCAGGCCGCCATCGACTTGGTGCAGCAGACGTTATTGCCGTGGTTCCGCCGTTGGGAATCCGCCATTACCCGCGACTTGGTGACGCAGGATGACATCTATTTCGCCGAGTTCGACACTCGTGGCCTGCTTCGTGGCGACTTGGCCGCCCAGGGCGCGTGGCTGCAAACGATGCTCACCACGGGCATCTACAGCGTGAACGAATGCAGAGAGGTTTTGAACATGAACCCGATTGGCCCAGAGGGCGATCAGCGGTACATGCAGATGAACTTGACCACCATGCAAGGCATCGCGGCAGATGCCAGCGTTGGTAACGCTGGCGAGCCAGCCCCGGCCGACAACCTGCCGCAGTCGTACACCGACGAACTACTCAACGGCGAGACTCCGCCGGAAGGTGCCGTTAAGCCTGTTAGCCTAATGCCACGCTCTCGCAAACCACGCAAGAAGAAGTGAGCCAACATGGACAACCTTGAACGCCGCTCCGTTGCCCTGCCGCTGACGCTGGAAACCCGCGAAGCCGGCAAGGCGTACATCGGGGGCTATGCGGCCAAGTACAACGTCCGCTCAACGATGCTGGGCACGTTCCGCGAGCAGATCATGCCAGGGGCGTTTACCCGCGCTCTCAAAGAGCAGTCGCACCCCGTGGTGGCTCTGTGGAACCATGACCCCAACTACGTGCTGGGCTCAACCCGCAGCGGCACGCTGACGGTGGACACAGATGACGAGGGCATGCGGTACAGCGTCGAGGTGCCCGACACGCAGCTGGGCCGGGATCTTTCCACGCTCATCGCTCGAGGTGACGTGTGGGGCTCAAGCTTCGCCTTCGTCATTGGCGAGGAATCGTGGGACAAGGACGAAGACGGCACGGCCCTGCGTAGCGTGATTTCGGTGGAAGGCGTCTATGACGTTTCGCCAGTTCTGACGCCAGCGTATGAGCAGGCCACTGCGGGCGTGGCGGTTCGCAGCTATGAGCGGTTCTTACAATCGCACCGACCGGCGCTGAAGCTGCCGGCTCTTCGACGGGACGCGAAGTCAGAGAAGGCGATTCGTAGGTTTCTGAGGCAGCATGGCCACAAAGTCGGGTGATGTTTGCAGCCACTGCCGCTCTGCACGTCTTGGCGTGTATTCGTCAATGGAAAAAGGCGGCTTGTGCACTCGCTATCTGCGGTGCCCTTCATGCCGCAAAACGGCCAAGCACGTCGTGAAGTCGTGCGAAATACGCCGCCGTTCGTTGCATAAGTAAGCAATTGAACGCAAAGCGTATCTGCAAGGACTGCCCGGCCCGGCTCTACCGTGCGAATAGGTCACCACCTACCGCACACAGGAGCCACGCACATGGCCGCCAGCAAGGTCAAGGAACTTCTCGACGAACTCGCCGCCACTCTCGCTGAGCTCGGCATGCTCGATGAAGAGGGCGCTGCGGAAGAGGCTGGCGAGAACACGGACGGCACGCCCGTTGAAGGCGAGCGATCCGCCGTTGAGGCCGTTGAGGCCCGGCAGGCGAAGTACGACGCCCTGCTTGCCAAGGCTGAGCGGATCAAGGCCGCGATTGCCAAGAGCGAGGCCGCTGAGGCCCGCAAGGCTGAACTGCTCAAGGTTCTGCACCGCGCTGCACCCGTGGAGACCACCGACGTGAAGACTCGCATTGAGCCAATTTCGACCCGTGGCTACAAGCCCGGCATTTTCGAGTCGCCCGAGATGGCCCACCGCTGCGGCCAGTGGCTCAAGGCTCACTTCGGTGACCGGAACGCCCGGCAGTGGTGCTCGGACCACCTCGGAACTGAGTACCGCGACATGGGCGGCCAGGTGAACAGCCTCGGCGGCAACCTCGTGTTTGAGGACTTCTCAAACACCATCATTCGGCTTGTTGAGAAGTTCGGCGTGGCGATGAACGTTTTCCAGAACGTCACCATGTCGAGCGATACCCTTCTCGTCCCGCGCAGATTGACGGGTGTGTCCTCGTATTGGTTGGGAGAAAATAGCACCATCACGACGAGCGACCCGACCGCAACGATGGTGCAGCTGGTGGCCAAGAAGCTGGCGTGTGCCACGAAGGTGAGCAACGAGCTCCTGGCCGACAACGCCATTTCGGTTGCGTCGTGGCTCGCTCAGGAATACGCCACCTCGCTGTCTGCTGCCATTGACGATGCGGCGTTCAACGGAACCGGCACCAGCACCTACGGCGGCATCCGTGGCCTCGCCCAGATTGACGATGGCACGCACACCGCGTCGGTTCAATCGGCCGCGACTGGCAACACCACGATTGCCAGCCTGGACATTGATGACTACCTGGCCTGCTTGGCAAAGCTTCCCCGCTACGCCATCGGCACCTCGGCCTGGTACATGCACCCCAGCGTGTACCACAACAGCGTGCAGCGAATGATGCTGTCAAGTGGCACGGCTGGCAGCGGCACCATCGGTGCTCTGTCGGGCGGCAACACGGCGGCCAACCTTGCCCAGGGGACGCCCAACACGTTCCTCGGCCTCCCTGTCGTGTGGGTGCTCAAGATGACTGCGGCCCCGACCACGGGAACCATCGCGGCCTACGTTGGTGACTTGTCGCTGGCCGGCATCATGGCGGTCAAGTCCGACATGCAGGTTGCGACGAGCACTGATCGCTACTTCGAGGCTGACCAGACTGCCTTCCGTGCGATTCAGCGGCTCGACATCAACGTGCATTCGCTCGGCTCAACCACCGAAGCC
>Ga0207954_1000746_pt1 | contig 11131 bp, 10 predicted proteins | sample CryBogmetaGMA0M_FD_184547 | JGI IMG/M metagenome (GOLD analysis project Ga0207954, IMG submission 184547) | Freshwater microbial communities from Crystal Bog, Wisconsin, USA - MA0M (SPAdes) | ecosystem: Environmental > Aquatic > Freshwater > Lake | place: Crystal Bog, Wisconsin, USA | collected... | reverse complement strand
CGTCGGGCGAGCCCGGGCGCGGCGGGCCGCGGGGGACGGTCGGCCCCGTCCCCGAAGCCGGCCGCGGCGTCGCGCGGGTGGCCGTGCGGCGCCGTCCGCAGCGGCACCGCTTCGGACACGAGCTCGCGGTGGAGATCGCCGCGGATCACGTGGGCCTCACGCTCGACTGCCAGATCGACGCGGCGTCGCCCCTCGTCGACATCCCGATCGACGTGCCCCAGGGGGCCGCGATCGATCGCCTCGCGCTGGTCACCGACACGGATGAGGCGGCGGAGCCCGTCGACCTGTTCTGGTCGCGGCCGGCGCCGACGCGGCTGGTGGCGGTGGTGCAGCGGCCCCGCCCGGGCAAGTTTCGCCTCGTCCTCGAGGCGCGGCTGCCGGGCCGGCCCGCGGCCAGCGGCACGCTGCCGATCGCGCGGTGTGGCCTGCCCGGAGGCGTGCCCCTGGCGGTGACCTGGCGCGCGGCCGCCGGGTTCGACGTCGTGGTCGGCGGCGGCGAGTCGGCGGCGGAGGGGCCCGCAGGCGAACGGCCGGCCGCCACGGACGCCGCGGAGTTCCGCGAGGTGCCCCCCGGCGCCGCCGGACCCAGCTACACGCTCGTCGAGATCACGACGGCCGATCACGGCGCCGCCGGTCGGCCGCCCGCGTCGGCGGAGGTGGTGCCGGCCGCGCTCGACGCCGGCGTCGAGGCGACGACCGTGCACTTCGCCTTCGACCGGCGGGGCCGTGGCTGGGGCATCGCGCGGTTCAGCCTCGCGTCGGCGGAGCCCGTCGTGCGGCTGCGGATGCCGGCGGCGTGGCGACTGTTCGACGTCCTCGTCGACGGCCGTGAGACGCCGGCCGTGCCGCACGCCGCGGGGACGTGGGACGTGCGGCTCCACGACATCCGCTGGCCGCGGACGCTGGTCGTGGTCTTCGCCGGCGAGGTGGGCGGTCGACCCGACGAAGGCGTTGCCGTGGTCCTCGAGCCTCCGGTGCTCGAGGGCCTGCCGTGCCGCGAGGTCTTCTGGACGATCGATCCGCCGGCGGGCATGCAGTTGCGGGTCGCGGAGCCCGCGAGGGTGCTCGACGCGGTCGGCTGGGGCGAGGCGCAGGCCGCCGTGCGCCGGCGGATGGGCGATCTCTTCGCGGCGGCCGTCCGCGCGGCTCCGGACATCGAGCGGCCGCGGCTCGAGGCGTTTGCCGCGATGCGCGGGCAGGGAGACCTGCTCGCCGTCGAGGACGACTGGGAGCGCGCCGCCGCCGCGTCGCCGGGACGCGTCCGCGTGGCCACGGGCGGACGCCAGGGCGTGACGATCCGCGCCGCCAGGGCGCCGGACGGCACAACCCCTTCGCGGGGGCTCGCCACCGTCGCGCTCGTGGCGGCGCTCGCCGTCGGCTGGAGCATCGCGGGGCGGTGGCCCGCACCGTCGGCCGCCGTCATCGCGTGGGCGTGGCCCTGGGCCGCCGTCGCGGCGGGCGTCGCCTGGCTCGCGTTCCTCATGCCAGCGGCGCCGGGGATCGTGCTCACGGTGGCGGGCGTGCTGGCGGTGATGGCGCGGATTCGTCCTGCGTCCAGCGCGGCGCCGGCGGCCGTGTCGCCCGCCGGCGCCACGGGCTCCGACTCGACGCGGACGTTTCTCATTCCCTGAGTCGTCGCACGCCGCCCCGGTGCGCCTGCGGCCCGGAAAAAAGGGCGGACCCGGCAAGGCCCGAAAGCGGTCTGGCCCGCCTCCGGGACCGCCGCTACCGTCCGCCCCCTCGTCGAAGGAACGGTCGGCCGATCGCCGTGTGAACGCACGCGATCGGCCGTCCGCCCGGCTCGGAACGGATTCCGGCGGCTGTCGGCCGCCCCGCACGGAGGCACGTCAGGCATGGTGTTGGCAAGTACGGGTGGCGGCCGGTCGGCCCTTCGCGGCGTGGCGGCGTGGACGGCGGTGCTCGGCTGGAGCCTGGTCCTCGCGGGCACGGCCACCGCGGCCGGCTACCGCACGGCGAACTTCGTCGTCGAGGCCCCGACCGAGACGCTCGCCCGCAGGATCGGCGACGCCGCCGAGCAGTACCGTCACACGCTGGCGGTCGAATGGACCGGCGGCCCGCTCCCGCGGTGGAGCCGCCCGTGCCCGATCACCGCGCAGGTCGCGCCGCACCTCGGCGCCGGGGGCGCCACGAGCTTCGTCTTCGACAAGGGGGAGGTCTTCAACTGGACGATGACGATCCAGGGCAGCGAGGAGCGGATCCTCGACTCGGTGCTCCCCCACGAGGTCACGCACACGATCTTCGCGAGCCACTTCCGCCGGCCGCTGCCGCGCTGGGCCGACGAGGGCGCCTGCACCACCGTCGAGCATCCCGTCGAGCGGGCCCGTCAGCACCGGCTGCTGATCGAGTTCCTCACGACCGGCCGCGGCATCGCGTTTCCGCAGATGTTCGCGATGAAGGAATACCCGGCCGACGTCCTGCCGCTCTACTCGCAGGGCTACTCGCTCGCGCGGTACCTCATCGAGCGTGGCGGGCGGCACAAGTACGTCGCCTTCGTATCCGACGGCATGACGAGCGACGACTGGTCGGGGGCGCTCGCCAAGCACTATGGCGTGCCGAGCGTGGCCCAGATGCAGTACGTGTGGCTCGACTGGGTGAAGCAGGGCTGCCCCGCGCCGCCGGCCTCGCTCGCCGCGGCCGTGCCGCCTCCCGCGGCGGCCTGGGCGGCGACCACCCGTGGCCAGAGCCCCGATCCGGTGCCCGCGGCCCCGGTGCCGCAGGCGGCCGCGCCCGTGGCGACGAGCGCCGCCCGCACGTCGATCTATGCCCAGGCCCGCCGCAGCGACGGCGGCGACGCGAAGACCCGCTGACGGCGTGGTTCACCGCCGGCGGACCACGGCGGCCCGCATCGGCGGCGTGCATCACCCCGGCTTCGCGCCGGTCACGAGCAGCGTGATGTGGTAGAAGACCGGCGCGGCGAAGCACATCGAGTCGATGCGGTCGAGCACGCCGCCGTGGCCCACCACGAGCGTGCCGTAGTCCTTCACGCCGCGGTCGCGCTTGATCGCGCTCATCGTCATTCCGCCCGCGAAGCCCATCACGGCGACGACGAGGCCGGCGAGCGTCGCCTGCCAGAGTTGGAACGGGGGCGCCGCCCACCAGAGCGCCGCCGCCAGCAACGCCGTGCTCGTGGCGCTGCCGAGCAGCCCCTCCCACGTGCGGTTCGAGCTCACCGCGGGGGCCACGAGCCGCTGGCCGAGCATCCGGCTCCAGACATACTGCATGCAGTCGGCGAACTGCACGAGCAGGATCAGGAAGAAGAGCAGCCGGAAGTTGCCGCTCGGGCCCGCGGTCGAGCCCTCGATCGGGACCTGGAGGAGGGCCGGCGCGAACGACAGGCAGTAGACGCAGACGACGAGGCCCGCCTGGATCTTGGCGGTGCGTTCCAGGAAGCGCTTGTAGTCGCCGGCGAAGGCGACGCGGGCGAGCACGAAGAGCGTGGCGTAGACCGGGAGGAACACGCTGAACACGTCGTAGCGGTTGAGGCCCACGAGCACGTAGTGGAGCGGCGTGAAGAGGAAGAACACCCAGAACAGCGCGCGGTGGTCGCCCTTGCGGGTGGGGGTGAGCGTGATGAACTCGCGGAGCGCCCAAAACGAGACCAGGCCGAAGAGCACGACCGTGGCCGTCGTGCCGAGCCAGAAGGCCGCCGCCAGCACGGTGCAGAGGATCCACCAGCCGCGGAGGCGGCTGTTGAAGGTGCGCACGGCGGCGGGGTCGAGCCCGCGGTCGGGGTGCCGCTTGAGGAACTGCCCCACCGCCGTGGCGGCGGCGAGGAGGGCGAGCACGCCGGCGACCAGCGCGATGGTGCGGTTGTCGTTCATACCGGCACGATTCCCGTCAGGTCGGTGAGGCCCGACTATTCCTTGAGGGCCAGCACGGCGCGGCGGGCGCGGGCCAGGAAATCGAGCTTCGCCTCGCCACGCTCCAGCCACAGGGGCGGCCCGAAGCTGATGCAGGAGAGGAGGGGCACCGGCAGGAACTCGCCGCGGGGCAGGACCCGGTTGAGGTTGTCGATGTGCACCGGAATGAGCTCGATGTCGGGCCGCTTCTTGGCGAGGTAGTAGAGCCCGCTCTTGAACTCCCCGACCTCGCCGGTGACGCTGCGGCCCCCCTCGGGGAAGACGATGAGCGAGTGCGTGGTGCCAGCCTCGCGGAGCATCATGTCGACGGGGCTCTGGTGCACCTTGATGTCGGTGCGGTCGATGAGGATCGCGTCGAACACCTCCTCCGCGAGCCAGCGCCGCAGGCGGCCCCGCGACCAGTAGTCCTTGGCGGCCACGGGCCGGGTCCGCTCGCGCACCGATTGAGGCAGTGACGACCAGACCACGATCGCGTCGAGGTGGCTGGTGTGGTTGGCGAAGTAGACCCGCTGGCAGGTGTCGGGCTGGCTTGCGACCCAGCGGATGCTCGCGCCGGCGAGGATGCGGGCGAGCCCGGCGAGGCCGAGCCCCGCGGCGCGGCACAGCGGCGACCTGGTCGGGGCCGCCGGTTCAGACGCGATCGGCTTCTCGACGATGTCGGCGGGGGAGAGCATCGGGGCATCTTCGACGGCGGCGGACGACACGGTCAACCTTCGTCCGGGGCGGCGGTCACGAACGGATTGTGACGCTTCTCGCGTCCGACCGTCGTCGGGCCGCCGTGGCCGGGGAAGACGATCGCATCGTCGGGGAGCGCGTAGAGGTGGCGGCGGATGCCGGCAGCCAGCCCGGCGAAGTCGCCGTCGGGGAAGTCGGTCCGGCCGACGCCCCCGCGGAAGAGGACGTCGCCGCCGAACACCACGGGGGGCGTCGACTCCTCGTCGATGAACACGACGTGCCCGCCGGAGTGGCCGGGAATCGCCCGCACCGCGAGGTCGATGCCCGCGAGGCCGACGACGTCGCCCTCGTCGAGGAGCCGGTCGGCCGGCGGGCTCGTGAGCGGCAGGCCGAACGCGGCCGAGAGGTTGCCCGTGGGGTCGGTCAGCTTCGCGGCGTCGCCGCGGCCGACGAGGATCGGCAGGCCGGGCCAGCGGTCGCGCAGCGCCGCGTTGCCGGCGATGTGGTCGGAGTGGCCGTGCGTGACGAGGATCCCCCGGGGTTCGAGGCCCGATGACTCGATCCACTCGACGATCGCGTCGGGCTCGAATCCGGGGTCGATGACGACACAGTCGGTCCCGCCGGGACGGCGGACGACGTAGGAGTTCTGCCCGAACGGCTGCGATTCGATGCAGGCCACCTCGAGTCGGGCCGCGGGCGTGAAGACGTCGATCGTGGCCATGGCGGGAGCTGCGGCTGGGGCGGGGGACGCGGCGTCGCACGCGCGGTCCTGCATGGAGCATGGTTGCCGCGGCGGCGGCGGGCAAGGCTCGCCGGTGAATCGCACGAAACCGGCGGTTCCGGCGGGGAAATGGCATGGCGACGGGCTGACACGGCCGCTAGACTCCGGCCGCTACGCCGCCTTCGCCTCCGTGCCTTCCGGGCACGGGGTGAGGCGATCGACCTATTTTCAGCCGGTATCCTGTCGCGGTTCTGGACGCCCCGGGTGGAACGGAGTTCCGCCGCGGCGATCCCGCCCGTGGTGGATTCATGGAGGGACCGATGGCTCGCAGTACATCGACACGACCGTTTCCGGCGGCGCTCCGCCACGGCTGCGGAGCATTCCTGGCGGGGGTCGTTCTCCTCGGCATGGGTGCCGGGGCCGACGCCCGGGCGCAGGCGGTCCAGGCGCCGGAGGGATCGCAGGGGCCCGGCCTCGTGCCGCATGGCGACATCGCCAAGGGCAACGTCGGCGCGGCCGATGCCCAGGCCGTGACCGCCGGCGCCGTCCACCCGCTGCAGCCCGCCCTCGAACTCGCCCAGAAGGGCCTCGGCGAACTCCGCACCAAGATCAAGGACTACTCGTGCACCGTCGTGAAGCGAGAGCGGATCGACGGCAAGCTCTGCGACCACGAGTACATGTTCGGGAAGATCCGGCACGAGCCGTTCAGCGTCTACCTCTACTTCCTCGCGCCCGACGCGGTGAAGGGGCAGGAGGTGATCTGGGTGGACGGGCAGAACGACGGCAACATGCTCGCCCATGCCGGGAGCGGCGTGCGGGCGATGGTGGGCACCGTGTCGCTCAAGCCGAACGGCGCCCTCGCCATGCAGGGCAACCGCTACGCGATCACCGAGATCGGCGTCGAGAACCTCGCCAAGCGACTCGTGGAGGTGGCCGAACACGACCAGCAGTTCGGCGAGTGCGAGGTCAACTTCTTCAAGGACGCGAAGGTGAACGGCCGGGTCTGCACCTGCGTGCAGGTCGTGCACCCCGTGCCGCGGCGGAACTTCCGCTTCCATCTCGCCAGGGTCTTCATCGACGACGAATACCTGATCCCGATCCGCTACGAGGCCTACGACTGGCCGCAGGAGCCGGGTGGGCAGCCGGTGCTCATGGAGGAGTACACCTACATGAACGTGAAGGTCAACAACGGCTTCACGGACGCCGACTTCGATCCCAAGAACGCCGCCTACAAGTTCGGCGTGAAGTGAGCCGCGGGGCCCGGTCGGCAGGTCAGCGGCGGTCCTCGAACCGCATGTGCTTGACCGACTCGCCCGACGTGCTGAGCTCGACGAGGGCGTCGATCCCGATCGCGAGGTGGGTCTCGACGTAGCGGCGGTTCACGTCGCGGTCGCTCCGCGAGGTCTTCACCCCCTCGGGGCTCATCGGGTTGTCCGAGACGAGCAGCAGGGCGCCCTTCGGGATGTGGTTGGCGAAGCCGACCACGAAGAGGGTGGCCGTCTCCATGTCGATGCCGATCGCGCGGGTGTTGACCAGGTAGTCCTTGAACGTCGCGTCGTGCTCCCAGACGCGGCGGTTCGTGGTGAACACCGTGCCCGTCCAGTAGTCGTAGCCGTGCCGGGCGATCGCCGTCGAGACCGCGGCCTGCAGGCGGAACGAGGGGAGCGCGGGGATCTCCGGGGGGAAGTACTCGTTGCTCGTGCCCTCGCCGCGGATCGCGGCGATCGGGAGGATGAAGTCGCCGACCTTCGTCTTCTTGAGGCCGCCGCACTTGCCGAGGAACAGCACCGCCTGCGGGTTCACGGCGGAGAGGAGGTCCATGACCGTCGCGGCCATGGCGCTCCCCATTCCGAAGTTGAGGATCGTGAGGTTGTCGGCGGTGGCCGACTGGATGGGGAAGCCCTCGCCGTGGACCGGCACGCCAAAGCGCTCGGCGAAGGCGTCGACGTACTGCGAGAAGTTGACGAGCAGCACGTGGCTGCCGAAGTCGGCGAGGTCGCGGCCCGTGTAGCGCGGCAGCCAGTCGCGCACGATCTCGGCCTTGTCCTTCATGGGCGGGAGTATCCGGGGAGCCGGGCGGGATGCGGGTAGCATACGGCAGGCCGGCCCGGACGCGTCATGCATGTCGTCGAGTCGTGTGGTCTTTCGTCGTGTCCCCGACCCATAAGGCCGTCAAGGCCGGAGGGCATGACGGCCGGATGATCGTCTCAGCAACGTTCACGACGTGTGCCGTCCCCCCGTGGCGGCACGTTTCCAACGTGCCGTGTCTCGCGCCCCGAGCGCGCCACGACGCAAACCCGTCGTGCGGAAGGGCCCCGCGCGGGAGTCCGCGGTCAGTGCGTTGGCAGGAGCGTGGGCCAGGCGGCCTGCAGCCGCTCCGCCGTCGGGATCTCGATCGACGTGCCCGGCACGAGCGACACCCGCGGATCGAGCGCGCGGTTCCAGGCGAAGAGCGCCCGGTAGAGCCGGCCGTCGCCGTAGGCACGTTCGGCGAGCGACCACCACGAGTCTCCGGCCCGCGTCACGTAGGCGGGGCCGGGGGCACGCGACGACGGTTCCGCGCCCCGCGCCGCGGCGTCTCGAGCCTCCGGCGTCGTCCCGGCCGCGAGCGTGGCGGGGCGCGGTGCGGCATCGTCGGGGCGTTCGAGCGACGCGGCCGTCACGAACGGATCCTGCCGCGGCGGTTCGGCGGCGAGCGAGGCGACCGGCGCTTCGGCTCCGGCCGGTGCGGCGAACCGGCTCTGGCGGACGGGGTATGGCTCGGCGGCCGGTATCTCGCGCTCCGGAGGCCGCCGTGCCGGCGCGTCGAATCGCGGCGGCTCGACGAGATCGTGCGGCTCGGTGGCCGTGGCGATGTCGGCGTGCACGTCGGGACCGGTGCCGGCCGGGGGCCTGGGCACGAGCAGCTTCATGGAGAGGAGCCCCATGAAAACGCCGGCCAGCAGGGCCAGGAGGCCGAGCAGGAGTTTGGTTTCTCGTCCCATGGAGGGCTTCGTCGGCGGACCGGTCGGGGCGGTGCGGGATTGTCGTGAAACCGGGCGTTCGTCGCCAGATCGACGGGCCGGCGCCTGCATTCCGGGAGTTGCCTATTCTGCGTCACCCCCGCCGGCGAGCCGGGCGGCGCGGAGTTTCGCCGACCGGCTCCGCGGGTTGCGGCGCACCTCGTCCTCGCCGGCCTCGAGCGGCGACTTCGTGAGGTTCTCCCACACCTGCCGGTTGCGGAACGCCTCCTTGACGATCCGGTCCTCGAGCGAGTGGAACGAGATCACGACGAGCCGGCCGCCGGGGGAGAGCCGCGTGGGAATGCGTTCCAGCGCGATCCGCAGCGACTTGAGCTCCTGGTTGACCGCGATCCGCAGCGCCTGGAACGTGCGCGTGGCGGGATGGATGCGGGGCGGCGGATACTGCCGCGGCACGGCCGACACGACGACGCGCGCGAGGTCGCGCGACGAACGGATCGGCTCCGTCTCGCGCACCGCGGCGATCCGCCGCGCGATACGGCGGCTGAACCGCTCCTCGCCGAACTCGTAGATGATGTCGGCGAGACTCTCGGGACGCATGCGGTTGACGATCCGCCACGCGGGCTCCCCCTCGGTGGGATCGAACCGCAGGTCGAGCGGCCCCTCGGAGTCGAACGAGAACCCGCGGGCGTCGTCGGCGAGCTGGTCGCTCGACAGGCCCACGTCGAGGAGCACGCGGTCGACGCGGTCGATGGCCAGCGCGTCGAGCACCTCGGGGATGTCGCAGAAGTTCGCCTGGGCGAACCGCACGGGCCGGCCCGCGAACTCCTCGGCGCCGCGGGCGATCGCCGCGGGATCGCGGTCGACGGCGATCACGAGGCCCGCGGGGCCCACCGCGTCGGCCATGAGCCGCGTGTGGCCGCCACCGCCGAGCGTGCCGTCGACCACGCGCATGCCCGGCTCGATCGCCAGGAGCGACATCACCTCGGCGGGCAGGACACTGGTGTGGATGCTGGGGGCCGACATGCCACGGGCCACTCTACCAAGCCGGCGATACCATGACGCGGATGGCCGATCCCGACCCGTTCGCCGCCGACGCCTACGACTACGAGCTGCCGCGCGAGCTCGTCGCCCAGGAGCCGCTCGCCGACCGGGCGGCGGCGCGGCTGCTCGTCGTGCGCCGCGACTCCGGCACGATCGAGCACCGTCGCATCCGCGACCTGCCCGACCTCCTCGACCACGGCGACCTCCTCGTGGTCAACGATACGCGGGTCGTGCCGGCCCGGCTCGTCGGCCGCCGCGCGGCCACGGGTGGACGCTGGGAGGGGCTGTTCCTGCGGGCCGTGTCCGACACGGGCTCGTGGGTGGTGCTCGCGCAGACGCGGGGCCGGCCCGCGGCGGGCGAACGGATCGTGCTCGCCGGCCGCGACGGCGCCGACGGGCTGGAGCTCGAACTCGTGGGCCGCGCCGAGGGCGGGGGCTGGCTCGCGCGGCCGCTGGGGCCCGCCGCGACGGAGCCTCCCGAGACGGTGCTCGCCCGCGTCGGCCGCGTGCCGCTGCCCGGCTACATCCGCGGCGGTGTCGAGGGGAGTGGCGACCTCGATCGCTACCAGACGGTGTTCGCGCGAACGCCCGGCGCCGCCGCGGCGCCGACCGCGGGCCTGCACTTCACGCCGGAGGTGTTTTCCGCGCTCGCCGCGCGGGGCGTGGGGCGGGCCGACGTCACGCTCCACGTGGGGCTCGGCACGTTCCGGCCGATCAGCGCCGCGACGATCACCGACCACGAGATGCATTCCGAATGGTGCGCCTGCCCGCCGGAGACGGTCGCCGCCGTGCGGGAGGCGCGGGCCAGGGGCGGCCGCGTCGTGGCCGTGGGCACCACCGCGGTGCGGACGCTCGAAACCGCGGCGCTCGGCGGCGGGCTCTCGCCGTGGAGCGGGCCGACCGATCTCTTCATCACGCCCGGCTTTTCCTTCCGCGTGGTCGACCGCCTGTTGACGAACTTCCACATGCCGCGGACAACGCTCATGGTGCTGGTCTCGGCGCTCGCCTCGCGCGCGCTCGTGATGCGGGCCTACGACGCGGCGATCCGCGAGCGGTACCGGTTCCTGAGCTACGGCGACGCCATGCTCATCCTCTGACGGGAAGGAAGGGTTCGATGTCGGGAGTGCCCCAGGAAGACGTGCTCGTGGTGCCGCGGTCGCTGTTCGACCAGGTCGGCGCGTTCCAGGGTTTTTCCGGCGAGACCGCCGCCTACCTGCCGGCGCTCCTCGACCCGCGGCACACGTCGTGGCGGCCCCGCGCGACGGTCGAGGATGATCCGTCGTTCAAGCAGCTCATTCCCTACTGCGTGCTTTCGTGGCGCGACGCCGGCGGCCGTCCGCACTACTTCGCCTACACCCGCGGCGGGGCCCAGGGGGAGGCGCGGCTGCGGGCGAAGCGGTCGGTCGGCATCGGCGGCCACATCGCGAGCACCGACGGCGAACACGGCGACGACACGTCGTACGACGCGGGCATGCGCCGCGAGCTCGCCGAGGAGATCGCGATCGAGGGGGCGTGGACGGCCCGCTGCGTGGGTCTCATCAACGACGACTCGAACGCCGTGGGGAGCGTGCACCTGGGGATCGTCCACGTGCTCGACCTCCAACGGCCGGAGGTCGCCTCGCGCGAGCACGCGCTGGTGGAGTGCGGATTCGAGCCGCTCGACGCGCTCCTCGCCGACCGCGACCGGTTCGAGACCTGGTCGCAGATCACGCTCGACGCCATCCGGGCGGGTAGACTCGGCTGACATGGCCGAGCGGCAGCCGACGATCTACCTCGACAACCACGCCACGACGCGGCTCGACCCGCGGGTGCTCGAGGCGATGCTGCCGTGGCTCACCGACCGCTACGGC
>Ga0207954_1000745_pt1 | contig 11135 bp, 11 predicted proteins | sample CryBogmetaGMA0M_FD_184547 | JGI IMG/M metagenome (GOLD analysis project Ga0207954, IMG submission 184547) | Freshwater microbial communities from Crystal Bog, Wisconsin, USA - MA0M (SPAdes) | ecosystem: Environmental > Aquatic > Freshwater > Lake | place: Crystal Bog, Wisconsin, USA | collected... | reverse complement strand
CTCTAAATCATCGCGGTAGAAACAAAAATGAATATTTTGTTCTTCAGTAAGGCTGGCGAGAACCTTGTCTAGACGACTAGTAGTAACACGTTGGCCATTAATGCTTGCTAGTAAGTCGCCAGGAGCCAGGCCTGCCAACTGAGCAGCGCCTCCGTCTAAAACATGAGTAAGCTTAAGCCATCCATTGACATCTGTATGACGCATACCAAGCTGAAGCTTTATCTTTTCTAGTTTAGATTGTGTTTTTTGCTTTACTGAAACTAATTTAGAGGAAATCCATTTTTGAATCGGAATATCTTCGGTGCCAAAGATATAGTGTGCTTTCATATTGGCCCAGGTTTTAGAAAAACCAGACCCAAGTAATTCATGTATTAAATTGTCTAGCCCGTCTTCGCCAATTCCGTCATGTGTGACACCATGTTTTTTCCAAATTAAGCGCATGAGGTCATCTAGAGATCTCTTATTTTTTGAGAATGCCCGTATTTGTAAATCTAAACCTAATGCTAACAGGGCGCCTTTACCGTAGTAACTAACTACTGCATTAGGAGTATTTTCATCCGCTTGGTAATACTTCGTCCAAGCATCAAACGAGCTATCAGCTAAGCTTTGTTTGTTTCTTCCTGGGCCACGAAGAATGCCATTCCAGTTATTTGAGACTAGGCCTAGATACGTTTTGAGATCGATGCGCTTACTACGGAAAAGTTGGAGATCATCGTAGTAGCTAGTAAAGCCCTCAAATAACCAGAGTAAGCGAGTGTAATTACGCTTACTAAGATCGTAAGGTTGGAATGCTTTTGGCTGAATCCGCTTGACTAGCCAAGCATGAAAATATTCATGACTGCATAAGCCTAGAAACTCACGATACGCAGAGTCATCTAGCGGCATATCTTTTTGTGGGACCTGGTCACGACGGCAGAGCAGTGCCGTACTATTGCGATGCTCAAGTCCACCATAGCCATTCAGTACTGCATTTACTAAGAAGAGGTAGTGTCTAAAGGGAGCTTGCTTCGCTTTTGGTTCAAAGAGATTGATGGTGCAAGTACAAATTGCTTCCAAGTCAATTGCGAGACGTTTTGCATCAACTGAATTGATGCATCCCTGGATGGCCATGCTATGTGCAATACCATGAGATTTCCACTGAACGACTTGAAACTCTCCCATGGCAACCGGATGATCCAGTAAATCATCATAATTTTGTGCAAGATAAAAACCAAATCCGCGCTCATCTATTTTGGCAGCTCTCAAACCAGTTTGCACTGACCAGTGATCAGTAAAGCCTCTCTCTGGAGGTGCAATCGCAAGCGAACAAGGCAAATTTTCTTGGCCTATGACTGCAAGGCATAGGCTGCTTGCATTGAAGAAGCCCCGCTCAGTATCAAGATAGGCGGCACGCACAGAGGAGTCGTAAGCGTATACCGTTAGCACTACTTCAACCGCACCGTTTAATTTTGGTAAGCGCCACTGATCGTTATTGATGCGCTCTAAAGATAACTTCTTTTTTGAGCCAACTGAATATGCCTCAATGGATTCAATTTGCTTACTAAAATCACGAATTAAATAACTTCCCGGGATCCATGCCGGCATTTGCAATACTTGGCCCTCTGGATCAGGCTTTGCAATCTGTAACTTCACCTGGTAGCGATGACCATGAAGCTCTGCCGGCCATACGGTGTACTGAATTACTGGTAGATCTGCTGTATTCATGGTGCTTACTTTAGCGTACTAAATTTCTTTTCAATATCGGTAATCTGAACTGCACCAGGAAAGCGACTGCCATCAGTAAAGAAAAGAGTGGGCGTTCCTGTAATGCCATAGGTTTTTGCAAAAGCAAGATTCTTATCTAGTGGAGTACTGCAATCAGTTTTGCCGCTAGGGCTAATACCGTTAATCATCCAATCCATATAAGTCTTGTAGGGATCTGGTGCGCACCAGATTTGCTTTGATTTTTGTGCAGAGTCTGCAGACAAAATCGGAATGAGATAGGTGTAGATGGTGACATTCTCTAATTGCTGCATGGATTTTTCTAAACGCTTGCAGTAACCACAGTTAGGATCTGAAAATACTGCTAACTGACGACTGCCATTACCGCGAACAGTTTTGATGGCATTGGCTTGGGTCAAATCTGCCCACTTAATGCGATTTAAATCAGTTTGTCTTTGTTCGGTAATATTCTTTCCGGTTGCCAGCTCAATGATTTCACCTTGTATCAGATATTTGCCTGCGACATCGGTGTAAAAAACCTCATTACCAACTAATACTTCATATAAACCAGGGACTGGTGCTGCTGATACGCTCTTAACTTTTACATTTGCCCCCAACCTTTTTTGTATCTCGGTTTTGATCTGTTGCTCTGCCTGAGCATTGACGATACCGGAGAAAAGCAGGGACATACAGATCACAATAAGTACAGCTAGTAATTTATTCAAAATCAATGTCTCCTAAGGCGCGCTCAATCAGACGCTGTTTAATAAAATGACTTTTATTCACTAGGCCAAGCCCCCAGTTACGTAGCTGCCGTTCTGTATTACTACTCGCAGAAAATAATTTCTTGAGTTTATCGGTGACCCATAAAAGCGCACTAGTGTCGCCTTGGCGTTGACGCTCGTAGCGACGAAGCAGTACAACATCACTTGGCGAGCGAAAAGATTCACGTTTACCAAGAATATTTAGTAATACCGCAACATCTCGCAAGCCCAAGTTAAGGCCTTGTCCTGCTAGTGGGTGTATCACATGAGCTGCATCACCAATGAGAACAACTTTGGGTGCTGCTTCAGGGCCAATAAAACGTTTTGCCCGAATCTTTTTTAATGGAAAGGCGACTGGAGTTGAATTGAGGCTCAGTTCGCCTAGTTGTTTCCCGATTGCGCCATTCGCAATTGAGCTAAATCGCTCCTGCCACTGAACTTGATCTAGTTTTAATAAATCTGCTGCATGCTCGGGTGAGGTTGACCATACCATTGATACTTGTTTATTAGGCAAGGGGAGCATCGCCACAATATCGCCCCCGGGTAAAAACCATTGAAAGGCTGTTTCAAGATGTGGGTATGTGCAAATCCAGTTGGCAGCCACAGCGCTTTGCGAGTAATCTTCTGCGCTCGCTGTAATACCAAGCGTAGATCGAATCGGTGAATTTGCTCCATCTGCAGCAACCACTAGTTGCGCATGAATAGCGCCACCATTTTTTAAATATAAGGTACTACCATTTGCATCTACCTCGATCTTGTCAAGAGCATCACTAATACGTTCTAACTTGTTTTGAAAGCGAGAGGCTTGGTCTAGTGTGTGCTCAATCAAATTGGATTCACCAATCCAGGCTAATTGAGGCGTACCCGCTTCAAACGCCGATAGGTGGAGTTGATCATTTTTTTCACCACGGTCACCATAAATCCGCATATCGCGCACCGGCTGCATGCGGCTATGATCGAGCGCATCCCAAATTTGGAGATGGGCTAATAGTTTTTGGGTGCTTGGAGAAAAGGCATAGATTCGTTGGCCCCATTGGGATCCTTGTGGGGCAGGAGCCATCTGACTTAGATCCGGGGCAATCTCAATGGTGTTTAGCCCAAGTTGGGCCAGACCAAGTGCGCAAGCCTTGCCAGCAATACCTCCGCCAACAACTACAACGTCAGCAGAGCGGATTTTGGCCGATTGCGTAGGGGTTTTGGATGGGTGACTTAGATGAACTTCAGACATAACTCGATGATATCGAATCGCGCCCCTTTACAATACGCTCATGTCTTTGAAATGTGGCATCGTCGGCCTGCCTAACGTCGGCAAATCTACCCTCTTTAACGCGCTTACCAAAGCTGGGATCGCAGCGGAAAACTACCCTTTCTGCACGATTGAGCCCAATGTAGGCGTAGTAGAGGTTCCTGATGACCGTCTAGCTGCCTTGGCTGAGATAGTGAAGCCTGAACGCATCCTACCTGCTGCCGTCGAGTTTGTTGATATTGCTGGCTTGGTTGCTGGCGCCTCAAAAGGTGAAGGTCTTGGTAATCAATTTTTAGCGAATATTCGGGAAACTGATGCGATTACCCACGTGGTCCGCTGCTTTGAAGATCCAAATGTGATTCACGTTGCCGGCAAGATTGACCCAATTGCTGATATTGGCGTGATTGATACTGAGCTGGCTTTATCAGATTTAGCCACCGTTGAGAAAACACTCAATCGCTCCAGCAAAGCTGCGAAGTCAGGTAACGATAAAGAAGCAGCAGCCTTAGTTGCTGTTCTGACTAAAGTGCTTGCCCATCTAGATTCTGCTCTACCAGTACGTAGCCTGAATTTAAGCGAAGATGAATTGCTATTGATTAAGCCACTATGTTTAATCACTGCCAAACCAGCGATGTACGTTGCTAACGTCAAGGAGGATGGCTTTACAAATAATCCTCACCTTGAGGCAGTGAAGCTACATGCTGCAAAAGAAAAGGCTCCGGTTGTTGCTGTTTGCGCAGCGATTGAAGCCGAGATTGCTGATTTGGACGATGCTGACAAAACAGAATTCCTGGCGGATTTGGGTATGGAGGAGCCTGGCTTAGATCGCGTGATTCGTGCTGGATACTCTTTGCTTGGTTTACAAACTTACTTCACGGCTGGGGTTAAAGAAGTACGCGCTTGGACTATTCATCAAGGTGATACTGCACCACAAGCAGCTGGCGTTATTCATACAGACTTTGAGCGAGGCTTTATTCGTGCTCAAACGATTGCTTATGATGACTTCATTCAATTTAAGGGTGAGGCTGGCGCCAAAGAGGCTGGCAAGATGCGTGCTGAAGGTAAAGAATATGTCGTTAAGGATGGAGACGTATTGAACTTTTTATTTAACGTCTAAAAAAGTCATCTATCTCTTGATGAATAAAAAAGCCCTTTTAATAAGGGCTTTTTTATTGAGGCGAAAAGAACTTAAGCAGACTTAGCAGCTTTTTCTAAGCACTTAGAGATTTCTTCATAGCGCTTGATTGCTAACTTCGTTGGCAATACTTCTTTTTTACGCCCATCAGTATTAGAGGCCATCTTGATATACCCCATGACACTTAGATTCTTTAAGCGACCGTGTAATGTAGCTTGAGAGCCTAGCTCTGCAAGTGAGATTAAGTCACCGACCAATATAGACTCTTCTAAATGAGCGCAATTCACAATCTTGTCTAGCAAGCTTTCTTCAATATAGTCTAGCTTCTTGCCAGGGTTAATTCGATCTAAGGCATCGAGTAAGTTCAAAAAGCGAATATAGGAGGGAGACTTTGCCGTGGCCATTATTAAGAGTTTGTTGTGCAGTGAATTAGTATTAGCTGTAGAGCTAGTATCAGTGTATACCCTTGGCTTAATTTTCTCAACCGGTACTCGTTATTAAAAGCATTCATAATCGATGTAATGAGCAAACAATTGGAAACGCTTTCTGAGCTTGCTTTTGCGCTTGTCATTAGTGCGCTATCGTACACATTTCTTTTCTACATCAATAACTGGCTAACAAGTGAGCTTATATTTAGCTTAGGTGTTAATTGGGTTTATTTGCCAGCAGGCCTGCGTTTATTTTTGACCTTGATTTTTGGACTTCCAGGTGCCATTGGGATTGTTTTGGCATCATTTTTGATTAGCTACCTTGGGGAGTTTCCTCATGACTTAACTCTTTGCCTAGGTATTGGCTTAGTTTCAGGGTTTGCCCCTTATCTTGCCAGGGTCTTTGTTCTTAGTAATGTTCGCCTAGCTCCCGATCTAAGCGATCTTAATTTTCAAAAGCTAATTATTTGTATTTTTATTTATGCCCTCTTAAGTGCTAGCTTGCACCAACTTTGGTACGCTGCTGAAGGTTTAGAAAATGCCGGTACTTTTGATCACTTTCTAGTGATGTTCATTGGGGATATCTTGGGTTCGATACTGCTAATCGCCGTAATTAAGTACGGGCTTGATGTATTAAAAAAGACTAGGGAAACAGCTCGCTAAGAGCTGCGCCAGGATCGGCTGCGCGCATAAATGCTTCACCAACTAAGAACGCATTAATTTGATTATCACGCATCAGTTGCACATCGGCATTAGCCAATATGCCAGATTCTGTTACCAAAATCTTTCCTTCGGGAACCATGGGTAATAGGGAGAGCGTTGTTTGTAATGTGACCTCAAATGTCTTGAGATTACGATTGTTGATACCAAGTAAAGGCGTTTTGAGTTCTAAAGCTTGCTCTAATTCTGGAGCACTATGAACCTCCACTAAAACATCTAAGCCTAATTCATGGGCACAGGCCTCAAGCTCTTTCATTTGATTGAGCTCTAGGCAAGCCACAATTAAGAGGATCGCATCTGCGCCAATTGCACGAGCTTCATAGATTTGATAAGGATCTATCGTGAAATCTTTGCGCAGTACGGGGATGCTACATGCCGCCCTAGCTTCTTGAAGGTAAGCATTGCAGCCTTGAAAATAATTCACGTCAGTGAGAACAGATAAACAGGCGGCGCCATGCTTTTCATAAGACTGGGCAATTTGTGCAGGCTGAAAATTTTCTCGCAGAATGCCTTTGCTCGGGCTTGCCTTTTTAATTTCGGTAATGACCCCAGCTTTGCCGGCGGAAATTTTGTTTTCAATAGCCCTAATAAAGCCACGTGGCTTTATTAGGGCATCCTGATTATTAGACTGTGCAATCTCGCGTTGATTAGCAAGCGAGATCTGCTTGAGACTATTGGCAATCTCAGCCTTTTTAGTTGCAACAATTTTTTCGAGGATATCGCTCATGAGCAATTATTGAGCCTGGGTTGTTGCAATAAAGATATCGAGCTTCTTTCGAGCTGCACCAGATTTGATCGCAGCTTTAGCCATTTGTACCCCAGTAGTGATATCTTGAGCTACACCAGCAACGTAAAGCGTCGCGCCAGCATTTAAGCACACGATGTCACTTGCTGAACCTGGCTTATTATCAATCACATCTAACACGATTTTTTTTGATTCTTCTGCATTAGCTACTTTGAAGCTATTCGTGAGGGCGGTATTGAGTCCAAAATCTTTTGGATGGATTTCATATTCACGAACAATGCCATCCTTGAGCTCGCCCACAAGTGTGGGGCCCTCTAGGGAGATTTCATCAAGGCCATCTAGACCATAAACTACCAGCGCATGCTCCATGCCTAAAGCTTGCAGGACTCGAGTCTGAATTCCAACAAGATCAGGGTGAAAGACGCCCATCAGGATTCTTTTGGCATCAGCAGGATTCGTAAGTGGCCCTAAGATGTTGAAAATAGTTCGAACGCCTAATTGTTTGCGGATCGGCACGACGTTTTTCATGGCGGGATGATGATTTGGGGCAAACATAAAGCCAGCGCCAACTGTAGAAATACAGTTGGCAACTTGCTCCGCAGACAATCCTAGGTTTACACCTAAGGCTTCGAGCACGTCAGCACTGCCTGACTTACTACTCACGCTACGATTGCCGTGCTTAGCGATCTTGGCCCCAGCTGCAGCAGCCACAAACATCGCTGCAGTGGAGATATTGAAAGTGTGCGCGCCATCACCACCAGTACCTACAACGTCAACTAAATGAGTGCGGTTATCTACATGAACTGTAGTCGCGAATTCACGCATGACTCTTGCAGCAGCAGCAATTTCTCCAACAGTTTCTTTTTTAGTGCGCAGAGCTACCAATAGTCCTGCAACTAACTCAGGCGACATTTCACCACCCATGATGAGCCGCATCATGGTAGTCATTTCGTCATAAGAAAGTTCACGATGCTCGATGCAACGTTGCAGTGCTTCTTGTGGAGTAATTGGCATAGTGCTATTTACTTATTGAGTAAGAAATTTTTCAGCAGGGCGTGACCATGCTCAGACAGAATAGACTCAGGATGAAATTGCACCCCTTGCACAGCCAGCTTACGATGGCGTACCCCCATGATTTCTCCATCAGAAGATGTCGCTGTAACTTCAAGTACTGCAGGCAGCGAACTCTTTTCAATGGCTAGCGAGTGATAGCGGGTAACTTTAAATGGATCTGGTAAGTTTTTGAATACACCCACACCGGTGTGTTCAATAGAATCGGTTTTGCCATGCATCACCTTCTGAGCTCGAATCACCTTACCACCAAAGGCTTCACCAATGGCTTGATGTCCAAGACATACGCCCAGGATCGGAATCTGGCCAGCATAACGTTTAATAGTCTCTACCGAGATACCGGCTTCTGCTGGGCTGCATGGCCCAGGAGAAATACAAATACGTGCAGGATTCAGTTTTGCAATATCTTCCACCGCAATTTCGTCATTCCGAAATACTTTTACTTCTTCACCCAGCTCTGCAAAATATTGCACGAGGTTATAAGTAAAGGAATCATAGTTATCAATCATGAGGAGCATCGAGTCCTCCTTGCACTAGTTCTGCGGCTGTTAATACTGCACGCGCCTTAGCTTCAGTTTCTTTCAATTCAGCAGTAGGGTCTGAGTCTGCTACTACGCCAGCACCTGCTTGAGAATGCAGCATGCCATCACGAATGACACCAGTACGAATGGCGATAGCGACATCCATGTCACCCGAGAAGGAAAGATATCCTACCGCTCCACCATAAACTCCGCGCTTCACAATTTCCATCTCGTCAATAATTTCCATGGCACGAATTTTAGGTGCACCAGACAACGTACCTGCCGGGAAAGTTGCTCGTAAGACATCCATATTGCTCATATTATCCAGAAGATCACCCTCTACTGAGCTAACAATGTGCTGCACATGAGAATATTTTTCAATTGACATGGAATCCGTGACTTTGACAGACCCTGTTTTCGCGATTCTGCCAACATCATTACGAGCAAGATCAATTAACATGACATGCTCAGCAATTTCTTTAGGGTCTGCAAGCAACTCTTTAGCTAAGCGCTCATCTTCCTCTGGGTTAGCGCCACGGGGTCGGGTTCCAGCAAGGGGGCGAATTGTCACAATTTTTTCTGCTGCACGTTTTTCCTGACGAACCAGAATTTCTGGGGATGAGCCCACAATTTGCATATCGCCAAAGTCATAAAAATACATATACGGCGATGGGTTCAGAGAGCGAAGGGCTCTGTATAGCGCAAGAGGCGAGTCAGTAAATGGCTTGCTAATCCGTTGACCAATCACTACCTGCATACAGTCGCCTGCCAAAATATATTCTTTGGTTTTACGTACTGCATCTTCAAAATCCGCAGCCTTAAATTTACGAATCAACTCAGTTTTCGTACTTGCTAATGACGCAGGTATATTTACCGGCTTACCCAAGCAAGTGAGTAATTCTTTTAGGCGGTCTTGCGCTTTTTCAAATCCATTGTGGATGTCTGGATTTGCATACACAATGAAGTAGATTTTTCCAGCAACGTTATCAATTACTGCTAACTCTTCAGTAAGCATAAGTTGAATATCGGGCACACCGAGTTCATCAGGCAAGTGATGTTTGGCTAAGCGCGATTCAATATAGCGAACAGTGTCATAACCAAAGTAGCCAGCAAGACCGCCACAAAAGCGTGGCAAACCTGGTTGAAGTGCAACCTTAAAACGTTTGAAATAAGCGTCTACAAAGTCTAGAGGATTATCGGTATTGCTCTCGACTACTTTTCCATCAGTAAGCACTTCATTTAGCGGCGAGGTTGGAGTGCCAACAGTTCTAACGATAGTTTTTGCAGGTAAGCCAATAAAAGAGAAGCGGCCAAAACGCTCGCCACCTAGAACAGACTCTAGTAGGTAGGTATTTTTCTCACCAAAGGCCTGGCTGAGTTTGACATAGAGCGAAAGCGGAGTTTCAAGATCAGCCAAAACCTCTTTAACAAGAGGAATACGATTGAAACCCTGCTTGGCTAGGGCGTTAAATTCTTCGCGCAGCATTAGGATTTTCCAATCTTTCCTAATTCAGTGCGCATTGCCTCAATTACTTGAGCGTAATTTTCTTTTCCAAAAATAGCTGACCCGGCAACAAACGTATCTGCACCAGCCTGTGCAACCTGCGCAATGTTATCGACTTTGATTCCGCCGTCTACTTCAAGACGAATGCGGCGCCCCGATTGAGCTTCGTAACGATCTAAGCGGGTGCGCACTTGTTCAATTTTCTTGAGAGTACTTGGAATAAAGGATTGACCACCAAAGCCTGGGTTAACTGACATGAGTAGAACCAAGTCGAGTAATTCTAGGGTGTGATCTAAATGATCGAGTGGTGTCGCAGGATTTAATACCAAGCCTGCTTGACAGCCTTGATCACGAATTAGGTTGAGAGTGCGATCTACATGAGGGCTTGCCTCAGGATGAAAGCTAATTAAGTTTGCACCGGCTTTTGCAAAATCGGGCACGATGCGATCTACAGGTTCCACCATGAGGTGAACATCGATCAGTGCAGGTTTGCCATTTTTCATGGCATGTGGACGAATAGCCTCACAAACTAGTGGACCAATTGTGAGGTTGGGAACAAAGTGGTTATCCATCACATCAAAGTGAATCCAATCAGCGCCTGCCACTAGAACATCTTGGACTTCCTTGCCTAGATGGGCAAAGTCAGCCGACAAAATGGAGGGGGCAATGACAAATTGATGGTTTGAAGGTGATTTTTGGCTTTCCATCCCTAGATTCTAGCTTGCAGTTGGCCTTGGGATGGAGCAGAATTCGAGCATGAATCCCCACGAAATTACTATTACAGTCAAAGCCCAGTACCTTCCTGAGCAATCTGACCCCGATAATCGCCAATTTGCCTTTGCTTATACGGTCACCATTCGCAATACTGGCTCGGCAAGCATTCAGCTCATTGCCCGCCATTGGTTTATTACCGATGGAGACAATGATGTCCAGGAAGTGCGTGGTTTGGGGGTAGTTGGTCAACAACCGTTATTGCGTGCCGGAGAGCAGTTTGAGTACACCAGTTGGGCAACTTTACCTACGCCAGCAGGCACTATGAGAGGGGAATACTTCTGCGTTACTGAGGAGGCACAGTTTTTCCAGGCCCCAATTCCTGAATTTGCCCTGGTGATGCCTCGAACCCTGCATTAGGGCAAAGTCTTTGAAACTATTTTTTTCCTTTGCCTGTCCATAGGACAATAAACAGCAGTAGACCCAAGGCGATAGCGCCTTCCATTACAAAGAGCAGCATTGGGTATTCATCGAGTAAATTGGTAATCATGATTTCTAAATTTAAATTATTTCAAGTTAGTGTATTAGC
>Ga0207954_1000744_pt1 | contig 11141 bp, 8 predicted proteins | sample CryBogmetaGMA0M_FD_184547 | JGI IMG/M metagenome (GOLD analysis project Ga0207954, IMG submission 184547) | Freshwater microbial communities from Crystal Bog, Wisconsin, USA - MA0M (SPAdes) | ecosystem: Environmental > Aquatic > Freshwater > Lake | place: Crystal Bog, Wisconsin, USA | collected... | reverse complement strand
GCCCGGCGGACCGACCTCGTCGGCGTGAAGCTCTGGCACATCCACCTCGAAGGGCCTCTGGCCTTCACGGCTCCCGAGCACACCGGCCGCTTCCGCTCGATCTCGCTGTTCACAGGCCCCGGCCTCCGGGAGCCGGTCGCCGAGGGCCGCGCCGACTTCGTGCCGATCTTTCTCTCCGACATTCCGCATCTCTTCACGAGCGGCCGCGTAAAGCTTGATGCGGCACTCGTGCAACTCTCGCCGCCGGATCGCCATGGCACCTGCTCACTCGGCACGAGCGTCGACGCGGCGCGGGCGGCTGTCGATACGGCGGGAGTCGTCCTCGCTGAGATCAACGAGCGAATGCCCAGGACCCACGGCCACACTGCCGTGCCGCTCGACCGGGTGACGGCCTGGACGGCGACCGACCGCGACCTGCCGGGCCACGACCTCCTGCCGCCAAGCGACGTCGAGGATCGAATCGGGGCGCACGTCGCCGCGCTCGTTGAAGATGGCGCCTGCCTGCAACTCGGTATTGGCGGGATCCCCAACGCTGTGCTCGCCCGGCTCGAGGGGCGGCACGATCTCGGCATCCACTCCGAGATGTTCTCCGACGGCGTCGTGCGGTTGATCGAGTCGGGGGCGGTGACGAACACGCGCAAGGCGATCCATCCGGGCCGAACGATCGCGAGCTTCGTGATCGGCAGCAGCCGGCTCTACGACTTCGTCGATGACAACCCGCTCGTCGAGTTTCACCCCTGCGATCGCACGAACGACACGAATCTCATCCGGAAAATTGACCGGGTGGTGGCGATCAACTCGGGCCTTGAAATCGATCTCACCGGGCAGGTCTGTGCCGACTCGATCGGCCACCGCATCTATTCAGGGATCGGCGGCCAGATGGATTTCGTACGGGGTGCGGCCATGAGCCACGGCGGCAAGCCGATCATCGCCCTGCCCTCAACGGCGGCCGGCGGTGGTGTGTCGCGAATCGTGGCCCAACTCAGGCCCGGCGCCGGCGTCGTGACGACGCGGGGCCACGTGCACTGGGTGGTGACCGAATACGGCGCCGTCGACCTGCATGCCGCAACGCTCGCTGAGCGAGGCAAACTCCTCGCCTCGATCGCCCACCCCGACCACCGCGAGCCGCTGCTGGCGGCACTCCGCGATCTCAAGCGGTCGTCATCCTGATCCTAGGGTGCCGTCGGGCCCAGCGTCGGCGACTGCGGCAGCGCCATCGGCAGCGGCGGCGCGACCGGAGCCGGCTGCTCTGGGCTCGATGCGGCCCCCGGGCCGCCGGGCGGTCCGGGCATCGGCTTCTCGCCGGTGGCCACAGCCAGGCTCTCCCTGGCGTCTTTGAGATTCGGATTGATGGCGAGCGCCCGCTTGAACGCGGCGATCGCCTCGTCCTTCTTGCCCTGCTTGAACATCGCCACGCCGTAGTTGTTCATCAGCGCACCGATCGCAGGGTCGTAGGGGATGTTGGGATTGCGCGTCGCCGCAATGGCTTCTTCGCGCGACTTCTCCATGCCCTGGATCAGTTCGAGGTACTTGGCCTCGGCCTCGGCAAACCGGTTGCCGGCAGCCAGGGCATTCGCGAGATTCATGTGGATCGCGGGCACATGGGGTGTGACGCGAACCGCCTCCTTAAACTGCTCGATCGCCTCGTCGAGTCGTCCCTTGGCCGAGAGGGCGGTGCCGAGGTTGTTGTGCGTCTCGCCGAGGTCGGGCCGCAGGGCCGTCGACCGCGTGAAATGGTGCAGCGCGCCCTTGATTTTCACCTGCGTCGCCGGGTCGAGCAGCACCGGATTCGGCACCGGGATGTCATCCACGTGGCCGCGGGCGAACTTCTTCGCGCCGAGCCGGTTGTGAGCCTGCCAGGCGTTTTCATTGTGCTGGAGCGTGTGGGTCCAGAGTTCGTCCTCGTTCAGCCAGGTGACGGCCAGTCCATAGGACATCCAGGTGAGCACGGCGAGCGCGGCGGTACAGCCCGCCACGAGCAACGGCCGCTCGCCGGAAGGCAGCCGGTCGTACCAGGCCGCGACCGCTGCCGTGATCAGGGCGATCAAGCCGATCATTGGCAGGTAGATGAAGTGGTCGGCTGCCCAGGTGATCCGCATGTAGGAGATCGTGATGAACCCGAGCACCGGGGCGACCATCAGCACGAAGAAGCCAAGGCCGAAGATCGCGTGCTTCCCCCATGTGGCCCGGTTCTGCCAAAACCACCAGGCTGCTCCCAGAAACACCGGGATTGGGAGGAGGTAGAACAGCATCTCTCCGACTTGTCCGGGCTTGGATAGGTCGAGCAGGTCGATGTCCCAGCGGGTGTAGATCGGCAGGAGGTTCACCGGCCAGAGAATCGTCGCGATGTAGAACAGCAGCGACGTCCCGGCGATCGCCAGCCGCGAGAAGATGCCCTTGATCGACGGCAGACCACGCCCGCGGCTGACGACGCGCACCCGATCCCGCCATTCCGCCGGGACCTTCTCGAAGTCGGCCTGCTCGAGCAACGCGCCGGAGTAAAGCTCCCGCCCATCAACACCGAAGATGCTGGCGGTCGTGTTGGCTGGAAGATCGAACAGCCGCACCCGGCCCTCGGGAAACGTCTTCTCTCCATTCTTGGCGCCGAATTCGCGCACCCGCTGACGCCACTCGAATGGGAGCTTGGCGAAGTCGGCTTCGTTCTGCAGGGGGCCGGCATGGATGGGTGACCCGTCGGGGGCTGTGATCTCTACGGTTCGCGACGAGACCTTCACGCTGCCCTCGCGATACGTCGCCGTCCCATTACCGATGAACGACGGGACGACGATCGTCTCCTGCCCGATGGCCCGTCCATGTTGGAAGTAGATCGTGACGATGCCGAGCACGATCGAGATCACGAAGAACGGCGCCGTCCGCACGAGGTCACGGACGGTCACCTCGCCCCATTTCCACCAGGCGTAGAGCAGCAGCACCACCGGCAGTGCCACGACCGACGTCTTGGCCAGCATCGAGAGCAGGAAAAAAATGATCGCAAGCGCATAGTGCCACCACTTCGCCGGATCGTCCTCGGCCGCGTCGTCAAACTTCACAAAACGGATCGCCGCCAGCAGAAAGAGCGGCAGCGAGAGCGTGTTCTTGAGTTCCGACACCCAGGCGACGCTCTCCACGCAGACGGGATGCACGGCGAACAGGAGCCCCCCAAACCAGGCGCATGGGATTTTCATCACCGCAAACAGCCGCCACAGCAGCAGCGAACTGATCGCGTGCAGCACGACGCTCGTGGCGTGGAAGCCAGTCGGCCATGGGGCCGACGGGCCGCCGGGTTGGATTGGCCCCCCCGTCCGCGGATCCATCTGGAAGAACGGCCACTGGGCCCACAGCGCCGAGTAACTCAGTGGGAAGTAGTCGGCGCCGTCTGGGTTGAACCAGAGTTTGGCGAGGGTGGCGGCAGAGTCGGGCGGCACACTCGGGTCGGGAGAAATGCGGTGCTGGATGATCTGGTTCGCGGTGAGCAGCTGGTCGTCGTCCCAGAGCCAATCGGCGTGATGCACCGGATGGCACACGGGGGAGTAGACCCAGAGGCATGCCAGCACGATGACGGCGGCCCGCATCAGCCACTCCTGCCAGCGGCTTGCCGGCTCACCGCTGGTCGGCGAGGGCTCCACGGCCGAGGGAGGGGACTTTGCCGAGCGGCCCTGGCCTTGCCTGGGGCTCACGTTCTCACGAGGGGTGGCCATGCGACGCGCGCGTCCTCATCAGGGGATCACCGAAATAACGAGCGGAAAAACCCGCTCTTTTCAGCCTATGCTGCGATTCCCTTGGAAACAATGAGTCATCGGTACTCTGCGGGGGTGGGCCATCTCGCCGGCTCATTCGCTTGACGCCGCCACCGGTCGCGGCTATAGATGCAACTGTGTTGCATATAGTCTCACGCCGCGATCCTCGCCAATCGCCTCGCCGGACGCCCTCCGGACCCGGCGGATTCAGCCTCGTCGAACTGCTCGTCGTGGTGGCGATCATCGCGACCCTGATCGGGCTCCTTCTGCCGGCGGTGCAGTCGGCCCGCGAGTCCGCCCGGCGAACCGCCTGCAGCAGTTCGGCCCGGCAACTGGGGCTGGCATTGCTCCATGCCCATGACCACCTCGGCCGCTTTCCCTCCGGCTGGTCGGGCACGGTGCAACCCCACGTGCCGACCGAGGAAGTCGACGAACTCCCCGGCTGGGGATGGGCATCTCGCCTGCTGCCGCAAATCGAGGAACAGTCGCTCTACGACGCCATCGATTTCGGCCGACCCATATTCGATCCGACAACACCCGACCTCCACGCCCTGGTTCGCGGTCGGTCGGTGAAGGCCTTCGCCTGCCCCTCGGACCTGCCGGGGCCGGGAGAAACGTCGCCGGGGGTGTTCGGGATCGGTCGCGATGACGGACTCGACGAGGGCGGGCATGATCACGCACCGCACCCCGTCGATGGTGGCGAACTTGGCGTCCTCTGCGAGGTCGGCAAGACGAACTATGTCGGTTGCTATGGCTGGCAGCACGAGGTTGAGGAGGAGCCGGCGGCGGGCGACGGAGTGTTTTTTCGAAACAGCCGAGTTTCCATTCGGCACGTCACCGACGGCTTGAGCAAGACGATCTTCCTTGGTGAGCGAAGTTCTCGAATGGGCTCAAGCTCCTGGCCGGGCGTGATCGTCGGTACCGAAGCGACGCGGGCCCGGGTGGTCGCCTCGGGAGACCACGTTCCGAATACTCATTCGCTCGGACACTTCGACGACTTCTCCAGTGGGCATCCGAACGGCGTGAACTTCGTGTTCGGCGACGCATCGACGCGGTTCATCGGCGACGACATCGACGAAGACGTGTTTCACGCCCTCTGCACCCGGGCCGGGGCCGAACCAGCGGTTTCGCCTCGCTGATCCCCCGGTTTTCCGCTGCGTGACAACTCACCGGTTATGCCGGCCATCCCTCTGCGGTTGCTTCTTTCAGGTGCTGCCCGTTCGGGCTGCGCCCGAAAAGGAGAACTGCCGTGATTGCTGCCGCCAAAAAGGCGTTGAAACTGCTGCCACGCGGCCGGACGACAAGCCCCGCCTCGCGAATCACCGCCGCCGATGTGGCCGCCGCCCGCCGGCGGGCTGAACTCGCCGCCCGACGCGAGGCTTTGTTCGCCCGTGAGATCGACTACATCCCTTGCCGCCAGTTCCTCAAGGCCGACGCCGAGGCCTTGGCGACCAAACCCCCGGCCGACGCCGCCGTGCCGCTGGAGTCCCGTGACGGACCGCCGGCAGATGCCAAGGGACTCACGCCCTACCTCGCCAGCTTGTATCAAAACCGACTGCTCTCCAAGGACGAGGAGCAGTTTTACTTCCGGCGGATGAACTGGCTGAAGTTCCGCGCCGCGACGACTCGTGGGCGGCTCGACCGCCGTCGGGCGACTCTGCGGCAGATCGAGCAGGTCGAGGGCTGGCTCACCGAAGCCGAGACCGTGAAGGCGATCCTGATCACCTCGAACCTCCGCCTCGTCGTCTCCATCGCGAAGAAGTTCATCGATCCCTCGTGGACCTTCGACGAACTCGTCAGCGAAGGGAACGTGGCGCTCATGCGGTCGGTGGAGAAGTTCAACTTCGCACTCGGCAACCGCTTTAGCACCTACGCCACCTACGCCATCCAGCGGCACTTCTTCCGCCTCTCGCACCGCGGCCGCCAGTTTCGCAAGCGGTTCGTGGCCGACGATGAGTCGCTCCGCGATCGCGCCGAGTCGGCGCCGAGCACCGAGTACTGCTCCACGGAGCAGATCGACGTGCTCAAGGGGCTCTTCAGCCAGTTCCTCGGCGACCTCGAGCCTCGGGAGCGAAAGATTGTCGTGGCCCGGTTCGGCTTCGACGGCAAGCCGCCACGAACCTTCCGCGAACTCGGCAGCCAGATGGGCGTCTGCAAGGAGCGGATCCGCCAGATTCAGACCCGCGCCATGGAAAAGCTCCGGGCAATGGCATCCGAGGCCCGCCTCGAGCAGACCGTCGGCGACTGGCTCTGACGCCGGGCCGGTCATGATGGCGCGGTGGAGCAGCGCCGCAGCCGGCCGGAGACATGCTCGGCGCCGGCGGCACTTGTGAGTTCCCTGCCCAGCCGGAATGTCGGCGCCCAGCGTCCACAAGTGTCACCGGCTTCTGCGCGTGCCTCCGATCCGGCTGCTCGCCCTTCCGGGTATCAGAATGCCGGGGTGATTCAGCGAGGGGCTGCCCGTGCCCGGGAGCCGGGCTATGGGAGCAAGCGAAGCCAGGATGGCGAAGCGCAGCGGACATGCAGTGAGCGTCGGGCACGATGCCCGACGCGAACGTCCGGCGACGGGCGCGGGCAGCCCCGAGCCTCGGGTTGACGCGTGAGGCGCACGAGCCCCCGAAGCCCGACGAAAAAGCCTTGCACGGCCGGTCGTCGATCCCTATCCTCCTGCCCCGCCCGGATTCCGGATGGATGGCCCACGGGAGGATAGGAGCATGGCGATCACGCTCGCAGAACTGGCAACGAAGGTTGGCGGCACCCTCGTCGGCGGTGCGCCAACGCACCCCGTGCTTGGTGCCGCCACGCTTGAGACCGCCGCAGCCGGCGACATCACGCTGGTTGACGCAGGCGACAAGCTCCACCTCCTTACCAAGAGCCGAGCCGGCGCCGCGATCGTCCCTGCCGGCACCGGCCCGCTCGACAGGCCCTCGATCGAGGTCGCCGACGTCCATGCGGCGTTCGCCGCTGCGATCACCACCTTCCGGCCGTCGCGGTGCGAGCCGCGGACCGGAGTGAGCCCCCAGGCCGTCGTTGATCCCACCGCGAGGCTCGCCGCCGATGTCGACGTGCATCCATTTGCGACCATCGGGGCCGACGTCGAAATCTCGGCCGGGGCCACGATCCACTCCGGTGCGAGGATCATGGCCGGCTGCCGAATCGGCGCGGGGAGCGTCGTCTTCCCCAACGCGGTGCTCTACGAGAACACCGTCGTGGGTGCGCGATGCATCGTCCACGCCAACGCGGTGCTCGGCGCATACGGCTTCGGCTACAAGCCGGGCCCCGAGGGCTACACGATCTCCGCCCAGCTCGGCTGGGTCGAACTCGCCGACGACGTCGAGATCGGCGCCGCCACCACGATCGACCGCGGGACCTACGGCCCGACGGTGATCGGCGCTGGCACCAAGATCGACAATCTGGTGATGATCGCCCACAACTGCCGCCTTGGCCGCCACAACATGATCTGTTCGCAGGTCGGCGTGGCGGGCAGCACGACGACCGGCGACTGGGTGGTGATGGCCGGCCAGGTGGGAGTCCGTGACCACGTGCACATTGGCGACAAGGCGGTGCTCGGCGCCCGCTCGGGAGTGTCGAACGACGTCGAGCCCGGGAAGACCGTGCTCGGTGAACCGGCGATCGACCTCCGCGATCGCAAGCTGCAGCTCGCCACGATCTCGAAGCTTCCCGAAATGCGTCGCGAGCTCAAGCAACTCACCGCCCGCGTCGCCGGCCTCGAAGGATCAGGCGGTCGGGGAGCCGAGGCTGCGTGACGAGGAACGCCATGCCCGAGCCTCGCATCCTCGCCAGCGACCGTCCTCTTGAAGGAGAGCTCGTCGGCATTCTCGCCGGCTGGGGACGCTACCCGGTCGTCGTCGCCGAAGAGATCCGTCGCCGCGGCGGCCGCACCGCGATCCTCGCGATCCGCGACCACGCCGACGCCGCCCTCGAGCCGCTCGCCGACGTGCATGGCCATGTTGGGGTCGCGGAGATCGGCGCGGCAGTGGACTTTTTTCGCCACGCCGGCGCCCGCAGGGCGACGATGGCCGGCAAGATCCACAAGTCGAAGATTTTCGCCCGTGGGGCGTGGACCCGCCACCTGCCCGACTGGACCGGCCTCGCGACGTTCTGGCCCCACTTCGTCAGCCGCTGCCGCGACAATCGCGATGACTCGCTGCTCGGGGCGATCGCCGCCACGTTCGACGCGGCGGGCGTAACGATCTGCCCCGCCACCGACTTCGCCCCCGATCTGCTCGCTGGCGACGGCGTGATCGCCGGCCCCACCCCCACCCACCAGCAGCTTGCGGACGTCGTGTTCGGCTGGCGGCTCGCCAAGGAACTCGGCCGACTCGACATCGGCCAGACGGTCGTGGTCAAGAACCGCGCCCCGCTGGCGCTCGAGGCGATCGAAGGCACCGACGAGTGCATCCGCCGCGCCGGCCGGCTCTGTCCGACCGGCGGCATGACCGTGGTGAAGGTGGCGAAGCCCCAACAGGATCTGCGGTTCGACATGCCGACGATCGGCGTGGGCACGCTGGAGTCACTGGCGGCTGCCGGCGCGGTCGTGCTCGCGATCGAAGCGGGCCAGACGATCCTCATCGACGAACCCGAAGTCACCGCCGCCGCCAGCCGGCTGGGCCTCTCGGTGGTCTCGTGCCACGATGCCGGCGGTGTTCCGCTCGTCGAGGGACTGACGGCCGCGGCGTGAACCCAACCACCGGCCGGTGGACCCTATACTCACGGCGTATGCTCGCCCGAGTCTTCCGCCGCTCGCTCGTCACCTGGCTCTGCCTCGCGGCGATGGCCACCCACGGCAACGCCGCTGACGGGACGGCTGGGCGGCCGCTGCCGATCGACACCGCAGTCGATGCATCGATTCCAATTCCGCCGGCTGCGACGCACCATTGCGGCCGCGAGATCGCCCAGACGATGCACTTCACAGGCGCCCCGTGGCTCGTCCGCGAAAGCCGACAACGTGAGGAAGACTGCCGGCTGATGCTCGATGCGCTCGACGTGCGGCCCGGCCAGACCATCTGCGACATGGGCTGCGGCAACGGCTTCTACACGCTTGAACTCGCGCGGCGCGTCGGCCCCAAGGGTCTCGTGTACGCGGTCGACATCCAGCCCGAGATGCTCAGGATGCTTGCGGAAGCGGCCGGCCGGGAGGGGCTGACGAACATCCGTCCGGTGCTCGGCACCGCGATCGATCGCGGCTGCCGGCCGCCGCGATCGACCTCTGCCTGTGCGTGGACGTGTATCACGAGTTCTCCCATCCTGACGCGATGCTTGCCCACGTCCGCGAGAGCCTCGCCGATGGAGGCCGGCTCGCGCTGGTCGAGTTTCGCGGCGAGGATCCGGCCGTTCCGATCAAGCCCCTGCACAAGATGACCAAGGCCCAGATCCGCTCGGAACTCCAACCAGCCGGTTTCCGGGTGGTCGGCGAGTTCGACCGCCTCCCCTGGCAGCACCTGGTGTTCCTCGGGGCACAGCGGCCGGTCGAACGGGCCGCTGGCCGAGAAACACCGTGAATTTCCGGGTTTCGGGCCCCCCACTGGCCGGGTTCCGATTATTCCGGTGGCGCCAGGTTGCATTCGCCTTCGGGCAGGCGGATACTGATGCACGTTGTCAGCCCCGGACCGGATTGGGTCCCGCTGCCCCCCCTGCTGGTGTCCCATGGCGATTCGCCCATCGAGTTTTTCGTCGGCAGACTCTGCCGTACGCGATCCGCGCGGTGGGTCGCTTGATCCCGCGGTCATCGTCGATGCGTCGGGTGGGACGCGACTCTCGACTGCAGGCGAGTCGACCAACTGGGTGCTCGGCAACAGTGCGGCGATGCGCCGGATCGCGAAGTCGATCGAGCGGGCTGCCGAGGTCGAGTGCACGGTGCTCGTCTGCGGCGAAACCGGCACCGGCAAAGAACTCTGGGCGCGGTTGCTCCACCGCAGCGGTCCCCGCCGCAACAAAGCCTTCATCCCGGTCAACTGCGCGGCGCTCACGCCATCGCTTGCCGAGAGCCAACTCTTCGGCCACGAGAAGGGTTCGTTCACCGGCGCCAATGGCCGTTCGCTCGGTATCTTCCGGGCGGCCGAGGGTGGCATGGTGTTTCTCGACGAGATCGGCGAGATGCCTGCTGAACTGCAGGCCAAACTGCTCCGCGTACTGCAGCAGCGCGAGGTGCTCCCTGTTGGCGCCAACGAGCCAGAGCCCATCGATGTTCAGATTGTCGCGGCCACCAACCGCGATCTCGAAAAAGAGGTCGAGAAGGGGACGTTCCGCGAGGATCTCTACTACCGCCTGAACATGATCGAACTGCGGGTGCCATCGCTCCGCGAGCGGGCCGAGGACATCCCGGCCTACATCGAGTTCTTCTCGACGAAGTTCTCCGATCGCTACCGGCTGCCGAAGTGGAGCCCGACCGCCGAGGCGCTCGCCGAGTTCTGCTCGTTCGAGTGGCCGGGCAATGTCCGGCAACTCGAGCACGTGATCGAGCAGGCCTACGTCCTGCAGATGGAGCCGAAGATTCCGGCTCGAAAGACGGCCGAAGGCGGTGCAGCGGCGATCACCGCACCTGGACGCCTGCCGTGCCTCGACCTTGCCAAGCTCCGCGAGCAGGCGATCCGCGAGGCTCTCCAGATGACCCGCGGTCACAAGGCGAATGCCGCCAAGCTTCTTGGTGTCCACGCCAACACGATGACGCGGCTGCTCAAGGAAATCGAGGGCGGCGAGGCTGCCACCGATGACGAGTCGGCCGCCTAGTTTGTCCCGGCCAAGCCCGCCCCAGTGGCTGTCGGCCGGCCATCTGTGTGCTGCTGGTCAGGGCAGCCGGCAGGATCCATCGGCACAGCCACCCGAGATGCGGTAGCGGTTGCGGGCAACAAGGCGATACAGAGCGGCCCAGAGCGGCATGCTGCCTGGCACGTGGAGCGGCAGGGCAAGCGGCCACAGGGCCACCAGTCGTCGGGAGAGGTAGCGGACGGCCGCCGCGCCCCGCCATTCCCGACCGCGGGTGTCCACCACCACCATCTCCTCCATCATCTCCTCCCGCGACAAACCCGGAAAGGCCTCCGAAACACGGGGGTCGTGGAGAGAGGTGAACTCCAGCCGGCCGGTGAGGTCGAGTCGGCGAAGGATCGAGATCTGGCCGCGGCAGAAGCGACAGTTGCCGTCGTAGAGCACGGTGTCGCGGGGCGGCGGAGATGGCGGGGCGGACAGTGTTTGGGCCTGGGCCATGGTGGCGCCCCGGTGGCTGTGAGCAGACTCCATGCTCCTAACCGCTCGGCGGTACCGCCGCCAACGCGGGCGTGGTTTCCCGTTTAGAGATGGCCGACGCTTCCGCGGCCTATTGGCCCCGCCGACGGCCGCAGGCTCAGGTTGCCGAAGTGGAGAATCGTCCCCGCTCCGATCGAGAGT
>Ga0207954_1000738_pt1 | contig 11181 bp, 8 predicted proteins | sample CryBogmetaGMA0M_FD_184547 | JGI IMG/M metagenome (GOLD analysis project Ga0207954, IMG submission 184547) | Freshwater microbial communities from Crystal Bog, Wisconsin, USA - MA0M (SPAdes) | ecosystem: Environmental > Aquatic > Freshwater > Lake | place: Crystal Bog, Wisconsin, USA | collected... | reverse complement strand
CGACAGCGGCATGCCCTTCACGGTGCTCGATCTCGAGACCACTTGGATCGAGAACCACCCGGGCATCCGCGTCGCGATCGCCGACGGCAGGCACGTCTGCCTGCAGCTCAAGTCGCTCGGCAACCCCTACTACCGTCAGACGCACGGGATGGAAGTCGACTTCCCCCGGGGCCGCTGGGTGCGGCTCCGGCTGCATCTGGGGCTGACCGAGGCCGACGACGGCGTCATCGAGGTGTGGCAGGACGACCGGAAGATCATCGACACGCGCGGGCGGACGCTCGTGCTCGCCGACGCCATCTACAACAGCCTGGAGACCGGCATCACCGCCTACAACGAGCAGGGCCGGCCGGCGACGCTCTTCGTCGACGACGTCGAGATCTCCGCCGAGCCCCTCCCGGAGTGATGCGGCCCGCGGCACGGCGTGCCGGCGACGGGACGGCTCAGCCTTCGCCGAGGTAGGCGTCGCGGACGCGGCGGTCGCCGGCGAGCTCGCGGCCGCCGCCCGAGAGCGTCACCCGGCCGTTCTCGAGCACGTAGCCGCGGGACGCCAGCCGCAGCGCCGCCCGTGCGTTCTGCTCGACGAGCACCACGGCGATCCCCCGCGCGGCGAGCCCCGCGATCACCTCGAAGATCTTCGCCACCACGAGCGGCGCGAGCCCCAGCGACGGCTCGTCGAGGAGCAGCAGCCGCGGCCGGCCCACCAGGGCGCGGCCCAGGGCCAGCATCTGCTGCTCGCCGCCGGAGAGCGTGCCGCCAAGCTGCCCCATCCGGTCGCCGAGCACCGGGAAGAGGCCGCAGACCTCGTCGATGTCGCGGCGGACTTCCGCCCGGTCGGGGCGGGCGAAGCCGCCGAGCTCGAGATTCTCACGGACGGAGAGCCGCGGAAAGATCCGCCGCCCCTCCGGGGCGTGGCCGACGCCCAGGCGGACGATCTCGTGCGGGGGCAGGCCGTCGATCGGCCGGCCCGCGAAGACCACCCGGCCGCCCCGCAGCGGCACGACGCCGGAGATGGTCATCAAGAGCGTCGTCTTGCCGGCGCCGTTGGCGCCGATGATCGCCACGAGCTCCCCCGGCCCGACCTCGAGCGACACACCGTCGAGCGCGCGGATCGGGCCGTAGCCCGCCTCCACGGCCTGCACCTCGAGCAGCGGCGGCTCGCCGCGGGGGCGGTCGGCGTGGCTCATGCGTCGCCCCCCAGGTAGGCCTCGATCACCCGCTCGTCGCGCCGCACCTCGGCCGGCGTCCCCTCGGCGATCTTCACGCCGTGGTCGAGCACCGCCACCCGGTCGCTGATCCGCATCACGACGTTCATGTGGTGCTCGATGAGCAGCACCGTCACGCCGCGATCGCGGATGCGCTCGATGAGCCGGGCGAGGTCGGTGGTCTCGGAGGGATTCATGCCGGCGGCCGGCTCGTCGAGCAGGAGCAGCTTGGCGCCGGTGGCCAGCGCCCGGGCGATCTCCAGCCGCCGCTGGTCGCCGTAGGGCAGCTGGCCCGCGATGCGGTTGGAGTCGGCGGCGAGGCCGACGAAGCGGAGGCTCTCCAGCGCCGCCGCGCGGGCCCGCGCCTCGGCGCGGCGGTTGCCCGGGAGACGGAAGACCATCGACGGCACGCCCCCGGGGATCGTGCGATCGAGCCCCACGAGCACGTTCTCGAGGACGGTCATGTTGGAGAACAGGCGGATGTTCTGGAACGTCCGTGAGATGCCCGCCCGCGCCACCACGTGCGGCGACCGCCGCCCGCGGCTCCACACCGCCAGCGCCCCCGCCGTGCCGAGGAGCCAGCCCGCGAAGAGCCACGTCCAGCCGCGGCGCCGGATCCGCGTCTTGCCGGCGGCGAGCCGGTCGAGCACCTCCTCCTTCACCCGCACGCCGCCGAGCACGCCCCGTCCCGGCGTCGCCTCGTTCGCGCCCGCCAGGTCGCTCGTGTCGGGCACGGTGCCCGGGCCGGCCCGTCGCGCCGTCACCTTCGCCTGCAGCGCGTCGCGAACCGCGACCGCCTCCGCGCGGTCCCGCCGGATCGCCAGTACGTCGGCGCCGTCGGCGCTCACCACGCGCCACTTCCCTGCCATCTGGTCGATCGCCAGCTCGGCGCGGAAGTAGCCCCGCAGCCGCGCCGCCGCCCCGGCGACGGTGAACGGCTCGCCGGCGTTCATGCCGCGCTTCACCACCGCCAGCCAGAGCCGGTCGACGTCGACGGCGGCGGCCGCGAAGAGGAGCCCGGTGAGCAGGCCGACGGCCACGGTGCTCCAGAAGGTGCCCGCGGTGAAGGCCCGTTCGAGTCGCCGACCCTCGAACCGCACCGAGCCGCTCGACGGGGCGTAGAGGCCGCTGATCGTGTTGAAGGCCGTCGTCTTGCCGGCGCCGTTGGGGCCGATCAGCGACACGATCGATCCGGCGGGCACGGCCAGGTCGAGATCCGACACGGCCACGAGCCCGCCGAAGCGGACGGTGACGCGATCGACGTCGAGCAGCGGCGCGCCGAGCGCCGCCGCCGCGTCGCCGGTGGCGGTGCGGGGGGTCATGGGTGGGCCTCGTGCAGTTCGGCGGCGAGCCGCCGCGAGGGCACGAGCCCCTCCGGCCGGAACCGCATCACGAGCACCAGGGCCAGCCCGAAGATGGCCAGTCGCCAGCCGCTGAAGGACAGCAGGCTCGAGCCCGACGGGTTGATGTTCATCTGCTGGATCCACGAATCGGCCCACGGCGCGAGCACCGTGTCGAATCCCACGAGGATCGCGACGCCGAGCAGCGTGCCCGGAATGCTCCCGAGCCCGCCGAGGATCACGGCACAGAGCACCATGATCGAGCGGTTGAAGTCGTAGGCGTTGGGGTCGGCGGTGGTGGAGAGGCTGGCGGCGTAGAGGCAGCCGGCGAGCGCCGCCACCGCCGACGACAGCGCGAACGCCGAGAGCTTCACCCGCGTGGCCGAGATGCCCATGGCGCTGGCGGCCAGTTCGTCCTCGCGGACGGCCACCCACGCGCGGCCGAGCCGCGACTGCTCCAGCCGCCGCATCGCCACCACCACCGCGGCGAGGCTCGCGAGCGCGAGGTAGTAGAACCAGCGCGGGTCGACGGCGAACGCGAGCCCGAGGTCGAAGCCGCCGATCCGCAGGCCGGCCGCCGGCGGCGGCACGGGATTGAGCCCCTTCATGCCGCCGGTGATCTGCTCGAGGTTTCGCAGCGTCACCTTCACCACCTCGCCGAAGCCGAGGGTGACGATGGCGAGGTAGTCGCCCCGCAGCCGCAGCGTGGGGGCCCCGAGGGCCAGGCCGATGCCCGCCGTGACGAGCACGCTGATCACCGTCGCCGGCAGGAAGCCCAGGCGGAAGGGATACATGGGCACGGTGAGGATCGCGAGCAGATAGGCCCCGATGCCGAAGAACGCCGCGATCCCGAGGTGGACCAGGCCGGTGTAGCCCACCATCACGTTGAGGCCCAGGGCCAGGATGCAGTAGATGAAGAGCGTCGCCACCTGCCCGCCGAGCGCCCCGCCGAGCGCGGGCACGCAGAGCGGGGCCACCGCGAGGACGGCGAGGGCGACGAGATCCCACTTCTCGCGCAGCACGTCGCGGCGGCCGGCCCGTGACGGCGCGGCCGGCGTGCCGGCGGCGGGAATGCGGCCTGTGGATGGTGGCTCCGTCACACCTTCTCCTTCGTGCGGCGGCCGAGCAGCCCCTCGGGGCGGAACACGAGGATCACGATCAGGATCGCGAACACGATCGCGCCGGTCCACCGCTCCCCCACGTAGGCGCTCGAGAGCGACCGCACCAGCCCGATCACGAGTCCCCCGACGACCGCCCCGGGAATGCTGCCGATGCCGCCGAGCACCGCGGCCGTGAACGCGTAGAGTCCGTTCTGGAATCCCATCTGGAAGCCGATGGTGTTGATGTAGAGGCCGTAGACCACGCTCGCGGCGCCGCCGAGGAAGCCGCCGATGAAGAACGTGGCGGCGATGACGCGATCGACGTCCACGCCGACGAGCGCCGCCGCCAGCGGATCCTGTGACACCGCCCGCATCGCCCGACCGAGGCTCGTGCTGCGCACGAGGAACGACAGCCCGAGCATCAGCGGCACCACCACGACCACCACGAGCAGGTCCTTCCAGGTGAACTGCAGGCCCTCCCCGGCGAGGAGGTTGGTGGCGGGAAGCAGCTCGGGAAAGGAGCGGTCGGCGGGCCCGATCCAGAAGAGCCCCAGATTCATGAAGATGAACGACACGCCGATCGCGGACACGAGCGGTGCGAGCTTGGGTGCGGTGCGCAGCGGCTTGTAGACGAGCCGGTCGACGGCCACGTTGAGGCCGCCGCAGAAGAGGCCGCAGGCGAGCACGAGCAGCACGACCCCCCCCCAGGTGCCCGTCGCGCCGGCCGACGCCATGCCCAGGCCCGTGACCAGCGACAGGGCCAGGCAGGCGCCGAGCATGATCAGGTCGCCATGGGCGAAATTGATCAGTCCGATGATCCCGTAGACCATCGTGTAGCCCAGCGCCACCAGCGCCACCAGCGCCCCGTTGGTCAGTCCGATGAGGCACTGCTGGAGGAAGAACTGGAGCGACACGGGGGACCTTCCGGGGTCGGGTGAACGGGCCAAGTGTAGTGCATCGTGCGGGCGGTTCGCGGCGCGGCCCGCCATTCCCGCCCGGCCGTGCCGAAAACCGCCCGGCGTCGCCGCCACGAACCCATGCTTCGCGCCGCGCACCCGTGGCTCAAGGCACCGCCGGCGCGGCGGCCGGCGTGGTGGCCGCCTCCTCGCCGTCGACGAGGCTCGCGTCGATGATCTCCTCGAACTCGAAACGCCCGTTCTTCACGACGCTCACCGTGAGCGTCCGCATGGTGGTGTCGCCGTTGTCGTCGAAACCCCAGTGGCCGAGCGCCCCGTCGAAGTCGCGGATCGCCAGCGCCGCGTCGGTGATGGCCCGCCGGTCCTTCGTGCCCGCCTGCCGGATCGCCTCGAGCGCCACGCAGGCGGCCTCGTAGCCGTAGACGGCGTAGGCCTCCGGAATCTCGCCGAACCGCGCGCGGTAGCGTTCCACGAACGCCTGTCCCTTGCCGGTGAGTTTCTCCGGCGGCAGGCCGCCGAAGGTCACGAAGCAGCGGCCCTCGAGGTTCGCGGCGCCGGCCGAGTCGATGAACACCTGCTCGCGGCAGCCGTCGGGCACCATCAGGATGGCGGTGATGCCGGCGCTGACCATGTCCTTGGCGAGCTGCCCCCCCTTGCTCTGCGTGGTGCCGCCGAAGTAGACGAGATCGGGCCGCAGCGCCTTGATGCTCGCCATCAGCGACTTGAACTCCTGCGCCCGGCTGTCGATCGAATCGTGGGCGAGCACCTCGATGCCGAGCTCGCGGCAGCGCTCGTCGAAGAGGTCGGCGATGCCCTTCCCGTAGACCTCGTTGTCGTCGAGGATGCAGACCGTCTTCACGCCCCGCGACACGGCCCAGTCGGCCGAGAGCGGGCCCTGCAGGTCGTCGGCCGGCACCACCCGCGTGTAGTTGAGCCGCCCCGTGGGACGGTAGACGCCGGGCTCCCCCGGGGCGCCGAGACCGGGCTTCGTGAGCCCCACGGCGGTGTTCGCCGGCGACACCATCAGCAGGTCGCCGAGGTTGAGGATCGGCATCGACACCTTCGCGGCGCCGGAGTTGAAGGTGCCGATGTAGGCGACGACGTCGGGATCCTGAAGCGCCCGCCGCGCGTTGGCCGCCTCGGCCTCGCTCGTCCACTGCCCCGCGGCGGCCGTCGAGTCGTCGAGGTCGCGGTACTCGACGCGAAACGGCCCCACCCGGCCGCCCGCCTCCTCGATGGCCATGCGGATGCCCCGCACGAGCGTGTCGGACTGCTGCTTCGCGCTGCCGGTGCGGGGCAGGCTCGAGACGATGACGACGGCGTCGGGATCGGCGGGGCGGCAGCCGGCCGCCGCGAGCCCGGCGACGAGGAACAGGCACGTGACGAGGCCCCACGCTCTGGCGGGCTGTTGATCAACATGATCAACAGCCTGCTCGGTCGCATGGATGCGATCGCGGGAGCGCAGCTCCCGGGAAAACCGGAGGTTTTCATGCCTGGAAAAAGTCCCGGAGGACTTTTTCCACGGCCAGCTGGCGGGCTGTTGATCAACATGATCAACAGCCTGCTCGGTCGCATGGATGCGATCGCGGGAGCGCAGCTCCCGGGAAAACCGGAGGTTTTCATGCCTGGAAAAAGTCGCGGAGGACTTTTTCCACGGCCCTCGAAATGACGCTTTCATGCCCCAGAATGTAGCAGGCTGGCCGACACGAGCCGGAAACCCGGCCCGCGCCCACCGCCGTGCGGCCGGCGGCCGGACGCGCGGCCACCGGTCAGGGCGCCGCGGCGCCGCCGGGCTTCACCAGCCGCCAGGCGCGGTGAACGCGTTCGTTGCGGAAGTCCTCGGGAATCGTGCGGGAAGTGATCTCGCGGACCGCATAGAGCGGCCGCACGCGGTCCTCGTCGAGCCGGAAGCGGCGGAAGTTCGTCGAGAAGTAGACGACGCCGCCGGGCGCGAGGTTCCGGGCCACCAGCTCGAGCAGTTCGGCGTGGTCGCGTTGCACGTCCCAGGGGGTCTCGCTGCGGGCCGACCGTGAGAACGTCGGCGGATCGGCCACCACCAGGTCGAAGGGGGGCTCGCCGCGCAGGGCCCGGTGGTGGAGGAAGCCGCGGGCCTCGTCGCGCACGGTGCGGTGACGGCCGGCGTCACGGAAGCCGTTCAAGGCGAGGTTGGTCCGCGTCCATTCGAGGTAGGTGTTGGAGAGGTCGACGGTGGTCGTGCCGGCGGCGCCCCCGGCGGCGGCGTACACCGAGAAGCTCCCCGTGTAGCCGAAGAGGTTGAGCATCCGCCGCCCCGCCGCCTCGTCGCGGACCATGGCCCGCGTCGTGCGGTGGTCGAGGAACAGGCCCGTGTCGAGGTAGTCGGAGAGATTGACCTCGAACGTCAGCCCCCCCTCGCGGACGGCGACCACGGCCCGACGGCCGTCGACCTTCTCGTACTGTCCGCCGTCCCGCTGCCGGCGGCGCACCTTGAGAAACGTCCGCTCCGGCGGCACGCCGAGTTCCAAGGCCGCCGCCTCGATCATCCGGTCGAGCCAGACCTCGTGCTCGATGTCGGTGCGCTCGTGCGGCCGGTCGTATTCGGCCGCATGCAGCCAGCCGGCATACCAGTCGATCACCAGCGGGATCTCGGGGATGTCACGGTCGTAGACGCGGAAGGCCTCGATGCCCTGGCGGCGGGCCCAGCGGCCGAGATGCTTGGAGCGCTTCGCCAGCCGGCGGCGAAAGTCGCCGATCTGATCGTCGGTGGAGCGGCCGCGGCCGTTCCCCGGCCCGGGGGCCGGACGGTCGCCCGGCGCGTCGCCCCCCTCCGGCTGCGCGGCGTTGCCCTCGTCGGCCGACGGTGCCGGCGTGCCTGCCGACGCGGCCGCCGGCGCGGGCTCGCGACGCCGGATCTCCACCTCGAGGAGCCGGCAGGCGATCGGGCCGTTGGCGAGGGGCACGCGGTGCGCGGGCCGCAGGCCGAGTTGCGCGGCCGCCGGCGATTCGGCGGCGAGGATCGCGGCCCGCCAGCCGCCGCACCGCTGCACGAGCCAGTCGCCGAGACGGCGGAAGAGCGCGCCGGCGCGGGGCAGCGGCAGTCGCTCGCCGTAGGGCGGATTGGTCACGACGAGCCCCTGCGGCCACCGCGGCCGCACCTGCTCGAAGTGGCCGACGTCGAGGGCGATCGCCTCGGCCACGCCGGCCGCCGCGGCGCAGGCCCGCGCCGCCTCCACGGCCCGGGCGTCGAGATCGCTCGCCTGGAAGGTGGCCGCGGGGGGCCGCACCCGCGACTCGAGTTCCGCGAGCAGGCGGTCGAAGAGCGGACGGTCGCAGTCGCGGAAACGGCAGAAGCCGTGGGCGGCGCGGCGGGCCCGGAAGAGCCCGGGCGCCATCCCCGCGGCGATCGTCGCCGCCTCGATCACGAGCGTGCCCGAGCCGCACATGGGGTCGAGGAGCGGCTCGCCCGGCTGCCAGCCCGCGATCGCGAGGATGCCCGCGGCGAGCACCTCGGAGAGGGGCGCCTCCACCTCCCCCATCCGCCAGCCGCGCTGGTGGAGCGACCGGCCCGCCGCGTCGCGGAAGATCGTCGCCGTGTCGCCCACCAGGTGCAGCGCCAGCCGCAGCGTGGCCCCGCGGAGCTGCACGCTCGGCCGTTTACCGCTCGGCGTGCGCAGCTGGTCGACGATCGCGTCCTTGACGATCTGCGCGGCGTAGAGCGAGTGCGTGAGAAACGTGTCGTGGATGACGGCGTCGACGCGGAGGGTGTCGCTCGTGCGGAGCTGCTCCCGCCAGTCGAGCTCCGCGAGCCCCCGGTAGAGGCTGTCGGGCGAGTCGGCGCGGAACCGGCCGAGCGGCTCGAGCACCCGGATCGCGGTGCGGCTCTCGAGGACGGCCCGGTAGAGCGTCTCCCGTTCGCGGCCGGCGGGCGATGAAAACTCGATCGTGCGCCGGCCGGTGCGGAGATCGATCGCCCCCGCCCGCTCGAGCTCCCCGGCGAGCACCCACTCGAGCCCCTCGAGCGTGCGGGCGGTGAGCCGCGGCGGCTCGTCGGGATTCGGCGCGGGCAGCGGCCGCGGCACGGCGGGCACGGCGGGAAACGCGGCGGTCATGCATGAGTTGTAGCAGGCTGTGGACAAACAGCCTGATTGATCGCAGGGATGCGATCACGGGTGCGGAGCACCCGCGAAAACCGAAGGTTTTCATCCGTGGAAAATGTCCGGAGGACTTTTTCCACGACAGCCAGCACACCGCAGGGATGCGATCACGGGTGCGGAGCACCCGCGAAAACCGAAGGTTTTCATCCGTGGAAAATGTCCGGAGGACTTTTTCAAGGGCTGGTAGCAGGCCGACGTCCCCTGCTCCCGCGGCCCCCGCTCACGCCGGTGTCGGACCGTCGGCGATCCGCAGGATCACCGTGCGCACCCGGGCCGGCATGACATACCGCGGATTGCCGGCGGCATCCATGCCCGCGTCGTTGGCGGGGATCAAAAACTCGAGACCGAACCGGCGTTCGAGCTTCGCCATGATCGCCTTGAGCGACCGCATCTTGTTGGGCTGCAGGCCGATCGCCTCGTCCCATTCCTGGAGCGACCGCGGCTGTTCCGACTGCCGCGCGATCGCGAGCAGGTGGGTCCACACCCCCCGCTGCCGGATGCGGCGGAGCTTTTGCCCGAGGGGCAGCTCCCGCAGCTGCTCGCCGCGGGGCGGGCCGGCCGGCTCCCGGTTCCAGAGGCCGGCCATCGGCCCGGGACCGGGCCCCCGTCCGCCCCCGCCCGGACCGCGTCCGGGGCCGCGTCGTCCTCCCGGACCGCATCCCGGCCCCCATCCCGGTTCACGCTGGGCGTGCATCCGCAGCTGCTCGAGCGCCCGGCGGCAATCGGCCGGATCATCGAGATTGATGAGCAGAAAAGGCATGGTTGCTTCCTTTGAGACGTTGCCGCCGGAACCCACACGGGCAGGGCACCCCGCCCAGCCTCACGCACACCGCACGCAGTGCGTACGTAAAGAAATGGTACCGGCCGCGGCCCGCGGCGACAAGGAACGGGTGCCCGGGATTGGCGTTCCGCCCGCCGATGGCGTCTGATGCCCTGCCGCCATCCCCGACCGCGTCCCCCGAAGGCTTCGCCCATGCTCAACGTGTTCGCCTGCCCGTCGCGGTACGTGCAGGGGCCTGACGCCACCGCCTCGCTGGCCGCCGAACTCAGGGGGCTCGGGCTCCAAGGGCCGCTCCTGGTGCTCGCCGGCCCCTCGGCCACGCGGCAGCTGTCGGCCGTCTGGGCGGAGTCGTTCGCCGCCGCCGGCTATTCCCACGAGGTGGCGCCGTTCGGCGGTGAATGCTCTGTCGCCGCGATCGCGGCGGGCGTGGCGGCCGCGCGGGCGATCGGCGCCCGCACGGTGATCGGCGTGGGGGGCGGGAAGGCGCTCGACACCGCCCGCGCGGTGGCGCACGAATGCGGCGTCGCCAGCGTCAACTGCCCGACCATCGCCTCCACCGACGCCCCCACGAGCGCCCTCTCGGTGATCTACACGGAGGCGGGCGTCGTCGAGGAGATCCGTCTCTATCCGCGGAATCCCGCCCTCGTGCTCGTCGACACGTCGGTGATCCTCCGCGCGCCGCGCCGCTATCTGGTGGCGGGCATGGGGGACGCGCTCTCCACCTTCTTCGAGGCCCGGGCCTGCGACCGCTCGGGCGCCGCGAATTGCCGTGGCGGCACGGCCACCCGTGCGGCACTCGCGCTCGCCGAACTCTGCTGGCAGACCCTGCGCGCCGACGGCACGGCGGCCCTCGAGGCGCTGGATGCCGGCCGGATCACACCGGCCTTCGAGCGGATCGTCGAGGCCAACACGCTGCTCTCGGGGTTGGGGTTCGAGTCGGCCGGCCTCGCGGCGGCCCACGCCATCCACAACGGCCTCACGGTCGCCCCCGGCACGCACGACTTCCTCCACGGCGAGAAGGTGGCCTTCGGCACCCTCTGCCAGCTCGCGCTCGAGGGGGCGCCCGCGGCGGAGCAGCGGGCCGTGCGCGACTTTTGCCGCTCGGTCGGTCTGCCCGTCAGGCTCGGCGAGATCGGCCTGGCCGGCGTCGACGACGCGACCCTCGGCCGGATCGCCACGCGGGCCGTGAGGCCCGGGGAATCGATCCACAACGAGCCCTTTCCGGTCACCGCCGCCGCGGTGGAGCTGGCGATCCGCGCGACCGACGCGGCCGCGTAGCGCGACGTCGATCCCCGGCCGGCGGCCGCCGCCCCCCGGGCGTGCGCGGGACGTGCGGGCCGACGCGACGGGGCCGGCCCATGCCCGTTGAACGCATCCCCCGCCCGAGCAGGCCGTGGAGAAACAGCCTGCTCGGGCGCATGGATGCGATCGCGGGAGCGCAACTCCCGGGAACACCGGCGGTTTTCCTTCGTGGAAGAACGTCCGGAGGACTTTTTCCACGGCCGGGTCGAGGCAGCCGTCGGCGATCCCGTCGTGCCGACAAGCTCTCGCACACCGGTCCTCACCGGGCAGCCCTGGTGGACCGGGAGGTGGTCTTGGCGAACGTGGCGTCAAGCCACTGGATCGCCCTCGGGATGCCCTCGTCGATCATCGACTGATAGTGCCCCCCTGCCTTGACGCGGACGAAATCGACGAGCTTTCGCCTTTC
>Ga0207954_1000736_pt1 | contig 11190 bp, 10 predicted proteins | sample CryBogmetaGMA0M_FD_184547 | JGI IMG/M metagenome (GOLD analysis project Ga0207954, IMG submission 184547) | Freshwater microbial communities from Crystal Bog, Wisconsin, USA - MA0M (SPAdes) | ecosystem: Environmental > Aquatic > Freshwater > Lake | place: Crystal Bog, Wisconsin, USA | collected... | reverse complement strand
GCGGAACGTCCCCGGGCTCGCCATGTTCGTCGCGTTCCTCGTGGTGAACCTCGGCGAGTGCATTTTCTTCTCGCTGGGCGGTCACGGGGCGTTCGTCTGGTCGTTCGTGATGGCAGGCGATCTTCTCGGAGATCGCTGCCGAATCGCGGTGGCGCCGCGGGTCGTGCCGCTGCCCGGTGTGCCGCGGCCCGACCTGTCGTCGGCGGTTCCGGCCTGATCGCTCGGCATGGCCATCCCGCGCATCAGGGTGCTGCTGGACGTCAGTCCGATCACGCCCCGGCCGGAACTTCGCACGGGGCTCGCGCGGGTTGCGCTCTGCCTGGCGCAAGGGCTCGCCGCCGATCCGGGGATCGACCTTTCGACCTGCGCCTGGGGTTCGCTCCGTGCGTCGCGGGACTTCGCCGATGTCGCCAGGCAGTTTCCGGAGATCCATGCGACGGTGCCGCGCACCGGAGTCCTCGAGCACTGGCACGAGCGAGTGCGTCGTGCGGCCGACGCAGCCGGGGGCTCGGCCGCGGCCGTCGCCCGCCGGCTGGGGCAGGCGATCAACGTGGTGCGGAACCCGCTGCGGGGCGTCGATCTCGCCGCGTTCGACGTCGTCCACAGCACGTACGCGCGATTTCCCCGCGTGGTCCGTCGCGCCGGCCGGCCGACGCTCCTCACGCTTCACGATCTCACGCCGCTGCGGCTGTCCGAGAAGATGATCGATTCGGCACAACGGGCGATCACGAGCCGGATCGTCGCGTCGATCCGGCCGACCGATTGGGTGGCGTGCGTGTCGGAGTTCACGCGGCACGACTTCCTCGCGTGGTGCGACCATCCGCCGGAGCGGGTCGTCGCCATTCCCAACGGCGTCGATGCCGACGCCTTCGGAGCTTCCGCGGTACCGAGCGACCTCGCCGACGTCCGTCGCCGCTTCGGGCTCGGTGACGCTCCCTTCGCGCTCACCTTGAGTTCGTTGGCCGCGCACAAGAACCTCGCCCTGCTCCTGCGGATCTGGCCGGACGTCCGCCGGTCGCTGGGAACGCCCGCGACGCTCGTGGTCGCGGGGGGCAAGTCGGCCGATGCCTCCTCGGTGCGGCGGTCGCTGGGCATCGGGTCCGAGGACACGTCGATCGTGACGACCGGGTTCGTGAGCGACGCCGACTTCCGCGGCCTCGCCGCCGCGACCAACGCATTCCTCTTTCCGTCGCTCTACGAGGGCTTCGGCCTGCCGGTGCTCGAGGCCATGGCGGCCGGCGCCCCGGTGATCGCCTCCAACCGCACGTCCGTGCCGGAGGTGGCGGGCGCCGCGGGCACGCTCATCGATCCCGACGACCAGACGGCCTGGACCGCGGCGGTGGCCGCGGCGCTCGCGCAGCCGCCACGCACCTCACCGCATGCCGCGTCGGTGGCCCGGGCCCGCGAGTTTTCCTGGGAACGCACCGTGGCCGGCTACCGGTCGCTCTACGAACGGATGGTCGCGGCCTCCGCCTGATCGGCGGCCTGCCGGCCCACCATGCTCTTCAACAGCCTCGTCTTCCTGCTGTTTTTTCCGATCTTCGCGGCGGCCTATTTCGGCACCCGCGGCGACGTGCGGCACTGGGTGAGCCTGATCGGCAGCTACGTGTTCTACGGCTGGTGGGACTGGCGCTTCTGCGTCCTCCTCTTCGGGCTCACCGCCGTCAACTTCTGGATCGGTGCGCGGCTCGCGGCGGCCCGCGACGACCGCGGCCGCCGGCGCTGGCTCACGGCCAGTGTCGTCGTGAGCCTCGGGGTGCTCGGGTTCTTCAAATACCTCAACTTTTTCGCCACCTCGGTGGCCGCGGGGCTCGCGTCTCTGGGCCTGCCTCCGCAGCCGCACCTCGTGAACGTGATCCTGCCGGTCGGCATCTCGTTCTACACGTTCCAGACGATGAGCTACACGATCGACCTCTACCGGCGGCACATCGAACCGGAGCCGTCGCTGCTGCGGTTCTCCGTGTTCGTGGCGTTCTTCCCGCAGCTCGTCGCCGGCCCCATCCTCCGGGCCAGTGAGTTCCTGCCACAACTGCGGATCGACCACGTGCCGACGCTCACGAACGCCGTGGGCGGCTTGTGCCTCGTGCTCTGGGGCTTCGTGCTCAAGTCGGTGATGGCCGACAGCCTAGCCCCCGTCGTGGACGGACGCTTCGCCAATCCCGAGGCCCACAACGCACTCTCGCTCGCGATCGGCCTCGTCTTCTACGGTTGGCAGATCTACGGCGACTTCGCGGGCTACTCGCTGATCGCGATCGGCATCGCGCGGATGCTCGGGTTCACGTTCCCGAAGAATTTCGACCGCCCCTACTTCGCGGCGTCGTTCTCGGAGTTTTGGACGCGGTGGCACATCTCGCTCTCGACGTGGCTGCGTGACTACCTCTACATCCCCCTCGGGGGCAATCGCCGGGGCCGCCTGCGGACGTATGCGAACCTCATGACGACGATGCTCCTGGGCGGGCTCTGGCACGGGGCCGCGTGGACGTTCGTCTTCTGGGGCCTTCTCCACGGCGCCTACCTCTGCCTGCAGCGGCTCGTGGTGGCGCAGACGGCGTCGATCGGCCTCGCGGGCCGGATGCTCGGCGTGCCGCTCGTGTTCGCGGCGGTCATGGTGGCCTGGACCTTCTTCCGGGCGGCCGACTTCGCCGCGGCCACCGCCTACCTCGACGGCATCGTGCGGGGCGGCGATTGGTCGTTCGCCGCCGTCGAGCAGAAGTTCTCCGTCGTGAAGGGGATCGCGATCGTGGCGCTCGTGGCGGCGCTCGAACTCGTGTCGTTCCGGATCGACGTCTGGAAGCTGGCGGAGCGGCAGCCGTGGCTCTACGGCGGCTTCTGCCTCGCCTGCCTGTGGCTGATCAGCATCGCGGGAACGTTCGGCAACGATGCCTTCATCTACTTCCAGTTCTGAACACCTCTACCCCGACGCCCGGCTCCCCGCGGCGCGGGGCGGCCGGTGGGTCGTCGTCGCGATCGCGTTCGTCGCCGCCTGGTTCGTCGGCGACCGGCTCCTCGCCACCTGCTGCCAGCGGCTCGCGCTTGCGTCGAACTTCCGCTTCTCGCGGGTGTACGCGGGCACGGCCGCGGCCGAGATCGTGTTCCTGGGAGACTCGCGGGGCGTGAACACGTTCTACGAGCCGGCCATCGAGCGCACGTGCGGCCGCAAGGGGCTCAACCTCGCCTACAACGGCTGCTCGGCCGCCATCGCCGCGATTCTTCTCGAGGATTACCTCGACCGGCATCCGCCGCCGGCGGCCGTCGTCCTCGAGGCATCGTGTGCCCGCCAGGGCGACGAACTGCTCAAGAGCCTGCGGATGTTCGCGGCGGAGAGCCCGCGACTCGCGGCCGCGGTCGAGGCGCGGGAGCCGCTGCTCGCGCGGGCGGCGAAGATCACCCGGCTCTATGCCTTCAACTCGGAGATGTTCCTCCGGGCGATCTACTACCTCGGCCGCGGCGACCAGGCCTGGATCAACCGCTACACGATCAACCCCACGCTGCTCGCCGCCGCCGAGGCGGCGCGGGGCCAACCGCTCGCGCTCGAGGCGCCGACCGAGGAGAACCTGGCGGCGATCCGCCGCATCCGCGACGTCTGTCGCGAACGGGGCATCGGCTTCCGCTGCGTGATCGGCCCGTACCTCCCGCCGTATCGCGCGCGGCTCACGAACCTCGACGAGTGGAAGGCCCGGTTCACGGCCGCCACCGCCGTGGACGTCGTCGACCTGTCCGCCGCCGTCGCGGAGTCCGGGGCGTTCGCCGACAACCTCCATCTCAACGATCGCGGAGCCGAGATGCTCACGCCGGCACTGTGCGATATTCTCCCCTCTCCCGCCCCCGGAACCGAACGCCCATGAGCGAGACCGATCTCTACGTCCAATATGGCTGCGGCACCTGTGCCCCCGCGGGCTGGCTGAACTTCGACTGCAGCCCCACGCTGCGGTCGCAGCGCCTGCCGTTCGTCGGCGGGTTCTTCCGCGCCGTCGCCGGCACGAAGTTCCCGGAACAGGTTCGCTACGGCGACATCGTGCGCGGGCTGCCCGTGTCCGCCGGGACCGCCCGGGCGGTCTACTGTTCGCACGTGCTCGAGCACCTCGCGCTCGACGACTTCCACACCGCGCTCGCCCACACGCTGCGGATCCTGCGGCCGGGAGGCGTGTTCCGCATGGTGCTCCCCGATCTGCGGCACATCGCGGGGGTGTACGTCGCCGACTCCGGGCCCGAGGCGTCGCTCGCGTTCATGCGGGAGACCCGGCTCGGCCTGGAGCACCGGCCCCGCGGACTCGTCTCGTTCGTGCGCGGCTGGCTCGGCAACTCGGAGCACCTCTGGATGTGGGACTACGCGTCGCTCTCGGCGGCGCTCGTGCGGGCGGGCTTCCGCGAGCCGCGACGGGCCTCCTTCAACGATTCGGCCGACCCGCGATTCGTCGCTGTCGAGAGCGGCGAGCGCTGGCGCGATGCGCTGGGCATCGAGTGCATCCGCTGAATCCGCCGCATTCTCCGACCCGCCCCGGATGTTCGTCTCCTGCTTCGTGAGCCCGCACTACGGTGGAGGCATCGGCCGCCATACCGTGGAGATGGTCGGCGGTCTGGCGCGGCGGTCGGGAATCCGCGTCGAACTCCTGGCGAGCGGCCGTGAACTTGACCGTCATCCAGACTTCGTCGATCGGCTCCAGGGCATTCCCATCCGGCGTCTGCCCTTCTCGAACGTCGTGCTCGAGCGGCTCTGGAAGTCGATCGGCTGGCCGCGGCTCGACGTCCATGCGAGCCGCGATGCCGACGTGGTCTACGCGCCGGCTCATGCGCGGCTGCCGGCCGGCCGCATGCCGACGGTGATGACGGTGCACGACATCCAGGCGTTCGAGCCCGACCTGCCGTGGTCGCATACGCCCGAGCACCGGGCGTTCGCGCGGAAGTGGCGGCGCTGGCTGCCGCGGGCGCTCGCCGAGTCGGCCCGCGTCCTCACGGTGTCGGAGTTTTCCAGGCGTAGGCTCGTCGAACTGGCGGGCGCCGACCCGGCGCGGGTCGGCGTCGTCGGCAACGGGGTCAGCGAGGCCTTCTTCGCCGCGGGCGAGCGGCCCCTCACGACCCGCGACGACACGATCGTGGTGGTCGGCGGCATCCGCACGAAGAAGGGGGCGGCCGAGACGCTCGCCGTGGCCCGCGAGCTGGCCCGGCAGGGGTCGCCACTGCGGATCGAGGTCGTGGGCCAGAACGATCCCGAGTGGGTCGCCGAGTGCCGCACGCTGCCCAACGTGGATCTGCTCGGAATGCTTCCCGACGGGCCGCTGGCCGAGCGGCTCGCCCGCGCCTGCGGGCTGCTGTTCTTGAGTCCTTACGAGGGGTTCGGCATCCCCGCCGTCGAGGCGATGGCGGCCGGCACGCCCGCCGTGGTGGCCAACGCCGCCTCGCTGCCCGAGATCGTGGCCGACGCCGGCATCGTGGTCGATCCGGCCGACACGGAGGGGATTGTCTATAATCTGGGCCGATTGCACGCCGATGGGCCGTACCGCGAGATGCTGGTGGGCCGTGGACGGGCGCACGCGCGGTCGTTCACCTGGGACGCGTGCGTGGATCGGTTGGTGAATGAGCTCGCGCAGGCCATCGCTCGATGAATTCTCCCGCCACGGACACGCCCGCCGATCCGATCCGCGTGGTCATCTGCTGGTCGGCGATCTCGGGGTACATGGCCTCGTGCTGGCGGGCGCTCGCGGCCCGGCCCGGCATCGACCTGCACGTCATCGCCCACAAACTCGGCGCCGGCCCGTTCGCCGAGAGCCTGCTCTCGGGGCTGTCGCACCAACTCCTCTCCCCCGCCGAAGCGGAGGACCGATCGGTGATCTCGCGGCTCGTGGCGGATCGCCGGCCTGCGGTGGTGGTGATGACGGGATGGTGGCTCGATGCGTATCGTGCCCTCGCCCGCGAGCGGCAAATGCGGGATGCCCGGTTCGTCATGGGCGTCGACACGCCGTGGCGGCACGCGGGGCAGTTCCTGACGCGGTACCGCTACTGGTCGACGCTGCGGCGGATCGACCACTTCTTCGTGCCCGGCGAACGGAGCTGGCAATACGTCAAGCGGCTCGGCGTGGCCCCGGAGCGGATCAGCCGCGGGATGTATGGCGTGGACGTGGCGTCGTGGGAGAAGTGCATCGCCGCGCGGACGGAGGGGCCGTGGCCGCGGCGATTCCTCTTCCTCGGCCGCTACGCGGAGGAGAAGGCGCTCGACGTGCTCGTGGATGCCTACGCCCGCTACCGCGGCATGGTGGCCGATCCGTGGACGCTCACCTGCTGCGGCAACGGGCCGCTGGCATCCCTCCTCCGCGGCACGCCCGGCATCGAGGACCGGGGCTTCGTGCAGCCGGGCGACCTGTCGGGCGTATTCTCCTCGTGCGGCGCGTTCGTGCTCCCCAGCCGCTTCGACCCGTGGCCGCTGGCACTCGTCGAGGCCGCGGCGTCGGGCCTGCCGATCGTCTGCACCGACGCCTGCGGGTCGGCGGTCGAGGTGGTACGGCCGCTCTACAACGGCGTCGTCGTGCCGACGGAGTCGCCGGAGGCCCTGGCGCGGGCGCTCGCGGAGATCACGCACCGCCATGCCGAGATGCCGGCGTGGGGCGAGCGGGCCAATCAGTTCGCGCGGGCGTATTCCTCCGAGGTCTGGGCCGACCGGTGGTGCGACGTGATTTCACGGCTCGTCCGGTGAACACCACGATCGTCACGCTCGGCCTCTACCCGTCCTCGGGCGGCCCGAGCAAGTCGATCCGGGCGTTTCAGCGGGCGCTCGCCGCCGCCGTCGTCTCGTGGGTCGATCCGTGGCAGTTCGAGCAGGAGCCGCTCATCTGGGAACGTTCGACCGTGGTGCGGGGCAGCCGCCTGCCGGTGCTCCGCCAGCTGCTCGTTCCCCAGCGGGGCGACCTGCCCGCCGCCGAGCGGCTCGTCGGCGGCAGCGACCTCGTGTCGGTCCACTCGTTCTACCGCTGGCACTGCCAGTGGGTCCGGCGGACGGCACGACGGCGCGGCGTGCCCTACTGGTTCGTGCCCCATGGCAGCCTCGACCCGTACGTCCTCGAGAGCGACCGCGCGAGCAAGCAGCTCTTCCTCGCCCTCGGGGGGCGCCGATTCCTCGCCGACGCCGCCGCGATCGTATGCGCGACGAAGCGCGAGCACGACAAGCTGCGGCACTTCGCGCCGCACGTGCCGGGGCTGGTCGTTCCGTGGCCGCTCGACGCGGCCGACTTTCGGCCGCGGGATCCGCTCGCCCGCGCGGCGGTGCGGCAGTCGCTCGGCATCCCGGACGACGCCCTCTGCATGCTCTTTTTCGGCCGGCTGCACCCGATGAAGCGGCCGCTCGAGACGATCGCGGCGCTCGCGGAAAGCGGCGCGTCGGCCGCCCACCTCCTCGTCGTGGGAAACGAGTTCGGCGTCACGCTCGCCGAGTGCCGCGAGCGGGCGCGGGCCCTCGGCGTTGCGGACCGCGTGCACGTCGTGGGCCCGGCCTACGGTGACGAGAAGCACGGCTACCTCGCCGCGGCCGACGTCTATGTCTCCCTCTCGAGCCGCGAGAACTTCAACTTCACGGCCGCCGAGAGCCTCGCCGCGGGCCTGCCGGTGATCCTCTCGCCCGGCAACGACCTGGCGCCGGAACTCGCCTCCGTCGGCTGCGGCTGGATGCTGGCCGACGCCGCCGACGCACCGCAGGCCATCCGCACGGCCGCAGGGACCCCGGCCGCGGATCTGGAGCGCATGGCGGCGGCCGGCCGCGCGTGGTGCCGCCGCGAGCTCGCGGAGGACGTGTTCGCCGCGCGGCTGCGCGAGGCGGCCGCCGCGGTCGCCGGCCGGTCTCTGGAGGCGGCGCCGGCCTGACCCCGGCCCGACGAGCACACTCGTGTCGTACTCCACGCTGATCCTCACCCACAACGAGGCCCACAACATCGGCCGCTGCCTCGAATCGCTGGCGGCGTGCGACGACGTCGTGGTGCTCGACTCCGGCAGCACCGACGCGACGGCGTCGATCGTGGCCGCGCACCCCGCACGGTGGTTCACGCGCCCCTTCGACGACTTCGCCGGCCAGCGGAACTGGGCGATCGACCACGTGCCCTTTCGCCACCAGTGGGTCCTGCATCTCGACGCCGACGAGTGCCTGACGCCCGCCCTGCATGCCGAGATCCTGGAGACCGTGCGCCGCGACGATTGCAGCGCCTGCTATGTCGCCAACAAGCTGATGTTCATGGGCGGCTGGATCCGTCGCTCGAGCATGTATCCCTTCTACCAGGCGCGGCTCCTTCGGCTCGGGGAGTCGCGGTTCGAGCAGATCGGTCACGGGCAGCACCTCGCCTTCGCCACGCGCGGCACGCGTCGCCTCGCCGAGCCGTACATTCACCACAACTTCTCCAAGGGCGTGTCCGACTGGCTGGCGCGGCACAACCGCTACTCGACCGACGAGGCGCGGCGGATCGTGTCGGCCCGGCCGCCCGGCGCCGACAGCCTCTGGAAGGCCTGCTTCGGCGCCGCGGGCGACGAGCGGCAGCAGGCCTTCAAGGCGCTGGCCGACCGCGTCCCCTTCCGGCCGCTCATCCGCTTCCTCTACCTCTATGTCTGGAAGCGGGGCTTCCTCGACGGCGCGGCCGGCTACCACTACTGCCGGCTGATGGCGATCTACGACTATCTCGTGCGGCTGAAGGTCCGCGAACTGCGGGATGCGGCGGATCGTACGGCGGATTCGAGATGACGGCGGGCAGCCGTGCGACGCCGCGGTCGCTCCTGGTCATCAGCCAGGTCTATCCGCCCGATCCGGCGGCCGTGGGCCAGCACTGCGCCGACGTCGCGGAGGAGATGGTGCGGCGGGGGTGGCGGGTGTCGGTCACGACCGCGGCGCGGGGCTACGACGATCCGTCCGCCGTCTATCCGCGGCGGGAGACCCGTGCGGGCGTGGAGGTACGGCGGCTGCCGTGGTCGAGCTTCGGCAAGCAGTCGATCGCGCGGCGGCTGGTGGCGCAGACGCTCTTCGCCGTTCAGGCGGTCGCCCGGGCGCTCTTCGCCTCGGCCCCCGACGTGATCCTGGCGAGCACGAGCCCGCCGTTCGCCGGTTTCTTCGCGACGCTCCTCGCCCGTCTCCGCGGCGTGCGGCTCGTGTGGTGGGTCATGGACCTGAACCCGGATCAGATGGTCGCCGCCGGCCGCATCGCGCCGACGTCGCTCGCGGCGCGGGTGTTCGACTGGATGAACCGTGTCACGCTCCGCCGGGCCGATGTCGTCATCGCGCTCGACGACTTCATGCGCGACCGCGTGCTCGCGAAGCACGACGTGGGCGGGAGGATGCACGTCGTGCCTCCATGGCCGACGACGGACGACGTCGACTTCGCGCCGAACGCCGGCGGCCGGTTCCGCCGGGAGCACGGCCTCGACGAAGCGTTCGTGGTGATGTACTCGGGCAACCATGCGCTGCAGCATCCGCTCGACACCCTCCTCGCGGCGGCCGCCGACCTCGCCGCCGAGGCCGGCCTGCGGTTCGTGTTCGTGGGGGGCGGGGCAGGAAAGGCCGCGGTGGACGCGGCGGTGGCCGCCGGCAGCCCCGCGATCCTCTCGCTTCCCTACCAGCCGCTCGAGTCGCTCGCGGAGAGCCTGTCGGCGGCCGACATCCACGTGGTGACGATGGGCGACGACATGGTGGGCATCATCCATCCGTGCAAGATCTACGGGGCCCTCGCGGCGGGCAGGCCGATCCTGTTCTTCGGGCCGGAGGAATCGCATGTCGGGCGGATCGTGCGCGACTTCGGCGTGGGCTGGCATGTGCGGCACGGCGACGTTGCCGGCGCCCGCGCGGCCATCCGCGCCGCCCGCGGCATGCCGGCCGAGGCCCGGCGGGCGCTGGGAGAGCGGGCGCGGGCCGTCGCCGAGTCGCGGTTCGCGCGGTCACGGTCGCTCGGGGCCGTGTGCGACCTCGTGGAGCGCGAGCCTACGCGGACGGGGTCGCGGCGAGACGGATAGGATCGACCCCGGGGTCGGGCACGCTCTCGTGCCGCATCACGAGCACGCCGTCGGGACCGGAGATCTGGCTTTGCAGCGCCTCTGCCGCGACGACGAAGCCGTGCCGGGCGAGAAACTCCCGGCAGCGGGCGTGCAGGTCTTCCGAGTGGGTCGAGATGAAGGCCCAGCCGATCTTTTGCGCGGCCAGCGTGGCCGACGCGCCCTCGAGCATCTCCAGTTCGTAGCCCTGGATGTCGGCGTGAAGCAGGTCGATGCGGTCGAGCCCGTGCTCGCGGACGAGGGCGTCCACCGACACGATGCGGTGGCCGTCGAGCGTGCCTTCGCGCGCCCCGACGAGCGCGTGCACGAACGTGCCGGTACGGCCGTTGATCTGGAAGTGCTTGCGGCCATAGTTGAGGTGGCTCAACTCGGGCTCCACGAGGATCGACCGCGCGCCGGGCACCACCTGCTGGAACCAGAGCGAGTAGAAGGCCCAGTAGGCCCCGAGCTCCACCATCGTGGCCCCGGCGGGGAGCGTGGCGAGCACGTCCATGAACACCCGCTCCTCCTCCGGTTCGTGCACGCCGCCCGATCCGCGGAGCATCACGTAGTTGGGCCAGCCGATGTAGGATGTGGGCAGGACGCGGACCCCGTTGTGCATCACGAGCAGCCCGCCCACGAGCCGGCCGGCGTCGGGCACCCGGGGGATGCGGGCATACTCCGGCGATCGCATCACGCTCGCCGCCCCGTGCTCGACCACGCTTCGCTCGTTGGGATTGCGCTTGAGCACGTAGCTCAGCCAGTGGAGAGGCTTGAGGAGGGCGAACTTGATTTCGAGGAGAATCGTGTTCGACTCGATCGCCCGCTTGATGCTCGACTTGATCGACATGATGCCACGAGACTCCGCGATGGCTGCTGAACCCGACGGGACGCCCCCGCCGCGAACATTGTCGAGGCCACGCCGTCGCACACAACCCCCGCGGCCGCCCGCGACGCGGCCATGACGGCGACCGAGAGGGGCGCGGTCGCGTGCCTGTGCGGCGCGGTGGTCCTCGGGCCGCTCGTGCTCGGGGCGACGGGCGCGTGGCCGCGGTTCGCCATCGAGGCGGCGATGGCGGCGGCGGGGATCCTCTGGGCGGCGGCGGAACGTCGGCCGTGGTGGCTGACGGGCCTGCCGGTCGTCGTGGCGTCGCTCGCGCTGCTGCAGCTCGTACCACTGCCCGACCGGCTGCTCATGAC
>Ga0207954_1000735_pt1 | contig 11194 bp, 10 predicted proteins | sample CryBogmetaGMA0M_FD_184547 | JGI IMG/M metagenome (GOLD analysis project Ga0207954, IMG submission 184547) | Freshwater microbial communities from Crystal Bog, Wisconsin, USA - MA0M (SPAdes) | ecosystem: Environmental > Aquatic > Freshwater > Lake | place: Crystal Bog, Wisconsin, USA | collected... | reverse complement strand
CTTGGCCACCATCTCGTCGGTCAGGATTTTTTTCTGGGCGATCATGCGTGATGAGTCGGGGTTGTCCCCGCCGCGTCTCCGGACGTTCGCTGCGCCCATCCTGGGCTCCGCTCACTCGATGCTGGCTGCGCTTCGCCATCCATGGCTTCGCTGGCCAGCAACGCCGGCTCCCCGGCAGGGACAACCCCTCCCTGCCTCAGCCTCCGCGGAGCAGAGGGCAACCCCGACCCGCGCTGGATGGCACGTCTCATCGGTCGAGCTCCGCGGCGATGACGTTGAGGCTGCCGAGCACGGCGACGACGTCGGAGAGCGTGTGGCCGCGGATGAGCTGCGGGAAGAGGGCGAAGTGGAGCACGGAGGGCGGCCGGCACCGCGCCCGGTAGGCACGCTCGCCGCCGTCGCCGACGAGGTAGAACCCGAGCTCGCCGTTGGGTGCCTCGATGGCGGCATACGACTCCTCGCAGGGCACCTCGAAGCCGCGGTTCGACATCGAGAGCTCGAAGTGCGAGATCGTGCCCTCGATCGTCGAATAGACCTGCTGCTTGGAGGGGAGCGCGGTCCGCTGGTCGATGCCCACGTTCACCGGGCCCGCCGGGAGGTGCTCGAGGGCCTGCGTCACGATCTTCAGGCTCTCGCGCATCTCCTGCATGCGGACGAGGTAGCGGGCGTAGCAGTCGCCCGCGCTCGCGCAGCAGACCTGGAAGTCGAGGTCGGCGTAGGCGAGGTAGGGCTCGTCCTTACGGAGGTCGCGGGTGACGCCGCTGGCACGGGCGACGGGGCCGGTGGCGCCGCCGTTGGTCGCCTCCTCCCTCGTCAGCACCCCCACGCCCTTGGTGCGATCGACGAAGATGCGGTTCCGCGTCAGCAGCCGCTCCATGTCGTCGAGCGTCTTGGGGAACGTCCGGAGAAAGGCCCGGATCTTCTCGATCACCAGCGGCGTGAAGTCCTGCGACACGCCGCCGACGCGGGTGTAGGAGTTGGTGAATCGGGCCCCGCAGAGCGTCTCGAAGATGTCGTAGATGACTTCCCGCTGGTAGAAGCCGTAGAGGAAGAAGGTGAAGGCGCCGGTATCGAGGCCGACCGCCCCGTTGCACAGGAGGTGGTCGCTGATCCGGGCCAGTTCCGCGATGATCGTGCGGATGTAGGTGCACCGCGGCGTGAGCTCCATGCCGAGGAGCGTCTCGACGGCGTGGTGCCAGGCCACGTTGTTGGCCATCGGCGAGATGTAGTTCATCCGATCCGTCACGGTGACGTACTGGTTGAACGTGAGGTGCTCGCCGATCTTCTCGAAGCCCGAGTGGAGGTAGCCCATTTCCGGGGTGGCATCGACCACCCGCTCGCCGTCGAGCTTGAGCACGAGCCGCAGCGTGGTGTGCGTGGCCGGGTGCTGTGGACCGAAGTTGAGCGTCCAGAGGTAGTCCTCGGAGCGGGCGTTCGCCTCGGGGCCCGTGCGGTCGAAGGTCGTGGTGGCGATGGACATGGCGGGTCAGCTGTGGTCGCGGGTGATGACGGGAAAGTTGTGACGTTCCCCGCGGCCCTGCAAAGGGTAGTCCTTGCGGAGCGGGTGGGCGGTGAACTCCTCCGGCATCACGAGGCGGCGGAGGTTCGGATGGCCGGTGAAGCGGATGCCGAACAGGTCCCACACCTCGCGCTCGAGCCAGTCGGCCGCGCGCCACAGCGACACGACGCTCCTCACCGTGGGGTCGGGGTCGTCGACGAACACCCGCACCGTGAGCCGCTGGTTGGTCGACGTGGAGGCGAGGAGGTAGACGAGGCCGTACCGGTGCGTCGCCCCCGGATACTCGAGGTAGTCGACGCAGGTGACGTCCACGAGGAGGTCGAAGCCGGATTCCTCGAGGGCCGCGAGCACGTCGAACGCCGACGACACCGGCACCACCACCCGCGTCTGCCCGCGGAACGTCGACGACTCGAGGTCGCCGAACCGGGCGGTGAGGCCGGCGAGCACGTCGGCGACGGAGGGCGGGGTGAAACGCATGGCGTGAGGATGTCGGGGTGTCAGTTCCGGTCGGCGAGCGCGTCGGCGGCGGCGGCGAGTTCCCGCTGGAGGAGGGGATTCCGCGAGGCGTCGGCGGTCAGGGGGGCCGTGATCTCCACGAGCGCCCGCTTGCGGAGCTGGCGGCCGGAGGTGTCGAACTCGCGGCCCGAGATCGTGCCCTCGCGCTGGATCTTGTCCTGGAGGTCGATGATGGCCTGGATCAACTGCTCGGGTCGCGGCGGGCAGCCCGGCACGTACATGTCGACCGGGATGAAGCGGTCGATGCCCTGCACGACGGCGTAGGTATCGAACACGCCCCCCGTGCTCGCGCAGGCGCCCATGGAGATGCACCATTTCGGCTCGTGCATCTGCTGCCAGATCCGCTGCAGCACCGGCAGCATCTTCATGACCACGCGGCCCGCGACGATCATCAGGTCGCACTGCCGCGGGCTGAAGCGGAAGACTTCGGCGCCGAAGCGGGCCAGGTCGTGCTTGGCCGCACCGGTGGCCATCAGCTCGATGCCGCAGCAGGCCGTGGCAAAGGGCATCGGCCAGAGGCTGTTCTTGCGGCACCAGTTGGCCAGGGCGTCGAGCCGGCTGACCACGACGTTTTCCGGCAACTCGATGCGGCCACCGGATCCTGAAGGCATCACCGCCATCGAAACACCCCCTTGCGCCAGTCGTAGGCGAATCCCACGATCACCAGGGCGATGAACAGCATCGCCCCCCCGAAGACGAGGCCACGCGACGACACGACGCCGTCGCCCACCGCGGTGTCGATGCCGGCTGCGGATCGACTCGCCACCGCCCAGGGGTAGAGAAAGAGCAGTTCGACGTCGAAGACGAGGAACGTGATCGCGACGAGGTGGAACCGCACGTCGAATCGGCGGCGGGTGTCGTGGACCGGATCCATGCCGCTCTCGTACGGCATCTCCTTCACGGCCCCGCTCCGCCGCGGCCCGATCAGGCCGGCCGCGACCACCAGCCCCACCGAGACGGCCGCCGCGATCGCGACGAAGAGGAGCACCGGCAGGATGGCGTCCATGGCAGTCTCGGGCGGGATGTCGTCTCGGGCGCGACAGCGAATTTCGGCCGCGGAAACCGACTTCGTGAAATTCCTCACGAAGTCGGAGCCGAAAAAAGCCGGGGGCGCATCCGCCCGCCGGCTCAGCCTCGGCCGTCAGTGTTATACCGAGGCGATCGAGGGGCGACGAGTCGGGCAGGTTTTGCCGGCTCCCTCCGGGCGGCCCGCGCCGCCGCGGCCTCAGCCGCACCGGGCCAGGTGTCCGCGGATGAGCCCGAGATCGTAGGGCGTCGCGCGGCCGAGCCCCGCCATGACGCGCCGCAGGTCCAGACCGTAGTGGTTCACGCGGAACAGGCCCACCTTGACGTAGGGAATCCCCGCGTCGAGCAGCCGCCACCAGACGAGTTCGCTCGGGTTGTGCACCCGGCGGCTCTTGCGCACCAACCGCCACGACCGCCGCGGCTCGAACACCGAGAGCTGTGGCAGGACTTCGCCGATCCGGACGCGGGCGGCGGCTGACGAATCGTACAGCCCGGCCACCCGCAGCCCGCAGCCGAGCGCCCGCTGCGACAGGCCGATCTCGTAGCGATCGACGATCTCGCGCTTCGAGGCGAGGGGCTCGACGCTCGACCAGAACTCGTCGAAGCAGTCCGACTCGAGCAGCCCGCGGCGCATTCCGAAGAACCACGACTGCACGTGCCGCGGCCTCGAGTGCTGGCGTTGGGCGGGCTGATCCGAGACGACCATGCCCCACAGATCGGCCTGTGCCGTGCGCGGATCGGCGAACGCGGGGCCGAGATCGAACAGGGGACCGTAGACGCTGTCGTTGACGCAGACGATCTCGTCGAAGGCGCCGCGGTCGAGCGTGGCGAGACCGTCGCGCCACGCGCAGAAGTCGTAGCCCACGTTCGGCCGTGGGACGAACGTGTCGACCAATGGCGCGACCTCGGCCGGCAGCCGGTGGGCCGCGTTGGAGACGACGACGAGCCGGTCGGCGAACCGGCGATACTCCGCGACGGCCCGCCGCACGTGCGGATCCACGATCCCGTCGCGGTCGAAGTGGGCCAGCACGATCGCCCGCCGTGCGACGGCGGCCGACCGCGGTCGCCACGCCACGCTGCTCGGGTGGTGCATCGGCTCGCCCCCGGGTTTCAGGCCGCCCGTCGCCGCCGGTGGTCGAGCCGGGCGTGGAGCACCGAGAGCCGGCGGGACGCGGCGATGTCGAGGGCCTCACCCTCCACGAGGTCGAGGATCACGGGCACCGTCCGCAGCGTGTCGGCGGCGGCCGCGGCCGCGCCGGCCTCGAGCTGCCGCTCGGCCGTCCGCATCGCCGACGCGACGTGCCAGCGGACGCTCGCCGCGACGCTGCGGTCGCGGAGCGACGCGGGCAGCGAGCGGGCGATGATGCGGATCGCGCGGGCCATGTCGGGCCAGACCTCGCCCGAGGCGGCCAGCCGGGTCGTTTCGTTGGCGACATGCCGGCGGTAGGCGGCGAGCGGCCGGGGCTCGTACCACACGTCGTACCGCGCCGCGATCCTCACCCACATCTCCCAGTCGAGCGCGTGGCACAGGTCGCCTCGGTAGCCGCCGACCGTCTCGTAGGTGCTGCGGGCGACGATCGCCGCGGGGGTCTGGATCCGCTGCCGCTCGGCGATCGTCGGCAGCCAGTTCGAGAGCACGCCGGGCAGCCACCGCTGCCGCGACGTCATCTTCACCAGCCGCTCGTCGGCATCGACGATGCGGCAGCGGCAGAAGGCCATGCCGATGCCGGCCGCCCGGTCGAAGCCGCTGCCGAGCTGCGCGTAGAAGCCGGGGTGGACGAAGTCGTCCTGATGCAGCAGGTGCACGAGCTCGCCGCGCGCCAGCGCGATCGCACGGTTCCAGTTGCCGCTGAGCCCGAGCCGCCGGTCGTTGGTGACGATCTCGACGCGGCCCTCGTGATCGACGCTGCGCACGAGCCGGTGCACGACGCCCGGCGCCGACGCGTCGTCGACGACCGCGATCTGCATGGTGTCGCCGGGGGGCGCCTGATCGAGCACCGACGCGAGGGTCCGACACAACTTGTCGTCAGGTTCGCACGTCGGCACCATCACTGAAAACCGCGGCCGCGGTCCCGATCCTCCGGCGGGCGGGATCCCGGGCGGGGACGCGTGCATCGGAATGATGGAGTCCATCGGGCGGCTTCGTCACGCAGGCCTGGCGGGAATGGCCGGCGAGGAATAGCAGCCCGATGGGATCCGCGACAGACCGCCTGAACAGCGGCGTCCTCCGGCGGCATCCCCGCGATCCCCCAGACAGCCCAGGCTCCCACCGCAGTCGCGAGGGCGTCCGTCAAGAAGGGAGGATCAGAAGTTTCCCAGAGAAAAGCCCACGTAGGCCCCGAACGGCCCCACGCCGACGCTCATGCCGGAGCCATGCACGTCGGAGAACGGTAGTTTGCCGCCCCCCTGCTGGCTGCTGTAGGGGGAGTACGACACGCCCGACTGCGTCTGGGCGGCGGCGGCAATCGATGCCGCGGCGGTCTCATGACGGGCGTCGGCGGCACGACTCACGAGCTGCTGCCGGCTCTCGTCGAAGGCGGCCTGCTGCCGCTGGAGCGAGGCCCGCTTCTGCTCGATCCGCACGACCTCCTGCTGGAGCTGTGCCGACGTCATCTTCACCACGTCGGGCACGTCCTTGAGCACCTCGGCCCGCTTCTGGTCGCTCATCGCGGAGAGGTACTGGCCGACCCACTGCCGCGCGTCCTTCGCCTCCGGCGTGTCGAGCACCTTGAACTTGGCGTCGAGATCCTCGAGGAGATACTCCAGCTCGAACGACGACATCTTCGCGACCCGACGGTTGAAGTCGGCCTTGATGTTCCGCACCTCATGGGGCGTGTAGATCTGCTGGGCCGAGAGCCACTCGCCGAGTTCGAAGATCGCCCGCCGCCAGCGCGGGCTGTTCATGATCTCGGCCTTGCGGGCGAGGTCGCCATCGTCGGCGTCGGCCTGCGCGGCGGTCTTCTCCCCGGCGGCCGGCGCGGGGGCCGGGGTAGCCGGCCGCTGTGCGTGGGCCGGCGCCAGCGGCAGCGCGAGAACCGCGACGCACGCGGCGCGGACGGTGCGGGACAGCGTCGTGAGCATGGGTTCCCCGGACTTCATCGGGTCGTCTCCCCGGTCGGTTGCGGACTCGGCGCCCGAACGAGCGTCATGTTGACGTGCGGCATATGCTCGCCGCCCACGTGCGTGGGGATCGAACGCCAGGTGCACCGATCCTTGCCGTCGTAGGTGTAGATGTTGAGCGACGACGTCTGCGTGCCGTCGGGCAGGACGGCGGCGGTGCGGGCGACCCAGGAGCCGTCGTCGCGACTCCACGTCGCCTCGCCGTGGCCCCCGTCGGAACTGAACACCCACGAGCGGATCGACCGCGACAACGGATCCCAGCCGATGCGCTGCGTGATCTGGAGGACGGGGCCCGTGTCCGACGTGGTGCCGGGCGGCGTGATCGTCGTCTCGCGGAGGAGGAAGGTCTTCGTCGGGTTCCACCTGGTCGACACCCGGATCACGGGTTCGTGTGCCGTGGCCGGCGCGGTGCCGGGCTTCGCGGCGTGATCATCGAGCGCCACCCAGTCGCCGACCATCCACTCGAGGTCGGCGAGTCGGCCGCGGCCCGAGGGCTGTTCGATCCTCGCCTCGCGAACCGCCGCGAGCTTCCAGCCGCCCTCCCGCTTCACCCAGGTGGCCGAGAAGTGCCCGTGGAGCGGCGCTGCCTGGCCCGGCACGACGACCTCGACGGATCCGTCCTCGATGGCGACGTCGTCCGAGACGAAGCGCAGGGTCGTGTCGTGGATCGTGAACTTCGGCCGACGCGCGAGCGCGTCGGCGTCGGCGGGCTCGAGCGTCCCGACCGATGCGCGGCCGTTCACGGCGTGACCGGCGTCGTCGACGACGTCGCCATCGGTGGTCCAGAGCGACGTCAGCGTCTTGCCGTCACCGCGCTCGAGCGCCTGCGTGTAGGCGCGCGACGCCTCCTTGATCGCCTGCGTGTCGGCTGTCCGTCCCGCGTCGGCCGGCTGGGTGTCGGGAGCCGCGTGGCCCCGTCCGTCCCCGGCGATCGTCGCGGAGAGGCAGGCGAGCGCGACGACGAGATGGCGGCCGGTCCGCGGAACGATCGAGGGCATGTGGCACCCGGACGGAAGAAAAACGCCGAGGAACATCCCCGGCCGCATGTGCAGGCACGATCACGAGACTCCTTCATTTTACCACGCCTGCGCCGGGGGGAAAACCGGCGTCCGCGCTCGTCTGGTAGGGTGCTGGTCATGACCGAGCACGTCGCCCTCCTCGCCGATCTCGTCCGTCGACCCAGCGTCAATCCGATGGGCCGCGACGTGTCCGGGCCCGAGTACCTCGAGGGCCGCGTCTCCGACTATCTCGTGCAGCGGTTCACGGCCGCGGGCCTGACGTGGGTGCGGCAGCCGGTCGCGCCGGGACGCGACAACATCCTCGTCCGGCTCGAGGCCACCGTGCCCGCCGCGCCCGTCATCCTGTGGGACGCGCACCAGGACACCGTGCCCGTGGAGAACATGACGATCGAGCCATTCGTGCCGGTGGTCCGCGACGGCCGGATGCACGGCCGCGGCACGTGCGACGTCAAGGGGGGCATGGCGGCGATGGTCGCCGCCCTCGAGCGGCTGGCCGCGGCGGCGGGCGAGCGGCGGGCGACGATCGTCTTCTCGGCGACGGTCAACGAGGAGTTCGGCTTCTCGGGGGCCAAGGCGGTGGCGCGGCTCTGGGCGGGCGACGACGAGGCAACCGTTCCGAACGACACGGCGGCCCGCCTGCTGGTCGGCCCGCGGCCCACGCTCGCCGTCGTGGCGGAGCCGACCGGGCTCGACCTCGTCGTGCAGCACAAGGGGGCGATCCGCTGGCGGATCCGCGTGCCCGGCCGTGCCTGCCACAGCGCGTTCCCCGAGCAGGGCGTCAACGCCATCTATCCAGCGGGCCGGGCGATCCTCGCGATCGAGTCGCTCGCGCGGGAGCTTCTCGCGCGGCACCCCGACCATGCCTGCGGCCCGCCCACGCTCAACCTCGGCACGATCCGGGGCGGGTCGGGCGTGAACCTCGTGCCCGACCTCGTGGTGCTGGAGGTCGAGCGGCGGGTGCTGCCCGAGGAGTCGGCCCACGAGGCCCGCGCCGAGGTGATCGCGCGGATCGCCGCCGCGTGCGGCGACGCGGGAATCACGCATGACGAGCCGTTCCTCGAGAGCGCGGGCCTCGCCGACGCGACCCGCGATCCACGTGCGGCCCCGTGGGTGGAGCGGCTCTCCGCCCGGGCCCGCGAGCGCGGTGCCGCGGCTGCCCACACCGCCGCCCGCTACGGCACCAACGCCAGCGTCTACACGGCCGCCGGCGTGCCGAGCGTGGTCTTCGGCCCCGGCTCGATCGCCCAGGCCCACACCGCCGACGAGTGGATCGACCTCGCCGACGTCGGCCTCGCCGCGGAGATCCTCGCCGATCTCGTGAGCGCGACCTGACGGTCGATGCCCGGCCCGGGCGCCACGTCGCGGGGCGCGGGTGATCGTGGGCGCACTTCACGCCCGCGCGAGGCGTGCTGTGCGGCCCGGCGGCGGGTGGTACAACATCGCGGCTTTTTCCCACGCAGGAGCGCGCGAGCATGGCAGGCAGGATCAAGGTCAAGGGCCCGATCGTCGACCTCGACGGCGACGAGATGACGCGGATCATCTGGCAGTTCATCAAGGACAAACTGATCCTGCCCTACCTCGACCTCGAGATCCGCTCCTACGACCTCTCGATCGAGAACCGCGACGCCACCGCCGACCAGGTGACGGTCGACGCGGCCCACGCGATCCAGGCGTGCGGCGTGGGCGTGAAGTGCGCCACGATCACGCCCGACGAGTCGCGGGTGAAGGAGTTCAACCTCAAGCAGATGTGGAAGAGCCCCAACGGCACGATCCGCAACATCCTCGGCGGCGTGATCTTTCGCGAGCCGATCATCATCAAGAACATCCCGCGGCTCGTGCCCGGCTGGACGAAGCCGATCGTGGTGGGCCGCCATGCCTTCGGCGACCAGTACCGCGCCACCGACGTGAAGATTCCTGGCAAGGGCAGGCTCACGCTCACCTTCACGCCGGCCGACGGCTCGCAGCCGATGGAGATGAAGGTCTACGACTTCCCGTCGCCGGGCGTCGCGATGGCGATGTACAACCTCGACGACTCGATCCGCGACTTCGCCCGCGCGAGCTTCCGCTACGGCCTGGCCCGCAACTTCCCCGTCTACCTCTCGACGAAGAACACGATCCTCAAGGCCTACGACGGCCGCTTCAAGGACATCTTCCAGGAGATCTTCGACGCCGAGTTCAAGGCCGAGTTCGCCGCGAAGGGCCTCACCTACGAGCACCGCCTGATCGACGACATGGTGGCCTCGGCGCTCAAGTGGGAAGGGGGCTACGTCTGGGCCTGCAAGAACTACGACGGCGACGTGCAGAGCGACATCGTGGCCCAGGGCTTCGGCTCGCTCGGCCTGATGACGAGCGTCTTGATGACGCCGGACGGCAAGACGGTGGAGGCCGAGGCGGCGCACGGCACGGTCACGCGGCACTACCGCCTCCACCAGCAGGGCAAGCCGACCTCCACGAATCCGATCGCCTCGATCTTCGCCTGGACCAGGGGACTCGCGCACCGCGGCAAGCTCGACGGCACGCCCGAGGTGACCCGCTTCGCCGAGACGCTCGAGAAGGTCTGCATCGAGACGGTGGAGGAGGGCAAGATGACGAAGGATCTCGCGATCCTGATCGGCCCATCCCAGCCGCATCTCACCACGCAGGAGTTTCTGGCGGCGATCGACGCGAATCTCCTGAAGGCGATGCAGGCCTGAGCGGACGGCCAAGGGTCGGCGGGAGAGACTCGCGGCGATGAGCGGACCGATTCGCGACGGGCGGGGGGGCGAGCGGCCCGCACGCCGCTACGACTTCATCGTCTGTGGATCGGGATCGAGCGGATCGGTCGTCGCCCGCCGCCTCGCCGAGAACCCTGCCGTCAGCGTGCTCCTCCTCGAGGCGGGGGGAAGCGACGACCATCCGGAGGTTTTTGATCCGGTCCGGTGGACCGCCAACCTCGGCAGCGCGCGGGACTGGAACTTCGTGGCCGAGCCAAGCCCCGCCGTGAACGGCCGCGCGGTGCCGATGGACATGGGGAAGGTCCTCGGCGGGGGATCGAGCATCAACGCCCTGACGTGGGCCCGCGGGCATGCGAGCGACTGGGATTTCTATGCCGCCGAGACCGGCGACGAGGGGTGGAGCCATGCCGCCGTCATCGACGTCTATAAAAGGATCGAGGATTGGCACGGCGCCCCCGACCCGGGCTACCGCGGCACGGGGGGCCCGATGTCCGTCGCCCCCGCCCCCACGCCCCATCCGCTCGTCGCGGCCCTCCTCGACGGGGCCCGGTCGGTCGGGATCCCGACGTTCGACAGCCCCAACGGCCGGATGATGGACGGGGAGGGAGGAGCGGCGTCGCGCGACATGATCGTCCGCGATGGGAGGCGGCAGTCGGTGTTCCGGTCGTATGTCGCTCCTCTGCTCGGCCGGCCGAATCTGACGGTGCTGACGGAGACGCTCGTCACGCGCGTGACCTTCGCGGGACGGCGGGCCACCGGCGTGGAGATCGTCGCCGACGGCACGCTCCATCGGGTCGAGGCGGGGCGCGAGGTGATCCTGTCGCTCGGCGCGATCCACACCCCGAAGGTCCTCATGCAGTCGGGAATCGGCGACGAGAGCGAGCTGCGGCGATTCGGGATCCCCGTCGTCGAGCACCTTCCCGGAGTCGGCCGGAATCTCCAGGACCACGCCGGCTTCAGCTGCGTCTGGGAGGTGGGCGATGTGCCGCTGCCGCACGACCATCCGGCCGAAGCGACGTTCTACTGGCGGAGCGCGGCGGGCCTGGCGATCCCCGACCTGTTCGTCTGCCAGCTCGGCGTGCCGTTTGCCAGCGCCGAGAACCGGGCCAGGTTCGGGATGCCGACGGCGGGCTGGACGCTCCACGGGGCCGTCGCCCGGCCGCGGAGCCGTGGCCGGGTGTGCCTGACGGGTGCGGGGCCGCTCGACCCGGTCCGGATCGAGGCGAACCTCCTCTCACATCCCGACGACATCGCGATCGCCGTCGCCTGCGTGGAGCTGT
>Ga0207954_1000732_pt1 | contig 11201 bp, 11 predicted proteins | sample CryBogmetaGMA0M_FD_184547 | JGI IMG/M metagenome (GOLD analysis project Ga0207954, IMG submission 184547) | Freshwater microbial communities from Crystal Bog, Wisconsin, USA - MA0M (SPAdes) | ecosystem: Environmental > Aquatic > Freshwater > Lake | place: Crystal Bog, Wisconsin, USA | collected... | reverse complement strand
GTGTCGGACACGGCGAACGGAATTTACACGCACTACGAGCCGTCGACCGACCTGCCCGACCCGCGGTGGCCGACGATTTCGTTCCGGGAAATCATCCGCATCGCTTTCCGCGATCGGATGATCGAGAGCCTCGACCACCCCGTGATCCGGGAACTGCGAGGTGACGCATGAGGCCCATCGAGCCATCGATTCCTTGTCGACCTCCGATGCCAAGCGAACTGTTTCGTGTAAAGCCGGGCATCGAGCGAGACCTAAGCACGCCGACCGTTCGACATCCAGACACCGGCGCTCTCTTTATTGTGATGGGGCAGGCATGGCCATCGGACGGACGGGGGCTCAACTGGATTTGTCCTCGCGCTTGTATCAACCACAACGGGCAACTCTTTCTCTGGCCGATACCGATGCCGTATCCGGGAGGGGCGTCAGACATGTGGTCGGAATCTGGTCGACACATCGCGAACCTGGCCGAATACCAATGGACTCGTGTGCTGGTCGACAACAAGAGCCGACAGTATCGAGTTGGTCACACGGATGATGTGGGCGATCTTGTCGAACCCGATTGGTCGGTTGCCGATTTTCTCCCACTCCTACAGGCGGCGTTTCGAGGCCAAATCATTCGACGTCGAGATCACCCGCTGATGCTGGGGGGTGTTATATGACCACTGCGGCGAAAATCGACCTCGCCGGCCTAGAGGCCTTCGAGGAGCTGTGGGTCGTGGACACCGAGTATTCGGCTGTTGCCGGCTGCCGGCCTGTCCCGATCTGTGTCGTCGCCCGCGAGCTACGATCCGGCCACGAGCATCGGATCTGGCAGGACGAACTCGCCACACTGCGGGAGCCACCCTTCCGCCTCGATGATCGTGCCCTGTTCGTGTCGTACGCCGCGCCGGCCGAGTTCAGCGTGTTTCACGCCCTCGGCTGGCCGGCACCGGCCCGGGTGCTGGACCTGTTCGTCGAGTTCCGGGCGCTGACTAACGGCCTGAACACGGTGAGCGGTGCCGGCCTGCTCGGGGCCCTCGTCCACCACGGCCTTCCGGCGATGGACGGGGTGGAGAAGACGGCGATGCGGGACCTCGCGATCCGCGGCGGCCCGTTCACTGCCGACGAGCGGCAGGCCTTGCTCGACTACTGCGCCGAGGACGTGTACGCCCTCGAACGCCTGCTGCCGCGGATGCTGCCCCGGATCGACCTACCGCGGGCCCTGCTCCGCGGGCGGTACGGCTGGGCCGTGGCGAGCATGGAGCACCGCGGCATCCCGATCGATGTGCCGATGTTTGAACACCTGCGGGTTCGCTGGCAAGAGATCCAGGCGGCGCTCGTGGTGGAGGTAGACGCCCGGTACGGAGTCTTCGAAGGCACGACCTTTAAGCGGGAGAAGTTTGCTGATTGGCTTATCACCAACAACATCCCGTGGCCGCGGTTGGTGAGCGGGCAGTTGGACCTGAAGGATGACACGTTTCGATCGATGGCCAAGGCGTTCCCCGCGATTGCTGAACTGCGGGAACTGCGGGCGGCGCTCGGCAAGATGCGGCTCTTCGACGACCTCGCCATCGGCCCCGACGGTCGCAACAGGACCGGGATCATGCCCTTCCGGGCGAGGACGGGCCGGAACCAGCCGTCGAACGCGAAGTTCATCTTCGGGCCGTCGCGGTGGCTGCGGAGCCTCATCAAGCCGGAGCCGGGGATGGCGGTCGCGTATCTCGATTATTCGCAGCAAGAATTTGCGATCGCGGCATCGCTATCGGACGACGAGGCCATGGCAGCCGCGTACCGTTCTGGCGACCCCTACCTCGCCTTCGGCAAGCAGGCGGGCGCGATTCCGCCGGAAGGCACGAAGGCGACGCACGGGGGCCAGCGGGCGCTGTTCAAAGCGTGCGTGCTGGCGGTGCAGTACGGCATGGGCGCGGAGGCGTTGGCGGATCGGATTGGCCAGCCGGTCGACATGGCCAAGCGACTACTCCGCCTGCATCGAGAAACCTATCCGGCGTTCTGGAAATGGTCCGAGGCGGCGGTCGACCGGGCCATGCTCTTGGGCGAATTGCAGACCGTGTTCGGCTGGCCGATTCACGTCGGGCCGTCAGCGGACCCCATGAAGGGGGCGAACGCGCGGAGCCTGGCGAACTTCCCCTGCCAGGCCCACGGTGCCGAGATGCTGCGGCTGGCCTGCTGCATGCTCGTCGAGGCGGGAATCGGGCTGTGCGCCCCGATCCACGACGCCGTGCTCATCGAGGGCCCGGCCGACACGATTGACGAGGTGGTGGCTCAGGCCCGCGGGATCATGGCCGAGGCATCGAAGATCGTGCTGGGCGGGTTCGAGATTGGCACCGACTTCGAGGTCGTCAGGTACCCGGACAGGTACATCGACGAGGCGGGCGCGGACTTCTGGAACACCGTCACGCGGTTGGCTGGGCCGGTTCCAACATCGACATGCGTGCTGACCTAGTTCAGCACGTATGTCGACCTACATCGGCATACGTGCCGAACCGGTTCTATCTCCTCTATATCTCCTAGAGATATCTCCTTTTTTATATGTATGGGTAGGTGGTGGTCATGGACGTCGATGCTTTCCGGATGGAGATGCCCCCGCCGGCTATCGTCGGTCCTATTACCGGTCGGCGGAAGAAAGGGGCGACGACTGACCCATTCCTCGCAGGACCGGTGCCAATGTGGTGGCTGGCGAGGGCCTACCGTCTCGGGGCTGCCGCGCTAGCCGTCGGTCTAGCCCTTTGGCATGCCCAAAGGATGCGGGAGGGGCGGTCGGGGCCAATCAAAGTCAACGCAGCCACTCGGCGGCCGATGGGCCTGTCGCACGATCAGGCCCGGCGCGGCGTCCACGCGCTCCATGGTGACCGTCTAGTGGCCATCCACGTCGGCGGCCGAGGGCGGTGCATGGAGGTGGAGATCGTCGCCCAATTCACAGAACCAAGTGTCCCAGCGGCGGAGTCGCCGCGAGCGGCGCGCGAAACCGAGCCCCAGGGTTTGGGGCCGAGTTGAAACGTACGATGGCGACTGGTCCACGGGGCGCTGGCACCGGAGGCAAGGAGAGCGAAGCATGAGTGAGGTGATCAAGGTATGGGTGGCCAAGTTCGGCGACCGTGCCCACTACCAGCTGCAGTGGCGAGATCCCATCACCAGCAGGCTGCGTACCAAAAGCACGCGTATCCGCAGGTCAGGGCTCGCCCGTGATCGCAAGGTTGCCGAGCGGATGGCCGGCGAACTCGAGGTGAAGCTGAACGCCGGCGAGGCGGTCATCCCGTCTCGGTTTCTCTGGCAAGATTTCCGGGCGCGATACGAAGCTGAAGTAGTTCCCGGCCTCGCCCCCCGAACCGGAGAGAAGATCTCCTCAGTATTCGACCGCTTCGAGGCGGACATCAACCCTCGCCGCCTCTGGGACGTGGATGAAAAGCGGCTCTCGGCGTTTGTCTCAAATCTCCGCAAGGGCGAGGGTGGCAGGGGGAAGCTGGCGGAGTCGACGATCGCCGGCCATTTGGCACACCTCAAGGCGGCGCTCAACTGGGCAAAGTTGCAGAAGCTCATCGCCCACCTGCCCGGGTTCCCGCGGATCAAGCGAGCGAAGATGTCGAAGGGCGCCAAGGTTATGCGCGGCCGCCCGATCACGACTGAGGAATTCGAGCGCATGCTGGGCAAGGTGGAGGATGTCGTCGGCCAGGCGGCGGCCGACCGCTGGACTTTGTTCCTGCGGGGTCTCTGGGCGAGCGGCCTGCGGCTCACCGAGTCGCTCGAACTCTATTGGGACCGGGAGGACAAACTGCACCCCGTGCTGACCGGCAAGTTCCCGATGCTGCGGATCCCTGCCGACCTCGAGAAGGGCAACAAGGAGCGGCTGCTGCCGATGGCGCCGGAGTTCGCCCAACTGCTCGACAAAGTGCCGGAACCCGAACGGACCGGCCCGGTTTTCAAACTAGAACGGGCCGACGGCAAGCCGGGTAGGCCGGCAGTCGATCGGGTGTCGAAGATCGTCAGCAGCATCGGCGAGAAGGCGAAGGTGCGGGTGGACGTGAAGAAGACCGCGTCGGCGCACGACCTGCGGCGGGCCTTCGGCGAGCGTTGGGCCTCCAGGTTGATGCCCGCCCAGCTGATGGAGTTGATGCGGCACGAGACGATCGAAACGACCCTCTCCTACTACGTGGGCCGGAACGCCGAGAGGACCGCCGCGATCCTGTGGCACGAGCACGAGAAGGCGACGGAGTCGGGGCGGAAACCGGACGTGAAAAGGCCACGCGGAAAGCGCGGCAAAACGAGCACGTGACCGGGCAAAAAAATGCTGCGCCTAACAGTGCGCCTAACAGTCGACCCCTTCAGGGGGTGACCGCGGGGGGGCCGCACGATTGCGAACCCCTTTTTTTCTAGAATGCCGGAGGTGGGACTTGAACCCACACGCCCTTGCGGGCAACGGATTTTGAGTCCGCCGCGTCTGCCATTCCGCCACTCCGGCTCATGAGGGCGACCGACCCTCGAGAGCCTACGGCCCGCCGCAGCCCCATGCCAGACGCAGCCGGGATCGCGGCTAGAATGACGGGGTCGGTTTCACCCCATCACCGGTCCCAGGCAGCGCATACCGTGTCGATCAAGGACGCCTACACCGGCAGCCGATTCGGCCTGTCGTTCGAACTCTTCCCCCCCAAGACGTCCGAGTCTGAGGCTGTCATGTGGCGGACCGTCGACGAACTGCTCGCATTCGACCCGGCGATGATCACCTGCACCTACGGAGCGGGCGGTTCCACCCGCGGCACCACGCTCGACGTGCTCAAGGGCGTGCTCGCACGCCACAGACTGCCGGTGGCCAGTCACCTCACCTGCGTGGGCAGTTCCGTCGACGAACTCCGGGACTACCTCCGCGAATCCCTCGCGATCGGCGTGGCGGCGATCGTCGCGCTCCGCGGAGATCCACCGAAGGGCGAGACGGCGTTCCGTCCGGTCGATGGCGGCCTCCGCTACGCCTCCGAACTCGTGGCGCTGATTCGCAGTGAGTTCCCTGAGTTTGGCATCCTCGTGGCGGGGTATCCCGAAACGCACCAGGAGGCCGTCAGCGCCCAGGCCGACCTCGAGAACCTGAAGCGGAAGTGCGACGCGGGCGGCGACGTCGTGGTGACCCAACTCTTCTACGACAACGCCGACTTCTTTCGCTTCCGTGACCGCTGCGCAGACCTCGGAATCACCGCGCCGATCGTGCCTGGCGTGATGCCCGTCACCAACTACGGCCAGGTTCGTCGGATCGCCAGCCTCTGCAAGGCGCAGCTGCCCGAATCGTTTACCCGGTCATTCGAGGCGGCCGGTGACGACGAGGCAGCCCAGTTCGAGGCAGGTGTGAACTATGCCGCTCGCCAGGTCGAGGAGTTGATCGCAGCCGGCGTGCCCGGGATCCATTTCTACGTGCTCAACAAGTCGCCCGCGACCATCCGCGTGCTCGACCACGTGGGGATGAAGCGGGCCGGGGCGTGACGCTCGAGCGGCTCACCGCAGGTTGCCAACCTGCGACTACGTAGGTGCAGGTTGTCTACCTGCACCCCGAAACGGAATCGCTGTCGATTCACCACAGGTTGGAAACCTGCGCTACGGGAATGCCTCACCGCGGCGGCTGGTCATCGTCCATCGTGCGGATGTAGCTTCGCAGCCGCTCAAGCTCGTCGGAAACGTGCCGCAGCTTGAGCATGTTCTCCACACGCTTGACGAGTTCCACACGATTGACGGGCTTCGAGAGGAAGTCGTCGGTGCCGGCCTCCACCGCCCGCTCGATGTCACCGAGTTCGCCGAGGGCCGTCACCATCAGGATCATGATCGGGCTCGTCGCTGGATCCGATTTCAGCCGCTGACAGACTTCGAAGCCCGACAGCTTGGGCATCATCACGTCGAGAAGGATCACGTCGGGCTTGAACGACGCCACCTTCTCGAGCGTGTCGGCGCCGTCGACGGCCGAGGCCATCTCGCAGCCAACCCCCGATAGGTAGACCTCGAGGAGTTCGCGATTGGGCTCGTTGTCGTCGGCAATGAGCACGCGGGGCATGCGAGCCTGACGATCGGCGGGGGCGACCTTGCGAGTGGGCATGAGCGGAAGTCTCGCGGAGTGCGACCGGGCCCGCAAGGCCGATCACGGCGTCTCGAACACCGACTGGCTCTTCACGATCGCCATCTCGTCGGGAAACGTGTGAAACGCCTGGATGATCAGGCTGCGGGGCCGGGTTTCGACGTCGATCCAGCTCACGGCACCGAGAGCCACCCGCCCCCCCGATTCGAACCGATGGAGCAGCCCCCGCTTCATGCCGGCCTCCACGAGCTCCTGCTGAAACGACCAGAAAACCTCCTGCTGCACCGTCTCCAGTTGGAAGCAGGTCTCGTAACTGGCTCCCCCACGACATTCCATCCGGTCGCTTCGCTCCCCGGCGATCCGGTGAGAGAGCAACCGCCGCTTGTGTGGCAGTGGCTGGGAGAGACCCGTGGCGACCTCCGTGAGGGTCAGCCCATCCTTCCGCCAGGTCACCAGATGGCCCGCCGTCGTGATCGAGACCGACGCGGAGTAGCCTCCGCGATCGATCGACCGCGTCGCGCAGATCTCGAACAGTTCGGGATGGAGGCTCCGGCCATAGAGTTGGAACACCAACTCGCCAACTTTTGGTCGCAGGGATATCACGCTCGTCACTCCTGCACAAACAACCGGCGGTCTGTGTCAGCTGGCATCCGCCAGCCAGGCCACGCATCTCCACTCGCCTCGCGGGCCGATTATAGAGACTCATCGCCTCGGCGACCACGTTCCGGCACAACCCCACGACGGACGGCCCACGGCGGCTACAACAAGCCCACGAGGATGTCGTAGACGGCGTGGGTCCCCGCCGCGATCCCGAAGCCACGCACGAGGAAGAGCGACGCGAAGAACATTCCCGCCAGGAAGCGGAATGTGAAACTGTAGATGGCGAAGGTGTCGCCGAGGGGACCGACGTAGTGGGCCGCACTAAACAGCAGGCTCGACGTCACGAGCCCCCAGCAGGCGGCGGGAATCGCCGAGAACCCGAGCCTCTCAAAACACCACACGAGCGCCGGCAAGAGCAGCAGCCGAAAGAGCACTTCCTCGTAGAGACCAGCACCGCAAAACGCCACGATCCGCGAGATGAAACCCTCATCAGCGAAGGCCGCGGCGAGGGGCCAGAGCCGCTCCTGGAGCCTCGCGACACCAATCAGAGCTGCAGCCCAGAACAGGCATTCCAATGCCATCACGACCAGCACGCCCGGCCGGAACTTCCAGGCGACATGCTCGACGTGGTGCCAGGCGAGCAGCCCGATGACGGTGAGCGTCGGCAGCAGGAAATACTGGCCAAAACCGACCGCATCGAGGATCTGCCGCAGCCACACGTCGGCCCCATTTCGCGGTGATCCACGCCCCAGCGCCAGCACGCCCCCCTCATACGCCAGCACCAGCGGCAGGGCGAAGACAAGGCTCGTCAGCGGCGTCCGCGACGCCGCCCAGTAGCTGTCGCCAAAAGCTCCCGTTTCAGGGACGATTTCTACGTCGGCGGCAGACTCTCTCGGGTCGTCGTTTCCAGCACTCCCCTCGGCGGCAAGCGAGTCCAGCAGTTCGTCCAACGAACCTGCCTCATCATCCCGCTCGTGCGAATCATCGCGTGAAAACACGCTCAAACCCTCGCGTCATACGCTGGCCTCGCCGATCTGCGCAGCACACCATACCTCGACAGCTGCCACGGTGTCTCGCTCCAACGCCGGCGCGACAAGAACTGCACGTTCAGACCGAAAAAAAGTTTTTTGTCAACCGGTCGTTTTCCGCGGCAGAAGCGACACATGGCTGATGCGAGTCCGCATGTGCTTGACAACTCGCGACGCCTCCACAGAATCACGCCATCGACGTTGCTCGTCGGTGGGCCATGAACAATCACGTCTCACTGACCGCACGATCGCGGAGGCTCCTCCGTGATTCGCATGCGGGGCTTGCCAACGCCGCACGTTCGAGGAACACGCATTTCGAGAAACAGGGGGGCGACGACTTGAGGGATCGAAAGTCGACGACCTTGGTCGTGGCCTGGATGTCCCCCCCGGTTCTCGAGATCGCGCAGGTTTCCCAGGAGATGAAGCTGGGGTTGGTCCGGGCCAGAGCCGCGGCCCGCACGGCGGTTTGCACGTTGGCCTGGCCCGGGCGGTAGAATCCGGCGGTGCCCGAAGGTCACGGGAGTCGCCGCCATGGCACGATGCCTCATCGGATGCGGCTCCAATCGTGGACGCCGCCGGGAACAGATCGACCGAGCCGTCGAACTGCTCCGGTTCATGCCCGGCGTCAGCGTCAGGGCTGTGAGCCACTACCGCGAGACCGCCCCCGTCGGCGGCCCGGCGGGCCAGCAGGCCTTCCTCAACGGCGCCTGCCTGATCGACACCGACCTGCCCCCCTTCAAGGTGCTTGAGATCCTGGCTGCCATCGAAAAGACGCTCCATCGCGAACGGGCCGAGCGCTGGGCAGCTCGGACGATCGATCTCGATCTGCTGCTCTACGGCGACGTGGTGATGGATACCCCCGATCTGACGATCCCGCATCCACGCATGGCGACGCGGCGGTTCGTGCTTGAGCCGGCGGCGGAGATCGCCGGCGACCTCGTCTTCCCACCCGCAGCTTGCAGCGTTCGTGACCTGCTCGACAACATCTCAAAGCCGCATCCCTTGATCGCGGTCGTCGGCGTACCGGGCAGTGGTGCCACCGAGGTCGCCTCGGTGGTGGCCGACGCCGTGATGGGGCGGCCCCTCCATGCCCCCGCAGCCCTGCCGACCGCCGATGGTGGGCCACGGGCGTCGCTCGCCCGCTGGCGACAGACGCTCGCCGCCTGGTCCGCGCCGCTCGACCGCCACCACTGGAACGACGAGGGCGTCGCCACGATCGCCGACTACTGGTGCGACGGCCTCGTCGCCGCTGCCGCCGACGATCTCGACGCCGATGAACTGGACGACCTCCGCGCCGAAGCCGACGCCGTGGCATCGCGATCCGTCATGCCCTCCGTGGTGATCATGCTCGTCGCCGATTCTGCGGTGATCGAGGAACGGATCGCATTTCGATCGCACCGGTCGCGTGACCACACCAACGTGTTCGCCGACCTGACGGCCGCAGCGCTCGTCTGCGACCGCGGCGGGGACCGCGTAGCGCCACTTCTCCACCTGCAGGAACGCCTGCTGCGACGACTCCGCTCGACGGGCGACCGCGTGCCGAAGGCGTTGATCACCATCGACGCATCCGACCTCTCGCAGGCGGCGCTGGAGTCGACGGCGGCCGTTGAGGCGATGCTCTGATGGCACACGTCCGTGGAGACGAGGCCGACGGGCCGATGATCATCACCGATCCGCAGCACATGCACCACGACGTGCTTGCGGCACGCAGCCGCGGCCGACGTGTCGGCTTCGTGCCCACCATGGGAGCATTGCATGCCGGCCACGTCAGCCTCGTAAAACGCGCCGCCGCGGAGTGCGACGACACGGTCGTGTCGATCTTCGTGAATCCAACGCAGTTCGGCCCCGGCGAGGACTTCACCCGCTACCCACGGACCCTCGACGCCGACATCGCTGCGGTTGCGGGCTGCGGCGTCACCTGGATCTTCGCGCCGGCAGCCGATGCCATCTATCCGAACGGGTGGGCCACGCGGGTCGTCGTCGATGGGCCGGCGCGGCGGTTCGAGGGGGAACTGCGACCGGGACACTTCTCCGGTGTTGCGACCGTCGTCTGCCGTCTGTTCATGGCGGTCCCCGCCGACGTGGCCTACTTCGGCGCCAAAGACTGGCAGCAGACGCTCGTCGTGAAGCGGATGGTCCGCGATCTCGGCGTGCCCGTCGAGATCGCGATCTGCCCCACCATCCGCGAGCCCGACGGACTCGCGATGAGTTCTCGCAACGCCTACCTTCTGGCCGACGAGCGGTCGCGGGCCGCCGCGATCCACGAGAGCCTCATGCTCGCCGAGCGGGCCTGGTTCGCGGGTGACGACATCGCGGCGATCGAACACGCGATGCGAACTCACCTTGCGGCGCAGGGCGTCGCCGTCGACTACGCCGCAATTGTCGACCGCGAGTCGCTTGAACCGCTCTCGAGCCCAGTCGCCAATGCCATCGCGATCATCGCTGGGAGGCTGGGCACGACGCGACTGATCGACAACCACCCGCTACCAAACCGCGGCTGACTGGAGTTGCATGCGGTCGACGCTGTTTCATATCCCGACGTCGCTCGACCTGGGCATGGCACACGTGCCGCTGTTCGGCTGGGGCCTCGCGCTGGCTGTCTGGGCCGTGATCGGCGGGGCTGGCTTCGTCTGGGCTGCCTCGCGTCATGGTGTCGTGCAGGCCGTCAAGTCGCTCGGGCCCCCACTCGTCATCGTCGCCGCCTTGCTGCTGTGGGTGCTGCCGGCGCTTGACGACGGTGTCGGCGTGCCGATCCGTGGCTACGGCGTGATGCTCCTGGTCGCCGCCGCCGCTGGCACGTGGCTGTCGATCATCAGGGGCCGGCGCATGGGCTTCGATGCCGACACAATCCTCGCGCTCGGCACGGAGGTCTTCCTTTGGGGGCTGGTCGGTGCGCGGCTGTTCTACGTGCTCGAGTACCACGAGCAGTTTTTCGGGGCGGGCACGAGCCTCGGCGAGTCGCTCACCCGGATCGTCAACATCGCCGGGGGCGGCCTTGTGGTCTTCGGCTCGCTTCCCACCGCAGCGCTCGCAGCCTGGCGGTTTGCCGCGCGCCGGGGGCTGCCCCTCGCCAGGATCGCCGACTGCGTCGTGCCCGGCATGCTCCTCGGGTTGGCCATCGGCCGAGTGGGCTGCTTCCTCAACGGCTGCTGCTTCGGCGGCCCGTGCGACCTGCCGTGGGCGGTGCGCTTCCCCGAGGGCACCGCTCCAGCCGCGATGTATCCTGCGGCGGCAGGAGGCAGCGTGCCGCTCCATCCCGCCCAGCTCTACGCGGCCATCGATGCGGCCATCCTCGCAGCTATCGCTGTGGCCTACACGCCCCTGGCCCGCCGCGACGGCGAGGTGTTCGCATTGGTGCTCACCCTCCATCCGATCTCCAGGATCCTGCTCGAGATCATCCGCGTCGACGAATCGCCGGCCCTGGGCACGCCGCTTTCGATCTCGCAGCTCATGTCACTGGCGCTTCTCGCGCTGGCGGCCGCACTCTGGTGGTGGATCGGACGGCAGCCGCTGCGACCTGCGGCCGC
>Ga0207954_1000727_pt1 | contig 11238 bp, 13 predicted proteins | sample CryBogmetaGMA0M_FD_184547 | JGI IMG/M metagenome (GOLD analysis project Ga0207954, IMG submission 184547) | Freshwater microbial communities from Crystal Bog, Wisconsin, USA - MA0M (SPAdes) | ecosystem: Environmental > Aquatic > Freshwater > Lake | place: Crystal Bog, Wisconsin, USA | collected... | reverse complement strand
CTTGTTCAATCATGCGTTTGCTTTCACCGTAAGGGCTCATAGGATCACATGGGTCAAATTCCGAACAGGGATTCAATATTGGCTCGCCATACACAGACGCACTTGAACTAAAGATCACTCTAGTCTTGGGCAAGGCATTGGTCACAAGATCCAGCAAGTGGATGGTCTTGATCACATTGTTGTGATAGTAATCTGCAGGATGTTTAACGCTGGGTCCTACCAAACTGGTACCGGCACAATGAATAATAGCGTCAGGCTGGCACTGTATCAATTTTGTTTTGGCCTGGTCACTATCAAAATCTGCTAGAACAAATTGACTAAACGAATCTTTCAAGCGTGGTGGGCAAGGCCTACGATCGATACCAATCACCTTGTGTCCAGCATCCGACAAAGCCAATGCCACTTGCCCGCCGATGTACCCCGAAGAACCGGTTACTACCACAATCATTTAGAATTTTCCTTCTCGGGTGTGTTTTCTATAATCCACGCCCATGCGCAACATGCTTTCACCGTGGCCTTGCATGATATCTAACACACGATCAATTGTGCCGTTGTTGCGATCGCTAATTTGTCCCATGCGTGGATGTTGCCAAGTCAACAGTATTTCCAATTTGTTCATAGCATCATCGATGGACCAAGGTACGTACAAGCGAGTATGATCATTAGCAAAAGTTTCAGGGAAACTGCGATAAGCAGGGTAAAGTACATTGCACCCAAGAGCATCTGCTTCCGAGACAGTATTTGAGACCCAATCTTGTAAAGCACAATTGAACACAACACGAGAGTCATTAACGATATCGTAGTAGTCATTCTTTTCAAGATCTTCGTAGATCACAAGTTTACCTGCTGCTTGTAAGTCACTGGTTCGTTGCATATAGCTTTCGCTATTGCTTTTCAACTTACCGCCGCTGCATACTGCAAATTCCACATCTACATTATCGGGATGGCGTTTGTGCCATGCGTCAATCAAGTCCATGTAGAAGTCTGGTTGTTTCTCTTGATCCCAACGGGCACTAAAGACTACACGATATTTGCGATCATCGAATCGTTTAATACTTGCTACACGACTCTGCACTTCTGCCTTGCCAAATGCTAATCCTGAAATATTGTAGATTGGAGCACGCCAACCTGCAATCTTCATATGCATTACCATTTCTTCATTAGTGGCCAATACACCATCCACGAAACTGTCCACCATCTTTTCATAGTGACCCATAAACTCGCCCATGCCCCAGACATGTACGAAATCATCAGGGTCAATAGACTGAGCGAGACAACGAACAAAGATTCTTGGTCTTGACGACTCCGGTATCTGTTTGAGTATGTATGGTAGCGACTCGATACCAGGCTGGAACATGTCTTCGAAATAAATGACATCTTCATTGGTGCATTCTCCTGCTTTCATCATCTTGACTAGATTCATCAGCTGGCTCATACCAAAGTATGTACGACCATGTGCATCCAATACTTGACCTGTCACAATGGCTTGATCATTACTGAGCGTTTCTCCGGGCACTACCACGTAGTTAATGCCACGAGCATCAAACACAGTAGTATTCCACTCTTGTAATTGCAAGGTGTATCGGGCTTTATAAGGCTCCAATCCACAATACCATAATTTTCTCATTGTCTATCCTCATAGAGTTTCATTAATTCTTCCTTAGTAAAGTCGCTGTTCATGCTTTTTGCTTGGCTCATCTTACTGTCTATTATACGTAAATTTACAATGTTTCCTAGTATCAATGGGTCAATTGAATCTCGGAAACCGTGCAATATTGAATATACGTGGTCTAAATGTCTAATCCTGCTTCTACTACCCAATATCGTTTTATATTTCGTGTAAGTTTTGTTTGTTTCTTTCCATACCGCTCGTCTATATTTTTCATATTCTGACAGTGTTGACGGATCCTTGGCTCTTCCAGCTGCAATCCTCTCTTGAAGGCGCCGCTCTTTTGAGCATTTAGGACATTCTTCTTTTCTATAATGAGATTGTTGAAAAAACGAATCATGTTGCCTACATTTAACCTGCATCGGTTTAGTTGACTTAATATAGATACTATCTGAATAGTCATACTTTGGAAATAGCTCACTAAGTTTTTTCACAATCTCTTTCGGTTTATATGCCAATCCCGAACACATTGGACATCCACTGTGGTTTAATACGTCAGATGGCCATTTAACGAAATCTCCGTGTTTAGAGCAGACCAAAGTAACCTTCACATCATTTTTGATGTAATCAACTTTAGACAAATCGTATGGACAATCTGGCCATACGATTTGTAATTTTTCCAAGAACACTATTGTGGTCATAAGATTATGACCTCCGTTCCATTTGGTACGATTTGCTACTCTTTTGGCAACGTGTTCAGGTGCCTGTGTTGATCCTTTTTTAGGTCCCTTAGTCATAATATATCTCCTTGATATATTATTTATCTTTCATTTCATATTTTTTATTTTTCAAGACCCATGTAAAACAGTTTTCTCATGTGCGATATCCAGCCAGGCGACGAGTATCTTCATCCCACATGTTCTTGGCAGGCTTGCCTTGAGTATGTTTGTTGAACTGTTGGAATGCATAACTGCGGAAGTTATACAGATCCGCCTCATTGAACTTGTATCCGTAGTCTACGCAAAACTCACGATATTGATCCAGTTCCTCCCAGGTTTGTTCAGTACGTGGATTGCTTTTGATAATAATTTTAGCCATAGTTTCCTTTTAGAGTTTGATTGATTGATAAGGTTGTGTTAGATTATAACTGATCGTTGCACCGTTTTCACCATCTTCGCTTACATTGATAATGATGTTACGTTCCGGATAGCGAGCAGCGATCTGTTCATATAAATCATCGCTGATCATTTCACAACTCTTGTAGTTGAGTTCTAATGTGCCACCGGCATAGAGATTTTCTAACCAGCGTTTGAATCGAATAAACTCAATATCACGATCGGTGTGGAATACTTGTATGGTCACTTCAAAGTGAAATATGTGACGGTGTGGGCTTGCTAAGAAAGATACATCGTATTCATCACCCGTGGCCAGTGCAGGATCTGTAGCTGCTGCTGGATAGCAATGAATGCCTTCCTTTTGGAATCGTACAAAGATTGTACGTGTTGCATGATTTTTAATTTGTTTGCGGGAGTCAGCCAAGGCTTGATTGCGTTCATTCATAATATTATTCTAAAGTAAAAAGTTTGGTAAAGGTTGATCGAGACATAAACTCAAGTTTTTTCATCGCATTATCTGTAAATCTAAACTGGTATGATCTAGGTCCAACAGCCGAGCGCTCAAAAAAACCAAAGTAGCCGCCTCGTATGTAATCACGGGTATCACCTGCAATGATTTTTTGTCTAGCTGCTTCGTAGCACTTTTCAATTTTTTCTTGTATGTGTGATGCTGAAAAATCATAGACTTCTGCTGAAACAATTACTTGATCTTTAGTCTTGACTCGATATTGTTGTTGTAATTTTGTGTAAATCACAGACTCTCGATATGATGTTGAAATAATGTCCTCTGGAGTCATTTTGCCAATTGTTTGTGCAGAGGTGGCGTCAAGATCTCTTGATTTGACTTCCATCTCAATCTCTGGTATATCTGGTCCGGGCGCATTAGACATAGGAAAACCTTGCGCACTAAGTTTATGTTCAATATCTCGACCAGCAGCACCACCAAAATTTGATGGAACAGATCGACCAACCATATTTGCTTTGAGCCGAACAACTTTGGCTTTCATAATGTTTCGTCCTTTGCGTATTTAGACCAGTCAGTAAAGTGGTCACGATTTTGTAGTTCATGTATGCTGTGGCACCAAACGCCTGGGTTGGTAGCAGCAAAGTCTTTGTCGTCTAGCTTGAGAGTAGCATTGTATCCCAGCTGACCAATGTAAGGTATCTTGACTGAAATCATTGGAATGAAGTTGTGATACTCGGTGAATGAACCTTCTAACATCCCCTCTACTTGAGCAACATTGATATCCAATGTACATAGATAACCAAGATCTAACAAGGGATAGATCATATCTTGCCATTGCGACCACTTGACATAATCGTCGGTGTTGATGTTGGGAAAACTCTGATTGGCACCAAAGTAGATATGTTCGCAACCTTGCATGTGAGCAGCAATATCATCTGCTGTCTGCAAGCCCACTACAAACAATGTCTTTTTACCAAATGCGGGGGTGTGTTCTACTTCTGTGCCAGTGAAGAATGCCACATCGTCGTGTCCTGCTCGTATCATACTTGATCCTGTTCAAGTTGTTGTAATGCTTCAGAGTTTAACATATCTTCAGGGTCTGAGTCAACCTCTGTCACATCAAATAACGCCGAAAACTGTGTATTGGCATTCATGGCCTTTTTGCCTTTGAATCCGCGAGTACCAATAATATCCATCCAGTATCTGTTGTAGGATTCGATTATAGCTTCTGACTCTGCACGATCATCGGTAGCAAAGATAGCCTCCACAATGTCTGCAAAGTGTGCATGATCACCGTTTTCGTTCCACATCATGTAAGGCCATGATCCAGAATCAAATGTACGATTGGCACGTTGCACAGCTTCCAGATGCATCCAAACATTATGACCCATCAACAATGCATACGAGAATGAATCCCAACTTGTCTTGCCTTCTTTACCAATCTTGTTTAGATCACCGGGCTTGTAGATGCAGATATCTTTCATGGTCAATAACCGACTTAGTGGGCTCTCATCAAAGTGATCAACCAAGCCATCTGCTACCACAGCCTGACCGTAGGGTCTTGTGTCTGTGCTGTATTTCTTGTTATCGGCAATAGGACTCATTCTATAGCACCATTTGCCATCATGTGGCAAGTCAATCTGATGATATACTTGACCATTGGCCGTGGCCAGGAATGGACTTGCACAATCAAAAGAGATAGTGAAATTGGGATTCACATACTTTCTAACAGCACGTTGAATCACAGTAAGCAGCACAGCCCATTCCAGTTTTGATGTACCCAAGAAGTGCATCCAATCATGCTTGCCCTGTTGCAGCAGGTTGTCATGCCGCAATGCTACTAGACGTTTGAGTACCAGATGCACATCGCACATGTTTTGTCCACCCATACTCCAACCATCAAAGTGTGTGTTGGGATACTTCGCAGGATCACAAAAGTCTTTCATTTCCTGATACCATTGTTCAGCTGAGGTATGATTGTCACCTTGCAACACGTTCAAGAACTTGGCACCACCGTTTTCTTTGCCCTTGCGGTTGGCCATAAAGTATTCATTGTTGAACTTGGTAGCATCCACAGCTTCTTGTAGTGTGGTAATTTGGCAGGCTTTTGATGCTTTCTTGTCATGAATAACCCAAGTAGGAATATCCAAAATCATTCCGTAGTCACTCACGCTGTCTAACCATGTTAACACAGCAGCACGTTTCTTTTGTGCTTTGGCACAGCCCGAATTGGCTTTCCAATCACCTTCCCACAAGCCCTTGGCGATCTGGAATCCTCCTGAGTCGCCCAGCATAAATGTGCCTGGTTCTCGATTGCGAACCATGTCTTCCGACCAGTCTTGCTTGGCAAGATCTAGATTGGCATGTCCACCCGAATACAAACTCCACCGGTATGGAAACAATGCTTGTTGACTGTTGAGCCAGTTCATCATTTCCATATCAGTGAGTGCAGCCGGCATACGTGCAGGATCTACATATGGCCCATTGCGTTGCTTGCCCACAAATGTGGCGTAGAATCCTGAGATAGCTGGCAGAAACACAGCATATTGGCTTTGTCCATCAGGACCAGTTTGTTTAGCTGTGAGATTGTCTTGATTGATCACTTGGTTTGTGCAGGTAAAATGTAGTTGTAAACTGCCAGGCCAGAATCCACTGTGATTTGCATACAGCCGTCATCACTGATCTTCATGGTCTTGTCACCAACCAGTCCTAATATGCTGATCACTTGCTGCACCGGCCACGACCAAGTGCGTTTAAGTGTTCCCACAATGTCGGGGTGAAACACAAAATTACCACTGTGTGTAGAATGATCTCCAAAGAAGAATTTTAGATTCTTGTCCTCAACTTTGACTTGAAAGTTTGTTTCTTCTGAGTTGGCCTGAAACTGCATTTTCAAACGTTGAATAGCAGATACTGTAGGATCAACAGTGATGTGCCAATTTACACCTTTGAATTTCAAAGTTTTAAGTTTGTCATTCACAACTTCACTGGTCATGAATCTGTAGTTGTTACGGAAGTCACCATCTTTGTTTTCAAAGTTGATACCGTCGGGTTCACCTGTGGTTCTGCGTGTGATGGCCAGTTTGGCATCTTCGCGATACTCTTGCAAGTTAAGCAAGGTCTTGAGTTTACCAAGATTGGGCATACCAAACGTGCCAATGAACTCAGCAACAGGGTTGGCAAATTGTGCCTCCAAGATAACTGAATTGTCAGCAGCAACACCATTTACTGCGGTAGCAGCATCGGTGCCTGAGATTTTGATCAAGTCGATACATCCAAGATCGAATGTGTGTTGTACTAGGTCTAAGAGATGGTCTTTCATTTTGTGGTCCTTTTGTTAAATAATTGTTGCAGTTGTTCTTCCAGAAAGTTATGTTCTTCCAGAAAGTTATCTATAGTTGTTCGAACTGTTTTAATACTGTACATACCTTTGCTGGTGAATGTCAATGGTCAGTGTTTTGGCCAGTTCGAGTAACTTGTCTAAGTCTAAGCTATTATAAATTTGTTTGATAAGAATGTCAATGACTTCTGGTAGAGTTTTGCCACTGAGTTTCATTCGAATGAGAACAAGCTAGTAAATGTATTTGCTGTGTTGGTACTTGACTTTAAATCCCATCCCAACACACCCAAGAGATTATCAATTTTCTGATCTACCACCGTGGCTTCCATCCCAACATGATCAAATGGCAAGTCTTTAAACCACTGTGGTAAATGTTGTTCATCTGTAGGATAACCAATTGATGTCCACCCAAGTGCATTGCTTTTGAGTTTGCACACAATGGTCTTCATACCATCAACAATCTGCATTGAATAATTGTCAGAATTCATTCGTCTCAAATTGTTCCAGTTCAATGCAGCACGAACATGCCCGGGCATGTTGGCTTTGCCCAGTCGTTCTTCTTCTTTGCCATATTTGGTTAAATTATTCACACGTTTAGGGCTACCTTTTTCCCACCCTGGTCGCTCTGTGAATACGTATTTGAACTCTCTGACTCGTGCCACTATATCTTCTCTCTGTGTTCCTGTTAGAACCTTATTTAGAAGATCGCCAAGGAACTCTTGAATAACCACAGGCGTGTCACTGCGTTTCAGATCCAAGCCCATGGCTTTGACCTTGCCCGGCTTGCCATTTACATCCACACGTTTGTTTTCTTTGTCGATGTACAATACTGCATATCGTTTTTTGGTAATAAACAATCCAGTACGTGCTACAATTTCTCTCCCGCCACGGATCACAGCACCCATTTCTCGTGGACAATGGAATGCCTGTTCCATGAATCCTGGAAAACTATCATTCACTTGATCAGCAATGGAGTTGTACAGTGCAATACAAGTCTCTGCAGACCACTCCATTCTGCCGTCCTCGACTTCAGTTTTGACCATTGGCCATGCTGTGAAATAACATGAATCAGTATCACCATAGATAATGCTTTTACCTGTGTGATCGTATTCACCAGTGATGCATTCGTTCACGTATGCATCCATATGTTTGGCAATACTGCGCCCTACCAAGGTGGTGCTTTGTCCAATGCGTTTGTCAAAGAATCTACAACCTGGATTGAGAATAGCACCATACAAACTGTTTAGATTGATCTTCTTGACCAGTTGTCGCTTGTCCCAATATTCAAATTGCACATCATCCTTGCCTTCGTATTCCTTGGCTTTTTTCTGCATGTCTTTACGTTCAGCATACCAACGTTTGAGCAAGCCAGGGATGATACCTTCTTTCTCATAGGTGAATATGGTTCCATTGGCACTGAGCACCCAAGGTTGATTTGAATCAAACAACATCTTCCAAATTTCAGCAGCAGAGTGAACAGTTTCTGCACCATCTTGCCAATCTATTGTGATCTCTGTACCGCGTTGTTGTTCCATCACGGCTGTGTATTCCAAGCTGGCAAACAATCCTTCCCAAGCAGCAGCAAAGCTATCTCCTTTGGTCATGTTGTCTCGAATCAGCCGGTCAGTCATTATGGGCCTCAGTTGGCCGACAATGGTTTCTGGACCCATGTTAAGGGCCCGAATAGCACTGGGATAGAGCGAGTTGATGTCGATACTACCAATCCAGTCGTGGATTCCTTTTTTGGGGTAAGCAACATAGGCACCTGCGGCTTGCGTGTCTTCATCTGAGAGTCTTTCTTTACGGTTAGGAACTACCATACCACGTTCGTGAGCTTCAATAATAATTGCTTGCTCAGTTACAGCCACTGCACCCATTGTGGTTTGCAGCAGCACGGTATTTTCATGTGCCAGTGTATTGGCCAAGCTCAAGAATTTCAGTTTCTTGTCCAGCTTGCCAATCAGCATTGTATCTTGGCGGTTGTAATCAATAAAGATTTTGAAGTTCTGGTTGTACAGCTGATCCAGTGTGCCTTCAAATGCAGTCTTGCGACCAATTTCTTCGTATTCACCAATAGCGTCCAGCGCATAGCTATGACGTTCTTCATAAGTGTATTTGCGATACAATTGCATATAGTCCATATGCACTCGTCCTACTAAATCGTAGGTTTGATTCTCTGCACCGAAGCGTTCAAACATACGTGGCTTGGGATACTGATTCCACAAACACATACGTCTAGTGTCATCTTTGCTGAGCACTCTGGTGATACGATTCACTGTGTAAGGAATATCGTATCCTTCTGAGTTCCAACCAGTGAGAATGTCCGCATCTTCAATCAAGTCTAGAAATGTGTTCAACATGTCTGCTTCTTTTTCAAACATAAAGCAGTTGTCAAACTCTGCGGCAATTTCTTTAGCAGTTGCCATGCTCATGTGTCGCGGTGGTACTGCCAATGTCACAATCTGATCCAGCCAATCCATGTATACTGAGATAGCAGTGATTGGGTTAAATGGATCACTTACAGGTGAGAATCCACGTTCTGGATCAAAGTCAACTTCGATGTCATAAAATGCTGTGTGTAGCTTGGGTCCGTCTTGGCCTTTGTAGTTGTCCTCTAAACAACGGAAGATTGGATTGATATCATTTTCGTAGATTTTCTTACTGGAGTGCATACGCACTTCCTTGCGGAATTCTTTGTTGTTGCGTGAGGAAAATCTACTTACAGGCGTGTCGTAGATGCTACGAAACTTGCCACGTGGGTCGTCATAGTAAAGCACATAGTTGGCTGGGTATTCTTGATATACCCGTCGACCATCTCGGCGTTCTACAACGTGAATTCGATCGTGTGCTCGGTCATATAAACAGTCCACATAACTAATGATAATTCTCCTTTTTATTATCTGCCGGGGATAAGGTGGCTACGTAACTCAATTAAGTATCATCCTTATTAGTCCAACAGTATCAATTGATACTAGCAATATATAATTGGCAAGCATCCCGAAGCTGCGTCTAGTGTAGCTAGCCCAAGCGTACATAATACAGCCAACCATCCAAATAGGATATAGCACAATAAGAGGAGGGATAGGTACAGTGAGGGCCATAGTGATTGAACATCCAACACTAATTGCCCAAGCCGCAATTTCCACAATAAAACGAACAGGTGAACTGGTGTAGTCATCGTGTATCCATCTAAAAATTTTAAACAACGTATTACTCATGCATATATTTTAGCATTAATAAATTAAAAAGTACAGCATTCTGGTAAATAAAAGTGCAGGTCGCGATGCGACAACATCCACCCGCTCTAACAGTTTATAAGGAACTATCAGCATGTTTATTTATTCATCGTCTAAAGCAATGCCTTACGTTTATATCTGCACACATAAAGTAACCAATCAATTCTATATTGGATATCGTGGTGCCAATCTAAAACACAATAGGCTGTCACATCTTGATTTACCAAAATATAAAACATCTAAGAAGTTAATAAAACAAAATTTTTTAGAATATGATTGGGTTGTGGTAGCCGAGTTTTTTGATATTGACTCAGCCTATGACTTTGAGCAGAAACTTATTTTTGAACACTGGAGCGACCCAATGTTGATAAATGAAAGTTGCTACTATGGCAAACATAGATTTAAGTCCAAGGCAATAACTACTGAACATAAACAAGCAATTAGTTTAGCACAATCAAGACCTAAAACTACCGAACATCGGCAAAAGTTGTCCGAAGCTAACATCGGAAATCATTGGTATAATAATGGCAATGTATCTGTTCAAGCAAAACAATGTCCTAATGGGTTTGTTAGCGGGCGTCTGATTCGCGGAAATGAGGGATTCTCTAGCAAGAGTGCGCGAGCTGCGGGTCTTACTAATCTTGGCAAATCGCAAAAGATTCTAACTTGCCCGCATTGTGGAAAATCTGGCGGTAATGTACTGAAAAGATATCATTTCAATAACTGCACAAATCGTTAGAGTATACGACCAACTGTTTCCAGGATAGTTTCCAGCAATTCGTGATCTTGTTTGGCTCGACCAAACTCAGCTTTGTGTGCCAGCTTGATTGCTCGTTTCAGCACACCGGGTTTGATTTCCAATTCTTCAGCAATGGCCTTGATGGTGTCATTGAGACCGCCGGTGAGAGTTTCAATTTCTTGGGTGACTTGCATGCCCTCGTTGATGATTTGGATCAGCTTGATTTTCTGATCGCCATTGAATGTTTTTTGATTGTCCATAGAGTTCTCCAGTAAAAATACATTATAGCAACTGTGTTGACTATATGCAAGTGGTTTGGTTAACTCAATGTCCGTTTAACATCTGCGCCATCAGTGCCCGACGTTGCACACGATGCTCGCTCACGGTCTTTGGTACAGGGTCTGCTTTCTTGGGTTCTTGTTTTTTGGGAATTGAGCCAGGAGTTCTTGCCAAGCTGGCATCACTCTTGGCACGTTGTCGATCCCAGGCCGTGCTCAATCGTTGTGCGGCACTCATACGTGCTTCATCTATGTCATGATCTGGGGTAACTGCCTTGTTCAATCTCCAACGCTGCTGTGTAGTCAGCAATTGATCGTCGTCGTGTTCGGGTTCATACCCACCATAGCGACTTGAGTCAGCATGATGTTTAATTCTAGTTTTGAGTTTTTCTATTCTACCTGGTTTAACTGGCGTATTGTCAGGAGCAGAATTTGGACCACGACGTCCGCTGTTG
>Ga0207954_1000726_pt1 | contig 11242 bp, 10 predicted proteins | sample CryBogmetaGMA0M_FD_184547 | JGI IMG/M metagenome (GOLD analysis project Ga0207954, IMG submission 184547) | Freshwater microbial communities from Crystal Bog, Wisconsin, USA - MA0M (SPAdes) | ecosystem: Environmental > Aquatic > Freshwater > Lake | place: Crystal Bog, Wisconsin, USA | collected... | reverse complement strand
TCTTTTTGCGTAAAATCAATATTTTCTCTTGTGAACCGATAACATCCAAGCATAGAATCTTGGTAAATTCCAATAATTGCGGCATTGTTCGCCGGGCTGATAATTTGATACGGAACCGCTGCTAAGTTGCGCAACTCGGATTCCGACTCTGGATCTTGAGGCATATGTAAATTCATTTCCATGAAATCCCTATAGTTTCCAATAGGGGCAGACTATACCTTAAGCCTTATCAAGTTGGTTAAACTATCATATAAGACCCACAACCGTCTAGTCGTTGAACCTTCCCCATACTCTTTACCATAACGAGGGTAGGGGCTTGGCTGCGGATTGCCCAATCCTTTACATTATTACCATTGGGTTCGGCAATTAACCGAGTTCCTCACAAGTGTTTCCAAAAGTGAGTGGTAGTAAAAGGCTCTAAGGGGTTTCCCGCAATTTGATTATGTTGCCAATTGTTTCTTCAATTCATTTATAAAATTAATAGCATTTTTTCTACTTTCATCTAAAGAAATATGAACACCGCCAAAATCTGTTTTAATTCTGTCTATATATACATACCATCCATATTGTTCATTGTATTTTTTTAATGGTCTAATATATTTTTCAATATCATCGTCAATATACTTTATATTTTTAAATTTATCCATTTTTTTATTTTTATAGTAGTTCATAACACCGATGGACAAACGTTTTTTACTTTCTTCGCTGTGTGTAAACGTATGTCCTCCATTTTTTAAATTATAACCACTAGGGTATAAACTGTTATAATGTTTAATGTAATATATTTCTCGTTCATCAGCCATGCTAGTATCACAGCATTCCAATAGTTCAACCTCAAAATCATCAACACCATACTTGCGAATAGCATTATTTAAAAAGTGTGATTGATTTTGTTTTGTCGAAAATGCTTCTGATATATGACATCTGAATCTGCCTTGGTGTCCATACGGTCGATACTTTTTATGATTAAGTATATGCGACACTGATTGACCTATATACAATTTATTTGTAGTTATGTTGGTAATTTTATAAATTTCACAATATCTTTCACTTGAATTATTTAATATTTGTTTTGACAGTTGTTCATATTTTGACGGTTCCATTTTTATATTTATTCAGTAACGTTTTTAAGTAGTTTTATAGAGAAGAAACAATTAACTAGGAGGTAGCACGCTTTTCACGCCTCCTGTTGGGGACAAAATGACTTACATATGTCTATCCCCGTCAAACGGTTGATCCCAAAGGTCTCCCAATGGGCCGGACTGTATCTTAAGCTCACTCAAGCTGGCTAAGCTATCATAGTGAACCAACACCCGTTCAGTCTCTGAATGCCTTCCATTGTCTGCCAAACGACTTTAGGAAGTAACACTGCGGATTGTCTATTTCATACTTTTCAGTAATCATTCATCGCTTTATTACCATTGGGTTCGGCAATTAACCGAGTTCCTCACAAACGTTTCCGAGCGTGAGTGGTAGCGACGACTTTAAGAGTTTCCCGTCATCAAGGTGTTTCGCAAATAAATCAATAATTACTTGAGGCAAATTAAGATTGTTTTCTAAATGATATTCTGTATTTATATTGTTTGCCTCAATATTGATTTATTCACTAGAGGGTAGCACGTTTTTAACGCCCTCTGTTGCCGACATTGACTTCTTTTGAAATCTTTTGTGACCAGTTATCATCACAAAATTTTTATCGGCATTGTATGGTTTTGTGTCCGCGACATTCATTCTAAACGTATCACCGCGCATCATAATACGCGCAATGTGACACATCATACTCATTCTGTGTAACGTAGGTTGTCTGTTGAATAGAATCGCATCACCGTCCATCATATGACGATGAACCGTGTCACCGTCTTCCAAAACGATGCTCTTTCTATCCAAATAGCGCAGAGTAATTGTCTGCCCATTTTGACGCTCCAACAATTTCGCACCCGGCCACACATCTGGACCGTTTTGAACCAATTTTGTTAGAAACGCCTTGTTTACACGATTCACTATTACTGGCTTAGTGATATTCTTGGCGATTTTCAGAGGAATACCCAATTCCCTAATCGAAATATTCGGGTCCGCAGTAATAACGGAACGCGCACTAAAATCTACACGTTTTGCCATCAAATTGCCTCTCATACGACCGCCCTTACCATTTAAACGGTCTTTGATCGACTTGTAAGGTCTGCCCGAACGTTGTGCCATAGGCCCAGCACCGGGAAGCTTATTGTCGACCATGGAAGCAACGTGATATTGTAGTACCAAAGACCAATCGTTCACAATATTATCGGGAGCATTATTCTGAATTTTTTCTTGGAGAGAGCGATTGGTCTTGATAATATGAACTAAAATATGGGTCAAGTCGTCTTCTGATCGCTGCTGCGCATCGTGTTTCACAGAAGGTCTCACTGCTGGAGGAGGCACTGCTAACACTTGACAAATCATCCAGTCGGGACGAGACCAAATCGGACTAAATCCCATAAATGTCACGTCTTCATCGGAAATACGCTTGAATATTTTTAGTACTAACTCGGGCGTCAAAGGAATGACAATGTTTTCGTCTCCCTCATCCGAATTGTTTTTCCATTCAGCAAGGAGAGTCGCCATGCCTTCCTTCTTCACCTTTTTAGGCTGTAAACATCCGCAGCCATCTTCGCTGTCCTCGCCGCAACGTTTTATACCCTTACACAATTCACTTACATACTTCCAGCGAGCTTGGTTCTGCATTTTTATCGCTTGTTTGTACTTTTCTTTGGAAATCAACAATTTACTACACTTGAAACATACACACCGCAATACCTTTTGAATCGTGCTTAAGTATTGGACATAAAACACCGGACGGGCCAGTTCAATATGACCGAAATAACCGGGAGTTTGCATGTAGTCTAAACCATCTGTAGGACAAATGAGTCCGGGCTCTAAAACACCCATTCTAGGGTCGAATAGACCCGAGATACACGGTTTATTATTGACATATGCTTCCTTACTGGTGATTTCGGCTACTGAACCCTTACGAATTTCGTCCGGGGACAAAATACTAAACTGAATTCCAATAATTTTTGAGCTATTCAGATTCTTCATATTAGTAGAATTCTTCGCCATGCTTCTTATATATAAGAAATAATATTTAGATTGTTTTAAATTCAATTTTATTTTACAATTTAATTGCTAATTATAAATAAATTGTAAAATGCGTTCAACAAACTATACAGTTTCATTAATTAACAGTATTCATGGTTTTGAAGTTACACTAACCTCATCATATGCTTTACAAAATAATTCAAAATCGACATTTTTCTCATCCAAAATGTTTTTTATTTTATTAAATAAATATAGTTTATCATTAACCATTTTATCAAAATCGATGAATGTTGTGTTAATGTCATATTTAGTCATAAAAAACACATAATTTGCCATTATTTTATTAAAAAACATTATTTGTGTTACTTCATCTTTTGCCGCCCATAAACCACCGTGTTGGGTATTATGTTTTACACGAGACATTGCTGACAATTTATAATCTCGAATCGGTATAATAACGTTTTTTATAATTATATTTTTATCTGCTATTATATTTTTAATATTTGATATAAAACGAGGATTTTTTAGTATATAATATTTCTCAAAGTAAGGTCGTTCCATGCCCGAATTACAATTTTTACTAATAGCATCTATGTAATTATCTTTATTATAACCAGTATCAAAATCTAGCCAACTAAATAGTTTTATTAAGAACGTTGTGCCACATCTTCCAGTTCCAGTTATTAATATTTTTTCCATATAATATGTAAATAATAATAGTTATAATAAACAATAAATAAAAAATTGAACAAACTTAAAAATATTAAGTTATAGATAACTATATAGACATGCCACGCGATAATAAATCAAAGACGACTAAAAGGGGTTCTAAATATGTGAGAGAGGAATCTAGAAATAAAAAGTATAATGCGGATTCGTCTAGTGATAATGACTCTACTCGTTCCGAAGAAGAATCGGAAGAGGAATTGGATGTTCACGAGTACCGCAAGTTACTCAAAAATATATTCCCATCAAAGCATTTAGATAAAAAGGTCAAGGCTGGCGATCGATTAAAAAATGTGGTATCCAAACTACAGTCGGCTTTCGATAATGATGAAGAAGAGGAAGAGGAAGAATCGGAATCAGAAGAAGATTATAAGAAAAAATTGCGCTCAAATAAGAAAAAGGCGAAGGAAGTATCCAAAAGAGGTAAGAAGAAGAGTAAAAAGGAAGACAGTGACGAAGAAATCGAATTGGGTTCCGAAGACTCTGAAGAAGAGGACGAGGATGAGGATGAAGACATTGTGCCAAAAACAGCGGGAAAATTCAACATTATCTTTACAATTGGTGGAAAGAATAAAGGCGATGAAGATGACGATGATGAATCTTATGAAGATGATGAGGGTGAAGATGAAGAATGGGAAACGTGTTCTGAAATCGACACTGAGAATGAGGACGATCCTATTAGTAGCGATTCTGAAACGGAAGAAGACTTGGAAGAAGAATCGGAAGAGGACTTAGAAGAGGAAGAACCAAAGAAAAGAAAATCTACAAAAAGAGTTTCAAGTAAAAAAGAAAAAATGTCCGAAGGTAATGTAATTGAAAAAATAAACGCAGCACTTACCTCCAAAAAAGAGAATAAAACTACAGAACTGGAGCTAATTAATGTATTAAAGGAGCTCCAATCAAAAAACAAAGACAGCGATTTGGTCAACGAGTGTTTGCGTGTATGCGACGAAAAAATAGAGGTCAACAAGAGAAAACAAGAGAAGAAATTGGAAAAAGAAAAGGCTAGAAATGGTCGCATTTTCAAGAAAATATTGCGTGATAAAAATACGATGAATGATTTCGAATTTTATGAAAAGCTAGAAACAGAGCATCAAAAGAAGATTATTAAGGAGCTTCGAGAAATCAACAAAATCACGCGTATTGAAAAACCATACCGATTAACCCTCTTGGAGTCGGATATGCCAGTAATATTTAAAGCATCGGCAATGAAAAAAATCAGTTCGTTACGTTATATGGAAAATGGTTCGGGCGAATACTATAAAATTAAGAATTGGGTTGACACGTTTATGCGTATTCCATTCGGAACCTATAAAACTCTACCCATTACACTTGAAGATGGTGTAGACAAGTGTCACGATTTTATGGCGGGCGCGCAGAAAACATTGGATGATGCGGTCTATGGACTCAATGATGCGAAGATGCAAATCATGCAAATGTTGGGGCAATTAATCACCAATCCAAAAGCAATTGGTTCGGCAATTGCGATTCACGGGCCACCCGGTACCGGTAAAACGTCGCTAGTAAAGGAGGGTATTAGTAAAATTCTGGACCGACCATTTGCGTTTATTGCTTTAGGAGGCGCAACAGATAGCAGTTTCTTGGAGGGCCATGGATACACATACGAAGGGTCCATGTGGGGTAAAATTGTTCAGATCTTGATTGACAGCAAATGTATGAATCCGGTCATCTATTTTGATGAGCTGGACAAAATCAGTGATACACCAAAAGGTGAAGAAATCGCTGGTATTTTGACACATTTGACAGACACGTCGCAAAACAGCCAATTCCATGATAAATATTTCGCCGAAGTTGATTTCGATTTGAGCAAGTGTTTGTTCATCTTTAGTTATAATGATGAGTCAAAGGTGAACTCCATTTTGAAGGACAGAATGTATCGTATTCAGACAAAGGGTTACAATCAAAAACAGAAGATGGCTATTTCCAACAATTACTTGCTGCCTCGTCTAAGAGAACAAGTCAAGTTTACTAGCGAAGACATTATTGTCCCAGACCAAACCCTCCAATATTTGATTGACAACCATTGCTTGAAAGAGGATGGTGTCAGAAACTTGAAACGTTGTTTAGAAATCATTTATACAAAATTGAACTTGTATCGTTTAATGCGTCCGGGCAGCAACTTGTTCGAAGAGGACATGTCTTTAAAGGTAGCATTTCCGTTAACGGTTACAAAGGATGTTGTCGACAAGCTTATCAAGAAGACCGACAATTTTAACCCGTCGCTAGCGTATTTGTATGTGTAATTGAAAAATTTTAATGTTTTATTTCTTATTGTTTTATTGTTTTTTTGTTTTATTGTTTTATTGTTTTTACTGTTTATCATTATAAAAATAGTAAAAAATATAATATACACCAATAGTATATGGGTGCTGGAAATCACGGAAGAACCAGTAGAATCTTTTACAAAAGAGGAGTACCAAAAAATTTCGTTGACTTTGGTAGAGTAGCAAGCGGAAACTATGCGGTATTCCAACCAACTAGACCAATTTATTATAATTCGGCTTTTTTTCGTAATAGAATTTCGAATGTAATCAGTGTATACAAGAATTAAATTCGTATAAAAATATAATATATTTTCTTATTATAAGAATGCCTAAATTTAGCAACGGAAGAATTACAACAAATGCGATACTTTATGACAGAGGAGTACCGAATTCAGCAAAGAACTTTGGTACACTAGTGAGTATTAACTACGAAATTTTAAAACAACTACAAATTTATAACAGACGGCGCAATGCTGTTACTACTATTACTAACAATGGTAGACCAATATACACACTATTCTAATAAATATTTATAAATCATATAAACATTTGTTAGTATATTAATCTAAGTAGATGACTGGTGAACGAGAAATTTTGTTGGATATGAATAAAACTCTAATAAATCTATTAAACAGTATAAACAATACTATTTCTCAAATGAATATGATCGATGAGGACATCAGATCGTTAGACAATAACTACTTTTTAGAAGAACGCGACCAAATTTGGAAAAGAATGCTAGAATTATTTAGTGTAGACAATTTGTCCATACATAATTTAACGAACGTCTTGTCAAATTACAAGACAATTGTGAACAATCAGATAGAATGTATTTGCGACCATGAATGGATTATAGACGAGATTGATATTGGACCAGAGACGTCTAAACGAATATGTTATTGTAGAAAATGTGAAATATCAAAAAATACCATATAACGCCGGATTTATTATTTACTAAGAAATGTAGTGGTTCGAATTATAATTTTGGAATAATTAACACATTATTACGGAAATTTTAAGCTTTAACGTTATCAGTTGTTTTTACAACAAAGGTATTAACGTATTGTGATAATTTATTTGACGTATTATTACTCCCTTTTTTTATTCCAACGAAATACAAGTCGAATGATTTTGTATTGTAATACGTATCCCATTCAGAAAATAATTCATCTAAATTTAATACATCGTTTATATCTTGTCCAGTTAAATTTTTGTAATAATCAACCATATCTTCTACATTACCAATCGTACCATATGAATCTTGTGGAGTAGTTCGCCTTGTTCCATGCTCTGCTCTACCGGTAGAGGCGCATGTAAAACATAACATACCATTCGGTTTCAACATTTTATAAATCTTAAGCAATGAATCCTTGTATTCTGGGTCATGTTCAAAACATTCCGTAGATACAATTGTGTCAAACGAATTATCATCAAATGGCAAATCTTTTGTTTTAGATACAATGGTAACATTATTCGCTTGTATAACGTCATTGCCTTCATAATCGCAGTTTTCAAATAAAAACCTATTATTCCCATTTATATCACCAGAACCGACATCTAAAACACGTTTATTATTGAAAAAATCGCTTAATATATGTTTAACAAATACTGTGAAATTTCGTGCTTGAATGTGCATAATATAATATACTATTATATTAAAGTATCAAATAATTATATTATATAAATTGTTTTTATTGGTTTAATATTCAGAATAAGGAACATTGTTTGAACCACGAGTACGTAAATAGTCATATTGTCCAACAGTCATACATGCGCAACCAGTGCTGCTAGAATAGGCATTAGGACAGCATTCGGGTTTAAATTGAGTGGTAGCAAACATATCGAGCTCATCCTTAGGGAGAGGAATGGGTTGCTTAGGACGATTCCAAATGGCTTTGACTCCGGCATCCGGTGTGGTACCGGGGCTGTAAAGCAATGTAGGCATAGCCCATTTAGATGGGTTCATAATGTAATCGGGGGTTCTAGCGCCAGCGAATTCGGGTCCATACGCAGCATTGTTATTGCCAACAAATCCCTCCATTTTATAGTATCCCATTTTGTTGTAAGCCATTTTCATCATGTCGCTAAAACTCATTGTACAACACGAGCAAAAAAGATGTCCAGATAAAATCCAAAAAACTACAACAATAAGAATTAGGATTTCCAATCGAAATTTGTACGAACCAATAGAGATTTCCATTTATACATATTCTTTAGATAATATTTTCCTTAATTGGAGAACAGAGTCTATATTGTTATTATAGTCAAAATGTTTTACCCCATCTAATTCAAAACACCGATTCGATACTAACAAATGATATAATTTATCGCTATGTTTGGTAACTCCTAAATTTTTATCTAATTCCACAATTCCATAAACAATTCCACCGGTCACCAAAATGTCTCCTATTTCTACGGTTTTCAACAATTTAGTCCCATCTATTAATTTAATTTTACTATTTTCGTTAAATCCCACATCAAGTGTTTTTGATATATTCTCTGTTATACGAATATCCTTGTAACCAAGGATAAAATTCAAATCCTCATCATATATTTCATCCCAATCAGTAAAAATATTATTATTTAGTACTATGGTTTTACTCGATGTATTCAAACAATACAAACATGGTTCCGTATATCTTGGAATATGAATCGCGTGTGGATGTTCACGGACTGGTATCCATTTTTGACGATACTTAACAATATGACATCCGCTTACAACAATGTCATCTAAAGAATACATATCGAGTCCAGTCGACAATACCTTTATTTTTGCCGTAATAGTAGAGCCATCTAATAAAATGTCACCTACACATATGTCTTGTATCGTCCTTGTCGTCTTATTCTGTAATACGAACTCAGTGTCTTTGTCAAAACACCGCAATGCGGGTAATCCGCTTGTTTGAATGTGTAAAACTTCTGTCATAAAATACACAATAATCGCTAGTGGTATTAATATAGCCAAGAACACAACACTCATTGTGCTAGCAATTGGCCATGTAAAGGGTAGAATCCATAGACCGACAATGACAATTGCGAGTATAATCAACATTTTTATGATTAATTCTAAAATAGCGCCCAATAATGACTTTAATGTGTAATAAGTCCCCAACATAGTATATAAACCACCCGTCATAATACCTTGGACTTTGCTAAGCGCATCTATTAACGCGATAAGCATTGTCTGTATGGGTACGATTATGTTGAGTATTCGATTCAAAATATCCTCTCCTATTTCTCTAACAGAATTACGAATTTTGTTCATTATCTCTCTAATTTCTTGAATAGCAGCGCCTACCGCAGAAAAAATGTCAGTTACGACTTTCATCATATATTGAAATGGTTCTAAAGCATGCCCCGATATACTATATAGTATTTGTTGAACACAGAATTGAAAATTTTCACTCGTATACTCAAATGGTGTTTGGCCTTCCGGGTGAGTAATAAACCCAGCAAATATCATATTCTGTGGCTTACAACGTTGATTTATCCAATCATCCGCAATGATTTTTTTTGATTGCGAAATACGCCCATATATATAAATTACTAACACGACTATGGTTATAATAATAAACCGTAATAATGAACTACTATAAAGGTCTACAAAGGATAAATTATCATATAATTCGCTTGTAAATGCGCTTACATTTTTATAAGGATTGTTGACATTATTATTCATATAGTATAAATGGATAATAATATGTTGTTAAATCGGAATTATTTGTTTTTGTTAACTAATTCATCATCTTCCCAGTCCCAAAACAGTTGATCACCTATTTTTATTTGCCGATTAGTAGTGATTAAACAAGAGAACCAATCTGATTCAACTTTATTTTGTGATAAAGCTTCCGAAAAATATTTCACTTGAGTCCATCTATTATTTTTATAATCAAAAATAAAATGGCTACCAGTAACGTATATGTAGTCACCATTTACTCCTTTCGGAATTTTGTATAAAGGTTCGTTGTCTAGATTGGCAATTTTCATTACAGAGAATATTTTAGCACCATCTTCTAATTCTGCTCCTAAAGGTAGATCCTTCATCATATATATTTCTCCATTTTTCAGTCTCACTTTTGTATCTGGGTGAAAACAAGAACCAATAGCTTGAACCAGTTGGCCCGGTGGTCCAGCCCAAGCACTTTTCATGGTTTTAATAGACCCATCTAAAACATACATAATGGTTACAACAATACCGATAACTTTTCCCATCATATCTTTAATACTTATTGTCATTTTTTGGAACTCTGTTAAAATATTAAGAAAAACACCGAATACGTTTTGTATTAGTTCAGACACAAAATTTCGTACAGAACTAAATACTTCGCGAATATTATTGATCGCATCCGAAAAATTCAATCCAATAGAGGACAACATAGTAACCATGTAGTTCAACGGTTGTAACAAATAGTTCATCATGTCGCTCTGTATATTTTGAACACAATATGTAAAATCTTCTGATATATTTTCAGAAAATACCCAATAGGTTGGATTACATCTATATTGGGCCCAATTGTTTCTGATTTCATCCACAGAGTAAAAGAATATGGTACTTATACTGAGAAGAAAAAAACCTAAAGTTATATAAATAAAATAGAGCCAGCTTTGAGATTTAGAAATTACGGTTATTTTGGCTATAGATGTATCTGTCATAAACTATATATATATTTTCTTATTTTAGCAGTTACATATTAACGGGTACATCTTCCTTTACTGTTATTTCTTTTACTTTTTTTGCTTTTTTTACCTTTATTACTTTTATTGTATCGTCTAGTTTTACCACCGCTTAAGCAACCCCATTTAGGCCATGAGCCTCCTCTTTTGTAATATCTTCTAGAATATCTTCTTGAACCGCCTTTATACATCTGATTATTTTGTGCTTGTAAAGCGGCAGTTTGCTCTGGTGTTTTAGCGGAATCAAATGTAGCTTGTTGTTGTTGTTGTTGTGCCACTGCTGTTAGACCAGTATAATTTGCTTGAGATGCCCCCGCAGTTGGTCCCGGCGGAGGAGTCGGTACAACGATGGCTGCTGCTCCTCCTCGTCTTCTTTTTACACGAGTTTTTCCACCAGTTTTTCCAGTTAAAGCTCGTTGTGTAGCAAGTTGTTGTTGTGAATTCATATAGGCAGATTGTCCGGGACTTATAGCACCGGGGGC
>Ga0207954_1000723_pt1 | contig 11254 bp, 9 predicted proteins | sample CryBogmetaGMA0M_FD_184547 | JGI IMG/M metagenome (GOLD analysis project Ga0207954, IMG submission 184547) | Freshwater microbial communities from Crystal Bog, Wisconsin, USA - MA0M (SPAdes) | ecosystem: Environmental > Aquatic > Freshwater > Lake | place: Crystal Bog, Wisconsin, USA | collected... | reverse complement strand
TTTGACGGCATCGACTTCGACTGGGAATACCCGGGGGGCGGCGGCCTGGGGGGCAACTCCGTGAGCCCCAACGACGGGGCCAACTACGCGTTGCTCCTGCAGCTCGTCCGGTCGAAGTTCGACGCCCTCGGCCAGCAGCTTGGGCGGCAGTACGAAATCTCGGTCGCGTCGCCTGCCGGTATCGACAAGATCGCCACCTTCAATCTCGCGGGCCTCGCCCCCTTCGTGGATCACTTCAATCTGATGGCCTACGACTTCCACGGCACGTGGGAGAACACGACGGGCCATCAGTCGGCCTTCACTGGCGATTCGGCGGGCTACGACGTGAAGACGGCCGTGCACGCCTACCTGGCGGCAGGCGTGAATCCGAAGCAGATCGTGCTCGGAGCGCCGCTCTACACCCGAGGCTGGAGCGGCGTGGCCGACGGCGGCGACGGCGGCTACCTGGAAACGGCCTCGGGCAAAGCTCCAGGCACCTTTGAGCCCGGCGTCTACGACTACAAGGACCTCCTCCGCCAGGTGCAGGATCCCGCGAGCGGCTGGAGGCTCTACTGGGACGACACCGCTCAGGCCGCCTACGTCTACAACGCCACGCAGCGGCTTTTCAGCTCGTTCGAGACCCCCACCTCGATCGCCCAGAAGTCACAGTGGGCCGAGGATCTCGGGCTTGGTGGCATGATGTTCTGGGACATCACCAACGACGCCATCGACTCGCCGGAGAGCCTGATCACCGCGGCCTATGCGTCATGGATCCTCGGTGACGACCTCGCCACGATCCGCAGCCGATCGACGCTCTCTCACGAGCAGATGGTCGGGGGCGACGGGGTGATCGCCGCCCTGCCACCGGTGGCGTAGTGGCCTCCGGACAGATCCCGGGAGCCGGCACTACCATATGGCACCGTGGCGAGATTCGATCGCCATCCAACCAGCCATGTGAACTCGAACTTGATGCAAATCGTCCGCATCGCTCCGCTGATTCTGCTGATTGCGCGGGCCGCGAACGCCTTCGCGACCGGGTCGCAGGGTTCCTCCCTCAAGGCCGACGCACTCCTCGACGGGTCGCGGGTGGTGCCAGTTGCCATCGAACTACCTGCCGATGACTGGGAAGCACTCCGCCGCGACGCCCGTGGCCCCGCCGGTCTGCTCACCGCCAACCCGCCTAAGAAATTCACCTGGCACAGGGGTCACGCCACCGTCGCCGGTATCGCGATCGTCGATGCCGGTATCCGCAAGAAGGGTTTTTTCGGGTCGCTCGATTCCGCCAGGCCCTCGCTGATCATCGACTTCAACCGGTTTGTGCCGCAGGAGCCTGTCGAGGGCCTCGGCAGGCTCACGCTCAACAACAACAAGCAGGACACGTCATGCGTGGGGCAGTTTCTGGCCTACCGGTTGTTCCGGGCGGCGGGAGTGCCTGCGCCCCGCGTCGGCTTTGCCACGGTCACCGTCAACGGGGAGTTGCTCGGTGTTTACACACACGTCGAGTCGATCAAGCGGCCGTTTCTGGCGCGGGTGTTCGGCACGGATGGCGGCGGGCTCTATGAGGGAACGGTCGCCGACGTCGTCCCGGACTCGCTCGCAAAACTCGAGGTCGAGACGCACGACCGCTTTCGCCCACGGCTCGAAGAACTCGCAGGGCTGCTGGCCGCTGACGGACCGCTCGACCTCGACGCCGCGGCACGAGTCGTCGATCTCGACGAGTTCTTCTCGTTCCAGGCCGTCGAGGCCCTGATCGGTATGTGGGACGGCTACACCTCGAACCAGAACAACTTCTTCGTGCACGTCCCGGCGGATGACGGCCGGATCACCTTCATCCCCTGGGGGGCCGACTCGGCCTTCACCACGGTGCCCGCCATGCTGCCCGGCTTCGACCGCGGACCTGCGCCGGCAGTCTACGCGCAGGCCGCCCTCGCCAACCGTCTGGCCTTCGCGCCCGGGATGATCGACCGCTACCGCCGCCGGCTCGAGGAGATCCTCGACACCGTCTGGCGTGAGGATGAGCTCCTTGCCGAGGTCGATCGCCTGGAAACGCTGCTCGCGCCGCACCTCGCCCCGGCGCAGTCGGGCGCTCCCAAGTCGCTTGACGCGGTTCGCGAGTTCATCCGGCGACGGCGAAAAGAGATCGAAACGGCCCTCACGGCATGGCCACCCGAACTGCCCGGGGCGTTCCGCCAGCCGATGACGACGAAGCGGGTCGGCAGCGTGAGTGGCACGTTCGCCACCGTGCAGCGTACGGCGGCCGACGGCGAGCCGTCGCCGGGTGAGATCGAAATCGCGATGACGCTCAGCGACACACCAATCGACTATGCACCCGCAAACGTCGCTGCCTATCCGCTGCCCATGCCGGGGCCGTGGGGAAGGCCCGCGTCGCCGGCCGACGCGCCGCTGGGCGTGACGGTCTCCGGAACGCGCGTCGACGGCAAGCCGATGACGCTGACATTCATGCTCGATCGTCGCCTCGTCCGCGAGTCGTCCGGCGGCTTTGCGGCGGGCGGCATGCTCACGGAGGGGCCTGGCTTTTTCGGCTCCGGGCCGATGCGCATCGTGGGGGGCACGGTGGCCCTGGGCGACCGCGGGCTCGACCCCGGCACGCGGCTCTCGGGCACCTTCACATTTGGGATCGACGAGACGTCCGGTGGCTTCGGCAACCCCGCTCCGAAACGCCGCCCCGGCATGACGGAGAACTGAATCTCACTGACGCGACGAGGAGGAGCCGGCGGCAGTGAGCCCACAGGCTGATCTCGCCATCGACCACCCCGCTCTCTTTACGGCGTCGCGGTTGGACGACCCGCAGGGCCGGGATTGAGATCGACCCACACTTCATCGCCGACGGCAATTCGCCTGAGCGGCTCTGGATCGAACTCAACCGTCAGACCGCCGCTCACACGATCCCAGACCGCCCGGGTGATCGTGCCCACGCGGGTGGTCGTCTCCCCATCGGTCCGGTAGACCCCGTCGCCGAGCGCCACGTTGGGCCGCACCTTGAGACCACCGTCGCGGCCCATGTGGCCCGGCGTATCACCAAGATAGACCGCGTCGTGGCTCTCGATCACCTCAAACAGAAACTTCGTGCCGTGCGGCGCGAGTGGAAGCCGCGACTGGGCGTCCTCGGCCCAGGAGACACTCGGCACAGTCATCGCACTCAGGGTGAGGAACGCCGCGATGGCCACGGCTGCGCGGGAAAATGCCATGCTCACACCTCCAGAACTCGGGATGGCACCGCCCGGCCGACGACATGCCGACGGGGGTGAATGACGGTAGTGTATGGAATCATCCTCTCCCCGGAGATACCGCATGACCTCACACCCAACCGACGACGTGGCGAGCCTGGCGGCCAGGCTTGAATCAACGAACGCCGACGAACGCGCCGCGGCGGCGGAGAAGCTCTGCCAGACGGGCGAGTCGGCTGCAACTGCGGCGATCCCGCTCGTGAGGGCCTGCAGCGACGCCGACGAACGGGTTCGCGAGTGGGCTGTGGCATCGCTCGAAGATCTGGGGCCGCCGCCGGCCGATGCGATCGCCACGCTGGCGACCCTCGCGGCGGAGAGCGTACCGCTCGCGGCGTATTGGGCGGTCACGCTCCTCGGGCGGGCTGGGCAGGCTGCGGCAAACACGGCGGGCGTACTGGCCGACTGCCTTGCATCGGGCGACACCGCGGTGGCCCAGCGGGCCGCTTGGGCCCTCGGCAAACTCGGCCCCGCTGCCGCAGTCGCCCGCGAGCGGCTCCACACCGCCGCCCAGTCGGCAGACCCGCGGCTGGCGAGCCTGGCCTCGGAGGCTTTGGCGACGATCGGTGGGGCGTGAGAAGACGTGCCGCGACCAGGCCACGCGGGGCATGAGGCCGTGCCGGGGCGACCGATAGGAGAGATGTGGCACCCGCACATCCCCTTCCGCCGGCAGGATCGCGTCTCTCGACGCCCGTGTTCCAGGCGATGTTCATCGCCGCGATGGCCCTCGTCGCCGCCCCGGGGCAAGGCCAGCAGCCCGCCATGCCCGTTTCCAAGCCCTGGGACGCGGTGCTGATCTGCAGTTTCAACATCCAGGTCTTCGGCGAGGCGAAGATGGCCAAGCGCGAAGTCGTCGAGGTGCTCGCCCGCGTGGCGCGGAAGTTCGACATCGTGGCCATTCAGGAGGTGCGGGCGAAGTCGGACGAGGTGGTCCCGTCGTTCGTCAGGGCAGTCAACGCCGACGGGAGCCAGTATCACTACGTCATCGGTCCACGGGAGGGCCGCACCGTGAGCAAGGAGCAATACACGTTCGTCTACGACACGCGGCGGATCGAGGTTGATGCCTCATCGCTTGGCGTGGTGCCGAATCCCTCGAACGCGCTCCATCGGCCACCGATGCACGTCCGCTTTCGGACGCGGATCCAGCCCGCCGAGATGGCGTTTACCTTCTGGCTTGTCGACATCCACACCGATCCCGACGAGGTGCCGTCCGAACTCCAGGCGCTCTCCACTGTCTTCCAGCAAATGCAGGCGCTTCGGCCCGACGAGGACGACGTGATCGTGCTCGGCGACCTCAACGCCGGCCCGCCTGAGTTCACCGCCTTCAAGCGAATCCCGGGCATCGGCTGGGCGGTGTCGGGCACGACGACCAACACGCGGCGGTCGAAGACCTACGACAACCTGATCTTCTCACAGCCGCAAACCAGCGAGTATCTCGGCACGTGGGGCGTGTTCGACCTGCAGAACGCGTTTGGCCTGCCGCTCGACAAGGCGCTTGAAGTGTCGGACCACAATCCGGTGTGGGCCGCCTTCTATCCAGCGGAGCACCGCGGCCAGTCGGCCGGCTTCATGGCCGCGCAGCCGGCAACGGTGCGCTGACACCGCCCAGCCCACTTTCCGTAGCACAGGTTGTCAACCTGTGCCGAACCACGCACGGTCCCGGCGTGCCCAGCCTACGGCAACTCCGCCGGCTGATGCACCTCCAGATGCCACCGTGCCAGTTTGCCGCCCCCGAAAAGCCCCCGCTACCATAGTCCGTATGGACTCCTCCCTGCCAACCGCACCGACCGTCGATTTCCTGGGAATCGGCGTGCAGAAGGCGGGCACGACCTGGCTCTATCATCAGCTCGCACGACATCCGCAGATCGCATTTCCCCGCGGCAAGGAGGTTCACTACTGGGACGCGGCCTCAGCCCCAAACGCTGATGAGTGGGCCACGATGCTCGAGCCCCGCTCTCGTCGCTCGCGGAGCGGCCGGCCGATCAAGACCGGCGAGATCACGCCCGCCTATGCCACGCTCCCCGTCGAGAAGATCAAGGCGATCCACCGCCGCTGCCCAGGCATCCGGCTGTTCGTCAGCTTCCGCAACCCACTCGAACGAGCGTGGTCGGCGGCGCTGATGGGCCTGGCCCGCGCCCAGATGCTCGTTCCTGAAGCGAGTGACCAGTGGTTTCTCGACCATTTCCGCTCCGCCGCCTCGCGGGCCCGGGGCGACTACCTCGGCTGCCTCGACCGTTGGTGGTCGGTGTTCCCCCGCGACCAGCTGCTCGTCCTTTTTCAGGATGACATCGCATCGCGTCCGTCGGCGGTGCTTGACACGCTTGCTGCCCACCTGGGCATCGACGCGACGGAGTTCGCAGCCCTCCCAGATTCGGTGATCGGCGAGGTGGTTGTGCCCGGTCTTGGTGACGGCGTCGTGTCGGCTGCGCCACCGCCGCTGCGGCCGACGCTCCTCAAGCCGCTTCTCGACCTCTACGGCCGCGACATTGCGAAGCTCGAACGGCTCACTGGCCGTGATCTATCCGCCTGGCGCGAGTTGCGGTCCACGACTCGACACCCCGGACAGAGAACAACCAGCGACGGCGGCGCCACGCAGGCTGCCGACGCCGAGGGCTGAGAAACGGCCTCGCAACCGTCACGCGCGGAGTGGCATCGATCATGAACCCCTCGCTCGTCCGCGCTGTTCGACTCCGCTGCCCCCGCTGCGGCGAAGGTCGGCTGTTTCGCGGCCTGTTCCAGATGAATGAGTCCTGCTCCGCCTGTGGGGCGAGTTTCAAGCGGGAGCAGGGTTTCTATCTCGGCTCGATCTACATCAACTATGGTGCCACCGTGATCGGCACGGGTGCGCTCTACGCCCTGCTCGTGCTGGGAATCGGCTGGTCGCACAAGGCCGCGCTCGCCGCCTGCCTCGTGGCAGCAGTCGTGTTTCCAATCTGGTTCTTCCGCTGGGCCCGAAGCCTGCTGCTCGCCCTCGACGGATCGGTCAACCGACAGCAGGCCGCGGGTAGCGACGCGCCAGGTGGGGCCAAGGCCCTGGCCGGCGACGACGCCCGTGCGGGCTGCGCCATGGGCATGGCCCTCGCGCTGATCCTCCTCTTCGGCCTCGGCATGGCGGTGGTCACGATCCTGTTCGCGCTGAACGCCGAGGGGGCCGAGGTCGTGCCCACCGTTGGCTCGATCGAGCGGCTCGATCCGCGGTTCGACCAGCTGGTGCCGCCGGACGCCACGATCGAGGTGCTGGCGATGGGATTCGACTGGTCGGAAGGCCCGGTCTGGATGCCCGCCTCCGGGGATCGCGAGGCCTGCCTGCTCTTCTCCGACGTGCCTCGGAACCGGATCCACCGCTGGCGACCGGGCAAGGGCGTGGACGTGTTTCTCGAACCTTCCGGCTTCAGTGGCACCGGTGGATACGGCAGCGAGCCGGGATCCAACGGCCTGACGCTCGACCGCCAGGGCCGCCTCGTCATCTGCGAACACGGCGACCGTCGTGTGTCGCGACTTGAACAGGGCGGCGGCCGCAAGACACTGGCCGATTCCTTCGCCGGGAAACGACTCAACAGCCCGAACGACGTCGTCGTCCACTCGTCGGGGGCGATCTACTTCACCGACCCGCCCTATGGCCTGCCGAAGCACTGGAATGATCCCCGCCGGGAACTCGACTGCTGCGGTGTCTACCGGATCGGCACGGGCGGCGACGTGTCGCTCCTCTGCCGGACCATGACGCGGCCCAATGGGATCGCCCTGTCGCCTGACGAGAAAACGCTGTACGTGGCGCAGTCCGATCCCAGCGAGCCCATCGTGAGGGCCTTCGCCGTCCAGGAAGACGGCACGCTCGACGATGGACGAATCTTTTTCGACGCGGCGCCACTCGCCAAAAACCGGCGTGGCCTGCCGGACGGCCTGAAGGTCGACGTCCGCGGGAATCTCTTCGCCACCGGCCCAGGTGGCGTGCTGGTGATCGCCCCCGACGGTACGCACCTGGGCACGCTGCTCACGGGACAGGCCACGGCCAACTGTGCGCTCGGCGACGACGGAGCATCGCTCTTCATCACGGCCGACTCGCTCCTCTGCCGCGTGAGGCTCGCGACGCCGTAAGCCGGTGATCATACGGTCACCGGTTCAGACGATCCCGCGACTCTCGAGCAGCGCGATCACCGCATCGACGCACTTTGTGACCGGCCACTCGTGTGTCGGGAGCACGAGGTCGGGATTCGTGGGTGGCTCGTAGGCCGCCGACACACCGGGGAAGTTCGCGATCTCCCCCTTGTCGGCCTGGGCATAGTGGCCGTCGGTGTCGCGCGTGCGGCAGACCTCGACCGGCGCCGAGAGATGCACCACGAGGAACCGATCCTTACCGATCCGCTCGGCCGCCTTGCGGCGGACGTCGTCATCCGGAGCGACGAAGGCCGCCAGGCAGATCACGCCGGCATCGTTGAAGAGGTGGGCCACCTCGACCGAGCGCCGAAGATTTTCGCTCCGTTCGCGGGCCGAGAAACCGAGGTCCTTGCTGATGCCGTGCCGCATGGCGGTGCCGTCGAGCACCACGACCGCGCGGCCCGAGTCGAAGAGCCGCCGCTCGACCGCCCGGGCGATCGTGGTCTTGCCCGCACCGGTGAGCCCCGTGAGCAGCACCGTGGCCGGCTTCTGTCCGAAGCGGGCCTCGCGTTCCGCCGCCGTCACCTCGCTCGTCCGATCGGCCGCCGTCTCGGCACCACCCCACTCCACGTCGCCCTGCTCGTCCGCCTCGCGGTCGAGGATCATGCCGGCCGCCACCGTGGCGCTGGTCAGCCGGTCGATCATGATGAACGATCCGGTCGAGCGGTTCTTGCGGTAGGCGTCGTAGGCGATCGGGCTCGTGAGCGTGATCCCGCAGCGGCCGATCTCGTTGAGCGCCAGGGTGGGCGCGGGCTGCCGGTGGAGCGTGTTGACATCCACGCGGTAACGGAGGCTCGTCACCACCCCGGGGACAAGCTTGCTCGTCTGTTTGAAGAGATACTGCTTCCCGGGAACCAGGGCCTCTTCGCTCATCCAAACGACCATCGCCTCGAACTTATGATCGACCTTCGGCACGTTGCCCGGTCGGACGAGCATGTCGCCGCGGCTCGAGTCGATCTCGTCCTCGAGCGTGAGCGTGACCGACTGTGGCGCGAACGCCTCCTTCAGCTCACCATCGAAGGTGACGATGCTCTTCACGCGGCTCTTCTTTCGCGATGGCAACGAGACGATCTCGTCTCCCGTGCGCACGATCCCCGAGGCAATCGTCCCGGCGAATCCCCGGAAATCAAGGTTTGGCCGCACCACGAGCTGCACCGGAAACCGGAAGTCCTCGAGGTTCCTGTCGGAGCCGATGTAGACCGTCTCCAGGAGCGGCATCAGCGGCGAACCGGTGTACCACGGCATGTTCGGGCTCGGGGAGACAACGTTGTCGCCCTTGAGCGCCGAGATCGGCATGAAGTGGACGTCGGGCAGTTCCAGACGACTTGCGAAGTCGACGTAGTCGCCCTTGATCTTCTCGAACGCCGCCTGGTCGTAGCCGACGATGTCCATCTTGTTGATGGCGACGACAATGTGCTTGATGCCCAACAGCGACACGATGAACGAATGCCGCTTGGTCTGGGTGAGCACGCCGTGCCGGGCGTCGACGAGAATGATCGCGAGGTCGGCCGTCGAGGCTCCCGTGGCCATGTTCCGCGTGTACTGCTCGTGGCCGGGGGTATCGGCGATGATGAACTTTCGCTTGTCGGTCGAGAAGTAGCGATAGGCGACGTCGATCGTGATCCCCTGCTGCCGCTCGTCCTCCAGCCCGTCGGTGAACAGTGCGAGATCGACCTCCTCACCGGTCGTGCCGTACCGCGACGTATCCTTCTTGATCGCCGCGAGCTGATCCTCGTAGATCATCTTCGACTCGTAGAAGAGCCGGCCGATGAGCGTGCTCTTGCCGTCGTCGACGCTCCCGCAGGTGATGAAGCGGAGCAGTTCCTTCCGCTCGTGCTGCGCAAGGTACTCATCGATATTCGTGGCGATCAGTGCTGATTGGTGTGACATGCTTTTTTCAGGCCTCTTTCGTGTGGGCTCGGGGCTGCCCGTGCCGTCTCGCCGAACGCTCGCTGCGGGCATCCTGCCCTCCGCTCGCTCGGAGGAAACCTCGCTTCGCCATCGTGGCTCCGCTCGGTTTCCTACGCCGCTCGATCGGCACGGGCAGCCCCTCGCGGCGTTCTTGGTGGGCGGGGAGGATCATCTTGGGCTCGACCTTCACTTCAACGCCATCTGCACTTCTGCCGCAAGCAGCGTTCAGCGGCCGCGGGCTCTGCCGCGGTCCGCTGCAACGCAGGCACGGCTCAGAAATAGCCTTCCTTCTTTTTCTTCTCCATCGAGCCCGCCTCGTCCGAATCGATCAGGCGGCCCTGCCGCTCGGAGAATGTCGTGAGCAGCATTTCCTGGATGATTTCTGGGAGCGTGGTCGCATTCGAGTCGACGGCGCCCGAAAGCGGGTAGCAGCCGAGTGTGCGGAACCGCACGCGGCGCATCTCGGGCTTTTCGCCCGGCTTTAGCGGGAGGCGATCGTCGTCGACCATGATCATCACGCCGTCCCGCCAGACGATTGGCCGCTCGGCGGCGAAGTAGAGCGGCACGATTGGGATGTTCTCGAGGTGGATGTACTGCCACACATCGAGTTCGGTCCAGTTGGAGAGCGGGAAGACGCGGATGCTCTCTCCCTTTCGGACCTTCGTGTTGTAGAGATTCCAGAGTTCGGGACGCTGGTTCTTCGGGTCCCAGCGGTGGAACTCGTCGCGAAAGGAAAACACCCGCTCCTTCGCCCGACTCTTCTCCTCGTCGCGGCGGGCCCCACCGAAGGCGGCGTCGAACCGGTATTTATCAAGTGCCTGCCGCAGGGCCTGCGTCTTCATCACATCGGTGTGCACCTTGCTGCCGTGGGTGATCGGATTGATCCCTTGGGCGCGGCCTTCCTCGTTGACATGCACGAGCAGTTTGAAGCCGAGTTCTTTGGCGACGTACTCGTCACGGAGCCGGTACATCTCCCGGAACTTCCACGTCGTGTCGATGTGCATCAACGGAAACGGCGGCTTTGCAGGATAGAAGGCCTTCTCCGCGAGGCGGACCATCACCGCCGAGTCCTTCCCTATGGAATAGAGCATCACCGGGTTTTCGAACTCAGCCGCCACCTCACGGATGATGTGGATGCTCTCGGCCTCAAGCTGGCGAAGATGGGTAAGGTTGTAGGAGGTCATCGACGTCCCAAATGTTGTGGTGGTCGCCACACTCTAGGCACAATGGCGTCCCTCCGACAATGCGAACTGGCCCGCTGCTTTTCGCCCCACCATCCCGCCTAGGAAACCTGCCATGAACTTATCTGCCCGGCCGTTCCAGTGGCTCGCCGCGACCGCCTTCCTGACGCTTTCTTCAGACACCGCCCCGGCGGCCACGCCGAGATCAGAGCGTGTGGCCACGCGAGTTGCCGAGCGGGCCTACGCCCGGCAGTCGATCGCCGAGGCGCGCGCCGTGCGGGCCGAGGCCCGACTGGCGGCGATCGCCCCCGCGGTGCCTGTGCCGCCGCCGCCGCGTCCGGCCACCGTCAGGCGGATGCTTCGCGCCGGCGTGCCGCTCAATGGACAACCTCCGCTGGCTGCACAGCCCCTGCTTGTTGGGCCGTTGTCAGCAGCTCAGCAGCCGTCGACCACCGCAGCGCCCGTAGCGATTCCGCCAGCGACTCCCGTCGCGGCGGCACCCGCCACCGATCGTGCCACTGATGATATCTCCGCCGATGGCACCCGCAGCGTGCTCACCGCCGCCGAAGAACCAGCGGCATCGACTGCAGTTCGTCAGCCCGCTGGTCCGGCCGTCACGCATCCGCCAATCGAACTGCTGCCGACCCCACAACCTCAATGAGCGGCAACGCGGCAAACTGACGCTCGAGGTGGCGGAGGGCCGCCGCCCCGGATGCCGCCCATGAAAAAACCCTGGCCCTCGCAGGTGCGAGGGCCAGGGTTTTTTCATGGGCGGCATCCGGG
>Ga0207954_1000722_pt1 | contig 11261 bp, 7 predicted proteins | sample CryBogmetaGMA0M_FD_184547 | JGI IMG/M metagenome (GOLD analysis project Ga0207954, IMG submission 184547) | Freshwater microbial communities from Crystal Bog, Wisconsin, USA - MA0M (SPAdes) | ecosystem: Environmental > Aquatic > Freshwater > Lake | place: Crystal Bog, Wisconsin, USA | collected... | reverse complement strand
ATTCGGTGGTGGTTCGGGATGGCGAAGCCGTGGGGGTGGGCCATCATGGATATTTTGGCGGACCGCACGCGGAAGTGGTGGCATTGGGTCAGGCGGGTGAGCGTGCCAAGGGGGCCACGCTTTATGTAACCCTGGAGCCGTGTTGCCATCAAGGGAAAACTCCACCCTGCACCGATGCGATTCTGGCGGCTGGAATTGCGCGGGTGGTGATGGCGCAACGCGATCCGTTTCCCAGGGTTGCCGGTGGTGGTCGAGCCGCCCTGGAGGCTGCCGGTGTAACGGTGGAGGAAGGTGTAGAGCAGGCTGCCGCCCATCGGCTGAATGCGCCTTATTTGAAACGTCAGTACACGTCTCGCCCCTATGTGATTGGGAAATGGGCCATGACCCTGGATGGCAAGATAGCCACCGCGGCTGGCCATAGCCAATGGATTAGCAATGAGCGTTCCCGGGCACTCGTACACGAGTTGAGGGGCCGGGTGGATGTGATTGCCGTCGGAATCGAGACGGTACTGGCTGATAATCCCAGGCTGACCGCCCGGCCGGCTGGCCCACGGTCGGCAATCCGGCTGGTGTTCGACTCTAGCGCGCGATTGCCGCTGGAATCCAACCTTGTCCGTACCGCTCGTGAGGCTCCCGTTTGGGTGGCGGTTACGCATCACGCTCCGGAATCACGTGTCATCGCCTTGCGAAACGCAGGCTGCGAGGTCGTTGTTTTTGAAGCAGAGGATCGGGTACCGATTGGCCCACTCCTGAACCGATTAGCTGAGCGTTCAGCCACAAATTTGCTTCTCGAAGGCGGCGGACGGTTAACAGGTGCGTTTCTGGATGCTGGCGAACTGGATGAGGTCTGGTCCTTCATCGGCCCAGCTCTCGAAGGGGGATCACATCTGGCTGGACCAGTACTGGGTCGCGGGGTTGAACGGATGGATCTGGCCGCACGATTGTCGGATCTCCATGTTCAGACCCTCGACTCAGACATTCTGATCCGTGGTATCCTTCCTCAACCTTGGCGGATGGCCTTGACTAGCAACCAACACATTCGCCAGTACGCTTGACCATTGCAGGCCAGGGGGGCTAAATTCGGCGAGCTGAGCTTCCGGTTTCTGAACCCCTGGCTCGAATTTCGTCCCATCGTGTTTCACGAGTCGCGTTCCTCTTCCTGGCTGGCTCGTTCTCGTTCAGGTTCCACGGAGCCCGTCTGGTGACGGACCCATTTCGCGACCCGCAATCCGAGCGACCGGCTCCCAAGGCTGTGATCAGCCGGGTCAGCCTTTACCTGCGCCAGCTTGAAAACCTTCATCGGCTTGGCCATAAGACGATATCGAGTAGCCAGTTAGGGAATCTGCTCGGAATCAATGATGCCCAGGTACGCAAAGATCTGGCCCACTTCGGCCCGTTCGGGCATCCTGGTATTGGCTACCAGATCGAGGAGCTGATCCCGATTTTGCGGGGAATTTTGGGGATCGACCGGGTCTGGAATACCGCGTTGATTGGCCTGGGGAACCTGGGACGTGCTTTGTTGCGGTACAGGGCCTTTCGGGGCCGTGGTTTTCAGGTGGTGGCACTGTTTGATACCGATCCCAAGAAAATCGGCCAAATGCATTCGGGATTGGTAGTGCACGGGCTGGAAGACTTGCCGGCGGTGGTGGCGGAGGCTGGAATTCAGCTTGCAATTTTGACCGTTCCCGCAGAGGTGGCGCAGAGCGTAGCCGACCTGGCAACGGCCAGTGGGATCAGCGGAATCCTGAACTTTGCGCCGGCCCCATTGAATTTGCCCGAGTCCACGGCACTGGTTTCTGTTGACCTGAGTACCCAGCTTGAACAACTGGCTTACAAGGTTCTCACGGCACGCGCGGGCCAGAACCCAGGCCACGATTGAATAAAGTGTGAGCAGACCGGTAAGCCGGACTTTTCCTCCGGGCCTTGCTCAGTTACACTGATATCATGATTACCCGGTGGTGAAACGGTATCACATCAGGTTTTGGTCCTGATTTTCCTGGTTCGAATCCAGGCCGGGTAGCTTTCCTTCTATTCGAGCCGGCCTATCCGCCGGCGGGCAGGGTGAGGACGGGACCGCCCGACTTCGCATCGTCGGTCAGTTGGAGCGAGAACAGCAAATCGACCACGGTTAGCACAGACTTCGATGCAGCGTCATCTTCTCGAATATAAAACCAGTAACCCTTGTACTGGATGGCAACTTCTGCATCTTTGGGCCGGTGCTTTGAGTGATAGACCCGGAACTGGCCGGCGGTGACGCGCGTCCAGTCGAACGGGCATCCGTCGGGGCCGGTGATTGTGGGGGCCACGCGTGTTGCCACGTGTTCAGGCGGAACACATACCCCTTTGGACAGGAACGTGAGAATCTGGAGCACGGAGCGGGCGTTCACGACCAGGCTTTCCTCACCGAGTGCGGAAGGTACCTGGTTCGGGTCTGTTTCCGCATACTCGGAACGAATTGTGTATTCGCCGCGTCCGGGCTGAAGTTGCAGCAGGCGAGCGATTTCCTGCATCTCATACGATTCGCGTTCAACCGGCTTGATCCGGAGAACGAGTTGTTCCGTCTTTTTCTTGAGCTGAAGGTGGTCGCTGTCGCCGCTACTGCGAAATACCATATCGTCCTTGGCGGCATCGACCAGGTCTCGTCCGTAGACGGTATTCACAGCGATCCGGTCGGACTGGTCTTCCTCGCGGCTGACGTTAAGGAACTCGATCGCCTGCCGGTCGGCCAGGGCCACCATCAACGATACGAGGTGGCGGTAGTCGTCGTTGTCATCAGCCGCGAGCGGGACCATCTCGTTGGCCCGGGGCGCGTTGTTCAGGTCATTGATGTCGTTGATCACGATCATCATGAGTTGTTCGAGATTCATGCCCGCCCGCGTGAGCCGCAGGGAGTCGGTGCTGAGGGGGGTCATCAGGGCCTTGGCCATTTCCCGGCCTTCACGTGGGTGATAGCTCAGGGTGGGTGCATCTCGCAGGAACAGGTCACCGATCCCCAGGTTCGAGTAGCCCGGCCCCTGGCCGTCACGCCCGCCAGTGAAACTGGTCCGGGAAGAGACTTCGAACTGGCTTGTAATCGTTGGTAAATCCACGAAAACCGGTGAATCGCCATAACGTAGGCAAACAATATTCAGGAGTAATTGCTCATCGTTGGTACGACGAAACGCCTCATTGTACCGGGTGCGCGTTTTCTGAAGCGCGGTCGGACCCACGCAACCGCTGCCGATCAGCAAGATCAGCAGTAGCGGGATGAGTTTCCAGGCGGTCTTGAGTCCCAGCAGCGGGAATGGAGGCCTTGGCATCGTCCCCAGTCGGGTTCGGGAACGCGAGAAGAGGCAGAATTATTCTGATAATCGGCAGAATCGCTACATTTGCTTGAGTCGGGGTGTGGCGAATAAAAAACCCTCGCCTGGTTCTACGTCTTTGCCGAGACGTAAAGCCTTGCGAGGGTTGATGATGAACGGCCATCGAGGCTGGACGGGATGCTCAGGAGGCTGCCGGGTTGATCCAGGCGGGTGCGGTTTTTTCATGCTGCGAGATTGCATCGGAAAGCTGGAGCGTTTCGGCGATGGCGTCGAGCCCGGCCAGTAGCCGCTTCCGCTGTTCGGCGGGGATTTCGAACGAGTAACTGGCTGTTATCCCCTCGGGCGGGTGCAGGGTGATCGAACAGTCTTCGAGGTTGATGGTGGCTTCGAGCCCTGGGTGAGCCGCCACGGCGTCTGTAATGGCCCGCCATTCGGCCTCGGGCAGTTCAATGGGGAGCAAGCCGTTATTGAACGCGTTCTGCTCGAAGATATCGGCGAACCCCTCGTGCTTACCGGGCGCAATCAACACCCGGTAGCCACCCTGAGCGACCGCCCAGACGGCATGTTCGCGGCTCGAGCCGCAACCGAAGTTTTTGCCCACGACCAGAATCGAGGCGTGCTGGAACCGTGGATTGTTGAGGGGGAACGCTGGATCTACCGGGCCGTGCTGTTCCGGGTTATCGATCTCGGGGGCACTGCCGGCTACATAGCGCTTGTCGGCGAAGAGCAGGGTGCCGTATCCGGTTCGCTCGATCCGCTTGAGGTAGCGGGCGGGGATGATCAGGTCGGTATTGACGTCGGTCCAGTCGAGTAGGGCGACCTGGCCGCGGTGGGTTGTGAAGGGTTCCATGGGCGATCTTTCTTCAGTCAGGCAGTATCGGTATGGTGTGAATTCGGGACCGGACCTGTTCAATTGGCCAGAAGCTTGCGGACGTCGGTGAAGGTGCCGGCGACGGCGGCGGCGGCGGCCATCGCCGGGCTGACGAGGTGTGTGCGGCCGCCGGGCCCTTGGCGGCCTTCGAAGTTCCGGTTGCTGGTGCTTGCCGACCTCTGTCCGGGTGTGAGCTTGTCGGGGTTCATGGCCAGGCACATGCTGCAACCCGCCTCGCGCCACTCGGCGCCTGCCGCCGTGAAGATCTGGTCGAGCCCTTCGGCGTGGGCCTGGGCTTTGACTTGCTCGGAGCCGGGGACCACCAGAACACGGACCCCCGAGGCGACCTTCCGGCCCCTGAGAACCCCGGCCGCGGTTCGCAGGTCTTCGATCCGGCCATTGGTGCATGATCCGATGAACACGATATCAACCGGAATCTTGTTGATTGGCGTGCCCGGTTCCAGGCCCATGTAGTGGAGGGCGCGTTCGGCATCGCCCCGTTGCGCGGCTGGAATTTCGTCCAGGCGGGGCACATGGCCCGTGACATCAACGGTCATGTCGGGCGAGGTGCCCCAGGTCACCTGGGGCACCAGGGTCGAGGCGTCGATCTGGAGATGCTGGTCGAATGCCTCGGGGGTATCGGTCTTGAGCGTTCGCCAGTCGGCCAGGGCGGCTTCCAGGGCTTTACCCTTGGGAGCGAACGGCCGATCGACACGGGTGAGGTATTCAAAAGTCGTTTCGTCGGGAGCGATCAGGCCGGCCCGGGCACCTGCCTCGATCGACATATTGCAAACGGTCATTCGGCCTTCCATGGAAAGTGCCGAGATTGCTGGCCCGTAGTATTCTAGCACGCAGCCCGTACCGCCGCCGGTGCCGATCGCCCGGATGATCGCCAGGATGATGTCTTTCGCTTCAAGTCCTGGTGCGAGCTTGCCAACCACCTCGATCCCGAACGACCTGGGCTTGGGACCTTGCCAGAGGGTCTGGGTCGCCAGAACGTGTTCGACCTCACTGGTGCCAATCCCGAACGCCAAGGCACCAAACGCACCATGGGTGCTGGTGTGGCTATCGCCGCAAACGATGGTGTTTCCTGGCAAGGTAATTCCGAGTTCGGGGCCAATCACATGGACAATGCCCTGGCGGCCGCTGCCCACGTCGTAAAGGGTGATCCCGAATTCCTGGCAGTTCTTGCGCAGGGTTTCGACCTGTCGCCGAGACATCGGCTCACGGATATCGAACTGGTTCTCGGTCGGGACGTTGTGGTCGGGGGTAGCGAAGGTCAGTTCGGGTCGGCGGACCTTGCGGCCAGCCAGGCGGAGCCCGTCGAACGCCTGGGGGCTTGTGACTTCGTGAACCAGGTGGCGATCGATATAAAGCAGGGTGGAAGAGTCGTTTCCGGTGACGACGTGGCGGTTCCAGACCTTCTCGAACAGGGTCGTGGGGCGGCTCATGGGCGATCTCAAAACGAACGAAGGCTACGGAAGCCTTCTGATGAACGGAATTCCGAAAGCGTAACTCAAAATTGTAACGAATAGGTCTGGGGTTCGCCCAGTCCCACTGTATGTCGTTTCTCAAACATCGCGGTCTGGCTTGCCGACGGTGACGAAAGTCGCCCTTTGCATGGCGATAAGGCGCAGGCAAGAAAGTTCTGGTATACTCTTTCGCTTACCCTTGCGGAACCCGTTTTGGAGTTGTGCAAGGATGATCTCAAGGCGGCTTGAGGTTCAAGGCGGCGAATGTTTGTACTTTCCGGGAGCAGGGTACGCGGCGGAGAGGGCCGGCAGGTCCGTGGCCGGTCGGGCTGGCGGTTCAGTGGAACCAGTTCTGCTTAACTTCTCCAAGCATTTCGGCCGGTTTCGCCAAGCTGTTGCTTTGGGAATCTGCCTCATTTTGCCGTTCGGTTAGTCTGCGTTGTGTTCAGGACATTGAGATGAATCATTATCAGCAGCTCGAGGCCGAAGCGATCGAGATCATCCGGGAGGCCGTGGCCGGTGCCCGCAAGCCCGTGATGATGTACTCGATCGGCAAGGACTCTTCGGTCATGCTCCACCTGGCGCGCAAGGCGTTTTACCCAGCGCCGCCGCCGTTCCCGCTGCTGCATGTGGATACAACCTGGAAATTCCGGGAAATGTATACCCATCGGGCCCGGATGGTCGAAGAGTCGGGCATGGAACTACTGGTACACACCAACCCGGAAGGGCTGCGTGAGGGTGTCAATCCGTTTACCCATGGATCGAATTACCACACCGACGTCATGAAAACGCAGGCGCTCAAGCAGGCGCTGGACATGCACGGGTTCGACGTGGTGTTTGGCGGCGCCCGCCGTGACGAAGAGAAATCACGCGCCAAGGAGCGAATCTTTTCGTTCCGCTCGGCCGGCCATCGCTGGGATCCCAAGTCGCAACGACCGGAACTGTGGAATCTTTACAACACCCGCACCCGGCCCGACGAGTCGATTCGCGTCTTCCCGCTTTCCAACTGGACAGAACTGGATATCTGGCAGTACCTCCACGTCGAAAAAATTCCCATCGTACCCCTGTATTTTGCCGCAAAGCGTCCTGTGGTGAAGCGTCAGGGAATGTTGATCATGGTCGACGACGACCGTATGCCCCTGGAGCCGGGCGAGACGCCAGAACTGCGGATGGTCCGGTTCCGCACGCTGGGCTGTTATCCACTGACCGCCGCGATTGAAAGCGACGCGACGACGATGGAAGAGATCATCGCCGAGACGTTCAACACCGTCAGTTCGGAACGGCAAGGGCGATTGATCGATAGCGACCAGCCCGGCTCGATGGAAATGAAGAAGAAAGAAGGGTACTTCTGATGGCCGAAATTCATGCCGCCAATATCGTTGAATATCTCGAAGAACAGCGTCAGAAGGAAACCCTGCGGTTCATCACCTGCGGCAGCGTGGACGACGGCAAGAGCACGCTGATCGGCCGCATGCTTTATGAGGCCAAGTGTATTTTTGATGATCAGCTCAAGGCCCTGGAAAGCGATTCCAAGCGGTACGGAACACAGGGCGAGAAGATCGACTTCGCGCTTCTGGTGGACGGCCTGGAAGCCGAGCGTGAGCAGGGGATCACCATCGATGTGGCTTACCGGTTCTTTGCGACCGATCGCCGGCGTTACATTGTGGCCGATACTCCGGGCCACGAGCAGTACACCCGGAACATGGCCACTGGTGCATCCACGGCGCAGCTCGCCATTCTGCTGATCGATGCCCGCAAGGGGATTTTGCCGCAAACGCGCAGACATCACCGCATTGTGACCATGATGGGGATTCGCCATGTCGTGCTGGCCGTCAACAAGATGGACCTGGTCAATTACGACGCCGAAGTCTTCCATCGCATCGAGGCTGAATACCGAGAATTTGCCCGTGATGCGCACCTGGATACGCTGACCGCCATTCCGCTGGCGGCCGTGCATGGCGATAACGTGGTCAAGCCCAGCCCGCATATGTCCTGGTATGAAGGGCCGACACTATTTGATCATCTGGATACGGTGGATGTGAGCCATGTGGCCACGCGCCAGGCGTTCCGGCTGCCGGTGCAATATGTAAATCGTCCCAACCTCAATTACCGCGGTTTCTGTGGTCGGATTGCGGAAGGAAAGGTCCGGCCGGGCGACCCGGTGCGCATCCTGCCTTCAGGCCGCACAACCACCGTGAAGTCGATCGACTTCTGGGATCAGGAGTTGCCAGCGGCCGAGGAAGGAGCTTCGGTCACACTGACCCTGGCCGACGAGGTGGACGTGAGCCGGGGCGACCTGATTGTCGCGACCGATGCGCCACCAGAGGTAGCCGACCAGTTCCAGGTGCGCATTCTGTGGATGGCCGAGGAAGCGCTCGTGCCAGGCCGGCCCTTGCTCATGAAGCTCCACGCCAAAGAGGTGAGCGCCTCGGTGATGGAGATCAAGTACCGCGAAGATCTGAACACCGGCGCACATCTGGCGGCCAAGGTTTTGCACCTCAATGAAATCGCCGTCGCCACCCTTGCCACGGGTCAGCCTGTGGCGTTCGAGCCTTACACCACGAACCACGTGCTAGGCGGCTTCATCCTGATCGATAAGCTGACGTTCGCCACTGTGGGCGCCGGCCTGATCGATTTCGCACTCCGGCGTGCCAGCAACATACATTGGCAGGCCCTCGAACTGGGCAAACCCCAGCGCGCGGCCTTGATGCACCAAACGCCGCGCTGCATCTGGTTCACCGGGCTTTCCGGTTCTGGAAAATCGACCGTTGCGAACTTGTTGGAGAAACGCTTGCACGCCGAAGGGCGGCACACCTACCTGCTCGACGGAGACAACGTTCGCCATGGTTTGAATCACGACCTGGGCTTCAGTGAAGCCGACCGGGTCGAGAATCTGAGGCGCGTTGCGGAGGTTGCCAAGCTGATGGTGGATGCCGGCCTGATCGTGCTGGTCAGCTTCATCTCCCCCTTCCGGTCCGAACGGCGGATGGCCCGCGAACTGTTCGAGGACGGTGAGTTCCTGGAAATCCACGTGAATACACCCCTGGAAGAGTGCGAACGCCGGGATGTGAAGGGGCTCTATGCCAAGGCTCGCCGTGGTGAGCTGAAAAACTTTACCGGGATCGATAGCCCGTACGAGCCACCGGTATCTCCAGACCTGGTGCTTGATACCAGCAAGGAAACCGCCGAGGAATGCGCAATGCGTGTTTCGGAACTGATCGCGGGCCGTTGACGTTGGCCGGGATAACAAGCTTTTGTACTCCGATCCGAGCCGCGAACGGGAGTGAGCGACCCACTTCGAATGACCTGGTGGGGCTGTGAACACCAGGTTTGGAGCCAGTGCGATTTGTTTCTGTTGCGAAGGCTGGTCAACCTGGTGTTCATGGCCCCGAGTCGTCTTCCTGAGCTGGTCGCTCACTGCCGTTCGCGGCTCGGTTTGAAGAGCGGCCTTCAACTCTCAAAGAGTTCCCGTGTTCTCCGCTTTCGTCAACCTCTAGGGAACAGCCGATTCCCCCATATCTTTGGCCACGGTGAGCAAAACCATCAGTCCTTGCACGATGGATGTGCCAGAGCGATACTGAGGAGTGAAAGATCGGCCGACTTCCAGTTCAAGGTCGTACGCCAGGCTTGAACGCTGGAGTTGGGAAGGGCTGGAATTCGCACGTACTGATACTCGCCTTAGCTTCGATTCGAGCGGTGGCCTGTACGGTTTGTGGTTCGCAGTGGCTCGGCTCACCGCTTGAACCGGATCTGAATCGCGATACGACCATTTTTCTGGACTCGTCGATCATGGCAAAGTATTCCTCATCGCGTGACAGAAAACCTGGCAACAGATTCGGCAAGCCTGTTGGCCCGACCCACGGGCAAAACGGACGTGCGCCACGGCCGGTAGCGGCGGGAGACGTCCTGCCCTCTCTGGGTGAAAAAGATATCGAACAGCTCGAGGTCGGTCAGTCGATCACGGCGGCCCAAGACTTCAAGATCGAGGCGGTGCAAGACATCGTCTCCAGCGTGCCGCCGCACGACCTCGCCAGGCTCAGTCGGTCGCTTCGCGCAATCATGGAAGGTGCCTCGCCCGACGACGCGGCACTGCTGCGTGAGGCCCTGATGGTGGGTGTTGAGAAGGTCAAACCCGCCAAGCCCGTTGACCCGGATACCGAACTCTCGCGTGACTGGCGTGAGGGTGGCTACCCCTACAAGAATTTGCTCTCGCGGAAGAGTTATGAGGAGCAAAAATACCACCTCCAGGTCGAGTTGTTGAAGCTCCAGGCCTGGGTGAAAGCCGAGAAGCAGAAGCTGGTGATTCTGTTCGAGGGTCGAGACGCCGCCGGCAAGGGGGGCACGATCAAGCGCTTCATGGAGCACCTGAATCCGCGTGGTGCACGCGTGGTGGCGCTTGAAAAGCCCAGCGAGCTCGAACGCGGCCAGTGGTACTTTCAGCGGTATGTTGGACATTTACCGACGGCCGGCGAGATCGTGTTATTCGACCGGTCCTGGTACAACCGGGCCGGCGTGGAAAAGGTGATGGGGTTCTGCTCCGACGAGGATTATCGGGAGTTCATGCGCCAGTCGCCAGAATTCGAGCGCAACCTGGTGCGCAGTGGGATGCATCTGATCAAGTTCTGGTTCTCGGTCAGTCAGGCCGAACAGCGCCGGCGGTTCGAGGAGCGCAGGGCTCACCCGCTCAAGCAGTGGAAACTGTCGCCCGTCGACCTCTCGTCACTCGACAAGTGGGACGCTTACACCAAGGCCAAGGAGGCGATGTTCTTCCATACCGATACGGCCGATTCGCCCTGGACCGTGCTCAAGTCTGACTGCAAGAAGCGGGCGCGCCTGAACGCCATGCGGCATGTGCTGCATCGCCTCAACTACACCAACAAGGATGTTGATGCGATCGGTCCGCTCGACCCGCTGCTGGTCGGCCGCGCCCACATTGTTTACGAACGTGGCGAAGAGCCAGGCACTCGCGGTTGATGTGTGTGTCTGGTGTATCTGTAGATCCGCATCCGCAATGGAACGGGTGATTGGTCGCTGGTGCAGGCCGATCCCACCCTCCAGTTTTTTTGAGCGGCGGTTCGCCACGGGCTTTGATTCCGGGTAATTCTTCAACGGAATTCAGTAACCGACGGCAAGAGGTATCAAATTCTCGACCCTGAAAGGGTCGTTCTTACAGCCCAGGTCGAAGGCCACGTTGTCTATCACAAGTCTTGGCTAACGTCTGGGCCCGGCCTTCTTTTGGATGGTGCCATGGATGACTCTTCTGAGAGTCATCCGTGACGTGTGACATTGGACCTGTGCTTGCTGTTGTTGGCTTCATGACGATCCAAGGCCGCTTCGCGGTGGTCAATGCTCCCGGTCACGGATGACCCGAAGACGGCGTCATCCATGGCACCAGAGCAAGCACACTCCTGGCCTATCACCCCCAGGCCGGGCCAATTGTTAGGCCTGGGATTTGCCCGCTAGCGATAGCCACGGGTGTTTCTATCGCCATGGCATGGCAATCCGCAATGAAGCGGCAGTTCCTGGATCATCGTCGTTAGATGTGGCGCTGTTACCTGCCCTTATGTTCGGCCGTGGTCATCCGCTTACTCGGCGGGTTCGCTGTGGTCATGGATA
>Ga0207954_1000719_pt1 | contig 11301 bp, 10 predicted proteins | sample CryBogmetaGMA0M_FD_184547 | JGI IMG/M metagenome (GOLD analysis project Ga0207954, IMG submission 184547) | Freshwater microbial communities from Crystal Bog, Wisconsin, USA - MA0M (SPAdes) | ecosystem: Environmental > Aquatic > Freshwater > Lake | place: Crystal Bog, Wisconsin, USA | collected... | reverse complement strand
TCGTGAGACCGATCAGCACGGCTTACCTCTCCCATGAAGAGGACCGCCGAAGGCTACTGCAGGAGATCACAGCGGGCGGGGTGTCGAAAAGCCCACGCTCTGGGTTCACGCTCGTTGAACTGCTCGTGGTGATCGCAATCATCGCGACGCTGATCGGGATGCTCCTGCCGGCAGTTCAGTCAGCGCGTGAGGCCGCCCGGCGAATCTCGTGTGTCAACAACCAGAAGCAGGTCGCACTCGCGATTCACGGGTATCACAACGCCAAAAGATGCTTTCCCACAGGGGTTGGGTTTACGCAGGAGGCCAAGGGCTGTCCTCCGGCCACCGGCCGATATATGTGGACGTTCCGGGTAATGCCATACCTGGAACTCTCGACGCTGGCGGAGATGATCAGCCCGCAGTCGTGGAATGGTTGCGGCCCGCCTCAGGGAGACAATGGGCAGACCACGAGAGCGTTTCAAACCGTGATCCCGGGGTACCAGTGCCCATCTGATACGCACGATCTGAAAACGCTGCTCGGGAGCTTTACATGGATCGATTATACGAGATCGAACTACGTCGGATGCTTCAGTCCGCACGGCTTCCACGTCGAACCGGAAGCCAATGAGACTTGCTTGATCAATGGCTCTATGAACGGGGGTCAAAAGACGCCGGCGAACCCGAGCGTAGTTTCGTCATCCCCCATGGTTACGAAGCCCGGTAGGTCCGTTTTCAACTTTTACGGCGTGCGGCGGACGATCTCGGGCGTGACGGATGGAACATCCAAGACCGTAATGATCAGCGAAGTCGTTTCGGATGCCAGCACTTTGCAACACGCGATGGACTACCGAGGTACATGGTGGGTGGATCAGGGGGTCGGGTATTCCCATTGGCAGACACCGAACAGCCCGCAGCCAGATCGGATGGGAGATGCTCCGGGTTGCGTTGACTACAAGGCGACGAAACCAGGCCTGCCTGGAATCTTGACAGGGCCAGGCGGCTGGGGGGGGTGGATGACCGCAGCACGGAGTCGCCACCCCGGCGGTGTGGTTGCTGCCAACGCCGATTGCTCCGTTCGGTTCGTCAATGAATCTGTGTCGAGCGACGTCTGGACCGCACTCGGGTCGATGAACGGCGGCGAGGCCGTTTCAGGCGAATGACGGTTCGCCGCGGGATGGAGGCAGGGCATGCTGTACTATTTCCTTCAAGACATCATTGCCGTTGCAAAAACCGATCGCAGGGCGAGGCTGCAACTCTCACTGGTCGCGGCCTTTGCGGCCATGGTGCTGCTCTACGGCGGTTCCGCCTTATGGGGGCTCCTGTTCCCTCGGACAGCCAGAACGTACGCGGTGCAGGGAAGCGTGACATTTCAAGGTGCGCCGCTCGAGAACGGTGAGATCGAGTTCGAGCCGCTTCCGGGCACAGCACAGGCACGCACGGCCACGATCAAAAGCGGGACGTTCGCTCTACAAGCCAAGGAAGGACTTCCGCGAGGGAAGACCTACATTCTGCGGATCAGGGGCTACCGCAAGACAGGCACAAAGTACGAGAACGCCGACATGAGCGTGTCGGCGGAGGTGTCCGAGCAGATTCTTCCGCCTCGATACAACAGCGAGTCTGAGTTGAAGTTCGAGACCACGGCGGCGAGTGTGCGAACAGGAGTCAGCCTGAAGTTGGAGTGACGCTGCTGCGGTCGGTTGAGGGCGGGGCACGGTCCCCTCGATGCGAGCACTCGGCGGTCAGCCCGACATCGTCGATACGGAACCCCAATCGACACACTGCAGCGACGATGCGACGTCCTTTGGCGGGGTCTTTGGCCGGAAACACACCGACCGCCTGCGTGGTGCCGGGAAACCCGAGCAGAATCGCGCCGCCCTCTCCAATGAACAGGTAATCGACCCGTGCCGCGGCGAACGCCTTGGCGACCTCCTGCGCCTGCAGCGGGTTGAACGGCGAGTGATCGTTCATTCCGGAGGGACGGGCTGATAACCCAGGTAGGCGGGGAGGTTGGCCACGCACCACTCGCGGTAGGCCTGGGTGCTCGGAAAGACCCGCGAGGTTGGCGTGTCGAGCCCAGGCCTCGAGACGCGGCAGAAGCCGTACCTCATGCGGCCCTCGACCGTCCGCTGCGTTTGACGACGACACTGCTCACGAAACAGTATGTCGTCTGCTTCGTCAGGCGAGGGTGTATGGGACGGAAGCATTGCCATGATGCTCCGGAATACTCGATCGAAGATCCTGGATCGACTGTCCTGGCTGTTCAGCTGGGACCTCCCACCGCCAGAAACTCGAGGACCGCCCGGTTGAAGACCTCGGGGGCTTCCAGCGGCACGAGGTGGCCCGCGGCCGGCACGATCAGGAGCTTGGCGCCCGGGATGATCTCCTCGGCGAGTTCGAGGCAGGCCGGCGGCGTGATCTGATCCTCGGCGCCGACCACGAGCAGCGTCGGCGCTCGCACGTGCCGCATGGCGTCGGTCATGTCGGGCCGCGCGCCGAGCGCGGCCAGCGCCGCCTGGATCGTCGCCACCGGCTGACGCTCGACCGTCGCACGCAGCAGCGCCTCGTTCTCCGACCGGCGGCCGAGGGCGGCCGCGTCGGCATCGCTCCGCGGCGCCGCCAGCAGCCGCGGGATCATCGCGTCGGCGAGGATCGCCTGCCCGAGCCGGCCCACCTTGCCCGCCAGGTCGCTGCGGGCCGCCCGGGCCTCCGGCGTGTCGGCCTCTAGCTTCGTGTCGACGAGGACGAGGGCCGCCACCCTGTCGGGATGCCGCGCGGCGACGTGCTGCGCGACGTAGCCCCCCATCGAGACGCCGCACACGACCGCCGGCCGCGCCACGTGCAGCGCGTCGAGGAGCGCCACCGCGTCGTCGGCGAGCTGGGCGATGCTCTCGGGCGCGGCGTCGCCGCTGCCGCCGAACCCGCGCTGGTCGGGAGCGATCAGCCGCAGGTGCGCGGCGAGCGGCGCCTGCCGCTGCCACATCGTGTGATCGAGGGGGAAGGCGTGGAGCAGGAGGATCGGCAGGCCGGCGCCGCTCGTGTGCACCGCCAGCCTGGTGTCCCGCACGGTCGCGTGGTGCGTCGGCGTCATCGTGCGGCCGCCATCCGTGCGAAGCGTTCGAGGTTGCGGCGAATCGTGCCGTTGTGCGGCTCCTGCCTGGCCGCGAGCGCCTGCGTGCGGACCGCGCCGGCGAGGTCCCCGGCCGCGGCCCGGCAGTGGGCGAGCGTATCGAGGTAGCTCGCGCTGTCGAACGAGTGCTCGAGCGAACGCTTCGAGTAGCGGGTCGCCTTGCGGATGTCGCCGGCGGTGTTGGCCACCAGCCACGCATACTCGTTGTAGCCGTTCGGGTCGTCGGGCACCGCCTGGATCTCCTCGTCGATCTGCTCGAGCGCGCGGGTCACGCGGGCCTTCGCGTCAGCGAGCCTGTCGGGATCGTCCCCCGCCAGCGCGTGGACCGCGATGAGGGCGTCGACGTCCTTGCCGTAGCACCGCAGTGCCTCGTCGAGCAGCCGCCGCTGCGTCGCCTCGTCTCCGCGGGCTCCCGCGGCGCTCGCGGCGAAGTAGAGCATTCGCGACCGCACGCTGCGCGGATCGCGCTCGAGCCGCATGAGGATCTGGTCCATCGCCTCGCCGTCGCCACGGCCCTCGAGCACCCGCCGCAGGACGTCGGCCGCGTCGGCGTCGCGCCCTTGATCGTGCAGGAACTCCGCGCCGAGGATGCCGGCCAGCGCGAACTCGCCCACGGGGGCCTGCGGATCCCCCGTGAGCGCCTCGTATTCCCGCAGCGCCCAGTCGGCGGCCCCCCACCTGGCGAGCAGGATCGCCGCCTGCAGCCGCCGGCTCAGATCGACGTCGGCGCCACCGAGGGCCGCGTTCGCCCGCATCGCCGTGGCCGTGGCGGCCGGCTCGTCGCCGCGCCGCCGCTGGGCCACGGCCGTCGCGTAGGCCACGAGCGGATCGACCGTCTTGTCTGCCGCGAGGTCGTCGGCGAGCAGGTCGACCGCCTCGGGCAGCCCGTGGTCGGCGAGCCAGACGAGCTCCGCCGCGACGAGATCGTCCGCGTTCGCCATGCCGCGGCAGGCCGCGAACAGCCGCCCCGCCTCCGCGAGCCCGTCGCTACGGCGGCCGGCCCGCGCGAGGAGCTGCACGAGGCAGCGGCGGAAGATCCGCAGTGTCTTCGAGTCGCCGAGCAACGTATCGGTGGCGTCCTCCACGTCGGCCATCCGGCGTTCGCTCTCGGCGGGCCGCGCGAGAGCGGCCACCGCGGCCACGGCCGCGTCGACGGCCTTGCCAGCCTCCGTGGCGTCGGCGGTCGTCGCCTTCACGAGCCCGCGCAGAAACCCCGCCGCCGGCCGGCTGCTCGGTCCGAGCCCGGTGATGATTCTCGCCGCGATCCCGGGCCACACGGGATCGCCCGGCTGCCATTCTCGCGCGAGCAGGGCCGCCGCGATTCGCGAGCCCGTCGCCGTCCGCTCGAGCCTGACGATCCGCGCGAGCGGCTCGATGCCGGCGTCGTCATCGAGCCGGAGGAGCCGGTGCATCAGCTGCACCCGGGCGTCGTAGTCGCTGCGGCTGAACCGGTCGAGCAGGGCGGCGACCTCCGGGGGGTCGTCCGCGGTCGCGAGCGGCAGGGCCTCGACGAGCCACCGGGCCTTGAGCGCGATCTCGAGGTCGTCGCTCGATTCGGCGGCGGAGAGCAGCGCGTCGGACGCCACGGCGCCGACCTCCGCCAGTTTCGCCGCCGCCGTCTCGCGGACCGCGAAGTCGTCGTCGCCGAGCGCCGCGATGAGCCCCGCGATCTCCTCGTCGCTCGGCGCCGTCGCCGCGGCCGGTACGGCGACCGCGACCGCCCACGCGAGGAGGGCCGTGCCGAGCGGGGGCGGTGACGGGAACAACGGCCGCATGGTCGCAACCCGTGGAAACGCCGGGCGGCGCGGGATCGACCGCACCGCCATCGAGCCTACGTCCGGCGCGCGGGCCGGGGCAAGCGTCAGGAGGCGTCGGGCTCGATGCCGAGGTCGCGGATCGTGACGAGCGACTCGAGCGGTATGCTCCGGGCGGCGAGTGCCTCGCGGGCTCCGGCGAGCCGGTCGATCACGGCCACGAGCCGCTCGACGACGAGCCCGAACTCGAGGGCGCGATCGATCGCCAAGAGCGACGAACCGCCGGTGGTGACCACGTCCTCGACGATCACCACCCGCTGGCCGGGCTCGACCGGCCCTTCGATGTATTTCTGGAGGCCGTGGCCCTTGGCCTCCTTGCGGACCATGAAGCCCTTGAGCGGCACGCCCTCGACACCCGCCATCGTCACCACGGCGCCGGTCACGGGGTCGGCGCCGATCGACATGCCGCCGACGGCGTGGGGGAGCGGGCCGGCGGCACGGAGGAGGCCGAGGATCGCCCGTCCCACGAGCATCGCACCGTGCGAGTCGAGCACCACCTGCTTGGCGTCGAGGTAGAAGCTCGCCTCGCGACCGGAGGCGAGACGGAACGTGCCCCGCTTGAGGGCCCGCAGAGCCACGAGGTCGATGAGTTCCCGGTGAGGGACGACGCCTGAGTGCGTGTGCATCGGAACTAGTATAGGAGGAACGCACCGCGTTTTTGACACCGGGCGACGGTACCCTAAAATTCGTTCGTTCGGTCCGGCCGGAGGGCTCCCATGCGGCATGGTTCCGTCGTCCATCGCAGCGTCGGCCCATTCGCCGCACGGATGGTGGCCGTGCTGCTCGCGGTTTCGGGGATGGCCGCGGCAGCAGGGACGGTCGTGCTCCCCGTTCGGCTGCCGATCACCGGCACCCGCGACACCCAGGTGGAGGCGGCGATCGTCCGGCAGCTCGGCCGGCTTCGCGGCACGCCTCAGGAGCGGGGCGTGCTCGTGCTCCGCTTCGACGCGGTCGACGGGGAGACGGCCGGCGGAAGCGACTTCGGCCGCGCCCTCGAACTGGCCCGGTTCCTGGCCGACCCCCGGCTCGCCGGCGTGAAGACCGTCGCCTGGCTGCCCGACGGGGCGACCGGTCACGCCGTGCTCGTGGCCCTCGCATGCGACGAGATCGCGATGCCGCCCGACGCCGTCCTCGGCCCGGCCAACGCCGCGGAGCCGGCCGTCGACGAGGCGATGCGGGCGGCCTACGTGCAGGTGGCCTCGCGCCGGCGGACCGTGCCCCCGGCGGTGGCGGTGGCGCTCGTCGATCCGGCGGCCCGCGTGGTGCGGGCCTCGACGGACGACGGCGAGCAGTTCGTGGCCCGCGCCGACCTCGACGACCTCCGCCGCCGGGCGACGGTGCTCGCGGTGGAGGAACTCGAGCCGGTGCCGCTGGCCATCGACGGGCGGCGGGGTCGCGAGCTCGGCTTCGTGAGGCTCGCGCCGCGGACGCCCGCCGACCTCGCCCGGAGCCTCGGCGTGGCCGAGGCCGACCTCGCGGCCGATCCGTCGCTCGACGGGGGCTGGCGGCCGGCCGGGGCCGCGGTCTCGGGCGCCATCACGGCCGAGTCGGTCGCGCGGATCCGGAATCGCATCGAGCGGGCCATCGCCGCCGGCGCCAACTTCATCTGGCTGCGGATCGACAGTGCCGGCGGTTCGCCCGAGCAGAGCCTCGTGCTGGCCAACTGGCTCGCCGGCCTCGATGGGGCGAGCGTGCGGACGGTGGCCTACGTGCCGCGGGAAGCCCGCGGTGATGCGGCGCTCGTGGCGGCGGCCTGCGACGAGCTCGTGATGCATCCCGCCGCGGTGCTCGGCGGCGAGGGAGCCGCGGCGATCGGGGGCCGACGGGCCGAGTCGATCGTGGCCGCATGGCGGGGCGGGGTGGCGAAGCTCCGCGACCGGCCCTGGTCGCTGCCGGCGGCGCTCGTCGCGCCGGGGCTCGTCGTCCACCGCGCCGTCGAGCAGGGGTCGGGCCGCGTCGAATACTTCACCGAGGCGGAGCTCGAATCCCGGGACGATCGCGAGGCCTGGCAGCTCGGACCGCAGGTGGGAGTCGGTCCGCTGCGGCTCGACGGCCGCCGCGCCGAGGAACTGGCCCTGGTGGCGCACGTCGTCGACGACGCCGAAGGCCTGCGGAAGGTCTACGGACTCGACGGCCAGGTCGTGCTCGCGGAGCCCGGCTGGTCGGACCGGCTGCTCGAGGCCCTCGCCAGCCCGAGCCTCGCCTGGCTCCTGCTCCTCATCGGCGGGGCCGGGCTCTACATCGAGCTCAAGACCCCGGGCGTCGGGTTCGGCGGCTTCGTGGCGATGGTGGCGTTCATCGTCTACTTCTGGAGCCAGTACCTCAACGGCACCGCCGGCTGGCTCGAGGTGATGCTCTTCCTCGCGGGTGTCGTCTGCGTCGCCGCCGAGATCTTCGTCCTGCCCGGCTTCGGCGTGCTGGGGCTCGGGGGCGGCCTGCTCGTGATCGCATCGATCGTGCTTGCGAGCCAGTCGTTCGTGCTGCCCGTCAACGACTACCAGATCCGCCAGATGCAGTGGTCGCTGCTCGGCATCCTCGGTGCGGCCGTGGGGGTCACCATCGTGGGCATGCTCCTCCGGGCGTGGCTGCCGTCGACGGCGCTCTTTCACGATGCGTCGCTCGACGCGCCTCCCGACGAGGGCCCCGACGCGGCGCTCGACGCTCTCGTGGGCGCGGCCGGCACGACGACGACCCGCCTCGCCCCCGCGGGCAAGGCGCGGATCGGCGACGCGGTCCGCGACGTCGTCAGTGACGGCATGCTCGTGGAGCCCGGCACGCCCGTGCGGGTCGTCGAGGTTCGCGGCGGCCGCGTCTTCGTGAGGGCGACTTGACCGCCCTCGTCTGGATCGCCGCGCTGGTCCTCGTCGGCCTCGCGATGATGGTGCTCGAGGTGTTCGTGCCCTCGGGCGGCGTGCTCGGCTTCCTGAGCCTCGCGGCGATCGTCGCCGGTGTCGCCATGGCCTTCATCGAGCAGGGACCGTGGTTCGGCACGGCGGTGCTCGCGGTGACGTGCGTCGCGGTGCCGGTCGCCCTGGGGATGGCCTTCCGCGTGTTCCCCGAGACGCCGCTCGGCCGCCGCGTGCTGCCTCCTCCGCCCCGGCCGGAGGAGGTCGTGCCCGACGGCGATCGGCGGCTGCGACTCCGCTCCCTGGTGGGGCGGACGGGTCGGACCACGAGCGACCTCCTGCCGTGGGGCACGATCGAGATCGACGGCACGGAGCACGATGCGATGAGCGAGGCAGGCCCGATCGAGCGGGCCGCGGCCGTGGACGTGGTCGCCGTGCAGCCCGCGGGGCTCGTGGTCCGCCCGGCCGTCGCCGTGGCACCGCGGCCCGCCCCGCCGGAGGACGATTCACCGGATCGGACGCCGTCGTCGTCGGCCCCCGTCACCCGCCACCTCGAGGAGGTGCTCGAGGCGTTCGACTTCGACGCGCTCGATGCCGGCGGCCAAAACACGCGTCCGAACGACGTGCTTGACTCCCGTCCGCCGCCGAAACAGGCTTGATCGGGTGCGGTCGCGGGTCGCACGACCCCGCCAGTGTTTCCGGAGCCGAGCGATGCCCCTGGTCACCCTCATCATTCTCGGGGCGGGCGTGTTCGCCCTCCTCGTCGTGTTCGCCGTGCTCGCACGGTACCTCCGCCTGTGGGTGGAGTCGCTCGCCTCGGGCGCGGGCATCGGCCTGTTCGACCTCGTCGCGATGAGCTTCAAGAAGGTGAACCCGACGGTGATCGTGCGCAGCAAGATCATGGCGGTGCAGTCGGGTCTCGGCGATTCGAGCGGCGTGACCCGCCAGGCGCTCGAGGCCCACTACCTCGCCGGCGGCCGCGTGCCGCTCGTGGTGCAGGCGCTCATCGCCGCGAAGAAGGCCCAGATCACGGAGCTCGACTTCAAGCGGGCCGCCGCCATCGACCTCGCGGGCCGCGACGTCCGCGAGGCCGTGCAGACGAGCGTCTACCCGAAGGTGATCGACTGCCCCGGCAAGAACAGCGGCCGCGAGTCGCTCGACGCCGTCGCGAAGAACGGCATCCAGCTCAAGGTCAAGGCCCGCGTCACGGTGCGGACGAACCTCTACCAGCTCATCGGCGGGGCCACCGAGGAGACGATCATCGCCCGGGTCGGCGAGGGCATCGTTTCCGCGATCGGCTCCGCCGAGCGGCACAGCGACGTGCTCGAGAATCCCGACGTGATCTCGAAGACCGTGCTCGCCCGCCGCCTCGACGCCAACACGGCGTTCGAGATCGTGTCGATCGACATCGCCGACATCGACGTGGGGGCCAACATCGGGGCGCGGCTGCAGGCCGACCAGGCCGAGGCCGACACGCGGGTCGCCCGGGCCAACGCCGAGGGACGGCGGGCCATGGCCGTCGCGCGGGAGCAGGAGATGATCGCGAGCATCGAGGAGAGCCGGGCCGGCCTCGTCGAGGCGGAGGCCGAGGTGCCCAAGGCCGTCGCCGAGTCGCTCACGTCGGGCCAGATCGGCGTCTTCGACTACTACAAGCTGCGGAATCTCCAGGCCGACACCGACATGCGGCGGACGATCGCCGGCGGCGCGGCGCCCACGGCCCTGGCCGCCGCCCAGTGAACCGCCCGCGAGGCCACGCATGGTCGGTGCCATGATCCCAGCCGTTCTCGCCGCCGGCTTCGACTGGGTCGAGGGGCTCCTGCCGCTCCTGTTCCTCCTGTTCTGGATCGTGTCGCAGGTGGTCAACGTGATCCGCAAGGTGGCGGCCGCCGGCGGGCCCAAGCGACCCGAGATGGTCCGGCCGCTGCCGCCGCGCCGACCGGAGTTCGGCGGCGATGCGGCCGCCCCCGTCGACGACCGCCGCGCCGTGCTCGAACGGCAGATCGAGGAGTTCCTCCGCCGTGGCCAGCCGGGACGCGGCGCGGCCCCGACCCCACCGCCGTTGCCGGCGGCCAAGCCGCAGCCGGAACGGCGGACGAAGGATCGCGGCCCGCGGCCCGCCGCGCGCGACACCGCGGCCCGCGCCGAGGGTTCCCGTCCGCAACCGTCGCCGGTCCGGCAGCAACCGGTGGCGGAGCGGAGGCTCGGCGCCGGGCTGGCCGACTCCGGTCCCGATGTCGCGAGGCACGTGCACGACGCCTTCGCGCATGAGATCGGCGGTCTCGCGTCGTCGATCCGCGGCCACGATCACGACGCGGCCCCCGCGACGCCGCGACCGGCGTCGACCGCGGCCGACTTCCTCGCGCTCCTGCGGAACCCCCAATCGATGCGGCACCTGATCCTGCTCCGCGAGGTGCTCGACCGGCCCGTGGACCGCTGGTGACCGTCCGAGGCCGGTGCTGGCAGGCGGATGCTGGCGCGGCCCGTCCCCGACGGCAGCGTCGCCGCAGGTTGCCCGGGCTTCCCCGCCACCCCCGGGAATCATCGTCGGGAGCGGATTTTCGGGGGCCTGAGCCGGCCGTTTCCCGGGCCTGCCGCGGGGTCGGAATCGAGGCTTGAGCGGCCGCCCCGGCTGGTCTACAAGGAGTTCGGCAGGGCTGCTTTTCGCGGCCCGAACGCAGCGCGTAGACGAGGACGCCCAAGCCTCGTCTACGCGTTTTTTTGGTGCGACCTGTGTCCAAGGAGGGATGCGGGAACCATGCGAATCATCCTCTGCGCCGCGATCGTGACCGCCGTGGTCGTCGTCGCGCACGCGGCCGCGGCCGCCGACACGCAGCCCGCGCCGCTGCTTCCGGCGACCGTGAAGGTGGCCGCCGATCACACCTATCTCCGCAGCGGCGGCGGTGACGATTTCTATCCGACCGAGCGGCTCTCGGTGGGTGACGAGGTCGAGGTCTGGTCGATCGATGCGTCGGGCTACTGCGCGGTGCGGCCGGTGCGGGGCAGCTTCAGCTGGGTGCTCGCCCGCGACGTCCACCGCGAGCCTGCAGCCGGCGGCGGTTCCGCCGTCGGCGTGGTCGTCACCGACGCGGCGGTGGCCCGCGTCGGCTCTCAACTCAACGACCTCCGCCACGTCACCCAGGTGGCGCTCGAGGCGGGTGAACGGGTGCGGATCATCGACGAGGTGCGGATCGCCACCGGCCGTCATGCGGGGGAGTGGCTGAAGATCGAGCCGCCCTCGGGGGAGTTTCGCTGGGCCCGTGGCGAGGACCTCGCGCTGCCGGCCGGCCTCGCGACGGCGCTGCCTCCGGCCGAGGTGGGGGCCGCCGCCGGCCTCGCGGCCGCGGGCGCGGCGATCGAGGCGGTTCGTGACGCGGGCTCGGCGGTCACCCAGGCGGTCGCCGAGTATGAAGCCGCCCAGGCCCAGCCCGTGGCCCCGCCCCGCGAAACGTCGGGCGGCATGGGCCGGCTCCTCTCCGGCTGGCTGCCGCGGGGCACCAACGTGTTCGACGGCTCCGCGGCGGCCGCGCCGCCGCCG
>Ga0207954_1000714_pt1 | contig 11354 bp, 10 predicted proteins | sample CryBogmetaGMA0M_FD_184547 | JGI IMG/M metagenome (GOLD analysis project Ga0207954, IMG submission 184547) | Freshwater microbial communities from Crystal Bog, Wisconsin, USA - MA0M (SPAdes) | ecosystem: Environmental > Aquatic > Freshwater > Lake | place: Crystal Bog, Wisconsin, USA | collected... | reverse complement strand
CTCGTCGACCTCCTCCTCCTGAAGCTCGGGCCCGATCCCGCCGGGGCGGCGCCATGACACCGGCCGAAGGCTCCCGCCGCGAGGTCGAGATCTCGCCCGACCACGCCGCCCAGGCAGCCAACGCCGCGCGCAGCCGGCGCTCGGGGCCCTCCGCGGCGGCGCCGGCCGGTTTCGCGGCGGAGAGCGTGATCGGGCAGGACGACTTCGACTCGAGCGGCGAGAATCGACGGAGGGCGGTCGCCGCCGACACGCTCTGCTGGCCCCTTCGGCATCCGCCTCCACCGGCGGGGCGGCCGGCCTGCGGCTGGCGGTGGCCGACTCGGGCAACAATCGCATGACGCTCCGGCAGCAGGGAGGTGGATGATGTGCCTGGCCGTCCCGGGACGCGTCGAGTCGATCCACGAGGCCGAGGGCACGCGCATGGGCCGCGTGAACTTCGGCGGCGTCGTCAAGGACGTGTGCCTCGCCTACCTCCCCGACATCGCGGTGGGCGACTACACGATCGTGCATGTCGGCTTCGCGATCTCGAAGATCGACGAGGCCTCCGCCCGGGCCACGCTCGAGACGTTCGCCGACCTCGGGCTCCTCGACGAGGGGCTCGCCGAGTTGCGGGGCGACGTGGCCGACGAGGGGCCCGCGCCGTGAAGCACCTCGCCGAGTACCGCGACGCCGACACGGCGCGGCGGCTGGCCGCGGAGATTCGCCGCGTCGCCACCCGCCCCTGGGCGCTCATGGAGGTCTGCGGCGGGCAGACCCACTCGATCATCAGGAACGGCGTCGACCAGCTCCTGCCCCCCGAGGTCGAGCTGATCCACGGTCCCGGCTGCCCGGTCTGCGTGACGCCGCTCGAGACGATCGACCGCGCGCTCGGGATCGCGGCCACGCCCGGCGTCATCTTCTGCTCGTTCGGCGACATGCTCCGCGTGCCGGGATCGCGCGACAACCTCCTCGCGGTGAAGGCACGCGGCGCCGACGTCCGCGTGGTCTACTCGCCGCTCGACGCGGTGACGCTCGCCCGGACGCACTCCGACCGCGAGGTCGTGTTCCTCGCCATCGGATTCGAGACGACGGCGCCCGCCAACGCGATGGCCGTGAAGCTCGCCCGGCAGCAGGGCCTCGCGAACTTCTCGTTGCTCGTCTCGCACGTCCTCGTGCCCCCGGCGATCGAGGCGATCATGCGGTCGCCGGGCAACCGCGTGAACGCGTTCCTCGCGGCCGGCCACGTCTGCAGCGTGATGGGCACGTGGCAGTATCCGCCGCTCGCGGCGCGGTTCCGCGTGCCGATCGTGGTGACGGGGTTCGAGCCGCTCGACCTGCTCGAGGGCATCCGACGCGCGGTCGTGCAACTCGAGGCGGGCCGCCACGACGTGGAAAACGCCTACGCCCGCGTCGTCACCGAGCTTGGCAACGAGGCGGCGCAGCGGGTGATCGCGGAGGTCTTCGCCCCGGTCGACCGGGCGTGGCGGGGCATCGGCGTGATTCCGGCGAGCGGCTGGCGGCTCGCCGACGCCTACCGCGACTTCGACGCCGAGCTGCGCTTCGCGGTCGGCGACGTGACGGCCGTGGAGTCGCCACTCTGCCGCAGCGGCGACGTGCTCAAGGGCACGCTCAAGCCCAACCAGTGCCCGGCGTTCGGCCGCGAGTGCACGCCCCGGACGCCGCTCGGGGCCACGATGGTGTCGAGCGAGGGGGCGTGTGCCGCGTACTACCACGCGGGCCGCCGCGTTGAGCCAGCCACCGCGGGGGCGACGCATGCCTCGTCCTGATCCGCCCGACGTCTCGCGGTTCACCTGTCCGGCGCCGCTCGCCGACGATCCGCACATCGTCCTCGGCCACGGCGGCGGCGGCACGCTCTCCCGCGAGCTGATCGAGCACGTCTTCCTGCCAGCGTTCACGAACCCGCTGCTCGCCGGGCTCGGCGACTCGACGGTCGTCGATCTCGCCGCCGACCTCGCCGGCGGCGGCCGACTCGTGCTCTCCACCGACTCCTACGTCGTGCGACCGCTCTTCTTTCCCGGCGGCTCGATCGGCGACCTCGCGGTCAACGGCACGGTGAACGACCTCGCGATGAGCGGCGGCCGCCCGCGCTACCTCACGGCCGGATTCATCGTCGAGGAGGGGCTGCCGATCGGCACGCTCGCCGAGGTGGCCGCGCGGATGGGCCGCGCCGCGGCCGCGGCGGGCGTGATGATCGTGACGGGCGACACGAAGGTGGTGGAGCGGGGCCATGGCGACGGGGTCTACATCAACACCGCCGGCGTCGGCATCGTGCCGCCGGGGATCACGATCGGGCCCGAAGCCGTGCGACCGGGCGACGTCGTCCTCGCGAGCGGCACGGTCGGCGACCACGGCATGGCGATCATGAGCGTCCGCGAGGGGCTCTCGTTCGAGGCCGAGATCGCGAGCGACACGGCACCGCTCCACGGCCTCGTGGCCGCGATGCTCGCCGCCTGTCCTGCGATCCGTCTCCTCCGTGACCCGACGCGTGGCGGCGTGGCGACGAGCCTCGGCGAGATCGCGGCCGCCACCGGGCTCGGCATCGAGATCGACGAGCGGGCGGTCCCGATCCGTCCGGCCGTGGCCGCGGCGTGCGAGATCCTCGGCCTCGACCCGCTCCAGGTGGCCAACGAGGGCAAACTGCTCGCGGTCGTGCCCGGGGGGGCGGCCGCCGCCATCCTCGCGGCGATGCGCGGCCACGAGCACGGCCGCGACGCGGTGGCGATCGGCCGCGTCGTGGACGGCCACCCGCGGCGGGTGGTGATGCGGACGAGGATCGGCGCGACGCGCATCGTGCCGATGCCGCTCGGCGAGCAGCTGCCGAGGATATGCTGACGAGCGGCCCGCCCCCCGGAAACCCTCCATGCAGCCAGCGGTCGCCATCCTCGTCGCGCTCGTCGCGCTCTGTTCGCTGGCAGCCTCCCCGCGGCAGCCGAACATCGTCTTCCTCTTCAGCGACGACCACGCGCGGCACGCGATCTCGGCGTATGGCTCGAAGGTGAACGTGACGCCGCACCTCGACCGCCTCGCCGCGGGCGGTGCCCGGTTCGAGAACGCCTTCGTCACCAACTCGATCTGCACGCCGAGCCGGGCGACGCTGCTCACCGGGCAGTATTCGCACATGAACGGCGTGCCGGTCTTCAACCCGTTCGACGGCACGCGCGACCACGTCGTGAAACGGCTCCAGGCCGGCGGCTACCACACCGGCATCGTGGGCAAGTGGCATCTTGGCGGCGACCCCACGGGCTTCGACCGCTGGATCGTCCTGCCCGGCCAGGGGTCGTACTGGAACCCCACGTTCCTCGTGCCGCGGGGCACGCTCTCGATCGAGGGCCACTGCACGGAGGTGACGACCGATCTCGGCCTCGAGTTCCTGCGGACGCGGCCGCGTGACAGGCCGTTCTTTCTCATGCTTCCCACAAGGCCCCGCACCGGAACTGGCAGCCCGACGAGGCCAACCGGCGGCGGTTCGCCGACGCCGCCCCGATCGAGCCCGACACGCTCTTCGACGACTATGCCACCCGGCCCGCCGCGCTCCCCGAGAACCGGCAGACGATCGCCCGTGACCTCACGCGGCGCGACCTCAAACTCGAGCCGCCGCCGGAGCTCGCGGCGCCGGAGCGGCAGCGCTGGCTCGACGGCGTGCCGATGGAACTCGACGTCGACGGCACCGTGCTCACGGGCCCCGACCTCGTCCGCTGGAAGTATCGCCGGTTCATGCAGGACTATCTCGCCTGCGTGCAGGGCGTGGACGACGGCGTCGGCCGCGTGCTCGACTGGCTCGAGCGGGAGGGGCTCGCCGACGACACGATCGTGATCTACACCACCGACAACGGCTGGTTTCTGGGCGACCTCGGCCTCTACGACAAGCGCTTCATGTACGAGCCGGGATTCCGCGTGCCGCTGCTCGTGTGCGGCCCCGGCGTCCGCCCGGGCACGGCGCCGGAGCAGTGTGTCGCCAACATCGACCTCGCCCCCACGCTCCTCGACCTGGCCGGCCTGCCGATCCCCGATTCGATGCAGGGGCGGAGCGTCGCGCCGATCCTGCGGGGCGAGCCGCCGGCCGACTGGCCGAAGGCCGTCTACTACCGCTACTACCACGACCCCGGTCATCACAACACGCGCGCGCACTACGGCGTCCGCACGGCCACGCACAAGCTGATCCACTACTGGCGGAAGGACGCCTGGGAGCTCTTCGATCTCGTCACGGATCCGACGGAGCAGCACAACCTCCTCTTCGACGAGGCGGAGGCGACGTCACCGGCCGTGGCGAAGGTGTTCGCGGAACTGCGGGCGGAGCTCGTGAGGCTCCAGAAGCACTACCGCGACGACGGCCGATACGCCGACCCGGCCACCTGGCCGGGCGGGTCGGTGGAGCGTCGTGGGGCAGGCATCCCGTCGCTCGGCACGAAGACGGTCACCGAGGCGATCGCCGCCGCCGGCGGGTGACGGCGCGTCACCGCCCCCGGTCGATCGTGAGCCGGAGGAAGTGCGTGGCGCAGCTGATGCACGGGTCGTAGTCGCGGATCAGCCGTTCGCAGGCGAGCGTCGCCGCGGCGTCGTCGCGGTCGAGCACGCCCGGCAGCATCGCCCGCAGGTCGGCCTCGATCATCGCCTGGTTCTGCGACGTCGGGGGCACGATCGCGGCCGCGGTCACGAGCCCGCCCGCTCCGATCTCGTAGCGCTGCCAGAGGAGGCCGCGCGGCGCCTCCGTGGCATGGCAGGCCGCCCCCTCCCGCAGCGGCGCCTCGACGCGGCAGACCGGCACGTCGGCAACCGCCGCCCGCGCCACGCCGAGCGCCTCCTCGCACGCCACCGTGATCTCGAGCGCCCGGGCCACGATGCTCTCGGCCGATCGCACGAGCGGGAACTCGATGCCGCACGACCCGGCCGCCGCCCGGGCAGCCGGCGGCAGCCGGTCGTGGCAGAGGTTCACGCGCGCTCGCGGCCCCACGAGATACGGCGTCTCGCCCGGCAGCCGCACCGAATGGAGCGCCGTGCTCCAGGGCACCTGCCGCTCGGAGAAGTGTGCCGTGTAGTCGGCGGCGTCGATGTCGAGCCCGCCGCTCGACACGATCCGTCCCTCGTCGATGGGATAGCCCGCCTCCGGCCGCAGGCTCACGCACTCGCACTCGCGGGCGACCCCCGGAAACTCGAGCCGGCTCACCTCGGCCACGAGTTCCACCGCCGCGGCGAGGCCCCACTCGAGCTCCGGCACGAGCGAACGGATCGCGGCGGCCGAGGGCGGCCGATGAAACCCGCCGATCGCGACGTTCACCGGATGGACCGCGCGGCCTCCCACCACCTCCATGATCCGCGAGCCCAGCGACTTCAGCCGCAGGCCGCGGTTCACGAGGTCGGGGTGTGTGGCCGCGAGTGCGAAGCCGCTCTCCGCGCCGAGGAAGTCGGGCAGGTGGAGCAGGTGCACGTGCAGCGCGTGGCTCTGGATCCACTCGCCGCAGTAGAGGAGCCGCCGCAGCCGGCGGATGTCGGGGGTGACGCTGATGCCGAGCGCCGCCTCGATCGCGCGGCAGGCCGTCACCTGGTAGGCCACGGGGCAGATGCCGCAGATCCGGGCCACGATGTCTGGCACCTCATCGATGCCACGGCCGCGCAGCAGCCGCTCGAAGAATCGCGGCGGCTCGTAGATCGAGAACTCGGCGATCTCGATCGCGCCATCCAGCACGCGGATCCGCAGCGAGCCCTCCCCTTCCACGCGGGCGAGCGACTTCACGTCAAACCGGCGGAGCTCCGTCATGTCGGCCCCGCCTCCAGCCGGTCGCTCTCCGCGCGGAACGCGGGCGCGTAGCCATTGAACGACCGCACGAGCCGCACGAGCGCCTCGCGTGGCGTGCCGCGCTGCTCGTAGAACCCCGTCAGGCTCACGAGGTTCGCCGATTCATCCGGGCCGAAGCAGCCGTAGCACGCGCGGTCGTGGGCCGGGCAGAGCGCCCCGCATCCCGCCTGCGTGACGGGGCCGAGACACGGAATGCCCCTCGCCACGGCGACGCACACGGTGCCGTGCGCCTTGCATTCGACGCACACCGAGTGGCCCGGCACGTGCGGCCTGCGGCCCAGCAGCACCGCGGTGAGCAGGTCGAGGAGCTGGCCGCGGTCGATCGGGCAGCCCCGGAGCTCGAAGTCGACCGGCACGTGGTCGGCGATCGCGGTGCTCGTGGCGAGCGTCTCGATGAACTCGGGCCTCGCGTACACGCCCGCCAGAAACTCGTCGATTCGCCCCCAGTTCCGCAGCGCCTGGATGCCTCCCGCCGTGGCACACGCCCCGATCGTCACGAGGGTTCGGCACTGCCGACGGACCTCCTGGATGCGGTCCACGTCGTCGCGGGTGGTGATCGAGCCCTCCACGAGTCCCACGTCATACGGCCCGGGCACGACCCGCGAACTGGCCTCGAGAAAGTGGTCGATCTCGACCCGGCCGGCCAGTTCGAGGAGCCGGTCGCCCACGTCGAGCAGCTGCAGCTGGCAGCCGTCGCACGAGGCGAACTTGAACACGGCGAGTCGCGGCTTCGCGGTCATTGGGTCGCTCGGTTCAGAGGTGTGGCACCGCGAGAAGCCCCGCGATCGAATCGTACCCGAGCACCGGGCCGTCGCGGCAGACGAAGAGCGGTCCGAACTGGCAGAGGCCGCAGTGGGCCACGGCACAGGCCATGTTGCGCTCGAGCGAGAGAAACACCTGCGCGGCCGGCACCCCGCGTCGCGTTGCGGCCTCCGCGATCCCCACCATCATCGGATCGGGCCCGCAGCAGAGGATCATGGTCGCGTCGGCGGCGAGCGGCAGCCCGGTGAGCAGGTCGGTGACGAGGCCCACCGTGCCGGTCCAGCCGTCGGCCGGCGCGTCGACGACCGTGCGGACGTCGATCCCCGCCGCCCGCCACGCCGGATACTCGTCGCGATACAGCAGCCCCGCGGGCGTCTTCCCGCCGTGCAGCACGGTCACGCTGCGGGCACTCACGCCGCCACGGGCGAGCACCCGGATGGCGGCCCGCTGCGAGGCCAGGCCCAGGCCGCCCCCCACGATCACGACATCGCGGCCCGCGACGCGGTCGAGCGGCCAGGGCGCTCCGAACGGCCCGCGCACGAGCACCTCGGCGCCGACGTCGAGCCGGGCGAGCGCGGCGGTCACGTTGCCCACCGCCCGCACGGTGTGGGCGATCGTGCCGCGGCTCGCGGGATCGGAGCTCACGGAGATCGCCGCCTCGCCGATCCCCGGCAGATAGAGCATGTTGAACTGCCCGGCGGCGAAGCGATAGTCGCGGCCGACGGCCTCGTCGGCGAACGCGAGCTCGTACGTCCGCACGCCGGCGATCTCGTCGGTGATCGACCGGATCCGCGTCACGTGCGACCGCCACGGGTCGGCCGAACGCGGCGGGCGCACGCCCTGGCTCATGACGCGGCCTCCCCGCCCGGCGGCGCCCGGCCATCCGTCGCCCGGATCGCCGCGATCTCGGCGGTGACGTCGATCGCCACGGGGCACCAGGTGATGCAGCGGCCGCAGCCCGTGCAGCCCGACGTGCCGAACTGGTCGATCCAGCCGGCGAACTTGTGCGTGAGCCACTGCCGGTAGCGGGAGGCGGTGGAGCTGCGGACGCTGTGGGCGTGCATCCGCGCGTGGTCGAGCGTGAAGCAGCTCGCCCAGTGCCGCTCGCGATCGACGTGGTCGCCGGAGAGGTCGGCCACCTCCTGCACGCTCGCGCAGAAACAGGTGGGGCAGACGAGCGTGCAGTTCGTGCACGAGAGACAGCGGGCCGCGACGTCGTCCCAGCGGGGATGCTCGAGGTTCGCCATGAGCAGGTCGCGGATGTCGTGCGTGTCGAGGCTGCGCGGCGCCGGGCTGCCCTCCGCGGGCCGCCGGTCGTGCATGCGCCGTTCGAGATCACGGGGCACGCCGCGGGCGGCCTCGACCTCGGCGGGCGTGCAGCAGATGAGCGTGGCCCCCGTGTCGCACGCCGCGGCGAGGATCGCGGCCCCGCGCTCCGACCCCGTCTCGCACGCGAACCGGCCGTCGATCTCGGTCAGCGCGAGGTCGAATCCGGGCCCGGCAGCCGGGCCGCACCCCATCGAATGGCAGAAGCACGTGGCCGCGGCACGGCGGCAGTTGACCGCCACGACGAAGAGCCGCTCGCGCCGCGACCGGTAGGCCGGATCGACGTGCTCGCCACCGAGAAACACGCGGTCTTGCACGGCGAGCGCCGCGAGGTCGCAGCCGCGGACACCGACCACGGCCAGCGGCGGGTCGGGCGGCGGCTCCTCGGCCTGTGCCCACGTGCCGTCGGTGCGCGTGAACGTGGCGATCGTCTCCCGAGCGGGAAACAAAAAGTTCTTGAGCGAGTGGGGCCCCACGACGTGGTCGAAAACCCCCGCGGCCGGATCGTGCCGCAGGCGGTAGGTGCCGCCGTCCTGCTCGTCGAGCCAGCCCGCGGGCAGCGCCGAGACACTCGCGAGGTCGCGAAGCACGATCGCGCCGTCGGCCACCTGCGGGCCGATCACGCGGTGGCCCGCCCGCCGCAGCGACTCGATCACTGCCTCGAGGCCGGCGCCGTCGAGCCAGTGCCACGAGCCGACGGACGATACGGACGCGCTCATGAAACCCCTCGCAAACGGCGATCAACCATCAACTGTCGGAGGTTTCGGCCGCCGATGCAACCGCAGACGCCACCTCCGCCCGTCTGCTACACCAGTGGCATCGGGGCCGCACGGGGCGGCCGGCAGACCACGCCAGAGCGGGGCCGCCGTGGACAGTCTGTTTCGCGTCTCGCCCGACGTCGCCTCCGCGCTCGCGGCGCGCCGGCCCGTCGTCGCGCTCGAGACGACGGTCGTCACGCACGGCCTGCCCCACCCGGACGGTCTTCGGGTCGCAGCGGCGATGGAGCGAACGGTTCGCGACCACGGCGCGGTGCCGGCCACGATCGGCATCCTCGGCGGCCGCGTGGTCGTGGGGCTCACGGCCGATGAACTCGCCACGCTGGCCACGGGCACGACGGCCGTGAAGGTCAACCTCGGCAACTTCGCGGTGGAGGTCGCCGCCGGGGGCAGCGGCTCGACGACCGTGGCCGCGACGATGTTCGCCGCGTGGCGGGCCGGCATCCGCGTCTTCGCCACGGGGGGCATCGGCGGCGTCCATCGTGGCGCGACCGACACGGGCGACGTGTCGGCCGACCTCACCGCACTCGCCCGCTATCCGGTGGCGGTCGTCTGCGCCGGCGCGAAGGCGATCCTCGATCTGCGGCGCACGCGCGAGATGCTCGAGACGCTCGGCGTGCCCGTGCTCGGCGTCGGCACCGACGAGTTCCCGGCGTTCTATCGCCGCGCGAGCGGCCTCACCGTGGACCGCCGCTGCGACGACATTCCGTCGCTCGCGCGCGCGGTCCGCACGCATTTCGACCTCGGCTTCACGACCGGCATCGTCGTGGCCAATCCCGTGCCGCCGGCCGCCGAACTGCCCCGCGACATCCACGACGCCGCGCTCGCGACGGCGCTCGGCGAGGCGTCGAAAGCCAGCGGCCGCGACGTCACGCCCCACCTCCTGGATCGCATCCGTGAGCTGACCGGCGGGGCGAGCGTGAAGACCAACGAGGCTTTGCTCCTCCACAACGCCCGCGTGGCAGCGGAGCTTGCGGCGGCCCTCGCCGAACGCTCCTGACGACAAGAGCCGCGGCCGCGATTGAGGCGCGCCGGGGCGCCGGCGCCCGCAGGGTTTGCCCAGCCGCCCAACTCGACCACGGCGTGATCGCCGTCGAGCCACATGCGGGCAAGGTGGCGATCCGGATGTGCCGATTGGAGGGATTGAAGGACGCCAACCCCGGTCGTCCCCCCCGGTCACACCCATCGCCGCCCGCGGCTCGTTGCATGCGATGGAACCATGGCGATCGGGCGGTGCCCTCGCGGCCGCGATCGGCCAAGCCGCCGACGTGGTGCCTGGCCGCGACGCTGTGGTGGTGCGCGGCGGGCATCGCCTGCGCGATCGACCCGCCGCAGCCCTACGTGGAAGAGCCGACGTACGCCCAGGTGCCGCACCTGCTCGGCGGCGCCGACGGATTCCGTGAGCGGCTCGCGGCCGCCGGTGTGACCGTGTTCGCCGACAACACGAGTTTCTACATCGGCAACACGAACGGCGGCTTCCGCGAAGAGTTCGACTACGGCGGGCATGGCGACTACGTGCTGCTCGCCGACGGCGGCACGCTGGGACTGCACGACGGCTTCCATCTCAAACTCCGCGCCGAGCATCGCTTCGGCCAGACGATCGTGCAGGACGTGGGCTGCTTCATCTCGCCCACGCTGATCGCCGACCTGCCGGTCTACGGCAGCGATCAGCTCTACCTCACCAATGTGCTCCTCACGCAGGAGCTCACCGACGCGTTCTCGGTGTTCGCCGGCAAGATGGACACGCTCGACGGCGACATGAACGCGTTCGCCCACGGGCGGGGCAAGACGCAGTTCTCGAACATGGGCTTCGTGTTCAACCCGATCGTGGGGGCGACGGTGCCCTACTCCACGCTCGGAGCCGGGTTCGTCTGGCATCCGGACGACGGACCGATGGTCATGGTGACCGTGCTCAACTCGACCGACACGACGGGCTCGAGCGGCTTCGGGCAGTTGTTCAACGACGGCATGCTCCTGTCGGCGGCCGTCCGCCTCCCCACGACCCTCCTCGACCGCCCCGGCCACCAGCTCGTGGGGGGCACCTGGAACAGCCGCCTCTACACCTCGATCGCCGAGGCCTACATTCCCTATCCCGACGTCGCAGTTCCGGCCACGCGCGGCTCGTGGTGCCTGTACTGGAACTTCGACCAACACCTCGTCGTCGATCCGGACGACGACACGCGGGGCTGGGGCGCGTTCGGCCGCGCCGGGATCGCCGATCCCAACACGAGCCCCGTGGACCGGTTCCTGAGTTTCGGCGTGGGAGGCAACGTGCTCGCCACCACGCGGCGTGACGACACGTTCGGCATCGGCTGGTACTACGCCTCGACGAGCAGCCTGATCGGCACGCTCATCACGTCGCAGTTCGGCCCGATCGGCGACGGGCAGGGCGTCGAGTGCTTCTACAACTACGAGTTCACGCGCGCGATCCGGATCACTCCCGACGTGCAGGTCGTCGTGCCCGCGCTCCGATCGGCCGAGCCGGCGTTGATCGCCGGCGTCAGGGCCCTCGTGAGTTTCTGACGCTCGCTCGGGGCTGCCCGTGCCCCGTCGCCGGACGTTCGCTCCGGGCATCCCGCCCTCCGCTCACTCGGACCTGGCTGCGCTACGGCATCCCTGCCTGCGCTTGCCAGCTACGCCGGCTCTCGGGGCACGGGCAGCCCCTCACTGGGTCGATGGGTAGCGCGCGAGGCAGG
>Ga0207954_1000713_pt1 | contig 11355 bp, 8 predicted proteins | sample CryBogmetaGMA0M_FD_184547 | JGI IMG/M metagenome (GOLD analysis project Ga0207954, IMG submission 184547) | Freshwater microbial communities from Crystal Bog, Wisconsin, USA - MA0M (SPAdes) | ecosystem: Environmental > Aquatic > Freshwater > Lake | place: Crystal Bog, Wisconsin, USA | collected... | reverse complement strand
TTTCCGGTACATCTGCAGCGTTCAGCAGTTGCAGCAATCCTTGATTGCCCCGTACGGCGCCAGTTTACCGGGCCTGATTCGCTGAAACCACTTGCGCTGCAGTTGATCTAGCTTTTTCAGGAGTCCCGATGTAGCGCTGGCCGGTGGGAGAGGCGGCGGTGGTGGTGCTCTGGCTTTCCCAGTGGAACAGCGAGGGGCCGAGGGCCAGGTCGCGGTAGCGGGTGGAGGGGGAGAAGAGGGCCTCGCTTTTGCGCAGGGTGATGAACAGCAGGTCGGTGGCGCTGGCCTGGTGCCAGAGCACGCCTTCGCGGTGGATCCAGGGGGATTCGGTGGTGAGCACACCAAAGGCCGCTTCGATCTCGGCGCGTGTGTAGTGGCCGTGCACGCGCAACGGCACCGGCAGGGCCCAGGGCAGCGGGTGGAGGCGGCGTTGGGGTTGCTTGAGGGGCCGCTCGGCGAGCAACTCCAGCAGCTGGATCAGCTCCTCGCGCCAGGCGCCGGCCTGCCAGAGCACATCCAGGGCCTGATCGAGGGGTCGCCACTGGCGGCCGGTGCCGAACAGCTGGGCGGTGAGCATGTGCCACTGGCGCATCTCGCGCTCGGAGAGGGCCTGCGGATCGGGCGGCGCGGATGCGGCCAGGGAGGCGGCGGTGGCGCGCACACGGTCGGGGTCGTCGAGGTGGAGCAGGCCAGATGCGATGGCGCGGTTGAGGCGCTCCTCCTGGGGATGGGGCAGATGCGCCAGGTGGGGCGCCAACCAACCCAGCTCGCGCCGCAGGGAGGTGAAGCCGGCGCCGCGGATCCCGTAGAAGTCGGCCGGCTCCATGGCCAGGGCTTCGAGCCAGTCGGCCAGGCCGCTGGATGGGCCGATCACGCCTTCGGCGGCAAGGGCGCGCAACTCCTGGAGCAGCTGGGGCCGGCGGCTGGGCAGGCACTGGCGCAAACTTGAAAGCACCCGCTCGCTGGAGACGCGATCGAGCACCAGCCGGCAACCGGGCGGCAGAAACGGAAACCCCTGGGCCAGCTGGTCTTCAAGCTGCCGCCGGCTGCAGCCCAGCAAGGCCCGGTAGCGCAGATCAAAGCGAAAACGCCGGTGCTGCTGGCCCACGAAGTCCAGAACGGTGAGGCAGCTCTTGCCGGTATCGGGCGAGAGCCGCAGGCCCCGGCCCAGCTGCTGCAGAAACACCACCGCGCTCTCAGTAGGCCGCAGCAGCAGCACGGTGTCGATCGCGGGGATGTCGAGCCCTTCGTTGAACAGGTCCACCGCAAAAAGGATCTGCAGCTCGCCGGATTGCAGGCGGCGCAGGGCGGCCTGGCGGACAGACTTGCTCCACGCTCACGCAGAAGCCCAGAGCCCGCATGCGGGCGGGATCGGCCACGGTGTTGTGGAGCTCGCTGAGAATCAGGGAGATTTCGTGCAGTTCGCCAGCAGGCTGAGGGAGGACTTGAAGTTCCTGCTTGGCTCTGAAGCGCAAGAAGCGAGAAAAAAGGGCTGGTGTGATTGGCCCTCAAACCGCCAGCGCCAGCTCCGGCACAAACGCCGCCGGAATCGGCTGCTGCAGCCTCCAGCGAATTGCCATCGGCCGCTCGCCCTCGTGACTCACATAATCCGCAAACCCCAGGCAAAGAAACGGCAGCGTCACCCCGCCGCGCTTGTTCTCCTCCCTCACAAAGAGCATCATCCGGCTGCCACGCTCACTGTGGTGGATGTATCTCTGCCCGGTGGAGGACGCTTCGCGGGTGATGCTCTGGCTCTCCCAGTGGAACTCCCACGGGGAGATGGCGTAGTCGTTGTAGCGGGTGGTGGGGGAGAACAGGCGCTCGGATTTCTTGAGGGTGATGAAGAAGACGTCGCACTGGGTGGCCCGATCAAACAACACCCCCGACTGGCCGGTGGTCTGCTGGGCATCGGTGATCAACCCAAAAGCGGCATAAATCTCGGCGCGACTGTAGTGAGCGTGTAGGGCCAGGGGCACGGGTTGATCCCACACCAGGGGAGGGGCGAGGTGGTCAGTGCGCTTCAACAGGAGTGCGAACAGTTCGCGCAGTTCATCGAGAAAGGCCTCACAGGCCCAGAGCCGATCGAGTGCGTCTTGCAAACCAAGCCGATCGGGGGACGTTCCCCAGAGCTGGAGCAGCAGCATGCGCCAACGCCGACGGTCTGTTTCGCTCAGGTTCTGCACCTGGGGCGTCTGTTCATGGGTGAGGCCCTGCTGCAGGAATGAGAGACGGTCGGTGTCGTCCAGGTGAAGCAGGCGCCCCGCTCCCCGCCCCAGCCGCTTTTCATCGTCGCTGGGCTCCCCTGAGGCCGCCCCGGCAACCCACCCCAACTCCCGCTGCAGCAACGCCCAGGAGCCCGCCACCTTGTAAAACTCCCCCACCTCCATCCCCAGCCCCGCCAGCAACGCCGCCAGCGAACAGCGCCCGAGGCGTCGGGCTTCGGCGAGCAGCTGGGGCCGGCGACTGGGCAGCGACTCACGCAGGTTCTCAAGCACCAGATCACTGGAGACCTGATCAAGCTGCAGGCTGCAGCCGGCCGGTAGGAAAGGAAACCCTTCCTTGATCTGCTGCTGCAGCTGTTCGCGCGTGCCGCCGAGCAGGGCGCGGTAGCGCAGATCAAAGCGGAATTCGCGGCGGGCTTGGCCGATGAAGTCGAGAACGGTGAGGCAACTCTTGGACGGGTGCAGGCGCAGACCCCGGCCGAGCTGCTGCAGGAACACGATCGCGCTCTCGGTGGGCCGCAGGAACAGCACCGTGTCGATCTCGGGGATGTCGAGGCCTTCGTTGAACAGATCCACGGCGAAGAGAATCTGAAGCTCGCCGGCGCGCAGGCGGCGGATCTGCTCGGCGCGCTCGTCGCGGGGGCTGGAGGCATCCAGTGCGGCGGCGCGCAGACCGGCGGCCACGAACTTGCGGGCCATCCAATGGGCGTGCTCAACGCTGACGCAGAAGCCCAGGGCCCGCATCGAGTCCAAGTGGGTGACCTTGGCGGCGAGTTCGCGCAGGATCAGGCGCAGGCGGGCGTCTTCGGCGGTGTAAAGGTTGGACAGGGCCTCGGTGGCGTAGCCATTGCGGCGCCATTCGATCCGGGAGAGATCGGTGCCGTCGTGGAGGCCGAAGTAGTGGAAGGGGCTCAGCAGGCCCTGCTCCAAGGCGCTCCAGAGGCGGAGCTCAGCGGCGATGCGGCCATCGAACCAATGGAGGATGTCCTCGCCGCCGGTGCGCTCGGGGGTGGCGGTGAGGCCCAGCAGCAGGGACGGCCTCAGGTGGGCGAGCCAGCGCTCGTAGCTGGCGGCGGCGGCGTGGTGGAACTCATCGACGATCACCACGGCGAACGTGTCCGGCGCCAGGTGTGCCGGATCCAGCCCAGCGAGCGACTGCACGGAGGCGAACACATGGCGCCACTGGCTGGGGCGCTGGCCATCCACCAACAGCTCGCCGAAGGAGCCATCGCGCAGCACCTGGCGGAAGGTGGCGAGGCTCTGCTGCAGGATCTCGCGCCGGTGGGCCACGAACAGCAGGCTCGGGTGACCCGGTCCGGCCTGGCGGGCGTAATCGAGGGCGGCGATCACGGTTTTGCCCGTGCCGGTGGCGGCCACCACCAGGTTGCGCCAGCGGCCATGGAGGCTGCGCTCGGCCGAGAGCTTGTCGAGGATCTCCTGCTGGTAGGCGTAGGGGCGGATATCGAAGAAGCTGAGCGGGGAGGCGTCCGCCGCCGATTCGCCCGCCGTCTCCTCACGCGCGGCCCGATCAAAGCGGCGCTGCTCCAGTTCGCTGGCCCGGTAGGGCTCGAACTCGCCCTCCTCCCAGTAGCTCTCAAAGGCGGCCTGGAACTTGGACAGGATGCCTTCGTTGTCGTGGGCGGAGAGGCGCACGTTCCACTCCAGGCCGTCGTGCAGGGCGGCGGTGGAGAGGTTGGATGAGCCGATGTAGGCGGTGGAGGCAGGGGGGGAGCCCACGAGGCCAGGCCGATGGAACAGCCAGGCTTTGGCGTGCAGGCGGGTGCGGCGGGTGTCGTAGCTGACGCGCACCTCAGCGCCGTGGGCCACCAACCAATCGAGGGCGCGGCGGTCGGTGGCGCCCAGGTAGACGGTGGTGAGCACCCGCAACTGCCGGCGGGGCGGGGCCTGCAAGAAGGCGGAGAGGGCCGGTTGGAGCAGGCGCAGACCGCTCCACTTGATGAAGGCGCAGAGCAGGTCGATCCGCTGGGCGGAGGGGACTTCGTGGATCAGCGCCTGCCCCACCGACGGTTCGCCGCTGGCGTTCACCAGCAGGGTGCTGTCGACCAGGGGGATCAGCGGGCGGATGGTTTCTGCCTGGCCGGGAAGGAGCGCCGTGGATCGGATCTCCGAAAGCAGCCGGGCGGAGGAGTGCAGGAGGTCTGCGGTGGAGATGGCGCGAGGTGCCTGGCTCTGGAGCAGACCCACCAGTTGGTTCACCAGGGCCAGTTGGTGCTCAGGGGTGGCGCCACCGCTCAGGTGCTCCAGGGCAATGCGGGCCAGACCCGCCAGGTGCCGGGCCAGCAGGCGCGGGGCTTCGTGGGGATCCAGGCCGTCGGTGGCGACCAGGGATTCCTGGAGGTGGCGCAGGTGCTGTTCCAGGCCCTCGGTGAGGACTTGCTGGTAGAGGCCGGGTGGTGGGGCCTGGTCGGGCATGGGGTGGCCAGACGTCAAGGGGAAAAGGCGCCTATGTAGAGCTTGCCGGGGTTAAGCCCCAGTCTTGCCGGACAAATCCGATCATGATAAGGTGAGTAGGTTGCATTTATTACAGATCGAGGGCATTTTTGACAATGCGAGTTCTTGCAACTGATTCGCTTTCTCAATCCTTGCATCTCCGCGAAGTTGCTATCAGATTTAATTTAATGGAAGCCGGAAGTGCGTGTCTAGAATTCTCAAAAAGATCTTCCACAATCGACATTGATCTAGCCTGTGCATCGTTTGCAACTCAGCTCGCAGGTAAGCCTTTATGCTTCTAGCTCAGGAAGAAAAATCGGGCAATTATTATGTTGGCCAAAGTGAGACAATGCTTGATTGTCAGGCTTTTCAGGAGCTAAGGGGCAAGGTCCAGCTCATCCTTACTTCCCCTCCATTTCCATTAAATGAAAAAAAAAGCTACGGTAACATGAATGGCAGTAAATACCAAAAATGGTTTGCAGATTTGGCTCCAATATTTGCCGAAATGTTAACCAGCGATGGCTCAATTGTCATTGAGATGGGAAACGGCTGGGAGTCCAAGAAACCCATTCAATCTCTGCTTCCACTTAAATCGTTGATGAGTTTTGTGGAGAATGAAGATACTAATCTGCGCCTAATTCAGCAATTCGTATCATACAATCCATCAAGACTGCCTTCTCCAGCCCAATGGGTAACAATTAATCGAATAAGAACCGTTGATAGCTTTACGAATGTATGGTGGATTGCAAAATCTGATTTTCCTAAAGCTGATAACTCGAAGGTTTTAAGACCATATAGCAAGTCAATGCGCAATCTATTCAAAAGAGGAGCATTTAACTCTGGCAGGCGGCCTTCTGGTCATGTTGTTAGTCCGGATGGATTTCTTAAAGATTGTGGTGGATCAATTGCACACAACTTTTTCGAAATCGAAAGCATGGACGTTAAGCGTGAAGTTCGACTGCCTGATCCATTCAACACTTTGTCGTTCTCGAACAGTATATCTAATGATCAATTTACACGCGCTTGTAAGGAAAAAGGTATCAACAAGCCTCACCCCGCTCGTATGCATATGGGTCTAGCAGCATTTTTTATTCAATACCTCACTGACTTTGGAGATTTGGTACTAGATCCATTCGCAGGAAGCAATACAACCGGCTATGCCGCGGCTAGCCTAGGCAGAAAATGGCTTGCAATTGAAGCCAGAGAAGAGTATATTGAACAATCTAGAATACGTTTTCAAGATCCCGCCCTGGCAACCCTTTAATCACTCAATCCGATGAGTATCAGCAGCCAACTCACACAAATCAATCTCTTTCGGCGCAAGCAAGAAGGAGAGAATCTTGTTTGGGACACTGGACTTTTTGTTGGCAGACCTTTTCGACTTACATATAGCCGAGCTGAGATTCTAGTTGCTGATGCATGGAAGCAAAGAGCCAAAGGCATTCCACAAGGATGCTTTCTTCTTGCCTACTATGATAATGAGCCCAATGATCAGAACAAAGTTGAGGCAATTCTTCTTCGGGTAATTCAGCCAACTAGATTGCCCACCGATCCAGAAGTTATAAGTAGCATGGTGGAGTATTACAAAGACGATATCCGCACGGGAACAACTGAAAGGACCCAGTTGGATACCTTTACCCGATATGAGTTTTCATTTAGTGGCTTGGAATGCTCAGTATTGGGTTCTTTTTATATTGGAGACCAGGGTAAAATCAGATTTGGAGCGGATCTTGAAAACTTTTATAGCGCTCACAATTATTCGGTAATTAAACCATCGCCAGACGTCCTAAAGTCTATAGTTAACTATCGAGAGAGTGGTGCACCAGGAGGATCAAGCGACATCAAGATTGGAAAAGTACGTTATAGTTCTAGCAGGCGCTTCCAGCAGACTGAAGAAGATGTGCCTGTGTATGTGCAAGCTCCAGACTTTGCCGGGAAAAGAACAGCTCTTTTTGGCATGACAAGGACAGGTAAGTCGAATACCGTCAAGAAAATTATTCAGGCATGCGTAGAGATGAGCAGCAGTTCGCCACTGACCTTAGATCGCGATCGAGAGAATCCGGAAGATGTCTTGAATCCACTTACAGAAGAGAATTATCCTAAGTATCCGATAGGACAAATTATCTTTGATATAAATGGTGAGTATGCAAACCCTAATTTACAAGATCGTGGTACGGCAATTTTTGATCTATATCAAGAACAAACTACAAGATACTCAACTGTAGCCAAGCCAGGCTTTCTGGAAATGAAAGTCAATTTTTATAGGGAGATAGAAAATGGATTTGACTTAATTAAATCATACCCTACGATCGCTGACGACAACGTTAGATTTGTTTCAAACTTTAGGTCTGTAGATTTAAGCAAGCCAGAAGATTATAGCACAAATAGATCCGCATCGACGCGGTACGATAGAAGAGTGGCTGTTTATCTATGCTGTCTTTTTCGAGCCGGATTTGCACCTCCAGCAAGCTTTCAAGTAAGGTTCACTGCTAATCAGGATGTTCGTAACGATGTTCAGCAGAATGTTGATCCTGGAAGGGGATTGACACTTGAGGAAGCAGCTGATTGGTGGGAGAGACTGTGGCAAGTCTATGAAACGAGCGGTGCAATCCAAAATTACAGACAGCAAAATGGACGTGAATGGGCTGATGACGACTTAAAGTCATTGTTGGGAATGTTAACCAGAAAAAGTACTCCAGGTGGAACACTTCATAACGGATTTAGAGTGCTTAAGCCTGTTAGAGATCAACATACTAGCACTACGCAAAACCCCTTTGATCAGGATATCCTGAATCGGTTGAGAGGTGGTAAAATCGTTATTGTTGACTTGTCTTTAGGAGATCCCAAAATACAGGCTATGTTTAGTGAGCGAATTTGCAGAAAGATATTTTCCGATTCCGTAAGGCGCTTTACGTCCACTCTGCCCAACAACTTCGTACAGTTTTACTTTGAGGAAGCGCACAATCTCTTTCCGAAGAAAGAAGATAAAGATTTGTCTCAAATTTATAACCGGCTAGCAAAAGAAGGGGCCAAATTTAACCTAGGCTTGATTTATGCGACTCAGGAGGTCAGCTCAATAAGTGGTAATATTTTAAAGGCCACTCAAAATTGGTTCATCTCACACCTAAATAATGAAGATGAGATCAGGGAGCTTAGAAAATATTATGATTTTAGCGACTTTACTGATGGTTTAATCCGCTTTAGTCAAGATACAGATAAAGGATTTGTTCGAATGAAAACCTACAGCAACCCGTTTGTAATACCAGTTCAAATTGACCGATTTCCTCCTGATTCCATCTCACCAGCACCAGCGTCTCCAGATCTTAATCCATCTCAATCTCCTTTGTTTTAAATTCCTTTTGCTATGGGCTACCAAAGTAAAAATAATAGACGTCCGTTTGAAGCCGCAAGCAAAGCTTCTCACCACCACATCATCAATGATGTTGAGGTTCAGCAGCTATTGTCGCGAATCTACAAGCCACCAAGATCGCAAGATATTCCTTTGGATGAATTTACTCTTGATCTAATTGCACCTCAGAGTAATCAGGCTGAGGCTATCATTGCTGTAGATGGAGGTTATACAGAAGCTGTTGTTGATAAAGAATTTCCCTCGCGAACGATGCATTTTTTGCAGTTCGGCGCTCTTTTGTTTAAGCAAGAAGATCTTTTACAGCTTAACTCGATGCCATTCATCGCTCCAGAGGATATGGCTAGGCTGAAAAATATTAGTCGACTTAAGTTGGCATTACCAACGAAGAATATACGCTTTAATGATGAAGCCACACTGCAGGGAAGCGTTTTAAAGGCTATTTATGAATTCTTTCTCAATAACAATTTAGGAGAAGATCAGGCTTTGATTGATACGCTTGCGTGGTTCGTGTTTCGGCGTTACAAGCAAAATCAGAGGACGGAAGATGACAAGTGCTGGAATCTAGCCACTAATCCATTGAGTCCAAATGGAAATTCTATACTGCTGAGAGAGTCTTCTATGGACAGCAGTTATAGATTTACTTGTCCCGAAACTGGTGGAAAAATCTATTTAACTGACGTCTTTCGCCTGCATGAGGCAATAGATGAAGAGCGCGGTGCCGCTGGAGTATTGGGCTATTTAGTTAACGTTATCGAGCATCTTATTATTCTCCATGTAGTTCGTCAATTGATGAGACAACAACCTGATATCCTTGCAAAGGTGTTCTTTATCAAGGATGGGCCTACTGGATTTTTTGGGCAGACAGCTAGACTGCATGAGCCAATGCGGGATCTTGTTGGCTGGCTCTTTGATAAGCATAATTTAGTCTTGGCTGGGCTTGAGAAGAGTGGAGCATTCGTTGATCATGCTCAATCTATTGAAAATGGTTTGGGGCATGGCAAGGCGCTTATACTAACAGACGACTATATTTATCGCTACATTCTTCCTGGACCTGGTGACCCTCTCCGACCCTACGCCTCAACAAGTAACTATGGTCATAAGGTCATCTTTAAATCAAGGCATGGTCAAATGTATGTCGTCTCAATTCCTGTAAGGGAGCTTAAAAAGAGGCCTACTGTTGATGATTTGCCTAATATTCAGGCTATACTTTCTAACGTAGAGGCTTTGAGGTGTGATATGTATGATTCGGCTCTATTCCCTGTGGCTCTAGTGAATAAGTTGGTCAGCCTGTCAGCCCATCCAAGCCAGAGAATTTTGCAAAAGTTTGCTGCTCAATCTGTGCAATAAATTGATTGCTTTATAGCATTGGAGGTATTGCCTATTTTGGCTGAAGGCAATCATGGGGCATTGCATTGATTTTGTGCACCTTGCGGCGAAGTTTGGATCATTGGAGATTTCGCGCTTCAGGTAATTGACATGCAAGCATCATGCCTATTCCGGTAGCTCTAAGGCTTATCTTTGAGAAGGCTTCGCCAACTCGGAAGCCATCGGCTAGAGCATGAGCGGTTGCTCGATGGGTGTCATGCGCATCCGCTCGGCGATGAACTCGCGCAGGCGAAGGAATGCAGAAGAGGAGGGGCTGGAGGCCATGGAGTGATGGTGGGGGCTGCCGGGCTCCAGGCCCAGGTTTGCTCTTGGCGGCCCGTCAGGCAGGCGTCGCTGCTGGGATCCCTTCTGGCGTGGGTGTAATACGGCTGCAGCCAACCCGGCTCCGGGTGTGGTTGTGCCGCCCCAGTCCCTCTCCCGGCGGTGAGGGCTGGCTACGCAAGCAATTTCGACCAAGCCGCTGGCTCCTCTGATGAGAAAAAGGCACACAGGGTATTCGAGTGTTGCCATGTAGCCCTTTCGCTGGAGCTCAGGCAAGAACGAGGTCCTTCAGGTTCAACGAGACGTTTCCTTCGAGGCCGTAGTGGTCGCTATCGAATCCGGTGATCTGCTCGATATTGTTGAGCATCCGAACCAGGCTCGATACCCAGGCCAGCGCATTCTTGTCGTTCTGATCTCCGGCTATGTCCATCTGGTGCCTTCTATCGAGGCTGACGATCACCTCTTTCTCAAAACCATCATTCCCAGCCGCAAAGCCACCATCGCCTACCGCCCAGGAGACGCACCATGAAACCCCTTGATCACGAAGAGCAGGAGATCCTGGAAGCCTTCGAAGCGGGCACGCTCCGTTCGGTGGCTACGGCTGCAGAGCGCTCCCGCCTGGAAGCCTCCGCAAGGTCAACGGCCACCAAGGATCAGCGCATCAACATTCGCCTCACCAGTGAAGATCTAGGCGCCTTGCGTGCCCGTGCCTTGCACGAGGGCATTCCCTACCAGACCCTGATCAGCAGTGACCTTCACAAGTACGTGTGCGGCAGGCTTCTCGATCGCCCCTGAGCGTGTGGAGCTTCGTGGTTTTGGGCGGCCCGCTAGGCAGCAGCCCCTGCTGGGATTCCTTCTGGCTTGGGCGTGCAGTGGCTGCAGCCAACCTGGCTTCGGGTGTGGCTGTGCCGCCCCAGTCGCCTTCATCCGCACGTCCGACGGGCAGGCCACGGCTCAGTACTGCTGCTTGCCCTTGATAACTCCCCGAACGCCTCCGCGGGGGGATTTGTCATCACCTGTTCGCCGTGGAATCAGATGCCAATGCGCATGAAACACCGTTTGCCCCGCCGCCTCACCTGAATTCAACCCCACATTCCAGCCGCTGATCGCCGCGTCCTGGTCACTCAGCTGCTCCCGCCGCAGCTTCAGCAGCTCCACCACCGCGTTCCATTCCGGCTGGTGCAACGCCAACCCATCCGCCACATGCCGCCGCGGGATCACCAGGCTGTGCCCAGGCGTCACCGGGTAGGCATCGGCGATGCACAGCGCCAGTTCGTTCTCCAGCAGCACCCGGCCGCTGCCCTCCAGCGCGCAGAACACACAGCCCGCCTCGCGGCTGGCGTAGCTGGCCTGCAATCCGCGGAAGTCGGTGGTATCGGTGTCGCGCTTGGCGGCGTTGCAGCGGAAGCAGAGGGCCTGCAGGTTGCTGAGGTCGTCCGAACCGCCCTTGTTCCTGGGCACGATGTGGTCCACCTCCAGAGCCCTCTGGTGCTCGTGTGCTCCACAGCATTCGCACCGGCCTTTGGCGCGGGTGAGCACCCGGACTTTGATCGAGCCGCTGATCGGGGTGCGGTGGCGGCTGCGGTGGGCGAACACCTCCTCGCCGCGCTGCTCTCGGAAGGCATCGAGGCGCTGGCGGCACAGTTTCAGCAGCTCTTCGCGCTC
>Ga0207954_1000711_pt1 | contig 11358 bp, 16 predicted proteins | sample CryBogmetaGMA0M_FD_184547 | JGI IMG/M metagenome (GOLD analysis project Ga0207954, IMG submission 184547) | Freshwater microbial communities from Crystal Bog, Wisconsin, USA - MA0M (SPAdes) | ecosystem: Environmental > Aquatic > Freshwater > Lake | place: Crystal Bog, Wisconsin, USA | collected... | reverse complement strand
ATCGACTACGCCATCGGCGCTCTGGTCTGATTCGCACCCGCGATTCATCCTTCAAGGCTCCCCTTAAAGGGAGCCTTTTTTATTGATCACTTCTGCTACGGCAGACGGCCTTGATGGTGTGAAGATTCCAGTCCAAGGCATGGTTCTCAGCCATTCCCTGGCCATAATCCGTGGTCACGTGCGCCGCTGTTTGCGCGCATCCACACCCTTGCCCTACAAGACCCCATGACCCTTGCAAACGCGGCCTATCTCGGCATCGAACGCTTTAAGGGCGGTCGCAACAAAGAAAACTGGGCCGTTAGCAACCAAGAAGACAAAGCCACCCTGATTCGGGCGATTTATCGCCAGGTGCTTGGTAATCAATACGTGATGGCCAGCGAGCGGCTCACCCAAAGCGAATCCCTGTTCAAAAACGGCTATCTCAGCGTGCGTGAGATGGTGCGGACCGTGGCCAAAAGTGGCCTGTACCGCAGCAAGTTCTTCGAGAACTGCAACCCTTACCACTTCATCGAACTCAACTTCAAGCACCTGCTGGGCCGCGCTCCCCAGAACAAGGCTGAGATGCTCCACCACTTCACAATCCTCCAGGAACAGGGCGTGGATGCCGAAATCGATTCCTATATCGATAGCGCCGAATACCAGGAGCGCTTTGGCGAAGAAACCGTGCCCTATCTCCACGGCTGGGATTATTCCAAAGGCCAGGAAGGTCTTCAATTTTCCTGGCTGATGCAACTGGCCCGGGGTGTGGGTGCCTCCGTGAAAGGCGAGAGCTCCGGCACCAACTTCCACCTTGGCAAGGCCCTCCACCAGGAACGGGCCCTGCCCGTGGTGAGCCCCAACGCGGCAGGCGCCGGCTTCCAGCCCACCCAAGTGGCCAACGAAGCCATCACCGCCATGGCCCAAGGCATCGGCCAAAAGGCACGGGTGTATCGGGTCGAAGTGACCGGTCTCACCAACTACCGCCTCCACAAGCGCGCCAACACCGTGCGGTTTGTGACCTTCGACAAAATGCTCGAAACCCAGCAGATGATCCACCGCCAAGGCGGTCGGGTTGCCAGCGTCACCCCTGTGAACTAAAGGTTCTCGGCGAACAAGCCTTCCAAGGCAGCACGCAAGACACCCCTCCCCTTCCAGCCCGGCAGCCCCCTGCCGGGCTTTTTCATGCCCGGGCCTTCTGGGCCCTGCCCTAGGCCCGGGCCGGAAGCCAGCGCAACATTGGGCAATCCAAAGCAGAAAAGACTATGAAGAACGAGCTGAAACGGCAGCCCATCGACTAAAGGCAGAAAGCCCCCAAAAGGCGCGCAAATCGCAGTCCCAGCAAGGGATCTCGTGACCCTTTGTGAAGTTGGTGTCTGACGGACCCACCCTTCCCCACAATGGCTAGGTGCTTCGCACAGGCGGCCGCCATCGGCGTCCTCCACTAATCCCTTAACCACTCTCCCGACTCTTCGTCGAGACAAGGAGCCTCCCAAATGTTCGACGCCTTCACCAAGGTTGTTGCCCAGGCTGATGCCCGTGGCGAATTCATCAACGCTGGCCAGATCGACGCCCTCGCGGCGATGGTCGGCGACAGCTTCAAGCGCATGGATACGGTGAACCGCATCACCTCCAACGCTTCCGCCATCGTCACCAACGCAGCTCGCGATCTGTTTGATTCGCAGCCCGCGCTGATCGCCCCCGGCGGCAACGCTTACACCCACCGCCGCATGGCTGCTTGCCTGCGCGACATGGAGATCGTTCTCCGCTACGTCACCTACGCAATCTTCACCGGCGACGCTTCCGTCCTGGAAGACCGCTGCCTGAATGGCCTGCGTGAGACCTACCTCGCCCTCGGCGTCCCTGGCGCTTCCGTGGCAGAAGGCATCCGCAAGATGAAGGACGCCGCTCTTTCGATCGCTAACGATCGCAACGGCATCACCCCCGGCGATTGCTCCGCCCTGATGTCCGAAGTCGGCACCTACTTCGACCGCGCAGCTGCTGCTGTCGGCTGATCTCTGGAATCCTTTTCCAGCTTTTAGGTCAATCCCTTCTCTTCTCTTCCAACAATGAAGACTCCCCTCACCGAGGCCGTCGCAGCTGCCGATTCACAAGGCCGCTTCCTCTCCAACACCGAGCTCAACGCCGCTTTCGGTCGTTTTGAGCGCGCTGCCAACGCCCTGACCGCCGCTAAGGCGCTCACCGCTAAGGCCGATGAGCTTGTCAACGGTGCTGCCCAGGCCGTTTACAACAAGTTCCCCTACACCACCCAGATGCAGGGCACCAACTACGCCTCCGACGCACGCGGCAAAGCCAAGTGCGCCCGGGACATTGGCTACTACCTCCGCATGGTCACCTACTGCCTCGTGGCAGGTGGTACTGGCCCCATGGATGAGTACTTGGTTGCCGGTCTTGACGAAATCAACCGCGCTTTCGAGCTCTCCCCCTCCTGGTACGTGGAAGCCCTGAACTACATCAAGGCCAACCACGGCGTTGCTGGCGACCCCGGCGTCATCGCCAACAACTACATCGACTACGCCATCGGCGCTCTGGTCTGATTCGCACCCGCGATTCATCCTTCAAGGCTCCCCTTAAAGGGAGCCTTTTTTATTGATCACTTCTGCTACGGCATCACCCCTGGGGCAACTCCGGGCTGGTCGCAGTGGCAACATCAACTCCAGCAGCTGGGCTGGCACCCCCAAACCATGCTTTCTTCCGGCGACGGCAGGCCCGCATCCACGCCCGAGGGCACCCCCATCAGCGAAGAGGAAGCCCTGCGCCGCCTTCGCCAAACCAGTGATCCCTCCCAGCAGTACTACGGAGCCTGGTGGCTGGGCCGCATGCGCAGCCAACACCCCGAGGCCATCCCCCTGCTCCAAGGGGCGCTCCGCCTGCGCCGGCCCCGCGATACCGGCGCCGGGGTGGAAGAAAACGCAGTGGCCCGCAATGCCGCCCGGGCCCTGGGCAAATTGGCGCCCGCCGCGCGCTGCGCCATCCCCGACCTGCTCGACACCCTCGAGGATCCCGATGATGGCCTCAGGGAAGCGGCTGCCCGGGCCCTCGGCGAACTCCAGGCCCCGGAGGCCGTAGCAGCCCTCTGCCGCCGTCTCTCCAGTGGCCCCGAGGTGGCCGGCGGCCAACGCAGCGACAGCCCCCGATTGGTCGAGCCCTGCGAAGCCCTTCTTGAAGCCCTCGGCGACATCGGCGTCGCCACCCCTGAAGTGCTGGCCGTGGTGGAGCCCTTCACCACCCACAGCCGGCCAATCATTCGCAGTGCCGCCGCCCGCACCTTGCTCCAACTCAGCGGTGACGCCCGCTGGAGTGGTGTGCTGGTGGAGCTCCTCGACCATCCCCAGCTCCAGGTGCGCCGCGCCGCCTTGATGGACCTCGGGGCGGCGGGCTGGAGGCCCGCCCTCGAACCCATTGGCCGCACCCTGGCGGAAAACAGCCTCAAGCTGATGGCCCTGCGGGGGCTTGTGGAGCAGGGCAAGGGCGATCCGGGCATCCCCGAATTGCTGGCCTGCATGGATTCCCTGCTATGAGCGCCGCTGCCATGGAGATGTCCTGTCCGCCCACCGCCGAACTGATTGCGGCCGTGCAGCGCGCCGACAGCAGCCAGGGGTTGTTGCTCGCCACCCAGGCCCTTGCGGCCTGCGCCGATCCCGCCGCGGCCAGCACCTTGGTGGAGGTTCTGGGCTTCAACAACCCCGGAGCCGCCGTGGCCGCCGTGGACGGACTGATTCACCTGGGCCCTGGGGCCGTCGACGCCTTGCTCCAGCTCGACCCCGAGAACTACGGAGCCCGGGCCTGGGCCGTCCGCGCCCTCGCCGGGATCGGCGATGTGCGAGGCCTCGAGCTGCTGGTGGATGCCCTGGGCACGGATGTGGCCGCCAGCGTGCGCCGCGCCGCGGCCAAGGGCCTGGGGGCTTTGCGGCTGGGGGATCTCGAGCCAGCCCGCCAAGCGGCGATCCAGGCCCGCTGCCTCGACGCACTCCTGGCCGCCACCGCCGATGGCGAATGGGTGGTGCGCTATGCGGTGGTGGTGGGACTGGAAGGGCTCGCAAAGGCATCGCCCCTCGAGCCAGCAGCCCAGGGCGCCTTGAAGGCTGGACTCCAGCGGCTGCAGGTGGTCTCAGCGGAGAATCCAACCGTGGTGCAGCTGCGCGCCCAGCTTGCCCTCGACCACCTGAGCCCGCCATGACATCCCCCCAGGCCTCCCCTCCCAAGCGGGTGCTGTTTGTCTGCCTTGGCAACATCTGCCGCTCGCCTGCGGCCGAAGGGGTGTTTCTCCACCTGCTCAAAAGCCAAGGGCTGGAGGCTGAATTCACGGTGGATTCGGCCGGAACGGGCAGCTGGCACGTGGGCAACCCCGCCGATGGGCGCATGCGCGCCGCAGCCAGGGCCCGGGGCATGGATCTGCCCAGCAGGGCCCGCCAAATCGAGCCCGCTGATCTGGAGCGCTTCGATTTGATCCTCACCATGGATCACGACAACCGGCACCAGGTGCAATCCCTAGCCCGAGGGCTGGGGGGGCGCGCCACCGCCGAGATCCAATGCATCACCAGCTACTGCCAGCAATTCGACGCCGACCACATCCCCGATCCCTATTACGGCGGCGAGGCGGGGTTTGACCATGTGCTCGATTTACTCGAGGACGCCTGCGCAAACCTGCTGCGGGAGTTACGCCCTACCTAGACAGGATTGGTCCAAGCCTCTTCCGGCACCCGATCCCGGAACAACTCCACCAAGGCCTGGATGACGGCCTCAATGGCCATGCCATCGGTGATTAGCTCCACGGCATCCTGCGCCTGCAGCAAAGGCGCCACCTCGCGGCTGGAATCGAGGTGATCGCGCTCGGCGATCTGGGCCTCGAGCTCCGCCAGGGGCGGCACCGCAAAGCCACGCTGCTCTAAATCCAAAGCGCGCCTACGCGCCCGTTCAGCCGTTGTGGCCGTCAGGAACACCTTGAGCTCGGCATCGGGGAACACGGCGGTGCCGATATCCCTTCCTTCCGCCACCAGGCCGCCGCGCTCCCCCATGGCTTGCTGCTGGCGGGTGAGGGCCTCCCGCACACAGCCATGGGCTGCCACCACAGACACCTGGGCGGTGACCCCTGGGCTGCGGATTGCCTCGGTCACGTCATGGCCATTGATGGTGACCTGCTGCTCACCGCCGGCCCCGGAGCTGAGCTGGAGATCCAAGCCCTCTAACAACGGGGCCACCGCACCTGCATCGGAGGGATCGACCCCCTGCTGCTGGACCCACCAGGTGAGGGCCCGGTACATCGCCCCGGTATCGAGATAGATCAGGCCAAGCCTCTGGGCAAAGGCCCGGGTCACGGTGCTTTTGCCTGCCCCAGCGGGGCCATCGATGGCAACGATTGGAGAGCGACTCATCAGGACAGTGTGATCGATCAGGCGGCTCGGGCCGCAGTGGACTGCCGCGGCCAAAAGGGCCACACCCGAGACCACCTCAATGGACTTGAGGCTCTGGGCCGCCACCAACTCCACATAGTCCACAACGAGTCCGGCCGCCTGCAGGGAAGCCCGCACATCCCCCACCAGGATCTCGGCCCGGGGAACCCCGGCGCGGCAGGCCTGGGCCGCGGCCTCCAGGGCCGCAGGAAGGGCCCTGGCTTGCTCGAGCTCCGCAGGGCTGAGGTAACGGTTGCGGGAGCTCCAGGCCAAACCATTGGGCTCTCGCACCGTGGCGCACCCCTGCACCCAGAGCGGCAGGCCCAGATCGGCCACCACCTTGCGGAGGATCACCAGCTGCTGCCAATCCTTTTCGCCCATCACCAACCGGTCGGGGCGGACCAGGTTGAGCAAGCGCACCACCACCGTGGCCACCCCATCGAAAAGGCCCGGCCGGCTGCGCCCACAGAGCACCTGCTGGAGCCCCTGGGGGGGATGAATGGCCGTCAAAGCCGCCACCCCATCTGGATACACCTCCTCCACGCCGGGGGCGAAAAGAGCCGTCACCCCCGCTTCCTCGGCCATGGCGGCATCGGCAGCCAAATCCCTGGGATAACGCTCGTAATCCTCTGCAGGGCCAAATTGCAGCGGATTCACAAACACGCTGGCCACCACTGCTGGCCGCTGGCCCATCACGGACTCAGCAGCCCGGCGAAACAACTGCTGATGGCCCGGGTGCAGGGCCCCCATGGTGGGCACAAAGTGCACGGGACCCGCCACAGCCTGGCGCCAGGCTGCCAATTGTTTGCGGGTCTGCAACAGCTGCATGGTGGTGACGCGCGGGGGCCAAACAAAAACCCACCCGCCAGATTGGCGGATGGGCTGGGGATTCGGTTCCGGTGCTTTGAAAAGACTGGGGGCCAAAGGCCAACCCCCCATCCCTAGATCACTGGATCACCTGAAGCTTGACGCTGGCTGTGCCACTGGAGGTGACACCGAGTTCCATGGCGGCACCGTGGGCAAGATCGATGACACGGGACGTGTGGAAGGGTCCACGGTCATTGATGCGCACCATCGCCGTTTTGCCATTGGCCATGTTGGTGACAAGCACCTTGGTGCCAAAGGGAAGGGAGCGGTGGGCTGCCGTGAATGTGCCGGGTCGAAGCACTTCTCCACTGGCTGTGCGATTTCCGTAGAAACCGGGGCCATACCAACTGGCCTGGCCCTGGAAGGAGCGAATTACCTTGGCAGTGGGAACGGCCACCGGGGCAACGGGCAGATCAGGAGACTGCTGCTGGAGGAGGTCGTCCTGGCTGGTGGTGCCACCGGCATCGCGGATCGCGACTTCAGTGCTGACGGCTGGAGCTTGGAGCTCCCCATCACGGGTAGAAGCCCGGCTGGAATCGGCCAGGACAGGAGCCATGGCACTACCTGAGAGAAGCAGGGCCAGCGCGCCCAAGGAGAAGGTTCTACGCATAACAAACGAAACCCGCCACAACTGGGCAGCAACCACAAGGAAATAAGTGGTTCGACAGCGTTGGATTCGATCTCAAAACTGGAAGAATTGAGATGCGAATTCGCGATCGGAGTTCCTAACGCAAATTGAGTACGTCGGAAACTTAACCGCCATCGCGGCATCTTTTGGTCGGATTGATCACGCCAATCAATGATCAGGATTAGCAATCAAATCCGAAATCAAAGCCCCTAACTACGCTTCCAGGGGGTTGACAAGGCCGCAAAGCATCAGCGAATCCAATCCGCTGCATAAGTCAGGCTGATCAAAGCGCATGCCAATCGGGAGGTCGTCCACCCCCTTGGCGGCCATTTGCTCCCCGCTTTGGCGGCGATCGGGGCCAGCGCGGCGACCCGGCATTGGAGGATCGGTACAGCAGCAATCGGGCTTCCCGAGATGGACTACCGCACAGCAGGGGTGGATGTGGCAGCCGGCAGAGCCTTTGTGGAGCGCATTCGCTCAAGCGTGGATGCCACCCGTCGGCCCGAAGTGGTGGGAGGACTGGGGGGATTTGGAGGCCTCTGCCGCCTACCGACGGGCCTCAAGGACCCCCTCCTGGTGGCAGGCAGTGATGGGGTAGGCACCAAGCTGGAGCTGGCCCAGGCCCACGGCCATCACCACGATGTGGGCATCGACCTGGTGGCGATGTGCGTCAACGACGTCATCACAAGCGGCGCCGAGCCCCTGTTTTTCCTCGACTACATCGCCACCGGCAAGCTCAGCCCCGAGGCGATGGCGGAGGTGGTGGAGGGCATTGCCGATGGCTGCCTCCAGAGCGGCTGCGCGCTTTTGGGTGGAGAAACCGCTGAAATGCCTGGTTTCTACGGGCCCGGTCGCTACGACCTGGCCGGCTTCTGCGTGGCCGTGGTGGAAGCCGCTGAGGTGATTGACGGCAGCAGCGTGGTGGCTGGCGACTCCATCGTGGCCATCGCCAGCAGCGGGGTCCACAGCAATGGCTTCAGCCTGGTGCGGCGCATCCTGGAAGACCAGGCCGTGGATGCAGGCACCCCCCTGCCAGGTTCAGATCAATCCCTGATCGAGGCCCTACTCGCCCCGACCCGGTTGTACGGCGCCCTGGTGAAGGCCCTGAAGCAAGCGGCCATCCCCCTCCATGGCATGGCCCACATCACCGGTGGAGGCCTGCCTGAAAACCTGCCCCGCTGTATCCCGGCCGGCCTCCATGGGGTGATCGATCCGGCGAGCTGGTCACGGCCAAGCTTGTTTGGTTGGTTGCAAGCGGCCGGCGACGTGCCAGAGGCGGACCTCTGGAACACCTTCAACCTCGGGGTGGGCTATTGCCTTGTGGTGCCACCCGAAGCGCTGGACGCCACCCTGGCCACCTGCAAGCAAGCTGGTTACGCCGCCTGGCGGCTCGGCTCAGTGGCCAGTGGGGAGGCGCCGGCGACAGGCCTCGCCGGGCTTCCCTTTGAAGCCTGACCACCTCCTTCAAACGGTGCTATAGAAGGCCTTAGGTGGAGGTCCGTTTGCATCACCTTGCGGGGAACCGCCCTCAAAGTGATGGTCGTTTGCGTAAGGTTTGCCCCATGGACACCACAACCCGAGGGTCGTGGTGGGCTTAAAGGACGTTGAGATCAGGTAGTTGGTTCCCATGAATAGTGGTTTGTCTTCAGGGCAGCGCATAACCCGGCGACGCAGTTCGGCAGGCCCGGCTCAGCCAGTGCGGCCGCAGCGCCCCAGGGAGCTAGTTGGTCCCCAGCGGGGCCTGGGCCCAACCAATGGTGGACAGGGAAGTGGTGGGATGCGTCCCACCTTCTTGACCCTGCGTGACCACGGCAAGGTGTACGTGGCCGACCTGCCCCGCCTCTCCGATGGCCAACTGGCCCACGTGGCCAAAGAGGTGCAGGAGGTGCTCGAAAGCCTCACCAGGCGGCTCGATGAACTCGATGTCCAGCCGTTCCTCTCCCAAGCCGAGCAAGACACCCGGATTCGCGCCGCCACCAAACGCGATGTCACCGAGCGCTTCACCCGCGCCATTGGTGAGGAGCAAGAACTGCGGCGCAACAATCCCGCCCTGCGGGCCGCCGCCGGCGAATCCCTAGCCCGGGCTTTCCTGGAATTGGCGCGCCACCGGCTGCCCGGCTCCACGTTTGACTCCCTGCTTCAAGAGGCCCTGACAGCCTGTGGTCCCGAAGCGGCTGGAGCCGAGGAGGCGATCCCTAGCCCCGTGGTTCCGCTTATCCGCCCGCCTGCCATGCCGGTGGTTCTCACCCCAGAAGCGATCTAGTCCCGGCGATCTAGTCCCAGCGATCTAGTCACTCTGAAACGGGTTGGCGGGCATCCTGGCCTGGGGAGGCAGCCCAAAGGCCACCCCATCCAGCTCGAGACGCTCGGCTTCGCTGAGCTGCCATTCCAGGGCGGCCGCCGCCTGTTGCACCTGATTAACCCGCCGCAGGCCAGGGATGGGCATGGCCCCATGGGAGCGGCACCAATTCAGCGCGACAGCAGATTTAGGGGCGTTATGGGCTTGGCCAATCCGCTCCATCAGCTCAAAAAGGGAACCCAAAGCAGGCCCCATGCGCCGAAACATGCCCCCCTCGGGCCCTGGGGGCAATTGCCAGTAATCCCCGCCAACAGGCCTAGGGCTAGGGGGCTGTAGGCAATCAGCTCGATTCCCAAGTCACGGCAGACCTCGGCCACCCCGCCAGCCTGCAAAGCGGCTGGGGCCAGCAAGGACAGCTGCACTTGCACGCTTTTGAGGGCAATGCCCCGCTGCACCAAGTGCTGATGCAACTGACGCAGTCGCAGGGGCCCCACATTGGAAACACCAAGCTCAGCCACCTCGCCGCTGGCCACCAAATCGGCGAGGCCCTCAAGCAGGGGGCCCTCCTGCCATGGGGCGTAGCGGGCGGTGCTCCAATGCAATTGGACCCGATCGAGCTTGCCGCCAAGCCGCTGCTTTGAGGCCGCAAAGGCCCGGTCGTAGCCGCGACGGCCCAAGCGCCAGGGGAAAGGCGCCAACTTGGTGGCGAAGCAAAGCCTCTGTTGATCTGCGGAGGCGAGGCTGGCGCAAAACTGGCCCAGCAGCGCTTCACTGCGGCCATTGAAACGCCCCGTGCCGTAGGAATCAGCGGTATCAAAAAAGTGAAGCCCCAGCCCGACGGCCGCCAAAAATGTGGCTTCCAGCTCCCCGTCCTGACAGGGGTTGTATCCCCACAACAACTGGTTGCCCCAGGCCCAGGTGCCCACACCGATCCCAGGAGCCGGGGCGCCATCAGCCGCCAAAAGAGCCTCGTCATGCGCCATCGTGAAGCCCTTCGAAGGCGAAGATGCCGATCAATATGGGTGAACTGCTGCCGACAACCCCGTGATGCAGCCCACCGCAAACCCTTCCCCTGGTAGCAAGGCCACCGACAAGGACCTCAACGAGGGCACTGAAAAAGACCTCCCCAAGGGGGTTGAGAGGGTCCTGGAACCGGTGCTCTGCCACCACTGCGGCCGTACAGCCAGCAATGGCATCAGCTGCGAGGGCTATTGCGTGGCCGACTCCAATTACTGACGTGAACCCCATAAAGCCCCAAGGCACTCTCCTCATCGGCCTCGCTGGCTGCTTCTGTTGCAGCATGGCCCTAGCCCCGCGGGCCGGCAGCGAGAGCTTTGGACGATGGGAACAAACCCTGAACAGCTGCCAGATCCTGCATCAGCCCGCCGACTTCAGAAGCAAGCAACCCAGTCAGGGTTGCCTCAGATTGAGGCTGGAGCAGAACATCGAAGGCCTGCTCAATGTCCGATTTGTGGGAGAGGGTGAGGTGGTGGTATTTGCCGGCACCTTGGCGAAAGGCCAACTGCCGATGCGGTGCAACCAAGACGGTGCTTGCAAACCCCAGTGGCCCACGCAAATGGAAGTGAACACCGTGGAGAGCGGCAGAGTGGAGCCCTCAGGCCTGCCCGCTGGCTTACCCCTGGCCCGACTGGCCCGCGGGAACTGCTTGATCCAGCACAACAGCATTGAATGCCATGCCCTGGCAGCCGATGGTGAGCAGTGGCGAGCCCAATCCCAGCTCTGAGCCGCTTGGCGACCTACTGCTTAGGAGTGGACTCAGAGCTCGTATCCGAACTGTTCTGATGGCCATGCAAATGCCTTTCGCAAGCCGCCGCCGGACCAACAGCTGCCATCGAGAGGGATGCCACCAGCAGAATGGCCAAGGAAGCGACTCGTTTCACAGGCAAATTCCCAATCAGAATCTTGGGCTCAACCTAGACAAGAGAGGCAAAAGGGGCCCGCTTCTGTTGGGAAACGACCAAAAGGGTCTGGCGCGTTCTGCAACCAGACAAGCCATCGGGCTGTTGAGAATTGCTCAGATCAACTGCATCGCAATCAGTCTGGCTTTCCAGAGAGACCCTGGTGACGGTTCAGAACGCGAAAAGTGCCAACAGCAACGGTGCCAACAGCAACAGTCCCACCCGTTTGATCCAAGGGGTTGACTGGCCACTGCC
>Ga0207954_1000706_pt1 | contig 11389 bp, 7 predicted proteins | sample CryBogmetaGMA0M_FD_184547 | JGI IMG/M metagenome (GOLD analysis project Ga0207954, IMG submission 184547) | Freshwater microbial communities from Crystal Bog, Wisconsin, USA - MA0M (SPAdes) | ecosystem: Environmental > Aquatic > Freshwater > Lake | place: Crystal Bog, Wisconsin, USA | collected... | reverse complement strand
CGCTGATGGCCCGCGCGTTTTGGGACGCGTGGGACGACCGGCTGAACGAGTATGAGGAAGCCCCGCCAGCAGCTGCATCGTTCGACGACAACGACTGAAGCGTCAGGGCGGCGGTGGAGGCGGCTTGACCTGCCCCCGCCACGGCTTCGATGACGACTGCTTTTGGCCGGTCGGCTTGGCGAGCATCACGGCGATCCCCGCCGCAAGCGCGATCACGAGTATCAGCCAGAATCGGGGCGGCATCGGGGCTTTGTTCTTTGAACAGTTTGTGACGCGGGCTCGAGCGACACTACGAGCCTACTCCGCAGCCGCATCGCTCGGAGTTCATCCCGGATCGCCAACCGCCGGACCACCTTGAGCAGGCCTTTGCGTGCCGCGACCATACGTGGATCCCTTCATGAGAAAGAGAACCGGACGCTGAAAACCAGCGTCTCTTTCTACGCGGCCCAGCCGCGGAAAGATCAAAAAATTGGCCACGGGTTATTGGTGTGCCGCCGCTCGGGGCTGCCCATGCCCGTCGCCGGACGCTCCCTGCGCCCATCCTGGGCTTCGCTCGCTCGATGCTGACTTCGCTCCGCCATCCATGGCTACGCTCGTCAGCAACGCCGGCTCCCGGGCACGGGCAGCCCCTCGCTGTTCTCCCCCCGTAGCACAGGTTTTCAACCTGTGTGTGTCCTCCGTCCCCCGTAGCACAGGTTGGCAACCTGTGTGTGTCCTCCGCCCGCCGTAGCACGGGTTGTCAACCTGTGTGTATCCTCCGTCCCCCGTAGCACAGGTTTTCAAACTGTGTGTCTTTCCCGTTCGCATTGGGCTCGGGTGCCATTCCAGAACGACAAACAGCCAGCCGGAATCACACGCTATGCTCCGGTGGGGAGCACAGCGTGTGCCGTCCTCTTACGCATGGAGTCTTTCGATGCTACTTGTGACCAGCGTGCCGTTCCGCACGCTCATGGCCGCTACTGCAGCCATTCTTTTCGCCTCCTCAACCACTTGTGCGCAGACTTCCTGAACTCGGTGACGGCGACTGACCGTTACTCGCTCTCCAACACGAACATGGGCAGCGACGCCCGTGGCGGCATCACGCAAAGCGGTTCACCGGGTTCCTACTCCTACGCGTTCAAGGCGAATATGGGCGACAAACCAATGAAAGGCCGTAAGGCCTCGGGCGCGGGGTAACGGCACCTCTCGCCGCTGATTCGTCCCAGTCAGCGCGCCCGATTCGTCCCAGAAATCCCGATTCGTCCCTACCCATGCCCGATTCGTCCCATTTTGGGTTTTGCGGGATTGCGGGCTAGGGCATGACGCGTACAACGCCTGAAGTGGAAGCGAGCTACCAATACTTCCCCAGCAGTTGATCGGTTCCCCATCCCGCCCAAGGTGTTTGCTCATGCTGCTCGTCGTTCGCATGCCACGCGTCGTCTTTTCCATCGGCGTGGTGGCCTACCTGCTCGGCGGTGCCCCGTCGGTACGTGCCCAGTCAACCACCACCTACGGCAGTGGCGGCAGTTCGAACACCTTCACCGGCGGCACGATCAATCCCGGCGACACCGTGCTCCTGAACAACGGCGCCTCTGTCACGGGCGACATCACCGCCGACGGCACGCTGCAGTTCAATCAGTCGGTCGGCAACACCCTCACGATCAGCAATCTGATCTCGGGCACCGGCACGCTCTCGCTGACGAACACCGGCACGCTCAATCTGACCGGCACGTCGGGAGCTGCGAGAACCGTCATTCTTGACATGACCACCTCCGCGTCGTTGGGGGTGCTGCAGATTCTTTCGGGTACCGGAGACCTCCGGGTAGGCAACAGCGGCGCAGGCACGCTCAACGTGACTGGCGGCTATGTCAGCAACGCAACAGGCTATATCGCTAATTCCGCCGGCAGCGTCGGCACGGCCACGGTGTCGAGCGGCACGTGGGCCAACCGCGGCGATCTCGACGTCGGCAATGAGGGCACCGGCACGCTCAACGTGACCGGCGGCCTTGTCAGCAACTTGGCTGGCAATCTTGGTTACTTCGCCAACAGCCTTGGCACGGCCACGGTGTCGAGCGGCACGTGGGCCAACAGCCGCGATCTCGCGGTCGGCGATGAGGGCACCGGCACGCTCAACGTGACCGGCGGCCTTGTCAGCAACGCGGCGGGCTATCTTGGTAGGGCCACCAGCAGCGTCGGCACGGCCACGGTGTCGAGCGGCACGTGGGCCAATAGCGGCAACCTCACCGTCGGCTTGAGCGGCACCGGCACGCTCACCATGAACGGTGGCTTGGTGATCGTCACCGGCTCGCTCTCCAGAAATGCTGCCAGCACGATCAACCTCAACGCCGGCGGCACGCTCCAGATTGGTGTCGGCGGCACCAGCGGCGTGCTCCTCGGCGGCACCGGTAGCCTCGTCAACAATGGCACGCTCGTCTTCAACCGCAGTGACGCCTCGACCTACTCGGGTGTTCTCAGCGGCTCGGGCGGCGTCACCAAGCAGGGCCTTGGTTCGCTCCTGCTCTCCAACACGAATACCTACTCGGGCACTACGACCATCTCGGCCGGCGTCCTGGCGATTTCCTCAACGGCAGCGCTGCCGGGCTACGGCGATGCCGGCCGCTGGTCTGTCGCTCCCGGCGCCGGGCTTACGTTCGGCGTGAACGGCCTCACCAACACCGCGGCCGACGCGCTCATCACCTCGGCCACGGCCACGGGCAATCTCACCAGCGGCGACGCCATCGGCTTCGACACGACGGGCACGGGCACCTACGCCTACGCCAACGCCCTGCCGGTGTCGGCCGGTTCCGGACTCGGCCTTGCGAAGTCGGGCACCGGCACCCTCCAGATCACGGGCTCCCAGACCTACACCGGCCCGACGGTCATTGGGAGCGGCACGCTGTCGATCGGTGCAGGGGGCACGACCGGCTGGATCGGCGCGACCAGCGGCATCGTCCTCTCGCCGGATGGCGTTCTCCAGTTCAATCGCACCGACGACTACGGCGGGTTTAGCCCCGCGATCTCCGGCTCCGGTGGCGTCGTGATCTCCAGTGGCACCCTCGCGCTCTCCACCGGCAGTTTCGGAACTCTGACGATCGGCCAATCCGCCGGAAACGTCGGCACGCTCAACGTGGCTGGCGGCCGGGCCAGCAACTCGAACGGCACTCTCGGCAGCGCCGCCGGTAGCACCGGCACGGCCACGGTGTCGAGCGGTACGTGGGCCATCAGCCAATCTCTCGTCGTCGGCGAGAGCGGCACCGGCACGCTCAACGTGACTGGAGGCTATGTCAGCAACACGAGCGGCACCATCGGCATCAACACCGGCAGCAGGGGCACGGCCATGGTGTCGAGCGGTACGTGGGCCACCAGTGGCGACCTCCGCGTCGGTAATAACGGCACCGGCACACTCATCGTGACAGGCGGTTATGTCAGCAACGTGAACGGCTTTATCGCCGCTTCCACTGGCGGCGTCGGCACGGCCACGGTGTCGAGCGGCACGTGGTTCAACAGTGGCGACCTCACCCTCGGGGCCGCCAGATCCGGTGCCGGCACGCTCACCATGAATGGCGGCCTTGTGATCGTCGGTGGCTCGCTCTCCAAAAACGCTGCCGGCACGATCAACCTCAACGCCGGCGGCACGCTCCAGATCGGCGCCGGTGGCACCAGCGGCGTGCTCGGCGTGTCGACGCTCACGAACAACGGCACGCTCGTGTTCAACCGCAGCAACGCCTCGACCTACTCGGGAGTCCTCAGCGGTTCGGGAACAGTCACCAAGCAGGCCGCGGGCCTACTCACGCTTGCGGGAGCCAACTCCTACTCCGGTCTCACCACCATCTCGGCCGGCACGCTCGCCCTCTCGGGCACGGGACGCATCGGCACCGGTGGCCTGAACCTCGGCACCACCGGCAGTCCCGGCGTGTTCGACCTCTCGGGTCTCACGGCCGGCAGCTACTCGCTGCCCGCCACCGGCAACCTCGCCGGCGTGGGCACGCTCTCGGGCAGCGGCAAGTCGCTCGCCGTGCTCGGGTCGCTGGCGCCGGGCAACAGCGCCGGCACGATCACCGTTGGCACGGGCCTCTCGCTCGACCTCTCAAACTCTGGCAGCAGCGTGTTTGAGATCACGAACCCTGCCTTCGCCGCGGGCACATTCGACCTCGTGAACGGCGACGGCAGCGTGGTCTATGGTGGGATTCTCAACCTCGCCTTCAGCGGTGGTTCTTACGCCAACGGCACGGACGTGCTGCAACTCTTCGCGAACACCGGCGGCCGCTCGGGCAACTTCTCGGCGGTGAATGCCACGGGCCTCGCGCCTGGGCAGTCGGCCACGTTCAATCCGGCGACGGGCTACATCACGGTCGTGCCGGAGCCCTCCACCTACGCCATGGCGCTCGCCGGTCTGGCCTGCGGCGGCTACTCGCTCTTCCGCCGTCGCCGCGCTCGCTGAGTTAATCGCCTCGCGGCACTCGTGATCTCACGCTGGGCAGGGCATCGCACGATGCTCTGCCCAGTGGTGTTTAAGGGTGGGGTCGATGAGGCCGAGCGAGTCGCGGAGGGCTGCCCGTGCGGAGAAACGGGGACAGGCGAATCGCTTGACCCGCCGTAGGTAGTGGGGCGATTCGCTCCACCCACTGGGGCGAATCGCTCCACCCACTGGGGCGAATCACTCCAGCGCTGGAACACTTCTTCCCGGTTCGTACTCGATTTTCCCGATTCGTGCTTTTCTGGAGGATTGACACGGGATTTGCAGCTAGTTCGTGGCAAGAGCCGACCCGCGATTCGAGGACCGGCGGCTTCCCCCACCTCCCGCGAGGTCCACTGGCATGCTTTCCCGCAAGGTTGCGATCCGCCGTTCCTCGTCGTCGTTTCTGGGTTTTGCCGCCGCCGGCGTGCTGGCGGCCGGGTCACGCAACCGCATGTTGCTGCGGTTCGTCCTGCACGGCTTGCTCTGGGCGGTGGTCGGCAGTGGAGCCGCGGTCCTCCCGAGCGCCGAGGCTCAGGATCTGAACGTCAATAGCGACACGACCATCAGCTCGAGTGTGACTTACGACAACACCTACGTTGCCCCAAGTGCCAGCGACCTTGCCTGGCTCGACGTGACCACTGGCGGTGTACTGACAAACAACGCCGAACTCTTCGTCGGCTTGAGCGGCACCGGCACGCTCTATGTCAGCGGCGGCAGCGTCACGAACGCTACTGGCTACCTCGGCTACAACAATGACAGCTTTGGCATTGCGTATGTTTTGAGCGGCACGTGGGCCACCAGCGGCGACCTCTGGGTCGGATACACCTACACCGACCCCGAGAACCCGTCATCTGACCAAAACGGCTACGGCCAACTCAACATGCGGGGCGGCCTCGTGACCGTGTCTGGCGTTCTCAACCGTGGCACCCTGGGCGTGATTTACCTCTTACCCGGCGCCACGCTCCAGATCGGCACGGGCGGCGCGGGCAGCGGGCTCGCCGTGGGCGATCTCGAGCAAGAAGGCACGCTCGCATTCAATCAGTCGGACGACTACACCTATTCCGACGCGATCAGCGGTTACGGAGCGGTCACAAAGGCAGGCACCGGCACGCTGACGCTCAATGGCAACAACTCCTTCAGGGGCGGCGTGACGATCTCGGAAGGCACGCTCTTCATGGGCAGCAACAACGCTCTGGGGAGCGACGGATCGCTCGCGGTCAATGGCGGCACCCTCGACCTCAGGGGCCGCTCGCTGACGGTCAACGCCCTGAGCGGCTCCTCGGCCGGCATGATTCAATCGGGAGTCTCCGGAGCGGTCACGCTGACGGCGACCGCGGCAACCAGTTCCACGTTCGCCGGAACGATCAATAATGGTTCGGGAACGGTCGGGTTTACGAAAAGCGGCGCCGGCACCCTCACGTTCTCCGGCAGCAACGGCTACAGCGGTCGCACGACGATCTCGGGCGGCACCCTCGCCATGGGCAGCAACAACGCCCTGGGGAACGGCGGATCGCTCGCGGTCAACGGCGGCACCCTCGACCTCGGGGGCCGCTCGCTGACGGTCAACGCCCTGAGCGGCTCCTCGGCCGGCATGATTCAATCGGGAGTCTCCGGAGCGGTCACGCTGACGGCGACCGCGGCAACCAGTTCCACGTTCGCCGGAACGATCAGGGACGGCTCGGGATCGATTGGGTTTATAAAAAGCGGCAACGGCACGCTCACCCTCTCCGCCAGCAACGGCTACACGGGCCGCACGCAGGTCAACGGCGGCGTGCTCTCGCTTGGCAATACGAACGCCCTCGCCGGGACCGGTACGATCTCCTTCGGCGGCGGCTCGCTGCAATACTCCGCCAGTAACACCCGCGACTATTCGGCCAAGATCCTCTACAGCGGCAGCGCCATCGCGATCGACACGAACGGCCAGAGCGTCACGTTTGCCAGCGGCTTGGATTCCAGCAACACGGGCGGGCTGACGAAGACCGGCCTCGGCACCCTCACGCTCACCGCCAGCAATGGCTACACGGGCGGCACGACGATCACCTCCGGCACGCTGCAGATCGGCAACGGCGGCACGACCGGATCCATCAACGGCAACGTGGTCAACAACGCCACGCTCGCGTTCAATCGCTCCAATGCGTCGATCTTTTCCGGCGTGATCAGCGGCACTGGAGGGCTCGCCATCTCAAGCTCTGGCGCAGTGACGCTGACAGGTAACAATACCTATACCGGCGTGACAACAGTTCGGCAAACAGGCACAGCTGGCTCGGTTGCGCTGCAGATCGGCAACGGCGGCACGACCGGTTCGATCGCCGGCAACGTGGTAATTACCGCAACAACAGGTGCAGATTACTCGCTCGTATTCAATCGCTCCGATGACCTGACCTACTCGGGCACCATTACTGCTGCAAACGGACCCGGTGGCATGCGCAAGCTTGGCGCCGGCACGCTGACCCTCACCGGCTCCTTCCAGACAGGCGCTGGGATAAAAGTTTCGGAGGGCGCGGTGCAGATCGGCGACGGCGGCACGACCGGTGCATTCAACGGTGCCGTCGTACTCGAGAATAACTCGTCATTCATTTACAACCGCTCCGTTGACTTGACTAGGTACAGCCTTCTATCCGGCACGGGCACACTCATCAAACGCGGCGCTGGCACGCTCACCCTCGGGGGCACCTCCAACACCTACAGCGGCGGCACGACGATCTCTGGCGGGGCGTTGGCCACGGGTACCTCGGGTGCCTTGCCAACCGGCGGTGCGGTGACGATCACGAGCGGCACGCTCGATCTGAGTGGCTATTCCGCGACGATCGGCACCCTGAGCGGCTCCGCGGGGGGCACGATCACATCGGGCTCGTCTGGCTCCATCACGCTCACATCGACCTCCGCCACCAACTCGACCTACGCGGGCACGATCACCAATGGGCTCGGCACGATGGCATTCGCCAAGCAGGGGGCCGGCACGCTCACCCTCTCCGGTTCCAGTTCCTATACCGGCGCCACGATGATCTCTGGCGGCGTGCTCGCGTACGGCGCCTCAAATGCCCTGTCCGACTCGACTGCGGTGACGGTAGCCGGCGGCGGCTTGAACCTCGGCAGCTACAACGACACGGTTGCCAGCTTCACGATCACCAGTGGCTCCCTCTACGGTTCGGGCAAGCTCACCGCCGCGACCTATGCACTGTGCGGCGGCACTGTAACCGGCAACCTAGGCGGCGGCTCGATGACCGTCACCGCCAACTCGAACGTGAACGGCACGGCCGATGCTACCTCGGCGAGCCTGAACGTCGGCACGCTCACGCTCGGCTCCGCCGGACGCTTTACGAGCAATCAGGTCGCCCTCACCGGTTCCGCCGGCGGAAGTATCAGCCTCGGCGGCAGCGAGTCCGTTGGCTCGCTCGCCGGCGGATTCAACGTCGCCCTCGGCTCTGCCACGCTGACCACCGGCAACGACAACACGAGCACGACCTACTCAGGGATCCTCAATGGTTCTGGCGGCCTGACCAAGACCGGCACCGGAAAGTTCACGATCTCCGGGGCCAACTCCTACGCGGGCGTCACCACGATCACCGGCGGCACGATCGCCCTCTCGGGCACCGGAAGCATTGGCACCGGCGGCCTGAACCTCGGCACCACCGGCAGCCCCGGCGTGTTCGACCTCGGGGCCCTCACGGCCGGCACCTACTCGCTGCCCACCACCGGCAACCTCGCCGGCGCGGGCACGATCTCGGGAAGTGGCAAGTCGCTCGCCGTGCTCGGGTCGCTGGCGCCGGGCAACAGCGTTGGCACGATCACCGTTGGCACGGGCCTGTCGCTCGACCTCTCAAACTCGGGCAGCAGCGTGTTTGAGATCACGAGCCCTACCTACACCGCGGGAACCTATGACCTCGTGAGCGGCAGCGGCAGCGTGGTGTTCGGCGGGATTCTCAACCTCGCCTTCAGCGGCTCCTATGCCGACGGCACGAACGTGCTGCAGATCTTCGCGAACACCGGCGGCCGCTCAGGCAACTTCTCGGCAGTGAATGCCACCGGCCTCGCGGCCGGGCAGTCGGCGACGTTCAATCCGGCGACGGGCTTTATCACGGTCGTGCCGGAGCCCTCCACCTACGCCATGGCTCTCGCCGCACTTGCCTGCGGCGGCTACTCGCTCTTCCGCCGTCGCCGCACTCGCTAACCGGGTGCACAAGCAGTCCGCGGCGAAAACCGTCTTTCTCGTCAGTGCCCCGTCCTGGACTCGAACCAGGAACCCTCTGATTAAGAGTCAGATGCTCTGACCAATTGAGCTAACGGGGCTGAACCGCTTTTTTACCCACCACGCACCGCCCCGACAAGGGTCGGCCGCGCCGCCGCCGCGGCGCAGAGGCCACGGCCAGGACGCCGCGTTGCAGGGATTCGCGACCAACCGCTACATTCCGCGCTCGAAACCGGCCCCGCGGCACCGCCACGCGGCCGGACTCGCTTTTTGCAACTCGCTTCTGGAGACGACTCGATGGGTAGGTTCGACGGGATGAAGGGGCTCGTGCTCGGCGTGGCCAACGATCACTCGATCGCCTGGGCGATCGCCAAGATCATCATGGCCGAGGGCGGCCAGATCGGCTTCACCCACCTCCCCGATCGCCCAGACGACGAACGGCAGCGAAACCGCCGCCGCGTCGCCCTGCTCACCGACCCCGAACCCAACGCCAAGTTCCTCGTGCCCATGGATGTGTCGAGCGACGACCAGATCGCCGCCGTCATGGACCGCGGCAAGCAGGAGTTTGGCACCATCGACTTCCTGCTCCACTCGATCGCCTACGCTCCCCTCGAGGATCTCAAAGGGGAGACCACCAACTGCAGCCGCGAGGGCTTCCGCCTCGCCATGGAGACGAGCGCCTACAGCCTGCTCGCAGTCGGCCGGCTCTCCCGCAGCTTCCTCTCCAAAGACTCGTCGATCCTCACCCTCACCTACTTCGGCGGCGAGAAGGTGGTGCCCGGCTACAACATCATGGGTGTCTGCAAGGCGACCCTCGACATGTGCATGCGCTACATGGCCTTCGACCTCGGCCCTGCCGGTGTCCGCGTCAATGCGGTCAGTGCCGGCCCGCTGCGGACGCTCGCCGGCCGCGGCGCGGGCGTGGACGACATGCTCGGCCTCTATCAGCACATGTCGCCGATGGGTCGCAACATCACCCACGACGAGGTCGGCAAGGCCGGCGCCTGGCTGCTCTCCCGCGACTCGCAGGGGATCTCCGGCGAGATCCTCCATGTGGATGCGGGCTATAACGTGATGGGCTCGCCGGGCCGGCTTCTCGACCTCGTGCCCAAGCAGGCGGCGCAGGATTGAGCACGGAGTGATCCAGGCGTGACCACGATCGCCGTCGCCGTGGTGCTGCGACACGACCGCGTGCTCGTGGGACGCCGCGCCGCCGATGCGATCGACGCGGCCGGCCTCGACGAGTTCCCTGGCGGCAAGGTGGAACCGGGCGAATCTCCGGCCAGCGCCGCCGCGAGGGAGTGCCTCGAGGAGGCCGGGGTTGCCGTGCGGATCGACGCCCTGCTCGATCGCGTGGCCAGCACCTCGGCCAGCGGACCGATCGACATCCTCTTCTTCGCTGCGACTCCTCTCGACGACCGCGAGGAGCCGCTCGTCCCGTTCGCCTGGGTGCCGATCGAGGAACTCGCCTTGCTGTGGTTTCCGCCGGCGAATGCCGGCGTGCTCGCCCGGCTCACTCAAGGCGGGTCGTAGCCGCCGGGATGCCACGGATGGCAGCGGCCGATCCGCGCGAGCCCCTTCACGGCGCCGCGGGCTGCCCCATACTTCTCCACCGCCTCGCGGAAGTACGTGCTGCACGTGGGTTGAAACCGGCAGTGGCGGCCGAGCAGCGGGCTGAGCGTGAGCTTGTAGAGCACGACGCCGGCGACCAGCACGACCGACGCAGCGCGATCGCAGAGCCTACAGACCGCGCTGCCGAGACCGCCGGGCGTGGTCGCCATCACCGCCTCCGCTTCGGCTTCGCCGCCGCGTCGTCTCGCGGCCGGGGCACGGCATCGGCATAGCCCCGCCGCCCCACCACCCGCGTCGCCAGGGCGGCGATCATCGCCTCGACGTCCCGAGCCCCAGCCTCGCCGGCCGGCGGCTCTCCGGAACGGACGACGATCACAAAATCGTTGCCTGCGGGGAGCCGCGATCGCACCTGCCGAAACGCCTCCCGCAGCCGCCGTTTCCAGCGGTTCCGCACCACCGCCGAGCCAATCCTCCGCGAGACCGACAGGCCCACGCGAATGCCGTCGGGACTCGTGCGGTTCGACGCGGCATAGAGCACCAGTCCTACGGCCGACGCACTCTGCCGGGTGTCATACACGCGGGAAAAATCGGTCGGCCGTAGGAGCCGCATCCGCCGCAAAAACCCGGCCGGACGCGACGTCACCACTTCAGTGCCGCCCGCGGATTCGCAGTCGCCGCTGCCTGCGCGGCCTTCGCCGCCTCGAGCAGTCCGTCCAGCATCGCGGCGTCTTCCGTGTCGGGCAGCACGATCTGCACCTCGGCGATCAAGTCGCCCTTCGAGCCATTCGCGTGCCGCACGCCCATGCCGCCGGCCCGCAGCTTGCGGCCGCCGCTGGTTCGCGGCGGCACCTTGAGTGCGATCGTGCCCCACGGCGTGGGCACGTCCACCTTCGCTCCCTCGATCGCCTCGGCCAGCGTGATCGGGAGCATCACCTCGAGCGTGTCGCCGTCGCGATGAAAAACCGGATGTGGCTCGATGTCGACCTCGAGCAGCAGATCGCCAGCCGGCCCGCCGCCGGTGCCGGGCTGACCCTGCCCGCGGAGCCGCATGCGAGCCCCGTCGGGAATGCCCTGCGGAATGGTGACGCTGATCGTCTCCTTCTTCCCACCGCGATCGATGGCGACATCCGCCTTGCCGCCGTCGATGGCCAACGTGAAGGAAATGCTCATCCGCGCCGTGACGTCTTCTC
>Ga0207954_1000705_pt1 | contig 11405 bp, 10 predicted proteins | sample CryBogmetaGMA0M_FD_184547 | JGI IMG/M metagenome (GOLD analysis project Ga0207954, IMG submission 184547) | Freshwater microbial communities from Crystal Bog, Wisconsin, USA - MA0M (SPAdes) | ecosystem: Environmental > Aquatic > Freshwater > Lake | place: Crystal Bog, Wisconsin, USA | collected... | reverse complement strand
GAGGAGTGTACGGGGCTCGGTCGCGGGTCCATGTCGGGCGCGGTTCTGGGGCGGCAGCCGAAGCCTTGCGCGCGGTGTGGGACGCGCTAGAATTCTCGGATGAAGAACACCTCCCGCGACCACTTCCCCGTCCTCTGCTGTCACCGGGCATCCTTCAGCCGCCCCATCTCGATCCCGGCCGCCGTAGGGTGCCCGGACACTGGCGCTAGTTTCCCCCAGCGCTCGACGTGGACCGAGTTCCGCGCGGTGTTGGCTGGCCTCCGGGACCAGTGCCCGACCGCCATGCCTGTGGTGGTCCGGACGGCATGGCTCCCCGACACGATCCTCGGGCAGTGCATCCGGCGTCGGCAGCGGTTCGTCGTCCGGCTCAACGAGGGTATGAGTGAGCCTCAGGCGGTCGATACCCTCTGCCACGAGTGGGCGCATGCGCTGGCGTGGAACTATTCGCTCGACCGGCTCGCCAAGACGCCCGGCCTCGACCCCGTGGAGTTCGAGCGGGCCTGTCACGACGAGGCCTGGGGCTGCGCCTACTCGCGGGTCTGGCGGGCGTACCTCACCTTGGCGTGAAGGTTTTCCTCCCGCCAACCCACGGTCGCCCCCACGGCCCGCAGGCGCGCCGTGGAGGGCAGTCAGGCGCCACCCCTACCGGACCCGCCCGGGACGGCAATCGGCCCTCAGGCGGCGCGCTGTTGCGTCAGCCGCGGGGCCTCACCCTGTCGACCCGTGGGTGACTACCTCAACGACCGGGCAACGCCCCCGACCGGCCTTCAACGGCCGGATCAACCCTGCCTCCGAAAGGTCCCGGACTCCTTCGCTCACGTGCCATCGCTCAAGATCGCACTCATCTCGCAGTTGGCGATCGATACGAACGACGAGTTGGACACCCCCTGGCTCTGTCAGGTCTGCGTGCTGGCCCGTTATGCCAAGCCGATACCAGAGGGCAACCGCCAATCGGGCGGCACTACGGGACAACGCCATCGCCTTGGTCAGCCATTTCAGCGGGACCGGCCCTCGAATAAACGGAACCGTGGTCCTGCGCTTTTGGCGGACGGGTCGTCGCCTACCCATATCAGCGGCATCAGGATCACCGCTCGGCGTCTGTGGTGTCTGCGCCGCCTCGGCGATCGCCTGCTCGAAAACATGGACGTGGCTCACCATCGAATACCCACCTACCGTGGAGGTCCCCACCGGTCGTTGAAGGAATAGAAGAAGAAGAAGAAATAAGAAATAAGAATGACCCGGTTCCATGAAATCGCTGCAACTTGAGCAGTGATTTACTGCATGTACTTGACCACCAACGGCGCCTTAGGCGGCAGTTGCTCCAGGGCGGCAGGGTGGTCGGGCGGTTCGCCGACGATCCCCATGATTCGATCGAAGAACTCCTTGCCGTCCTCATCGACGTACCGCTCACCATCGCCGGTGAACGTATGTTCGACATCCACCTCGAAGCCCCGGAGGACATCCCGCGATGCCTTCCGCATGAGGGCCTCCATCCGCGCCGACACCACGGGCATGGCCCCCACCGACGCCTCGATCAAGATGGCGTCGTGAATCGGGGCGACGATCGGAAGTCCTTCGTCGGCGGCATAGGTACACGCCAGCCGTAACATCTCGGCGCCGTGGGCCTGTGACGGAAAATTCCGGACAGACCTCCACTGCTTTTTCGTGGCCGCCTCGTCAACGCTGGCGATGCGATGGAGCCGCCAGTCGAAACACGTGCGGATCACACCACGGACGGACACATGGTCGACCGCGGCGTCAGACCACGCCCAGAAACGATGGTAGACACGCTTATGGGCCCGCAGGAGCCTCTCGGCCTCCGTCGTACTGATGCCGAGTTTGGCAGCCATACCGTAGGCCGACTGTCCGAACATGACGCCGAGGCAGACGACCTTCGCGGCAGCGCGAATATCTCGGTGTTTCTCCTTTGTTGCATCAGACGGCGCTAGACCCGCCCGTATTGCGAACGCCAGGTAGAAATCACTGCGTCGGTAGTCGTCCATCATCGCCTCGTCCCCGGCCAGCGCCGCGACGATGGCGATCTCCTGGCTCCGCCAGTCGAGATAGTCCAACTGCATCCCGGGAGCCGGCCGGATGAACGACCGCGTCCACTTCGACGGTCCGAAGGCGAACTCGGTCGTCGAGGGCGTGTTCCGTCCCGTACGTGCGCCAAACTGACCAAGCAGCACACGGTTTCGACCGTCAGGCCCAATGGCGAGTCGGCCGATGTTCTTCGTCCCCTCGAACGTCTGTCGGTACTGGTGCAGTTCCTGCAACTGCGGTGCGTACTTGACCACATCTGACCACGTCGCCTCGTCCATCAACGGCGTGTCGCCGTCAACGTCGAGTGGGAAAGCGATGTTCTCCTTGATGAGGTATCGCCGGAAGTTAGCCATGCTGAAACTGCCGTCAGCACGGAACACACCGTACTTCGCGTTTATCTCGTTTCGGACATCCGCACCAATCTCCGCCAACCGCCCCGTGACCCAGCTGTATAGCGGCATGTCGATCGGGACACCGCGGTGCTGCATGTCGGCAACCGCCGAGGCATATCGACCACGCAGGAGTGCCCGAAGGAGATCGTCGTGCGTCTTCAGGTAGGCACAGACCTTCGGTAAGAGGCCGACGCAGGCATCGACGTCCTGCATGCAGTAGTTCATCAGACCCTGCCACTCGTCGGCGGTCTCTGGGCCACGGATCGCCACGTCCCGCCAGTGCTCCTTCTCTTCGATCAACGGCTCGCCGAAGTAGTTCAGGCAGCCCTGTAGCCCAAAGCCAAGCGGCAACGTGTGACCGTTCAGCTGGTTACGAAACTCGACGAAGAGGTCCAGCATGTTTGCTGGGCGCGGCCACTCCAACTGCTGGAAACAACTCATCTCGGCCGACAAGAAATAACCCACCACGACCGTCTGCGGGCCGATGTCGAACGGCGGGGTCTTCATCCGCACCAGCTCGTCATACGCGAGGAGGTGACGCCGGCCGCTCCGATGTTCTCGCGCCGCCAGACACCGGACGGTAGGCCGATGTCCGGACGGCGACGAGAACTCGAAGTCGACGCTGACGAATTCCCGAACAGCATCGAGCGGTGACATGACTACAGTGCGCCCCTCAGCTCACGGATCGCCTCGTGCTCAAACGAGTCGATGACCCGTCCCTTGAACGCGAGGTCGAACCACTCCGAGCGGGTCAGCTCGGGCCAGGTGGGTTCACCGAGCGGATCCTCAGGCAGCTCGATGGCATACCCGTTACGACCGTCGGGCACGCAACGCACGTAGCCATCCGCAGCAGCCGACGCGATGTCGAGCGCCGTCCGACTCCACGCATTGTCCCGCTGGCCAATCGAGATGGGCCAGAGAAAGGGCGCATGCGTGTCGTGATAGACACACCTGACCAGTTTCACCATCTTCAACACACGCGCCAGCGACGGATCACTATGGAGAGACGGCGCGACGAAGTAGACCGTGGGCTTCAGATCACCCGGGACGGGTCGTTCGTAGACACGAGCAATGAAATCCGTCTCTTCGCGGATCGCCCTGAAGAACTGCTTCTTGTCGGGCGATCCCATCGGCAGCGCGAGAAGTTTGCGCTTCACCTTGACACCATCCGTCGTATAGTTCGCTCCCAGATTCAGCGCTGCCAAATCCGCGAACGGGTTCAACGACGCCGCAGGTTCGACGACAGGCGTCTCCTGCGGAAGAACGACGCCACCGGACGACGGCGTCTCCACAACTTGCCTGCCATCCTCGAGAGGTTGGCGGGCATCATCAGCACCGAGCGGGGCACCCCCCGCGACCGACTTGGCCATAATTAGGCCTCCGTTATTCGACGGCTGAAAAGACGCCGTCCGTCTTTGCGGCATTTGGGTACCGACAACTCCGTCGGGAGATCCCGCACGGACAACACCCTCGACGAGGAGTGATGCCCATGGCCGCAGACGAGAGAGAGCGCACCGAAAAGCGGTCTATTCGCTTTTCAGTCGTTTTTCAGTCGGGCCTCAGACGCCACGCCTACGATCGGCAGGCAAATGGGGGCCGTATTTCCGGATCGCAGCGGCGGTGAGCCGAAAAACGTGTGGGAGACACCGGTTCCTCTCGACTGGCAATCGAATAGCGATTCTGCGACGTATCGCCTCGTTGAGATGGCGATTCACCCACGATTCTGCGAATGGACCATGGTGCGGAAACAGTTCAACGAGCCGTTCCGCCAGCTCATCTTTTGTCACCTCTCCGAATGTTGCGTCACCGCCCCCTACCTCCTCACGAAACGCGGCAACAAGCAGGTCTAACCCGGACAACTGGCTGCCGTCTTTCGGACGGGATTGAACGATCACGTCCCATTCCGGCAAATCGCTTTCCACGGCGGCTTCTTCTGCAAGCCGATCGGCCGTTGCGCGGATTGACTCAAGTTCGGACACCCGTCGTAGCTCTGCCAACCCCGCCGCGATCCCACTGAGTTGCATGACTACTCTGTCCGCCGCGTCAATCCCTCGCTCACTGAGCGACAGCCGGTGGATCACGTGGTCGATCGCTATCTGAAAAAGGGAAACGGATACGTTCCGACGCGCCGTCGATCGAGTAAGCACCCGCTCCTTCTCACGCAAAAAACTCAACAAACTATTGTGACCTGCTCTTTCAGCGGCATCGCGATCCGCGTCACTGAATTTTCTCAGCGCGCCAGCAAACTCATCCGTCCCATCCCGCAACCGCTTATACTCCTCGCGAACACGCGATAGCCAACCTAGCGTCGTTTCGTTGGTGCTGCGTTCAATCAATGGCGGGTGGCTGTTAAGCACGTCACAGAACCGCTGCGCCGCCTGTTCCGACTCCAGAATCTTGCCCACCAACTCCTGTGGGAGAGTTGGCCTGCCCTCTAGGTTCACGACTGGATCATCACGTATCGCCTTAGCCTCCCTCGCGATAACGTCAGCAATGTCGAGGAGCGCCGTCAGGATTCGGACCAATGCAGCGGCGTCGAGCAGAAGCTCTTCTCGATCTTCGTGAGAAAGCGGCGTTGCGGCGCGAGTCGCAATCCCCACCATTTCTTCTTCGACAATGTCAAGTGTTCTAAGGAGGCCGCCGCTACCCAAAACAGTAATGAGCGGACGACAAGGATCGTCATGACGACAACGAGCATCAAGCGATTGGAACTCGGCCTTTCTATCACGGAACGCCTGCGCGAGTCGCTCCGCTCGCGTGCGGAATCTTGTCTCGGCATGAGCGGTAGAGGGCGCAGCTAACCGGAGGGAGACTTTGTCTTCTACAAATCGCATCGCCTCGCCAGCATTTGCGCGAAGGTCTTCGACGAACTGTAGAAAATCGGGAAAGACTTCAGACTGAGATGGGATCAAGTCGTGGCCAGACGGCTCGCCTGGTGGGGCACCCTCTCGCCCAACCCCTTGTCGCGGGGGCGAGGGAGCCCGCGGAGGCCGTGGTGGTATTGCCTCGGCCCCCTCGGGCTCGACCGCTCTCGCAGTTCTCTTTTTTCGTTTTGCCATGACACAGCTGGTTATTCACGGTTCTCCCACCACCAGTATGCGCATTTCGAGCACTATCAGGGCGGTCGAATACGGCCACTGAAAAACGACTGAAAAGCGGAAACGTGCCTCAAAATCCGCATCTAATCGCGTCGGGCTGGCGATCGGGCGGGTCGACGCCCGTAACGGCCGATTCCTCGTTATTTCACTGGCCCAATCTCAAACTCGTGGTCAACCCCCTTTTTTCATGCATAAGCACACCTCGTGCCCCGATGACGACCACAAGGCGCCACCCTATGCCGTGAGCGCTCCGCCGGAGTTGACCTACTTCAACCCGGCTCAGGTCGCCGAGATGTGGGGCATCTCGCACGACAAGGTCCTGGGGTTCATCAAGTCCGGTGAGCTGCGCGCCTTCAACGTGGCGTCCAAGAACTCACGGCGGCCCCAGTTCAAGATCCCGTCTGCCGCCCTGCGGGAGTTCGAGGAGCAGCGATCTGGCCGCGACCCCGCCCGCTCGGTGCCCCGCCCTTGCGGTCGCCGGCCTTCGCGGAAGTCTTCGGCTTCGCCGACCCGCGAGTATTTCTGACCGCGGTCGCGACGGGCTCGCCGTCGATGGCCGTGCCGAAGAGCCACGTGTGCACGTGGTCGGTCACCTGCCGCAGGGCACTCTCGGCGACGTGCTGCCGGTACACCGCCCCCATGTCCGACGTGGCGGGCACGTGACCCATAACGTGGTCGACCGCCACTTGGTTGCCGGTCTCCGCGCCGATGGTCTCGAACGAGCGGCGTAGGCCGTAGAAGCCGAGGCCCTTCAGGCACACGCCGGCCTTCTTCATAGCTTTCTGCATCGCGTCGGCAACCGCGTCGTGCAGAACGACGTGCGGCTTCCCGTTACGAGAAGCGTGGTACTCCTCTCTTGTGAACGGGAGCCCCATCCGCGTCGCGAACAGCAGCGCCTTCGCTGAAGCTGTCCGCTGCCGGCGGTGCCTTGTCATGTCGGCCATAGCGGCTCGTATGGCTTCCACGGTCTCCGGCCACAACGGGCACCGCCGCTGTACGCCCGTCTTGACACGAGCGTAGTCGAGCCAGCCCCTCTCCAAGTCAATGCAGTTGGCCGGGAGGTTGCCGATATCCGTGTTGCCCAATCCGCTGTTGATCCCGAGCAACACCATGGCACGGAGTACCGGCGGAGCCACTTCGATCAAGCTACGAATCTCGTTTGCATGGAAATACGTTCTACCCGCTTCGGCTTTGGCTCGCCGCAGCAACCGTTTCTCTGGGCGCTTGAACTCCTCCCCGAATCGCACCGGCCGCTCAATCAACTCCTGGTCGTAGGCGAACTTCAGGATGCTGCGGGCACTGCCAATGCGGTTGTTGAGTGTCGTCGCGTTGACGCCCTTCCCCAAGAAGTGCCGAAACTCGGCCAAGTCGCGTCGCGTGATCGAGCTCACCTCGCGGTCACGACCGAAATGCTGCACCATCAGTTCGCAGTCGCGGTGGTACTCGACGAAGGTTGCGGCTTCGATGTCGCCGTTGGCCCTCTTCCGATCCTTTGCCGCAAGAAACTGATTGGCCAGTTCTGCCAACGTCACCTCACCGGTTCGGTCCACCTGGCTGATCACGCCCGAGTGGAGACCGTTGGCGTGCTCGTAATACCGCCGCAGCGCCGCGTCGGGATCGTCGATCTTCCCGAAATAGTGAATCTTGCCGCGGATTTTCTTGCAGAACTGACCAGACTTGTGGGGCGTCAATGGAAACGACTTGTACGGTTTCCCGTCGGACTTGCGGCCCCGCCCTTTCCCGGGAGCCGCGCTTCCCCGCCGCTCCAACCGAGGTGATACTGCGGATAAGTCCGCCGCCGGGGCCTGAACACCCGCGGACGAAAAAAACTGCGTCGTCGCTCTCGGTTCATGCCCGTGTCTGGCGATCATCAAAAACCTCCTAGGGCAGTCCGACACACGCGGCGGTTGTAGTTTCGGTTGTAGTCGAGAAATCGCCCCTAGGCAACACAGCCACAAAACCCTATAAAAAAAAGAGTTCGCGCCCGTAGCTCAGGTGGATAGAGCATGGGATTTCTAATCCCAGGGTCGCTGGTTCGAGTCCAGCCGGGCGTATTTTTTTCGAAGACATACGGATCACACCCGATCCTCGTTCGTCGTTGCGGCACCGCAGCCGGCCGGAAACATGCTCGGCGCTGGCGGGACTTGTGAGTTCTCTTCTCAAACGCTCCGGAGCGACCGCCACGAGGCACAAGTCGCACCGGCTTCTGCGCGTGCCTCCGGCCAGCTGCTTCGCCTTCCGGATTCAGATGCGAATCGTGAAAGACACACAGGTTGAAAACCTGTGCTACGGAGGGAGCCTCGGGATCACGTGTGGCACTTCCGTCATGGTGATTCGTCGGATGAAGGCACGCTCTTTCGCAAGGCCTCCTCGCCGTCGCGCGCAACCTGCTCAAGGAGCCATACCAGCTCCTGCCTGCTTGGATGACCGACGGCCACGGGTGAGGTGAGTGCGTCTCGACGCGATTCATCTTCAGCGTAATACCTGCGACTCAGTTCGATGCTCGTTGTGGCTTTCAGCCTCGCGATCGCCTTGGGGCTCGCCTCCTTCAGCCCGCGAAGCGAGAGCACCGCTCCACCATGCGTGGCGAGAATGGCTGCCACCCGATCCGAGACCCCGGCGAGTCGGTCGAGGCTGAGCATCGGGTGCTTCACAAGCTCCCGCGCCACGTCTTCAGTCAGGTCGGTGAGATCATTGAGTGCCAAGCCGCCCGCCGTGTGGGTCGCGAGAATCGACGAGACCGCCGGCGAGAGGCGTGTCACGCCGTCGATGAACAGACACGACAGCCCGTGGATGCTCCGCGGACCGGGCTGGGCGGCGAGCACCCTGGCCCGCCGCTCGTCGAGCCTCGCCAGACCCGAGATCTCCAGCGGCCCTTGATGCCGGACGAGAGCCTCGAGCCGGTGCAGCGGTAGGTCGGCCGGCACGTGGATCAGCAGGGACCCCTGGTGGCGACCCAGGCATTCCGCCACCGCATCGTCGACTCGCACGGCGGGAATCTGCAGCTCGCCCCGGTGCCCCACGAGTGCCTCCGCCTGCAACGGCGTCAGGCGGGATAGCCGCTGGAGGCAGAGGTGCCCGGCGCGTTGCCCAAAAGCCGCAGCCGCATCGTTCGAGAGAACGGAGATTCCGTGGAGATGCAGTTGGCCCGCATGGCAGGCAAGGTGTCGCGCGGCGCGACCCGCCAACACGGCGATGCCGTTGAGGTGGAGATTTCCGCGATGGCCGGCGAGTGCCGCCGCCGCCTTCGGCCCCAACAACACGATGCCATCGAGATGGAGGTCATGGGCGTGGTGGGCCAGACTCCGTGCTGCGGCCTCGCCGAGGTGCGTCACCGCATTCAGTGAGAGTTCACCGGCATGCCTGCCGAGCGCGCGGGCAGCCGACTCCGAGATCGTCCGCAGGCCGTCGAGCGAGAGTGCTCCCCCCACGTGGCCGGCGAGCGTCGCCGCCACGGAATCGGTGATCGAGGGCAGCCTGTCGAGATAGATGTGCCCACGGTGCTCCAAAAGTTCCCGAGCCACCGACAGCGGCAGCCGGAGCAACCCGTGCAGGTGCAGGTGGGTTTTTGCATACGCGACCACATCTGGCCGAGCGTCGTGGATCGCCGCCCGATGCAGCGTCACGCAGCCCCAGGCTTCCTCGATGACCGGGTCGTCCACGTGGCGAGACAGGCCCGCGCCGTCTGCTACCACCGGCTTCCTGAACGTGTCCACAAGTTGGCGCGCTCGCGACGCATCGAGGTGCCGGATCGTGCCCGCAACCTCGCAGATCGATGATTTTGCTGCTGGCTCGGCCATGCCAAAACTCCTTGATGTGTTCAGGCTTCCAGGCCGCTTCGGCGGCCCGCGAACAGTGGCGCTGGCCCGGTCGATAACGAGAGGATGTGGAGACCGTCCAGGGGGGCGGGACCAGCCGGGGCGATCCGCCTTGGCCGCCGCTCAGGCACCGGTTCGCCTTCGCAGGCAAGTCGCGCGAGGAGGTCATCCCGCCGCCGAACCGCCACGTCGATCGCCCGCGTCCCGAGCGACCGTCGCACCCGCCGCTTGCGGCCACCAAAGTGGAGCGTGTAGTGAACCCACCACGTGCCGTTATTGCACCAGAGATGGTGCCGGGGATTGGAACCGTCCACTCGCAGCGATGGAAAACCGATGTTCATAAGATGCTCTCTTCCTTTTCGACCAAAGGAAAGGAGCCCGTGAGCGTCCCCAGTGGCTTCGACCACCGACCAAGACGTTCATCGAAAGCTTCGCCAGCCGCCGCTCCACCCGTTTCCGGGATTCTGAGCGACGCCTGACGCACATCCTCCTGACCCGTTGCCGGGGCAGGTCACCACCTTGTGCTTTCGCGAGGTTGGACCGGGCGGCCACGTGGGTCGCCCGAATCAAGACAGATGTACCTTCCATCAGAGATTATACGAAGAATTCTAGGGAAGGTTCGCCCTTCGGTCCGTCAAAACAGTGTCATACGATCCTCGTGCTGGAAACAGGGCCGCGCGAACCACGGCCCCAGGAGAGCCGTATGGTTGACCGTACGCATAACCTTTCCTAGTTTGCCTAGAGGCGCCTGGACGGGTTCGTGAGAACCCCGCCCGGACCGTTTCGGGTCATGGCACCAGTCGCAGGAGCAACGCGATGTTCTTTTCCGCAAAGAATCGTTCCGGTCGCCGGCGGTCCGATCGCCACCGTGCCCAACCGACCGCCGAGCGGTTGGAACCGCGGGCGTTGATGACCGTCTCCCCTGGCGCCGAGTTTTCCCGGCCTGCTGGCTTTGCTGCGGCCACGGAGCCAACCGCCTACTTCGACGTCGCCAACGGCGTGCTCCAACTCGACCCCGTCGGCCACAACATTGCGCTCGTCAACTTCACGTACAACACCGAGGTGGTAAACATCTCCGGTTCCACGCCGGGGCCTTTCGTGTATCCCTCGGGTACGCTCCAAAACGCCGTCTCGACGTCGGCTGAAAAGAAGACGTTCCCGGCCGGCACCTGGACGCTCTTAACGACGTTTCCCGCGCGGCTCGCCGGCGCGACAACCCTCGGGAACACGCCCACACTCGCCACGACCGGCGCCAACTCAGCCTCGACCAACGGCTGGTTCAATAAGCCCTGGAGTTTTGGCGCCGTCGTCGCCCCGAACGCGCTGTCGATCGCCGAGGCCGAGCGAAACTTCATCTCCATCACCACCACCGACATCGGCTACGGCGCAGGACGCGACCTGTTTCAGTACGCGGAGTTCGGCGTCACAGGGAATCACTACGGCCGCGTGGTCGTCTACGCCACGCCCGACCCGGCCTCGAAACCAAACTCTATCCTCGGCATGGCCGGCGATGAGATCGTCGTCAGTAAGTCGACGGGCAGTTCGTTCACGACGACCACGCTGGCGTCCCTGCCGGCCGGTACGACGTGGGTGAACTCGGTCTCCGGCGACTTCAATGGCGACAATCGCACCGACATCGCCACGCAGACGGATACCGGAGCTTGGTGGGTGACGACGAATCCGGCCTCCGGTACGCCAACGCCGCAGCAGTGGGGCTCCGTGGCGGCGTCTCAGTTCGCCACGGTGGCAGACTTCAACGGCGACAAGAAGGACGACATCGCGGTCCGCAATCCGAGCAACGGCGCGTGGCAGGTGCTCACGAGCACGGGTGCCGGATTCACCGCCTCGCGTTTTGGACGTTGGAATCCGGCGGTGACCTGGAGCAACGTGCTTGCCGGCGACTTCAACAACGACGGCCGCGACGACATCGTCGGCCAACGGTCCGACGGGCAGTTGATCGTTGCGGCGAGCACCGGTACGGCCTTCTCATCGAGTTTGTGGGCCACGCTCAAGATCGGCCAGGTAGGCACCGTGGGCGACTACAACGCCGATGG
>Ga0207954_1000704_pt1 | contig 11415 bp, 9 predicted proteins | sample CryBogmetaGMA0M_FD_184547 | JGI IMG/M metagenome (GOLD analysis project Ga0207954, IMG submission 184547) | Freshwater microbial communities from Crystal Bog, Wisconsin, USA - MA0M (SPAdes) | ecosystem: Environmental > Aquatic > Freshwater > Lake | place: Crystal Bog, Wisconsin, USA | collected... | reverse complement strand
TCGCCGATTCGTGCGGGTTTCACGTGCTGCCGGCTCGTGTCGGCGGGGCTGGGCGGCATCCGGTGGCGGTGCATCCGCCGGCCGGGACCAACGTTGTCCCCGCAGTCTGGTTGAATAATGAGCGACCGCGGAACGCACGGCCCACCGGACACGCGACCATGTCGGACGACCGGCACGTGATGCAGCGGGGCGAGCGGCTGGCCCGGGCGCAGCGATGGCGGCCGGCGAACCCGCTTGGCAGGCCTGTCTGACGGCCGGCGGGGGCCCGGCGGGTGGGTTCCGTGTTCATCGAGGTCGGTGTGCACCCAAGGAGGACGGGCGATGAAGGGTCCGGCGAAGAACAGGCTGCACGACTACGAGGCGGGCTGGCTCACGCTGCTCGTCGAGATGCGGGTGGCGACGCGGGCGGAGGCCCAGGAGGCGATGGGCCGGGTGGCGCAGCGGGCCATCGACGAGATGAACGAGCGGAAGGAGCGGCGTCGGGGCCGCGGCAGGCGGCGGAAACGCGATCAGGACTGACGCCCTTTCACGCGTCGCCGCATGATCTATGATCTGGCGACCGGGGCCGGCGCGAATGCGTCGGCCGCGGAGGGTTCGTTCGCCGCCGGCCGTCGTCGGCCGAACCCCCCGCCGCGTGCATCCGGCGTGATGACACCTGCGCGATGTATCCTGCGCGATGAACGCGATGTATCCCGCGCGAAGAACGCGATGAATCCGTCATGATGGACGCCATCTGGGTCGCCGCCGTGATCCTCTTTCTGGTGGCGTCGCTCGGGCTCGCCCGGGCCGTGCGGCATCTGCAGAGCGGAGACTGACGCGTGTCCCTCTCCACGACGCTGGCCTTCGTGGTCGTGCTCGGCCTCGTCGTCTATCTGGGCGCGGCGCTCCTCGTGCCGGAGCGGTTCTCATGACGACGCCCGTCCTCTGTGCGGTGCCGACGGTCACGGTGCCGACGGCCGCGGTGCCGATCCTCGGCGTCGCCCTGCCGCCGGCGCAGGGCATCTTCCAGCTCGGCCTCGTCACCGCGGCGCTCGTCCTCCTCGGGCTGCCGCTGGGACGTTTCATGGCGGCGGTCTACGCGGGGCGTCCGACGCCGCTCACACGGCTGCTCGGGCCGCTCGAGCGCGGCATCTGCCGGCTCGTCGGCGCCGACCCGGCCGACGAGATGCCCTGGGACCGCTACGCCGCCGCCACGATCGCGTTTTCGATCGTGAGCTTCCTCGCGACCTACGCCCTCCAGCGGATGCAGCACCTGTTGCCGCTCAATCCGGCCGGTCTGCCGGGCGTGTCGGCCGATTCATCGCTCAACACGGCGGTGAGCTTCATGACCAACACCAACTGGCAGGGCTACGGCGGCGAGACGACGATGAGCCACGGCACGCAGCTGCTTGCGCTGACGGTGCAGAACTTCGTCTCGGCCGCCGTCGGCATGGCCGTCTTCGCCGCCTTCGTCCGCGGCTTCACCCGGGCGAACGCCGGCACGATCGGCAACTTCTGGGTCGACCTGGTCCGCGGCGTCGTCCACGTGCTCCTGCCCCTCTCCACGGTGCTGGCGATCCTGCTCGTCTCGCAGGGGGTGGTGCAGACGCTCGCCGCGGCCCGCGAGGTGACGCTCGTCGAGCCGCTCGTGGCCGCCGACGGTTCCTCTATCGCGACGCAGCGGATCGCCGTCGGGCCGGCCGCCTCGCAGGTGGCCATCAAGCAGCTCGGCACCAACGGCGGCGGCTTCTTCAACGCCAACTCCGCCCACCCGCTCGAAAACCCCACGCCGCTCTCGAACCTGCTCGAGCTGATCGCCATCCTGCTGATCCCCGCGGCGCTGTGCTTCACGTTCGGCGAGCTCGTCGGCGACCGCCGGCAGGGCTGGGCGCTGCTCGCCGCGAAGGGGGCGATCTTCATCCCGTTCGCGGTCTTCGCGCTGGTCGCCGAGCAGGCGGGCAATCCGCGGCTCGCGGCCCTCGGGGTGGACGCCGCCGCCACCGCCTCCCAGTCGGGGGGCAACATGGAGGGGAAGGAGGTGCGGTTCGGGGTCGCCGACTCGGCGGTCTGGGCCGTGGCCACCACGGCCGCGTCGAACGGCTCGGTCAACGCGATGCACGACTCGTTCACGCCGCTCGGCGGGCTCTTTCCCATGCTCCTCATGCAGCTCGGCGAGGTGATCTTCGGCGGCGTGGGATCGGGGCTCTACGGGCTGGTCGTCTTCGCCTTGGTGGCGGTGTTCCTCGCCGGGCTGATGGTCGGCCGCACGCCCGAGTATCTCGGCAAGAAGATCGGCGGCTTCGAGATGAAGATGGCGGTGCTGGCGATCCTCCTGCCCTGCGCGACGGTGCTCGTCGGCACGGCCGTCGCCGTGCTCGCCGCGGCGGGCCGCGCCGGGATCGCGAACCCCGGCCCGCACGGCTTCAGCGAGGTGCTCTACGCCCTCTCCTCGGCCGCCAACAACAACGGCAGCGCCTTCGCCGGCCTGTCCGCCAACACCCCCTTCTACAACGCCCTGCTCGGGCTGGCGATGCTCGTCGGCAGGTTCTGGGTGATGCTGCCGGTGCTCGCGATCGCCGGGTCGCTCGCCGCGAAGAAGCACGTGCCCGCCGGCCCGGGCACGCTCCCCACGCACACGCCGCTGTTCGTCGGCCTGCTCGTGGCCGTGGTGATCGTCGTCGGCGCCCTGAGCTTCTTCCCCGCGCTCGCGCTCGGGCCGATCGTGGAGCAGTTCGAGCTGTCCGCCGCCGCGGCGGGAGGGGCCCGATGACGCGCACCACGACGAAGCTCTTCGACGGCAAGGTGCTCTGGCCCGCGGTGGCGGCGTCGTTCCGCAAGCTCGATCCGCGGGTGCAGCTCCGCAATCCGGTCATGTTCTGCGTGTACGTCGGCGCCATGCTGACGGGCGTGCTCTGGCTCGAGGCCCTGGCGGGAGGCGGGGCCGAATCCCCCTGGTTCATCCTCGGGATCTCGATCTGGCTCTGGTTCACCGTGCTCTTCGCCAACTTCGCCGAGGCGATCGCCGAGGGGCACGGCAAGGCGCAGGCGGAGACGCTGCGGCAGAACCGCACCACCGTCACGGCCCGCCGCTACGATCCGGCCACGAAGGGGGCCGGCGCCGCGGTGGCGGCCACGGACCTCGCCGTCGACGACCTCGTCTACGTGGCGGCGGGCGACACGGTGCCCGCCGACGGCGAGGTGGTCGAGGGGGTGGCGTCGGTGGACGAGAGCGCGATCACGGGCGAGAGCGCTCCCGTCGTGCGGGAGAGCGGCGGCGACCGCAGCGCCGTGACCGGCGGCACGCGGGTGATCTCCGACTGGCTCGTGGTGCGGGTGACCACCCTGCCCGGCCACAGCTTCCTCGACCGCATGATCGCGATGGTCGAGGGGGCCGCGCGGCAGAAGACGCCCAACGAGATCGCGCTGGCGATCCTGCTGGCGGCGCTCACGCTCATCTTCCTGCTCGTCGTGTCCACGCTCCTGCCGTTCTCGATCCACGGCGTGGCGGCGAGCGGCCAGGGGCGGCCGATCGGCCTGACGGTGCTCGTGGCGCTGTTCGTCTGCCTGGCGCCCACGACGATCGGCGCCCTCCTCTCCGCGATCGGCATCGCGGGGATGAACCGGCTCAGCCAGGCCAACGTGATCGCGATGTCGGGCCGGGCGGTCGAGGCCGCCGGCGACATCGACGTGCTCCTGCTCGACAAGACCGGCACGATCACGCTGGGCAACCGGCAGGCGGCCCGGTTCATCCCCGCCGCGGGCACGACCGACCGCGAACTGGCCGAGGCGGCGCAGCTGGCCTCGCTGGCCGACGAGACGGCCGAGGGCCGTAGCGTCGTGGTGCTCGCGAAGCGGCTCTTCGACCTCCGCGGCCGCGATCTCGAGGCCATCCGGCCGAACTTCATCCCCTTCTCCGCCCGCACGCGCATGAGTGGCGTGGCGATCGACGGCATCGAGATCCGCAAGGGCGCCGGCGACGCGATCGAGGGCTACGTGCGCGAACGCGGCGGACGTCTGCCCGACGACGTGCGGGCCGCCGCGGAGGGGGTCGCCACCGCCGGCGGCACGCCGCTCGTCGTCGCCCGCAACGAGCGGGTGCTCGGCGTCGTCGAGCTCAAGGACGTGGTCAAGGGGGGCATCAAGGAGCGGTTCGCGGAGCTGCGCCGGATGGGGATCAAGACGGTGATGATCACCGGCGACAACCCCCTCACCGCCGCGGCCATCGCCGCCGAGGCCGGCGTGGACGACTTCCTCGCCGAGGCCACGCCCGAGGCGAAGCTCGCGCTGATCCGCGACTACCAGAAGGGGGGCCGGCTCGTGGCGATGACGGGCGACGGGACCAACGACGCCCCGGCGCTCGCACAGGCCGACGTGGCCGTGGCGATGAACAGCGGCACACAGGCCGCGAAGGAGGCCGGCAACATGGTCGACCTCGACTCGAACCCCACGAAGCTCATCGAGATCGTCAACATCGGCAAGCAGCTGCTCATGACCCGCGGCGCGCTCACCACCTTCAGCATCGCCAACGACGTCGCCAAGTACTTCGCGATCCTGCCGGCCGCGTTCGCCGCCACCTACCCGGCGCTCAAGGGGCTCGACCTGATGCGGCTCGCGTCGCCGTCGAGCGCCGTGCTCTCGGCCGTGATCTTCAACGCGCTGGTGATCGTGGCGCTCGTGCCCCTGGCCCTGCGGGGCGTGACCTACCGGCCCGTCGGCGCGGCGCAGCTGCTGCGGCGCAACCTCCTCGTCTACGGCCTCGGCGGGCTGCTCGTGCCCTTCCTCGGCATCAAGGCGATCGATCTGGCCCTCTCCCTTTGCGGGCTCGCCTGAAGCGATCCACCGTCATGCTCCGCGAACTGTTCACCGCCGCGAAGACGCTCGCCCTGCTCACGCTCCTCACCGGCGCCGGCTATCCCCTGCTCGTGACCGGGCTGGCGCGGGCGCTCTTCCCGCACGCCGCCGAGGGCAGCCTCGTGGACTCCGCGGGACTCCCCGCCGCGCCGGATGCGGCCGCCCGCGGCTCGGCGCTCGTGGGGCAGTCCTTCACCGACGCGGGCCACTTCCGGGGCCGTCCGTCGGCGACCGCCCCGACGCCCTGCAACGCCGCCGCCTCGGGCGGATCGAACCTCGGACCCACGAATCCGGCGTTCGTCGACGCGGTCAGGGGGCGGGTCGACGGGCTCGCCGCGGCGGGCTCGCCCGGCCCCGGGATCCCCGTCGATCTCGTGACCGCGTCGGCGAGCGGCCTCGATCCGCACATCAGCCCCGCGGCCGCCGAGTTCCAGGTGCCGCGGGTCGCCCGCGCCCGCGGCATGGACGAGGCGGCGGTGCGCGCGATCGTCCGCCGCCACACGCTCGGCCGGCAGTTCGGGCTCCTCGGCGAGCCGCGGGTGAACGTGCTGCTCGTCAACCTCGACCTCGATCGGGCCCGCTAGACGGGCCGGAGCCGGAACGCAGCGATGGCCGACGAGCGACCGGATCCCGACGCCCTGCTCGCCCGCGTGCAGGCCGAGGAGCGGCAGGGCCGCCGCGGCCAGCTGCGCATCTTCTTCGGCTACTCGGCCGGCGTCGGCAAGACCTACACCATGCTCCAGACGGCCCACCGCGCGGCGGCCGAGGGCCGCGACGTGGTCGTGGGCTACGTCGAGCCCCACGCGCGGCCCGACACCGACGCCCTCCTCGCCGGCCTCGAGGCGCTGCCGACGCGGCCGTCTGCGCACCGCGGCGTGACGTTCCGCGAGTTCGACGCGGCGGCGGCGATCGCCCGGCGGCCGGAGATTCTCCTGGTCGACGAACTGGCCCACACGAACGCCCCGGGGAGCGTCCACGAGAAGCGCTGGCAGGACATCGCGGAGGTGCTCGCCGCCGGGATCGACGTCTGGACGACGCTCAACGTGCAGCACATCGAGAGCCTCAACGACGTCGTCGGCCAGATCACCGGCGTCGTCGTGCGGGAGACGATCCCCGACCATGTCTTCGATTCGGCCGACGAGATCGAGCTCGTCGACATCACTCCGGAGGAACTGCTCGACCGGCTCGAGACCGGCAAGGTCTACCTGCCCGAGCAGGCGCGGCACGCGCTGCAGCGGTTCTTCAGGCGGCCGAACCTGACGGCGCTGCGGGAGCTGTCGCTGCGGCAGGCGGCCCGCCGGGTGCACACCGATGTCGAATCGGCCCGTCGGCAGCAGTCGGCGCGGGTGCCCTGGGCGACCACCGACCTCCTGCTCGCCTGCGTGGGACCGGGGGCCAACACGCCGCACGTGCTGCGCACGGCGAAGCGGCTGGCCGCGGCGCTCGACGCCGAGTGGGTTGCCGTCACCGTCGACCGCACCGGCGCCGCGCCGACCGCGGCCGCGCGGCAGCGGGTCACGGAGCACCTCCGGCTGGCCGAGCGGCTCGGCGCCGAGACGGCCACGCTCGCCGGGCAGGACCTGGCCGCCACGGTGCTCGATTTCGCCCGCGGCCACAACGTCACGAAGGTGCTCGTGGGCCGGTCCCATCGGCCGCGCTGGCGGCGGCTGCTCTCCGGGAGCGTCGTCGACGCCCTGCTCGAGCAGAGCGGGCCGATCGACGTCTACGTGCTCCATGGTGAGGAACGTCCGGTCCCGCCGCCGCCGGGCGTCCGCCGGGGCCCGATCGACCCCCGGCCCTACGCGGGCGTCGTGGCGGCGGTCGGGATCACGCTCGCAGTCGCGCTCGGGATGCGGGGCGTGGACCTCGCCGACTCCGAGGCGAACACGGTGATGCTCTTCCTCGCGGCGGTGGCCTGGTCGGCCTTCCGTCACGGGGCGGGGCCGGCCGTCGCCGCGAGCGTGCTGGCGGTGCTCGTCTTCGACTTCTTCTTCGTGCCCCCGACGTGGACGTTCGCGGTCGCCGATCTCGAGTATCTCGTGACGTTCGCGGTGATGCTCGGGATCGGCCTCCTCATCGGCACGCTCACGAGCCGGCTGCGGGGGCAGCTCGCGAGCGCTGGGGATCGGGAGCGACGGACGACGGCGCTCTACGAGATGGGCAGGCAGCTGTGCGCCACGGCCGGCGCCGACGCGCTTGCCGAGGTGGTGGCGCGGCGGATCGCCGGCATGTACGGCGGCGAGGCGGCCGTGTACCTCGGCAGGCCCCCCGGACCGCCGGTCGTCGCCGCCGGGGGCGACACGGCGCTCGCCCGCGATGGCGTCAGCCTGCCGGCGGCGCTGTGGGTGATCGGGCACGACCAGATCGCCGGGGCCGGCACCGACACGCTCCCCAACGCCGTCGCGCTCTTCGTGCCCATCGCCGGCGGCGACCGCGCGATCGGCGCCCTGGCCGTGCGCGCGGCCGACATGGCGAGGCTCGGCGATCCCGAGGAGCGGCGGCTCCTCGCCGCCTGCGCGGCCCAGCTGGCCCTCGCGCTCGACCGCGACCGACTCGCCGTCGCCGCGGCGGCCGCCGGCGAGGCCGCGCCACGGCCGTGACCGCGGCGCGGCCCGCGCCCGCTTCAGTGGGCGTGGGTGTGTGCCGACACCTTCCCCACGTACTGCCGCCCCGCGATCTCGACGTTGAGCCGGCCCGACGCGCCCGCGGCGTGGAGCGCGGCGCAGAGCTGCTCGTCGGTGGCGGTGAACGCCGACGACGTGCCCTCGGGGTCGCCGGCCTGCGGCGCGGCCGTCAGGAGGAACTGCCGGGGCTTGCCCGCCGCCCGGAGATTCAGCGCGAGCCGCCTGGCCGGGATCGGCACCGGCTTGGCGGCGGCGCCGTCGAGGATGTGGATCGTCACCGTGGCGGTGGCCTCGTCGTGCACGAGCTCGGCGTGGTAGTCCTCCTTGCCCAATTCGATGAGGGAGCCGCCGTGCGGGCCGACGGTGGGGTGGGCATGGGCGTGCCCCCCCGCCGCGGCGGGCGGGGCGGCCGCGGTCCGGGCCGCGGGCGTCGCCGCCGTTCCGATCGCCAGCGCCGCCATCGTGAGCATGCCTGCCATCCGCATGGGTTCGTCCTTTCCTTCGGGGGTTCGCTCGGTCACACGATCGATCGGGAGGGGCCGACGCGCAGGGGGTCGTCGTCGTCCGTCGCGGCCATCGCCCGCTCCGCCTGCGCCCGGCCGAAGCACCAGAACAGCGCCGGGTGGACGAAGAAGTCGAGCAGCGTGGAGCTGATCAGGCCGCCGAGAATCACGGTGGCGACGGGATGGAGGATCTCCTTGCCGGGCTCGCCCGCCGCGAGCACGAGGGGCACCAGCGCGATGCCCGCGGTGAGCGCCGTCATCAGCATCGGGGCCACCCGCTCCCTGCCGGCCCGCTCCATCATCTCGGGCGTGAAGCCCTCCCCCTCGTGCCGCACGAGGTGGAGGTAGTGGGCGATGAGCAGGATGCCGTTGCGGGAGGCGATGCCGGACAGGGAGATGAATCCCACCATGCTCGCGACGGTGAGCGTCTGGTGCGTCAGCACGAGCGCCGCCACCGACCCGATCGCCGCCATCGGCAGCGCCGCGAGCACCTGCAGCGCGAGGTTCGTCGAGCGGAAAAGCGTGTAGAGCGCGAGGAACATGCCCGCGAGCGACACGAGGCCGAGCAGCGCGATCATCCTGGTCGCCTGCACCTGGCTGGTGAAGACGCCGCCGTACTCGAGAAAGTAGCCCGTCGGCAGCTCCGCGCGGATCGGCTCGAGCCGCGCCTGGATGTCGGCGACCACGCCGCCGAGGTCGCGGCCCGCCGTGTTGCACTGGAGCACGATCCGCCGCCGCGCGTTCTCGCGGTTGATCGTGTTGGGGCCGCTCCCCGGGCGGATGTCGGCGACCGTCTCGAGGGGCACGCGGCCCCCCGCGGGCAGCGTGATCGACAGCCGGCGGAGCGCGTCGACGTCGACGCGGTGGGGCTCGTCGAGCCGCACGACGAGGTCGAACTTCCGCTCGCCGTCGACGATCTCCGAGACGACCCGGCCGTTCATGGCCGTCTCGACGAACTCGTTGACCGCGCCGGCCGACAGGCCGTACTGCGCGAGCTTGTCGCGGCGCAGCCGGATCTGCAGCTGCGGGATCTCGGCCTGCTGCTCCACCATCAGGTCCTTCACGCCCGGCACGTCGGCGATGGCGAGCCGCATCCGCTCCGCGGTCCGCCGCAGGACGCCGAGATCGGCCCCGTAGAGCTTGATGCCCACCTGGGCCTTGATGCCCGAGAGCATGTGGCTGATGAGATGGGCCAGCGGCTGCTCGACCGAGAACACGATGCCCGGCACCTCGGCGAGTTCCGCCCGGAGCTCCGCGAGCACCTCCTCCCGGTCGCGGCCGGCCGCCGCGTCGAAGCTGACGATGATCTCCGAGGCGTTCACCCCCTCGGCGTGCTCGTCGAGCTCCGCCCGCCCGGTGCGCCGGCTCGCGTTGGCGACGCCCCGCACCCTGCCGATCCGCTCGTCCACCATGGCGGCGATCGCGGTCGACGTCTCCAACGACGTGCCCGGCGGCAGGAGCACGTTGATCTGCACGCAGCCCTCGTTGAACGGAGGGAGGAAGTCGCGGCCGAGGCCGGCCACGACGGCCACGCTCGCGGCCACCGCCAGGGCCGTGCCGCCGAGGATCGGCACGGGATGGCGGATCGAGATGCGGATCGCCCACGACGCCAGGGCCTTGAGGCAGCGGAGCAGCGGGCCGTCGCGGCCGTGCTCCATGAAGGACGCCCCGGGCAGGAGCCAGAAGGCGAGCACCGGCGTCACGGTGAGCGACACGACGAGCGACGCGAGGATCGACACGATGTAGGCGACGCCGAGCGGAGTGAACAGCCGGCCCTCCATGCCGCCGAGCGCGAACAGCGGCACGAACACGAGCACGACGAGGATCGTGCTGAAGACGATCGAGTTGCGCACCTCGCTCGAGGCCTCGTAGACCACCCGCAGCGGCGGGGCGGGCCGGGGCAGCCGGGCGTTCTCGCGCAGCCGCCGGAAGATGTTCTCCACGTCGACGATGGCGTCGTCCACGAGCTCGCCGATGGCCACCGCCAGCCCGCCGAGCGTCATCGTGTTGATCGACATCCCCAGCCACTGGAAGACGAGCCCGGTGATCACGATCGACAGCGGGATCGCCGTCAGCGTGATGAACGTCGTGCGCAGGTTGAGCAGGAAGAGAAAGAGCACCACGACCACGAGCAGACCGCCGTCCCGCAGGGCCTCGACGACGTTGCGGATGCTCAGGTCGATGAAGGTCTTCTGCCGGTAGAGCCCGGCGTTGAGACGGATGTCGGCGGGCAGGGCGGTCCGCAGCTCGTCGAGCGCGCGGGTGACCTCGTCGGTGAGCCGCCGCGTGTCGGCGCCCGGCTGCTTGGCGATGACGAGGATCACGGCGGGCCGGCCGTTCACCGCCGCGTCGCCGCGTTTCACCTGCGCCGCCTCGGCGACGCGGGCCACCTGGCCGAGCACCACCGGCCGCCCGCCGGACGTCTTCACGACCACCGCCACGAGGTCGTCGGCGGACTGGATGCGGCCGAGGGAGCGGACGAGCAGCTCGTTGCCCCCCTGGTTCAGGTAGCCGCCGGTGGCGTTGGAGTTGCTCGCCTGCACCGCGGCCTCGACCTCCCCGAGCGTGACGCCGTACTTGAGGAGCGCCTCGGGGTCGACGAGCACCTGGAACTGCTTCCGTCCGCCTCCCATCGTGACCACCTGCGCCACGCCCGGCACGGCGAGCAGCCGCTGGCGAACCACCCAGTCGGCGAGCGTGCGCACCTCGATCGGCGGCGTCGCGTCGTTCTCGCTGTGCATCCCCACGTGCATCACCTGCCCCATGATCGACGAGATCGGGGCGAGCTGGGGACGGATCCCCTTCGGCATCCGGTCGAGGGCCACCGCGACCTTCTCGGCCACGATCTGCCGGTCGACGAAGATGTCGGTGCCCCAGGCGAACTCCACGTTGATCACCGACAGGCCGACTCCGGAGGAGCTGCGGACGGCCTGCACGCCCGTGGCGCCGTTGAGGACCGACTCGAGCGGGAAGGTGACGAGCGTCTCGACCTCCTCGGGCGCGAGTCCCGGGGCCTCGGTGATCACGGTCACCCGCGGCCGGTTCAGGTCGGGGAAGACGTCGATCGGCAGCCGCGCGAGCGTGATCCCGCCGTACACGAGCGCGACGATCGCGAGGACGATCGTGACGAGCCGGTAGCGCAGGGCGTTGCGGATGATGGCGTCGAGCATGGAGGGGATCCGGCGGGCCGGTGGCCCGCGTGTCGGCCGCGGGGGCGGGAGGGTCAGTGGGTGTGTCCGGCGTGCGGATCGGTGCCGCCGCCGGACTTGTTCTTCAGGGCCAGCTGCAGCTGGTCCGCGGCCGAGAGCGCCACCCGGTCGCCCGGGAAGAGCGTGCCGTCGTTGGCGACCACGACGAACCGCGGGTCGCGATGCTCGACGTGGACGGCCTCGCGGTCGAAGTGGTCGCCGTTCGCCCGGAAGACGAAGTTTTCGACGCCGTCCCGGGCGACGGCCGCG
>Ga0207954_1000703_pt1 | contig 11418 bp, 4 predicted proteins | sample CryBogmetaGMA0M_FD_184547 | JGI IMG/M metagenome (GOLD analysis project Ga0207954, IMG submission 184547) | Freshwater microbial communities from Crystal Bog, Wisconsin, USA - MA0M (SPAdes) | ecosystem: Environmental > Aquatic > Freshwater > Lake | place: Crystal Bog, Wisconsin, USA | collected... | reverse complement strand
GCGCCCTGTCGGTGGACCAGTCCACGGGCACGCAGAGCGTGACCGACGGGACGAGCAAGACGGTGATCTTCTGGGAGGACGCGGGCCGCAACATGCAAACCGGCGGCAAGCGTGACGCCTCGATCGGCGGCAACACGACCTGGCTTCGGGGCTCGGCCAACAAGGCGGTGAAGATCGCCACGGCCGACGCCGACTTCCCGACGCCGTCGGGGAACGACTGCAACCTGAAGGACCCCGGTCTCGCCGCGACGGGCGGCTCGTACACGGGCGGCCCGGCGACGTGCCCGAACCGCTGGGCCGATCCCGACTGCGCGAGCGGCGTCTCGGGGTCCCCGCCAGACGAAGGCTCCGGCTCGAAGCAGATCATCAACAACAACAATTCGCCGGTGGGCGGCCCGTCGACCTGCAAGTGGGAGGCGAACAACTGCGGCCCCAACGACGAGCCGTTCAGCCAGCACTCCGGCGGCGGTGTCTACGTGGGCTTTGCGGACGGGAGCGTGAAGTGGCTCTCGCAGACGCTCGACGTGCAGACGATCCGGCAGCTCGCGGATCCGAGCGACGGCGGCAACCCGACCTACGAGTGAGCCGCGTCCGGTCTGCGGCGTGACCCGCCGCCGCTGAAGACGATGTCGACACTGGTCACCCCCGGTCGAAAGGCCGGGGGTGACTTTTTTTATCGTTTGCTCACACGGGCGCGATACGTTCGCCAGCGGCCGGTGCGGCGGCGATCCCGTCGCGCGGCCGCGTGATCGCTGGCGAATCGCCGCCGGCGAACGAGCGATCGCGCGGCTGGCAGACGACTGGGCAGCCGACTGGGCTTCCGACAGGGCGGACGAACCGGGCGGCGGGCGTGAGGTGACTGGCGTGAAAGCGATGACGCGACCCGATCTCTCCGTGCGCGGCCGCGGGCCTCGCGGCCCGCTCTGCCTGCGCGGCCTCCTCGCACTCGTCGCGGCCGTCGTCGTGGCGGCGCCGTCGGCCGCCCAACCCCCCGCGCTCGGCGGCGACGCCGCCCGGCGGATCGTCGGCGCACATCGCGGCGGGCCGCTCGCCGTCGACGCCCGCGGCATCGACGCCGCGGCGGCGGCCGTGCTCGCGGGCTTTCCCGGCGACCTCGCGCTCGACCGGCTCGATGCGCTGTCGCCGGAGGCGGCGACGGCGCTCGCGGCGCACCGCGGCCCCCTGTCGCTCGCGGGCCTCGCGAGCCTGCCGCCGGCGGTGGCGCTGGGGCTTCGCCGCCACGAGTCGATCCTCTGGCTCGACGGGCTCGCCACGCTCTCCCCCGACACCGCCGCTGCGCTCGCGTCGCACCCCGGGCCACTCGTCCTCGACGGCGTGACGGTGCTCGCCCCGAAGGCCGCCCTCGCGCTGGCCCGTCATCGCCGCTGGCTCTCGCTCTCGGGACTCGCCGACGTGGATCCCGGGCTCGCCCGGGCGCTCGCGCGGCACGACGGGGGCCTGTCGCTCGACGGCGTCGTGCGGCTCGCGCCCGAGTCGGCGCGGCCGCTCGCCTCCCTGCGTCATCCCCTCTCGCTCGGCGGCGTCGTGGCGCTGTCGCCGGCCACGGCGGCGGCGCTTGCGGCGCACGGCGAACTGCTGTCGCTGCCGCGGCTCGAGTCGCTCTCCCCCGCGGTGGCCGGGGCGCTGGCGGATCACCGCGGCCCCCTCGCGCTGCCGGCGGTGCGGACGATCTCCTGGGAGGCCTTCCGGGCGCTCGGCGGCGGACTGAATCCCGCGGCCACCGCCGGCCTGTCGTTCATGGGCGGGCCGGCAACGACACGGCCGGGCTCGTCGCCGTCGCCCGCGGCGCCGCAGCGGCGTTCGGCGGCGTCTGCCGGCCCGGGGGCGGGCTCGCCGGGGCCGACCCGGAGCCGTTGACGCCGGCGGGGCGGCGGCGGGATACCGCGTCGCGGGTCTGGGGATCGGCGGCCGCCTCGAAAAACGCCTGCTGACGCGCCACCTCGAGCGGACGTGCGGCCCGGCCCGTCGCCGCGTCCACCTTCACGAGCGCTTCGGCCCGGGCCGCATCCCCCTTCGCCCACGCGACGCGGGAGGCCAGTCGCATCACCCGCACCGCGGTCGGATGGGTTGGAGGGAGGGCTGCGGCGGCGAGCTGGAGGGCCGTGCAGGCGTCGAACGCGCGATCGACACGGCCCGACTCGAGCCACGCGGCCGTGATCCCGCGAAGCGCCTCGATCGCCGCCGGTTCGCAGTTCGCGGACGTCATGCGCCGGGCGGCCGGCACGAGGATGCGAGCCGCCTCCCGGGCCGGATCCTCCCAGGCCGGATCGCCCGCCGCGCGGCGGGCGAGGGCGAGTTCGACGAGCTGCTCCGCCGTGGCGACGCACGGCTTGTATTGCCGCTGCACCATCTCGACGGCCTGCGTCGCCACGCCGACCGCGCCGGAGGCATCGCCGCAGAGCCGCCGCGTGCGGGCCGCCTCCGCCAGGATCGACTCCACGAGACGCGGCGAGAGCGGACGGCCCCCTTCCAGCGCGATACAGATCCGGTCGATCTCGTCGCGGGCGGCCTCCGCGGCGCCGAGTTCCGCGAGCAGCCGCACCGTCGCCAGCCGCAGCCGCAGGAGCGGCCCGTCGGCCGTCGGCGGACGGTCGCCCCGGTCCCAGGCTTCGGCGAGGATGGCCGAGGCACGGCGGGCCCCCGCCAGCGCCGCGGCCGGATCCCCCTGGCCGAGGTCGACCCTGGCCTGCACGAGCACCACCTGCGCGAGCCCGCGGCGGTCGGCGTCGGGCCCCGCCGTGCGGCCCGCGAGCGCCCGCTCGCACAGCGGCCGTGCCTTGTCGAACTCGCCGCATTCGGCGAGCAGGCCCGCCAGCCGCACCGCCACGTCGGCCACCCGCGGGTCGGCGGGGCCGTGGAGCTTCCAACGCAGGCTGCCGAGCCGTTCGAGCCACGCCTTCCCGCGGGCGTAGTCCCCCTGGGCGACGGCGATCGCGGCCGCCTGGTCGAGCGTCTCCTCGAGCTGCGGGCTCGCGGCGCCGCTCTCCCGCGCGGCGAGGGCCACCGCCTGCTCGCACGCGGCCGCCGCATCGGCGCCGCTGCCACTCATGTGGGAACTCCAGGCCGCCCGCATGAGCTGCTCGACCGTGATCGTCTTCGGCTCCACCCCGACGGCCCGCGTGCGGGCCAGCGCCGTCCGCTGCCGCAGGCCGCTCTTCGACGCCGCCACGAACGGCGCCCGCCGCGGCGCCGCGCGAGCGACGTCGACGGGAGGCGCGGCGCGGGGCGCGGCCGCCGATCGCGGGACCGGCTGCCGGTCGCCGGCGGACCGGTCGGGGGCGGAACGGTCGGGAACGACGGTCGCGGCCGGATCGCCGCGGCCGGCGGGGGTGCCGGCGGCCGGTAGCGGGGCCCTGTCGGGCGACTCCGCCATCGCCTCGATCGCCGAGGTGTAGGCGATGATGCTTTCGAGACCCTGCCGGCCGGAGCCGCTCTTCTTTCTCTTCTTCGGATCGCCGCCGTAGAGCCGGGTGGCCGCATCGAGCGCCCGCCGGGCTTTGTCGGCCTCCGCACCCCGGGCGCCCCTGTCCGGTGCGGCTGCGGCCGGCTCCATGCCGGCGTCGTCGTCCGACCGCCCGGTGGCCGGGCGATCCGCGGCCGTGCGATCGGCGGCCATGGCGGCACGGTCGGCGCCGCCGCGACGGGGCGTGGCGTCGCGTCCACCCGCCGCCGGCCGGCGGTTTCCTGCGAGGACGGCCGCGAGCGACGTGCCGTCGCCCGGGCCCGCGTCGGCGTCGGCCTGCGGGCCGGCGCCGGTCGCCGCGACGGCGGGCTGGGTGCGCGATCTGGTGAGCCGCTCGCGGCGGACGGCGTGCGACACCGTGTCGCCGTGGCCCGAGCCGAGCGCCCCCTGCGCGATCGACACGGCTTCGCTCAACAACTCCTCCGCCCGCTCGGCGGATCCCCGCGCCGCGCTCACGAGCCCCGAGTCGGCCGCGATCGCCGCGATCACCCGCGGGTCGCCGCCACGCCCCTTCGTCTCGGCCGCGAGCGCCGCCGCCAGCACCTGCGCCGCGTCGGTGAACTCCCGCCGCGCGAGGTGCCGGGCCGCGAGCCGGCGCAGGTCGGCCGCGCCGGCCCCGGCGCGGTCGGCGCGGGCCTCGATGCCGTGCGCCTCGGCGAGCATGTCGTCGGCCGCCGCCTTGTCGGCCCGCCGGGTCGCGAGCCCCGCGAGCACGAGCAGGTGCAGCGCCACCCGCGGATGGGCCTGCCCGAGGACGCGCCGGTCGGTCTCGAGCGCGCGGCCGAGGAGCCGCTCCGCCTCCCCGGCGTCGCCGGCGAGATCGGCCTCGATGGCGGCGGCATGCAACGCGAGTCCCGCCACGGCCGGGTCGGCGGCGCCGATCCGGGTGGCGCCGCGGACCGCGCGGGCGAGCAGCTCGGCGCCGGCCGGATCCTTCCCGCCGTCGACGAGCACCGCGTCGGGCGCGAGGGCCAAAGCGTCGAGCGCGAAGACCACGAGCCGCTCGTCGTCGCCCCAGCCGTCGACGAGCAGGTCGAGCAGGCGGATCGCCGCGGCCCGGTGGCCGGCGGCGAGCGCCACCCGGGCGGATGCCTCGAGGGCGGCGCCGAGTCGCTCCGCCTGCGGGGGGGTCGCGGACGACGCGGCCTGCGGCGCGCGGGCCGCGATCAGGGCGAGGATGTCGTCGGCGATCTTCGCGTCACCCCGCGCGCGACGCGCGTCGGCCAGCGCGAGGGCCCGGCAGAGCGCGAGGGGATGCCCGTCGCCGAGGGCCTCGGCGTCGAGGAGCGCGGCCCGCTCGTAGAGCCGGGACGCCTCGTCCCAGGCGAGCACCTGCGGACGCAGGTCGGCCTGCGCGGCGAGGAGCGCGGCGAGGTCGGATCGCTGCGGTGCGCCGAGCAGACGCAGCGCGGCGTCCATCTTCCGCGCCGCCTGACGCACGAGCGCCACGGCCTCTTCGGCGCGGCCGGCCCGGAAGCTCACCCACGCGGCCGCGATCACCGCCCCGGCGTCGGGCAGGCTCGCGGCCACGTCGGCCGCCGAGTTCCCGCCCGCCGCGACGTCGTCCTGGCTGCCGTCCGGCATGGCGGCGGCGATCGAGTCCGCGGAGGATCGCGTCGGCCCCACGCGGTCGCCGCGGGTGATCCGTTCGCGGGCGGCGTCGAGATTGGCGGCGATGCCGCGGGCCCGGGCCAGGCCCGACGCGGCGTCCTCGTCGAAGGCGAGCATCTTCTGCAGCCGGGCGACGTCGGCGGCAGGCTCGCCCGCGGCCGGCGCCGACCCGAGCGCGACCTCGATCTCCATGGCCCGCGCGAGCGCGACACGCGCCTTGTCCTTGTCGCCGCGCACGTCGTGGACCTGCGAGAGCCGCCGCAGCAGCCGGGCGACGTCGGCCTGGTCGCTCCGCGGATCGGCGTCGTAGGCGGTCAGCAGCCGCTCCATCAGCGGCAGCGCGCCGGCGTCGTCCCGCAGCGCGAGCCGCACGAGCGCCAGCATCTTCGTCGTCGCCAGCGTCACCGGGTGGTCGCCGCCGAGGCTTTCCTGCCAGATCCGCATGCCCCGTGCGAGCGCCTTCTCCGCGAGGTCGTCGGCGCCCAGGCCGCGGTAGCTGCGGGCGAGCGGCGTCAGGATCGCGGCCACGTCGGGATGATCGCGGCCGCGGCCCTGCTCGGCGAGCTGCACCGCACGCTCGTAGAGCGCGGCGGCGTCGTCGCCGGCGCCCGCCTCCTGCCGGGCGTCCGCCAGCGCCACGATGTCGGCCACCGCGTAGGGGTGCGTCTCGCCGAACTGCCGCCGGCGGAGCGCCACCACGGACAGCCGGGTCTGCGCGGCCGTGTCGCGGTCGCCGGCCGCCTCCTCGAGGGCCGCCAGGCCGTCGGCGAGCCGGCAGAGATCGGCTTCGGTGCGGTCGTCCAACCGGGGCACCTCGTGACCGAGGAGCGTCTTCAGGGAGGCTTCCGCCGTCGCCCGGTCGCCCGCCGCGGCGGCGCAGGCGCCGAGCGCCGCCGTGATCGAGAGCGTGTCGGGGTGCCCCGGGCCGCGGGTCCGCGCGGCGGTCGCGCGGGCGTGGTCGAGAAACTTGCGGCCGCTGGCCGCGTCGCCGCCGTCGAGGAGGCAGCGGCCGAGCCCCGCCTCGTCGGCGGCGGTGTCGGGATGATCGACGCCGAGGAGCCGCCGGTCGGCCTCGAGCGCGTCGTCGAACAGCCCGACGGCCCGGCCGTGGCCCTCGAACGCCAGCCGCAGGGCGGCCGCGGCCCGCAGTCCGGCGGCCGCCGCCGGATCGTCGCGGGCGGCGAGATCGCCGAGGTGTCGGACGATGTCGTCGGCGGCGTCGCGCGCCTTCACCTCGCCGCCGTCGAGGGTGTCGAGCCAGAGGAGGCGAAGACGGTCGCAGGCGGTCACGGCATGGTCGGGGCCCTTCGTTCCCCGGTCGATCTCCCAGGCCCGTCGCCATGCGCCGCGGGCCGCCGCCGCATCCCCCGCGGCGAGGTCGAACTCGCCGCCGACCACGAGCGGCTCGGGCAGGCTTTCGCGCGGGCCCCCCGCCCGCTCGAACTCGGCGATCGCCGTGGCGAGGAACTCCCGCGCGGCGTCGTGGCGGGAGGCGCACCAGATCGCGCGGGCGAGCGCGGTGGCCGTGGCCAGGCAATCGGGGTGTCCCGCGCCGAAGCGGCCGCGCTGCCGCGCGAGCAGCTCCCGCAGCGTGGCCTCAGCCGCGGCATGGTCGCCGAGTCCCGTCTGCGCGTCGGCCAGGGCCCGCCGGGCCGCGAGGTTCGCGTCGTGGTCACGGTCGAGCACCGCCTCGAAGTGGTCGAGGGCCTTGGCGAGGAGTTCGGCGGCGCGGTCGAACGCCCCCTGCGACATGGTCACCCGCGCCAGGAGCGCCTGCGACGCGGCGAGATCGGCCCGCGACACGCGGCGGCCGTCCGCGAGCAGCGTCTCCCGCAGCGCGATCGCCCGCTGCAGCGGCAGCGACGCCTCCGCGAACTGGCCGTTGCCCACGAGGATGTCGGCCGCCATGTCGAGGATCGGCAGCGTGTCGGGATGGTTCGCCCCCCGCGCCTGCTTCACGAGCGTGTTGGCCGATCGCAGCTCGGCGAGCGCCTCCGCCGCCTTGCCCGCCTCCGCGGCGAGCCGCGCCGACTTCACGAGCTGGTCGATCCGCACCCGCGTCGGCACGTCCATCTCGTCCGGCTCGGTGGCGGCGGCCGCCGCTCCGGCGGGGGCAGCCCCATCGGGCTCCGCTCCCGACACGCGCGCCGAGGCCTCGAGCCCGTGACCGACGAGGACGAGCAGCACCGGCAGCCACGGCACCGCGGCCGACCGCCGTGGCGCGTCCGGACGGAAAGGCGGGGCGTTGTCCGCTCTCGGCGCGGCGCGCATGACGGCTGTCCAGGCGGGAGAGGGAGCGAGGCGGGATCGAAACGCGGACGGTCGGGCGACGTCATCGTCAGCCCGAACGGCCGTGATACACTTTCGCCGAAGCGGCCCCGGACGCATTGTGAGATTTTCGTTCGTCGGGTGCGCGGAGGCGCGATCATGACGACAGGTCGTTTCGGGGGCAGGCTGTGGCGCTTGCTGCTCGTTTTGCCGGCGTTGCCGCTGGCGGCATTGGCGGCGGCACCGGCCGCCGGCCAGACGCCCGGGCCGCAAGCTGCCACGCTCTCGCCGGACGAGGCCGACGGGCTCGTCGAACAGGCCCGCGGGCCGCTGGTGCTCGACCGGCTTTCGAGCCTCTCACCGGAGGTCGCCTTGAGCCTCGCGCGGCACGGTGCCGGGCTCTCGCTCGACGGCCTCTCCGCGATCGACGTCGACGCGGCCCGGGCGCTCGCCCTGCACGGGCGACTCGGGGGCGACGTGCCGGAAAACCTCGATGTCGACGCCCTGCTCGGCACCCTGGCCGATCTTGCCGGCGGCGGGGACGAGGAGCCGGATCTCGACGGTCTCGAGCGGCTCCTCGCCGACCTCAACGGCGGGGGGGGCGGGGAATCACCGGACGGCGACGATTCGAAGGGCGACGGCCGCGAGGCCGACACCTGGCTGTCGCTCGGGGGCCTGCGGTCGCTGTCCCCGGAGACCGCCGCGGCGCTGGCGTTGCACGAGGGACCGCTCCTGCTCGACGGCGTGAGGTCGCTCTCGGCGCAGGCGGCCGCGGCGCTCGCGGCCCACTCGGGTGAATTGTCGCTGGCCGGTCTCGCGGACCTTCCCGACGACGTCCGCGACGCGCTCGCCGATCACGACGGCCCAGTCGTGCTGCCCGACGCCTTGCTCGCCCGGTAGCTGGCCGTGGAAAAAGTCCTCCGGGAATTTTTCCACGGCACGAAAACCTCCGGTTTTCACGGGAGCTGTGCTCCCGCCATCGCATCCTTGCGACCGAGCAGTCTGTTTATCCACAGCCTGTTATTCACAGCCTGCTCGTGTCGTGAGTCGGAAGTTCGTTTCGATTCACGACACGACCTTCCCGGCCTTTTCTCGACGTCTCCGCCCGAGTCGATCCCGTGCACACGCCTCTTTCACACGAATCTCACACAATCCTCATGCCGGCGGTTTCTGCTACAGCCACTCGATTCGGATTTCGGATCGTGCGGCGCTGGCGGTGCGGCCGACGGCGTTGCGGGGCGACCTTTCGCGATCCTATTCTGCGGTTCCGGGGACGGCGTCGAACCGATCGCGGGACGGAAAGTTCCTCTCGAGGGACCGCGCCGGCATCGCGGTGCGACGCCCGGCTCGCCGGCGTTCCGCGAAGGTCATCAGCGCCGTTCCGGTCACGACCTGGATTCATTCCCCGATGCCCGCGTCGCTGTCCATCTCCGGCGTGATCCTGCTGGCGATCTTCGCGGCGGCGGCGGTCGCCTGCGTCGCCGTCGCGGAATGGATGGAACGCACCGGCCGCCGCGTCAAGCTCGCCGGCGCCGAACGCTGGACGCTCGTGTCGCAGGCGCTGGCCGCGGCGCTCCTCCTCGGCACGATGACGCTGGGGTTCGTCACGGTTCCGGTGTGTCTCGCGCTGCTCGTCGGCCTCGTGGTGGCCTTCGGCCGCGCGCACGACGCCACCGTTCCGGCCGAGCAACGGGTGCTCACGGGCCCCGGCCTCCGCCGGGCGGTCGCCGAGATGGCGGGCAGGCGGCCGGCATCGTCGGGCACCGCGGCGACCGCGAAGGCCAAGCCGGCCGCCGCGCCGCAGCCGCCGGTGTCGCTGGCGCAGCGTCTCGGCGGCATCTTCGGCAGGGCCCCGTCGGCGTCCGCGGCGGCCCAGCAGGCGATCGCGGCGCACGCGGCGGCGGGCGACGGCCGGGCCCCGGCCGCAGCGCCGGCCGCAGCGCCCGCCAAGGGGGGCCTGTTCGGCATGGGCCGCAAGGCCGCCGCGCCGCGGGAGGTGGTGCCGATCCAGCTGACGAAGAAGAACGGCGATCCGGCGTTCGAGGGTGTGGCCGCCGAGGATCTCGCCGAGAACGTCGTCGCCGCCCAGAAGATGCTCGTGGCCGCGATCAAGCTCGAGGCGACCGACCTCCACCTCGAGCCCCGCGGCGAGCAGTACCACGTGCGGCTCCGTGTCGACGGCGTCCTGCAGAACTCGAGCACGCTCGGGACCGACGCGGGCAAGGGGGTGATCTCGGCGATCAAGGTCGTCAGCGATATGGACATCTCCGAGCGGCGCCGCCCCCAGGACGGCGGCTGCGCGGCGATGTACGAAGGCGCCCGGTACGACATCCGCGCCGCGTCCACGCCCACGAGCGGCGGCGAGAAGATGGTGCTGCGGATCCTCAAGTCGTCGGGGGGGATGACGAACACGGGCCTGTCCAACATCGGCCTGCGTCCGCAGATCCTCACCCAGCTTCGCGACGTGATCCACAAGCCCTACGGCATGTTCCTCGTCACCGGCCCGACCGGCTCCGGCAAGACGACGACGGTCTACGCCTCGCTCAACGAGATCGACTCGACACAGCACAACATCACCACGATCGAGGATCCGGTCGAGTATCGGCTCGAGGGGATCACGCAGATCCCCGTCAACGCGCAGGCCGGCGTGACGTTCGCGAGCATCCTCCGCAGCGTGCTGCGGCAGGATCCCGACGTGCTCCTCGTGGGAGAGATCCGCGACAAGGAGACGGCCGAGATCGCCTGCCAGGCCGCCCTCACCGGCCACTTCGTCTTCAGCACGCTCCATGCCAACGACACGGTGGCCACGATCACGCGGATGCTCGACCTCGGCCTCGATGCGATGCTCATCCAGTCGGCCGTGACGGCCGTGCTCGCGCAGCGGCTCGCCCGCAAGCTCTGCACGGCGTGCAAGGAGCCCTACGCGCCGCCGGAGGACCTGATGACGCGGCTCGGTATCAAGCCGGGCACGGTGGACGTGATCTACCGCGAGAAGGGCTGCGAGGCCTGCGGCGGCACGGGCTACAAGGGGCGCACCGGCATCCACGAACTGCTCGTGATGAATGGCGAGATCGGCGGCCTGATCACGGCCCACCCCGACGTGCAGGCGATCCGGGCGGCCGCCCGCCGCAACAACACCCGGTCGCTGCAGGCAGACGGCCTGCTCAAGGTGTTCAAGGGGCTCACGAGCATCTCCGAGGTCAACCGCGTCACGACCTGACGGCGGCCGCGCCGCAGTCGTCCGGGAATCCAGCCATGTTCACGATCGTCGCCGACATTCTCGTGCTCGCCGCCGTGGGCTTTTGCGGCCTGCTCGGCCACGCGCGGGGGCTGCGGGCAGCGACGGTGGTGGCGATCGCCTTGTTCGTCGCGCTGGCCGCCGCCCTGCTGCTCACGCCCTTTCTCGCGGGCACGCTCGTACCCGTGCTCGCGGGTGTGGGCGGCCGCGACTTCGAACCGGGCCCCTGGGCCGCGCTCATCGCCTACGTGCTCGTCTACGCCCTGGCCGTCGCCGTGCTCGTGGCGGCGGTGCCGCGACGGCTCGTCTTCAAGGTGGAGGACGACGACTCGTTCGACGAGGAGGTCCTCTCGCAGCCGCAGAAGATCGGCGGCGCGGTGATGGGGGGGGCGGCCGGGCTGCTCGCCGTCGGCGCCGCGCTGATCATGCTGTCGATGGTGCCCTGGGGGGCGGAGACGCGGTTTCGCCCCACGGCGATGGCCTACGACGTGGGTGCCTTCTGCCTGCGGGCGTTCGGGCATGTGGCCGACGGGGGCCATGCCGGCCGGTCAGTGGTCGTCTACGGCGAGCCCGTGAGCGAGAAGAGCGTGCCGGAGGCCCTGCTCTCGAGCGAGAGCTACGCCGACATGGACGGCAACGGCAAGTTCAGTGAAGGGGACATCCTCTACGACGCCGATGCGTCGGGCACCCACGCCACGGATCTCTACTACCTCGATCTCGACGGCGATGCGGCGCGGCGGCCGGGCATGCTCGAGCACTACGTGATCGGCAACTGGTCGGTGATCCCGACGATCGTCGATCGGCCCCGGCCCGGCGC
>Ga0207954_1000701_pt1 | contig 11432 bp, 8 predicted proteins | sample CryBogmetaGMA0M_FD_184547 | JGI IMG/M metagenome (GOLD analysis project Ga0207954, IMG submission 184547) | Freshwater microbial communities from Crystal Bog, Wisconsin, USA - MA0M (SPAdes) | ecosystem: Environmental > Aquatic > Freshwater > Lake | place: Crystal Bog, Wisconsin, USA | collected... | reverse complement strand
CGAGCCCGACAAGGCCGCGGCGGTGATCGAGGCCGCGCTCTCGGCCTGGAAGGAGGGGAAGAGCTGCGACGATCTGCGGAAGCTCTCCCCTCCGATCCATGTCGCCGACGAACGCTGGCATGGTGGGGCGACGATCACGTCCTACACGATCAGCGAAGGAAAGCCGTTCGGCCCGAGCACCCGCTTCGAAGTAACCCTCGAAGGCCCCCCACCGATCGGCACGAAGAAGGCGACCTACACCGTCTCCACCCAGCCCGCGATCAGCATCGCGCTTGGCGACTGACTCCCTCTCCCCTCCGGAAACATCCGCCATGGTACGCCTCCTTTCGCTCGGCCTCGTTGGTGGGACAGCCATTATTCTGGCTCTTGTCGGTGCCGCGGCCGCCGTCGCTGCCGACGACGCCCCGCGCCCGACGCCCGTCACGCGACCGGCGATGAAGCGAATGCTCGAGGGGATGAAGTCGCGGCACGAGCGGATCCCTCTCCCCGAGCCGACCGCGGCCGAGAAGGCAGCTGCCGCCGAAGATCCCACGGCTCTTCTCTACGAAAACCGGCTCCGGGCCCTCTATCTCCCCGGCACGGAGCTCCGCGGCTATCTCGGCTTCGGTGGTACGGCGCCGAAGCGCCCGAACGCCCCACCCCCGAAGGTCGTCATCGAGCCCGATCCGGCCGTGACCCTCGACTACGGTTTCAAAACGCGCCTCTTCTGGATCGCCTCGCGGGTCAACAACTGCCAATACTGCCTCGGCCACCAGGAGTCGAAGCTCCTCGCCGTGGGGATGACCGACGACGATCTCGCCCGGCTCGACACCGACTGGAGCGGCTTTCCGGAGAACGAGCAGGCCGCCTTCGCCCTGGCGCAGAAGCTCACCCACGCCCCCGGCAGCCTCACCGACGCCGACATCGACACGTGTCTTGCACACTTCACCGGCAAGGAGATCCTCGAGATGGCCCTGTCGGTGGGGGGCAACAATGCCATCAACCGTTGGAAGGAAGGGATCGGCGTCGCCCAAGCTGGAAACGGCGGCAACTCCGGCTGGGCCCAGGCCGGCAGCAGCGGGATCCACTCCTACCTGACACCGACCTCCGACCGCTTCGACACCGTCGCCTCCGCCGTGGCGATTCTCTCGAGCGCCAAGCCCGGTGACGATCTCGTCGCCACGGCGCCCCCCCTGCCACTCGCCTCCGCAGAAGCGATCGCGGCCGGCCTGGCCGCCGCCCGCTCGCGGAGCGCCCGGCTGCCGCTCGTCGCGGAGCCGGAAGCCCGCGAGATCCTTGGGGCCGTCGCGCCCGAGGGGGCGATGCCCCACTGGATGCGGCTGCTGGCCCACTTTCCCGTTGCCGGCCCACGGATGGTGAAGGCCTTCGAACTCACCGCCGCGTCCCTGGGGCTCTCCTCGGTCGATCGAGCCCGGATCGCCTGGACCGTCGCCCGGCGCAATCGAGCCTGGTATGCCCTCGGCCTGGCCGAGGAGCGTCTCCGGGCCCTTGGCGTTGATGACGCGGCCCTCGCCGATCTCGCCGGCGACCAGACCAGGCTCTCGGCCGCCGACCGCGCGGTCCTCGTCGTGGCCGACACCCTCGCCGCGAGCCCGGTGGTCTGCACCGATGCTGACTTCCAGGCGGCGCTCGAAGCCACGTCCCCTGAAACGATGGTGCGCGTCGTCCACGAGGTGGCGATGCAATCCCTCTTCGACCGGTTCACCGAAGCGGCCGGGCTGACGCTCGAGTAACGCGGCAGGACCGCGGCTGCGTGTCTCACTCGTCGGAGAGCATCTCGGCCCACCCGTGGGCGTCGCCGAGATGGCGGAGCGAGATCTTCACCGCCGCCATCATCGGGTAGGCGAGGATCAGCCCGAGGATCCCCCACGCCCAGCCCCAGTAGGAGAGCCAGAGGAAGAGGAGCGTGGGATCGAGGTTGAGCTGTTTGCCGGAAAGCTTGAGCTCGAGGAAATCGATCCACAACACCCGATTGACGACAATCAGGACGGCGAGGATCGTCGCCGGCACCGCCCCCAAATCGAGCGCGGCCATGAGGATCGGTGGCACGCACGCCGCCCAGCTGCCGATCGACGTGATGTAGTTGGCGGCGAAGAACAGAAACGCCCATAGCGGCCAGTGATCGAGGCCGAAGAGCCACATGATGAGCCCGGCGGAGAGCCCCATGCCGACGCCGATCACCGACTTCACCATCATGAAGCGTTCCATCGACTCCGAGATCCCCTCGCCAACGGCGAGGATCCGCGCACCGCGTTCGCCGGGGAACGCCCGCTGCACCCGGGCCTCGAACTTCCGGCTGCCGAGAAAGAAGAAGACGAGGTAGCAAAAGACGAGGACGATCAATTCCGCCGCATCGATCCCCTTGGCGAACACGAAGTTGAGGACGTCGCGGCTCGAGATCCGAAACAGGTCTGAAAGCGACGTCCGCGATACCACCGTCTCAGCCGCGGGATCGGTGGCCGGCGCGTTCTCCGCCACGGCCGCCGCCCCGCCGAGCGGGCCGCTCCAGCGGGTGATGATGTCGCCGATGCGATCCTCGTAGCGCGGCCAGCTCCCCCGGAATGACACCGCTTCCCGGTAAACGAATTGCGCCAGGAGCACCGAGGCGATGAGAATGATGCCGACGAGCGTCGCATAGGCCGTCAGCGGCCGCATGCCCAGCCCGGAAAGCGTCTTGACGCCGAAGCGGGTGGCATAAAAAAGGAACAGCGCCACGAGGAACGGCTGAAGCACCGGGCCGAGGTGCGTGATCGCGGCGCCCGCGACGACGACCGCGATCACGACGAGCGCCGCATCGGCCGTCGCGGAACGGGAAGCAGGGCTCGGAGCCGGAGGGGAGTTCATGCCGGGGTCTCGTCGGGCCTAGAGGGGATGGGGCGGGATCGTCCGCCTCCATGCCGGCCGATTATCAGCATCCGGCGACAACGGCAACAGCCCACCGCGGTATCCTGACGCCAAGCTGGCGGAAGCACGGCCACCATCCACCTTTGCACTCTTCTTGGCACCGATGACATCCGACCAGAGCTCCGATCACGTCCCTGACATCGACGACGACGTCCGCACGCTCGCCGCCATGGGCTACGCGCAGGAACTCGAGCGGCGGATGGGGGGCTTCTCGAATTACTGCATTTCCCTCTCGATCATCTGCATTCTCGCCGGTGGGATCACTTCTTTCCCTGTTGGCCTGTGCGCCGCCGGAGGAGCGAGCATCGGCCTCGGCTGGCCGCTGGTGAGCCTCGTGGCGCTGGCGCTGGCGGCAACGATGGCCCAGGTCGCCTCGGCCTTCCCCACCGCCGGCGGCCTCTATCACTGGGGGGCAATCCTCGGCGGGCGCGGGTGGGGCTGGGCCACGGCCTGGTTCAACCTCGCCGGGATCATCACGGTGCTCGCCGCGATCAATCTGGCGACGGTGCAATTCTGCTTCGGGGCGTTCGCACCCTTGCTGGGGTGGTCTGCGGAAGACGCCGGAACGACCCTTGCCACGCTCGTCGCTTCGGCTCCGGCCCACGAACTCTTCGTCCCCCGCTCCGATCGACTTTCTGCCCTCCTTCTCCAACTCCTCGCGGTGACGATCCTCACCGTCACGCAGGCCGCCTTCAACCATTTCGGAATCCGCGCGACGACGCGGATCACCGATTCGAGCGGCTGGCTGATCCTCGTCGTCGCTGCCGCCCTGACACTCGCCCTCCTCGCCTTTGCCCCCGCCCTCGATCCCTGGCGTCTGTTCGAGGTGCGGAATCTGACTGGCGTACCGGCCGACGCACCGGTTTGGCCGGCGACGGGGAGCGCGGGCTTGGCATTCGCCCTCGGCCTCCTTCTTCCCGCCTACACGATCACGGGCTTCGATGCCTCGGCCCACGCCGCCGAGGAGACCGTCGGCGCGGCAACCGAAGTGCCGAGGGCGATCCTCCGCGCCGTCATCGTCTCGGCGCTGGCCGGCTGGGTGATGCTCTCGGCCCTCGTGATGGCGATTCCCGACATCGATGCCGCCGCGGCCCAGGGGGGGAATGCCTTCTTCTGGACGATGTCGGAGGTGCTCCCCACGCCGCTTCGGCTCCTCCTGCTCGTCGGCATCGCCGCCGCGCAGTTTTGCTGCGGGCTGGCCACCGTCACCAGTGGCTCACGGATGCTGTTCGCGTTCGCCCGCGACGGCGGCCTCCCCTGGTCACCGTTCCTTCGCAAAGTGAGCCCCACGCACCACACGCCAAACGTCGCCATCTGGGTGGTGGCCGTGTTCGGCGTGATGTTCACGGCACTCGTCCCCTATCTGGCGATCACCGCCGTGTGCGTGATCCTTCTCTACATCTCCTACATGATGCCGACACTCTCCGGACTGCTGGCCTACGGCCGCACTTGGACGCGGATGGGGCCGTGGTCGATCGGGTCGGCCTACCGTCCGCTGGCCGCCCTCTCCCTCGTCGGCGGCATCGCCCTGTTCGTGATCGGCGTCCAACCACCGAACGACGTGGCGATGTGGATCGTGCCCGGATTCGCCCTCGCGCTCGTCGCCTGGTGGTTCCTCCACAAGCGCCGACACTTCCCCGGCCCACCGAAGCTCGACACCCTTGCGGGACAGCGGGCGTGATGGCTGCCGCCACAACGAAGCTCATCGGCCTCGACTTCGGCACGACGACGTCGAGCGCGCTGGTCGCGGAGGCAGTGGTCCGCCGCAATGCGGTCACCGGTCGGATGGAGCTATCCCTCACCCGCGAAACCTTTCGCTCACCACTCGTCTTCACCCCGCTCGACGACGACAAGCTCGACCTCGCCACGACGCTTCGCCTCGTCGACAACTGGCTCGCCTGTGGCGGGATCACGCCCGGCCACGCCGACGTCGGCGGCGGCGGCGCGCTCCTCACCGGGCTCACCGCGCGGAGGGAAAATGCCAGCGGGCTCGTGGCGGCGATTCGCCAGCGCCTCGGGCCGGCCCTCGTTGCCACGGCCGACGATCCCTGCCTGGAATCGTGGCTGGCCTTCCAGGGGAGTTGCGCCCCGCTCTCGCGACGCCACCCGGAGCAGACGTTTCTCCATCTCGATATCGGTGGCGGCACGACGAACATGGCGTTGGGGCGGAATGGCGATGTCCTCGCCACCGGCTGCCTGTTCGTCGGTGCCAGGCATGTGCGTTTCAAGCCGGGAACGAGGCGGATCGAATCCCTCTCGTCGCATTCGAAGGCGCTGTTCGCGGCTCTCGGGATCGGCGTCGGCCCCGGCGACGATCTTCCGTCGGGCGATCTCGCGCGGCTCCTCGACTGGTATCTCGACCTCCTCGGGCGGGCTGTCGACGGCCGGGCCGATCCAGCCGACGGCTCGACGCTCGACCACGTCCAGGTGCCGCTGCCGCCGACGTTCTGTGGCGATGCGTCGGAAAAAAAAGTGACGCTTTCGGGCGGGGTCGGGGAACTGGTCTACGCCGCGGCCCGCGGAACCGCTCCCCCCGGCATCACCCCCTACGGTGATCTCGGCGTCGATCTGGCGTACCGGCTCCTCACCCACCCGACATGGTCCCGACACTGGCACGCGGTTCTTCCGGAGGGGGGAGGCCGGGCCACCGTCGCCGGACTCCTCCGGCATGCCACGAGGATCTCCGGGGCAAGCCTCCATCTCCCCGCGCCGTCGCTTCTGCCACTCACCGATCTCCCCATCGTCGGCTCGCTCCTTCCCCACGCCGACCAGACCGTGCTGCGAGCGACGCTCGCGCTCGCTCGTCGGGCGCCCGCCGGCGCTGCCGTGCACGTGCGTGGACTCCTGCCGGAGGCCGACGGCGTGCGAAGGTGCGGGGCCCGACTCGCGTCGGTCCTCGAAGAAATGGCCTGGCCGGAGGATCGGCCGCTCGTCCTCCTCCTCGAGTCGAATTGCGGCAAGGCCCTCGGGCAGTGCGCCACCCGCTGGGGACAGCTCACCCTCCCGCTCGTGGTCGTGGACGAGCTCGACCTCCCCCAGGCCCGCTGGGTGACTCTCGGGAAGGAGCGCGACGGCGTCGTGCCGGTATCGTTCCACGGCCTCGAGGGCTGACGCCCCGCCTCCCCCCTCGTTCAGAGCTGCCCGAGTCGCTCGAGCTGCTTGTAGCGGACGAAGGAGTAGACGATCGGCACGAGCGCCATCGGCGCGATCAGGAGCAGCGCCGGCAGCGTCAGCCCTGCCGCGGCGAGCACCGCTCCGAGAAATCCACCAACGACCCAGAGCCGGGCAGCGAGCCGGTGGGTGTCGTCCCACACCCGCTCCGAGGCGATCGTCCAGGGAACGCGGACACCGATGAAGAAGTTGCGCTTGATCCCGCTGAACGTCGTCCCCAGGGCCCCGAGGAAGAACATCACGCCGGCCACCATCATGCGACCGATCGGCAGCCCGGGCCGCATCGCCGCCGCGAGCGAGAGGAGATGGATGAAGACCATCAGCGCCGTCAGCGCCACCAGAAGCACGCTGAAGGCGCGGCTGTGAACATCGACCTGGAAGCCCTGCGGCGAGAGCCAGGGGATGAGGCCCATGAAGCCGAGGAGCCCGAGGGCGACCATGGGGAGGAGCCAAGCTGCCACCCCCTTCGGCCCGAAGCCGTCGGCCTCCCCGTTGATGTTCCAGTGGGTGGGGATGACGTCGGGAAGGCTCGGGTAAAGCCAGGCCGATACGGCAAGTGCCATGCCGATGAGCGCGAGCGAGACGAAGAGCGGAATGCGGGGCATGACGATCAACCTCGGTGGTGAATCCATATTTTGCATCTGGCATTCTACGAGGCGCCGCGTCGTGCCCTAGCCGCTCCGCTCCCACCCCGCAGACGGCGGAGCCGGCGCACGGTATCGTACAGGGCATGGCTGCCCGTCTTACCCCTCTGCCCGACATCGAAGTGCCGCCCCCCCGGCCCGACGAGACCTATGCCTTTGAGGGTCCTGAAGGGCCGATCCGTTTCGTCGGCCTCAAAGCCCTCCTCGGCGCCGCCGATTTTCCCAAGGCAGGGGACCGGCACGCCAGACTCGCGGCCGCCAACGAGATCGGTCGGGAGGCGGCCCGCTCGATCCTCGCCGGGCTCACGATCGCCCATCTCCACGAGCGTCCCCTGCTGACGACCGACGGCCGCATCGATGACGTGATGCGCGTCAACTACGACGTCGATCGGGCGGTCTTCGGCGAAATCGCCCACCTCACCGTCGGCGACTTCAAGAACCGTCTTCTGGACTGCTCCGGAGCCGAAGCGGTGCGCCTCGGCCGCGGGCTCACCGGTGTCACGGCTGCCGCAGTGGCCAAGCTCTGCGATGTTCACGAACTGATCCTCGTCGCCCGGCGGATCGCCAATCCGACGAAGGCCCGCACGCTCCTCGGTCGCCGTGGCACGCTCTCCTCACGGCTCCAACCGAACCATCCCACCGACGACCCGCGCGGGATCGCGTTGCTCACCTGGTGGGGGCTGTCGATGGCCGCCGGCGACGCGCTCCTCGGCGTCAATCCCGCGATCGACACCGTTGCCAACGTCTCCGCCGTCCTCCACCTCCTCGACGACCTCCGCCGCCGCGCCGGCGCGCCGACCCAGATCTGCGTCCTCTCCCACATCAAGACGCAACTCGCCGCCCTCGATGCCGGCGCCCCGGTCGAGATCCTCTTTCAGAGCCTCGCTGGCACCGAAGCGACGCTCACCGCCGAGTTCGACGTGACGGTCGATCTCCTCGATCACGGCTGGCGGACGATGCACGACCGCGGGCCGCTCAAAGACTCGGCCCCGCAGTGCCTGTACTTCGAGACCGGCCAGGGGAGCGAGTTCTCCTACGGCCGCCACGAGGGGATCGACATGATGACCACCGAGGCCCTCTGCTACGGCCTGGCGCGGCGCTACGATCCGTTCATGATCAACAATGTTACCGGCTTCATCGGCCCGGAAACCCACGCCGACAACTTCGAGCTCCTCCTCGCCAGTCTCCAGGATCTCTTTCTGGGGAAGCTCCTCGGCCTGCCGATGGGGATCGGGAGCTGCTACACGCTCCATGCCGCCAGCGGCCTCGAGGGGCAGCAGGCGACGACCGAGCTCCTCGCCGCGGCCGGCGCCACCTACTTCATGGACGTCGCCCTCAACACCGACCGGATGCTCGCCTACTTCGATACCAGCGCCCACGACAACCAGACCCTCCGCGAGATCCATGGCCGCGAGCCGGCGGGGGCGTTTCTCGAATGGTGTCTCGGCCGGGGAATCCTCGCCCGCGACAGCGCTGACGCGGTCGTCCGCGGACCGGCGTGGGGCCGGCCGGAGCTGTTCTGCGACTCGGTGGAAGAATTCGAGGAGCTCGTGGCGGCGACGCCGGCGCTCCACGGCTTCGAGACCGCCGGCCCCCGTCCCGCCGACGCCGTCACGCGGCAAGTCCGCTGGCACCAGGCGGTCGGCCGTGGAGCCGTCCACCTCCCCCTCGATGTCGATCGCCTCAGGGCTCTTCACCCCGTCCGCGAGATCGCCACCGAGGCACTCACGCACGAGGCCCACCTCGCTTCGCCGGCCCTCGGCACCCGCCCGACGGCCGCGGCCCTCGCGAGCCTCGGGGCCGAGCCGTTCCCCGTGCAGATCCTCATCTCCGACGGCTTGTCGGCGCCGGCCGTCCACCACAATCTCCCCGACCTCCTCCCGCTCCTCCTCGACGGCCTGGCCGCCAAGGAGATCGGCGTCGGCGTGCCGCTGGTCGCCCGCCACGGCCGGGTGAAGCTCGCCGAACCGGTGGGAGAGAAACTTGCTGCGGATGTCGTCATCCATCTGATCGGCGAGCGTCCCGGCGGCGATGCCCTCGCGTCGCGGAGCCTTTCGGCCTATCTCGTCTACCGGGTGCCGGCCGAAGAGCAGAGCGAGGCGGCGCGGGCCAGCGGCAACGCCGACATCCGCCATGAGGTGACGGTGATCTCGAACATCTACTCCGCTGGCCTTCCCCCCGTCGAGGCCGCTGCCCAGATTGTCGAGAAGGTCGAGAGGATCCTCCGCCACAACGCTGCCGGCAACCGGCTCGAAGGCCTTCTCGCCCGGGATCCCTGAAGGCCCGACGGCTCACGCCACCGGCACGACCGCGTCGCCGGGGCGCGCCCGATTCATTCCGAGCGATTCCAACAGCGCCGTGAGCCGCTCTCCGAGCGCCGCGCGGTCGGCGAGTTGCTTCGCAGAAGCGGGCTGCCGCGAGGGCCCCATGCGGAAACCACGGCACGAGGCCGCCATCCGGTAGCCCTCAGGAAAATCGGCCCCATGCATCGCCATGTCGAACAGTTCGATGATCCGCGGCTGGAGGCGCATCGCCCCCTTCACGTCTCCCGCCGTCGCCATGTCATACACCGCACGCGTCATCTCGGGCATGATCCCGCTGGTGGCGACCGTGGCGCCGCTGCAGCCGACCAAGAGCATCGACGTCAGCGCCGGATCCCAGCCGGTGAGGAACGAGAACCCGGGGCGAACGGGACTGACCGCCGCGATCAACCGTTGCATGTGGGAGATGTCGCCGCTCGAGTCCTTGATGCCGATGATCCTGGGAAACTCCTCCGCGAGCCGGCGAACCACCGGGATCTCGATCGGCGAGGCGAGCATCGGGATGTGGTAGAGCGTGACGTCGATCGGGCTGTGGGCCCCGATCTCGCGGAAGTAGGCTTCGACGCTCTCCGTCGAGAGCCGGTAGTAGTACGGTGCGACGACGGCCACCGCCCGGGCCCCGGCCTCGAGGCAATGCTCGCAGGCGCGGATCGTCTCTGCGGCCGTTCCCTCCGCCGCGCCGGCGACGACGGGCACCCGTCCCCCGGCGGCCTTGCAGACGATCTGGACGATCTTCCGCCGTTCCTCGACGGTGAAGCGGAGGAACTCGCCGGTCGAGCCGTTGGGATAGAGGCCATGGACACCCCGGTCGACGAGCCACTGCACGTACCGGAACAGTTCGTCCTCGTCGATCCGTCCCTTGGCGTCGAGCGGCACCATGTGGGGAACGAGGATACCGGTGATCGCAGGGGTGTGGCTGGCGGCAGTCATGCTCGGGTCGGCTCCTTGAACGGGATGGGGAAGCGCAAAGCCTACACCCATCTGCACCCGTCCGGCCACCCGCGGTAGCATCTACCGGCGTGGCCCCCACGCGCGATTCCCTCTTCTTCCCCCGCAGGAAACGGACCATGGCCGGATCGGCCCGCGGACATTCGATCGACACGATCCCCACACCGGCGCTCGTGCTCGACGCGGCGAAGGTGCGGCGGAACATCGCGCGGATGGCGGACTACACGAAGGCCTCCGGCATCGCCAACCGGCCCCACACGAAGACCCACAAGAGCATCGCCATCGCCGGCCTCCAACTCGCCGCCGGCGCCATCGGACTGACGGTGGCGAAGGTAGGGGAGGCGGAGGTCCTCTCCCGGGCGTTTGCCGACCGCGAACCCGACATCCTCGTCGCGTATCCGGCCGTCGATGGGGCACGGACCTTGAGGCTCGCGGCCCTCGCCCGCAGCGCGACGATCCGCGTCGCCGTCGACAGCCACGAGGCGATCGCCGCTCTCTCCGCCGCGGCCCGGGAAGCGGGAACGACGATCGGCATCCTCGTCGATCTCGACGTCGGCTCGGGGCGAACCGGCGTTCCCACGGCGACGAGGCTCGTGGCGCTCGCCGAGGCCGTCGATCGCGCCCCCGGCCTCCGCCTCGACGGGATTTTTTTCTACCCGGGGCATGTGACCGTCCTCCCCGCGTTGCAAGCCGCCCCGCTCGGCCTGGTCGCAGAGAAACTCGCCGAGGCGATCGGCCGCTTCGATGCCCAGGGCTTGTGCCGCGGGATCGTGTCGGGGGGATCGACGCCGACGGCGTATCAGTCGCACCTCGTCCGCGGCGGCACCGAGATCCGCCCCGGAACCTGCGTCTACAACGACCTCAACATCGTCCGCGGCGGCTTCGGCGCGATCGACGACTGCGCGGCGAGCGTCGTCTGCACGGTCGTCAGCGATGCGGTGAAGGATCAGGTGATCCTCGACGGTGGCTCGAAGACGCTCACGATGGATCGCTGCGGCCCCGCCCCCGATTCCGGCCACGGCCTGATCGTTGAATACCCCGAGGCCTTCATCGGCAAGCTCACCGAGGAGCATGCCCAAGTCGATGTCAGCCGCTGCGCCGCGCGGCCGCGCGTGGGAGAACGAGTGACCGTGATCCCCAACCACATCTGCCCGGTCGTCAATCTCCACGACACCGCCTGGTGGTGGGAGGCCGACGGCAGCCTCCAAGTGCTGCCCATCGACGCCCGCGGCAAGCTGTCCTGATCGCCCGATTCAGGCCGCCTCTGGCCGACGTTGCCCGTCGATATCGGCCCAAGCCATACTCTCGAGGTCGTGCGCCGCGCTACCGAGAGCGCTTCCCCGTGCCATCGCTTTGGGAGTTTTCATGACGTCGATCGCCACCCGCGTCTTCAGAACCGCCATCGGTGTCGGGCCACTGCTGGCGGTGCTCGCGGCGCTCCTCC
>Ga0207954_1000694_pt1 | contig 11490 bp, 6 predicted proteins | sample CryBogmetaGMA0M_FD_184547 | JGI IMG/M metagenome (GOLD analysis project Ga0207954, IMG submission 184547) | Freshwater microbial communities from Crystal Bog, Wisconsin, USA - MA0M (SPAdes) | ecosystem: Environmental > Aquatic > Freshwater > Lake | place: Crystal Bog, Wisconsin, USA | collected... | reverse complement strand
GGCACCGGCGAACTGGGGAACAACGGCATTCACGCCATCGACGTGGCGCGCTGGGGGCTGGGGGTCGAGGCCCCGCTACGGATCACCTCCGGCGGCGGCAAGTACGTATTCGAGGACGATCAAGAAGTGCCCGATACCCAGAATGTCACCTGGGAGTTCGACAACTGCGCCATCACCTGGGAACACCGGATGTGGTCCAAGCACGGCCTGGAGGGGGGCTCTGGGTTCGGCACGGCGTTCTATGGCGATAACGGCACCCTGATCGTGGACGAGAAGGGCTGGCGGGTGGAAGACGGCGGCGACAAGGCCGGCGGCCCGGCCTCATCCGACATCGGCCCCCATATCGCCAACTTCCTGGACTGCGTGCGCACCCGCAACCGGCCCAACGCCGATATCGAGACCGGCGTCTTGAGCACCCGGCTCTGCCTGCTGGGCAACATCGCCCAACGCACCGGCCGTAAGCTCAGCTTCAACGCCGCCACCTGGAACTTCCCTAACGACGCCGAGGCCAACGCCCTGCTCAAGCGTGACTACAACCCGGCGTTTGATCCCATGAAGCAGGCTTGATCACTTTGGCATCTGCCCGGTGAGGCAGCCGACCAGCGGCTCGGCTGCCTCGCAAGCTATCTCGGTCATTCTGCGGCAACCATCGCGCTGCCATGCACCAGGCTTCCGCTCACAACCAGGGCCGATCCGTAAGTTTCCTCGGGCGCATCGGCCCGGAACTCGTCGCCCAGCCCCACGGCCGGTGTCTGCTGCCATGCAGCCGATTGCAGGCGCTGAACGAGCTTCTGAACGTCTGCGGACACCGCCTTGCCTGCGTCCTGGCCTGATTCTTCCAGCGCATCCATGACATAGCCGGTCATCAGGCGGTTCCAGGCTTTCTCGCAGGTGGTCGGCTTATCGAACAAGTCCAGGGCGACAACCTTCGCACCCACGGCCACGGCAAAGCCACTGGCGTTAGTTACATAGCCAAGCTGACCGCGGTAATCCTCCATACGGCTGGAATGGGCATTGTAGGTATCGGCCATGGCCATGGTGTTTGATTGGGCGCCAAGCGCGTCCATCTGCCTCTGAACCTCTTCCCAGACTTCGCCCTGGTCGCTGCTATGCCCCTGCCCTGCTCGCGTAGAGCGGCTGACCGACTTCTTCAAAATTCGCCGCAGCTTGTGCGAGGAATTGCGGCCGCCCGAGTCGAATCGTCTGGATTGATAACGCCAGCGCCCTTGCTCAACACACGAGACAGGGATCGTGGTCTTGGTCCCCGCCGCAATCAGGACCGAGGTGTTCAGGACACGGTTTTGCTTGGCCCCTTGCAGCTCCTCGCCTTCGATGAAGAGGACCGCGATGTCTCCCTTGTTCTCCACACTCAGCGTGGGCACCGATCCAGCCTCACCGACCTCTTCCACGGTCACGGTTCCGTTGGAAAGCCCTTCGTCGGCCAGCAGGTAGCTCACGGTTTCACTGGTCGGTGTGAACAGCGGAAACACCGACAACGCCTGGTAAGACAGTGGATCACCCACGCGGATCTCAGGTAGAACTTGCATGATAATGAGCTCCCTTTGATGATTGAGAAGACTAGCATTCAGAACGACCGTCGAAATACCGGACACATTTACGATAAGACACGTTCAGCGGTCGTGCAATTGCCGGCCAACAGGGCGTCTCAATTTTGTCGAAAACCTCGTTTTTACGTAGGTAAGGCCAGGCGAACTGAAGACAGCACACCAGCAGTATGGCATGCCACGGATGACTCCGTCGGACACAACCATGACACCAAGAAAGAGGAAGCCGGCCTCAGGCAGGATCCAATACTTTTTGTTGTAATACGGAAACGAAAAGCCTTCGGCAGTCCTGACAAGGGCCTACAGCCCTGAAATCAAGCATGACTCTTAGCTTACTGAATTTCGGCTGAATGGATAGTAAGTTGCAATGACCGGTTCTTGGATTCATTTATAGCGGTTCACATTTGCATTGCACACGAAAGTAAGTCGTCTGATAAAGCCGTTTGCTCAAAGCCGGCCGGGTTGAGAAGCAAAGCCTTGGACCCAGGGTTGCCGAGCCCTGGAAGGGCGATCCCCAAAGTAGCCCAGGGTGAAACCCTGGGTTTGCGGGAATGCCCTATTTTATAGTCTTGGAGCCATGGTAAAGGTGGGTGGGTCTGGGAATTCCCAGGGTTTCACCCTGGGCTATAGTCGGGATCGCCCCATCCGGGGCTCAAGCCATCCTGTGTGCAAGGCAATCATTAACCGCTATAGTATGACTTCGTTAAATTCTTCCAAGTCCCCACATTTCGGGACGTTTGTACCTATTGCGGTCAAAATCAGGAACCAACATCGAGACCCGTTGCTCTCCCGTCCTAGGTGACGGTTCTTATAGTCAGCGGTTTGAATATGCTTACAACAGCCTTGTTTTCCAGGCATCTTGAGGGCTGAAGGCCCATCTCATGCTAGCCCAGGACGCCAGCCCCGGGTTACGGCTGGTATTAAAAACCGGGCTTACTACCCAATACATAAGCCATGATCACGCCAACTACTATCCTACAGGCACTTTCCGAGACACTAACGGAGTACTATTAGAAACTCACTCGAAGCTTGGTTCTTGAGGAACCACAATATTGATAGGATAATCAGACTGTTGAGCGAGGATCTCGATTTTCAGTGGTGTTGATGGAAAATCCAAGTATTCACGTGGAAGTGCTTCATACGTGTTCGTTTCTCCTTTCATGATAATAACGCGGTACATACCTACAGGAAGCCCACCGCTCTTTGTCGTGGGACCGATCGAAAAGGTCCCATCCTTCTGAATTTCCGCGGTTGTTTGTCGATCTGTATCCGCGTTTTCAAAAGAGACCCGTCCAGCAATCAACGGTTCACCCAGGAAGGTGATTTTACCCTTGATCTCCTGAATTACAGGAGCTTTATAACCGGACGAAGATGCACCGCATCCAGAGCTCCATGAGATCATAGTCAGAATCAAAACACTGCTGGCTCGAAGAGCGGAGGACATTGGGAACTCCCGGATTGGGTTCAACTCTAATGGGTCACATTTGGGTCAATTGGTGTGATTTTTGAGGCGATTGCACCGAGGGAAAACAGCCCAGGGCTGGAAGCTCTGGGCTGTCTTACAACACCCCTTCAGGGCTATCGGAATCCCGACTCGGATGCTTTTCCATCGGAATCAAAGTTTCGGTCGCAACTGCAGCAAAGACGAGGCCGTCCCTGTGCGCAGCATAAATGCGAACCTCTGTACAGCCACTGACCAAGCATCGCCACTCACCACATAACATCCATGAACTAGACACCTCTAGATTCGTGGATAGTCATTGTGAAAGCATCAATAAGAGTCATCGCCAACTGATTCTTGACCGGCAACCGTACCCAGTGCGGCCCAAACGGATGGATCGACTTCGTTCTTGATGTAACGGACGGTTCCATCACCAAACAAGGCATTTACGCCGCTAACGTGATAACTGCTGGCCGCAAGCGACATATAGGTTGGGCTGCCGTCATTCTCGTCGATTGAGTCCCAATCCATGGGAAGCATTTTGCCGGCGTTCGAATAACCAGTCGCACGGCTCAGTGCCGCCACTTTGTGGTTAGGTGTCATAGCCACGGTAAATCCGGAGTAATAAACGCCACCGTTGATCCAGCGGGTGTGCCCGATGGGCCCACCGGCTTTAGGCTTGCCTGTTGCCGTTCCGCATGAACCAACCACCGAGAGTAGTGCGTTGCTCGATGCCTTGCCGGGCAAAGGAAGATTAGTGGGCGACCAGGTACCTGTAACTGGGTCGGAAGGAGCTGTACCAGCGGATGCGATACAGCTACGCATTTGCGCATGTCCAACAAAGCCTTCTGACGCCATCAGGGTGTTGCTGAGCCCATCGGTAACGTCACGGATCTTACGCGATTGATTGGGGCCGAACATCCCTTTATTCTTTGGTCCAAACAAATTCGGGGTTGTGCCATCGCCCCAGAGTATCGAGTAAACGTAAAAGTCTCCCTCGCAGACACCGTAACTGGTGGTCGCATAACCGGTATTACCAAGGGACGAGTCGTCAATGGTTGAACCTGGGTCACTTGGGCAGTGGAGCACGGTCATCGGCATGGTGGATACAGTAATATTCTCAGCCACACTGTAAGTAAGACTAAAATTGATGCTGTTGAAAAATGAACCCTTCTCCATGTAAGGAGCAATACGTGCAAATGCGCTCCAAGAAGACTGATACAGCCAGTAACCTACGTTACCGCTGGCGAAGGGCACAAGAATGGTCTGACAGGGGAAAGCACCAAGACCGGATTCGTAATTGTGAATCGCCAGGCCAATCTGCTTCAAGTTGTTTATGCACTGGGTACGACGTGCGGCTTCACGGGCCGCCTGGACGGCTGGCAGTAGCAGTGCAACTAAAACGCCGATGATCGAAATGACTACCAAGAGTTCGATGAGTGTAAAGCCGTGACGGACAGACCGAGGGGAAATGGGCGACATCACCAAAACCTTTCATAGCAAGCCTAGGATCATTTGCTGTAGAAAGTTTAGCCACGAAGCTAACCGTTTTCTACTAGAAAATGGATCACGATAGCAACTTCCTCTGGAAAAAACGGCAGATGGCTCATACCAAAATGGCTACATAACCAGACGAGAAGAAGGCTTCATAACACAATACTTACACTATATTCACGTAAAATATATATTTTCTATGCTTGACAAGTCACTTATCAGTTGGGCAATACTTTATCGTACAAAATCGTAGTTGGTGATGCTTTTGTTGAGCTCGGAATCGCTTTAGGTGATTGCTGAGCTTTTTGTCGGTTGTTGACTTTCAGGAGTTATTACGATGCCGCTCGCCTGCCATTTAAAGAAGTTGGCTAACGATTGGGCCATCCGTCGTCGTGTGAAAAACCGCTCTCGTCAAAGGTCTTTTTACTCTCTGTTTACGGAAAGACTTGAGAATCGAACTGTTCCGACCACAATCACGGTAAGTAACCTCTACGACACGGGGGCGGGCTCTTTGCGAGACGCTATCACTCAGGCGAATGCGAACCCTGGGTCGACTATCGTTTTTGGTTCCGGAGTAACGGGAAGCATACAACTTGGTAGCGGCTTACCAAATATCACCGCGAATATGACCATCAGCGGTCCCGGCTCGTCTAATCTCTCAGTCATTGGTGGAAAGAGTGCGAACGCGTCTTTCGACGCATTCTCGATCTCGAACGGTAAAACAATTACGATTTCCGGTATCACCCTTTCGAGCTTTCAGACAGCTACGAATGGTGGCGCGATTCAGAACCTCGGCACGCTGACACTTCAGAATTCGATCATTTCTGGAAATTCAGCCTCTCAAGGTGCTGGCATCTATTGTGGGCCTGGTTCAACCACGACAATCCAGAATTCCACAATATCAGGCAATTCCGCCTCGCAGTTTGGTGGTGGAATATATTTAAATGCTTATAATGGATCCGACACGCTGTTAACCTCAGTTCAGATCACGAATTCGACGATAACCGGTAACTCCGCCACCAAAGGTGGTGCTGGAATCGAGCAATTCAAAGGAAACTTGACCGTAACCGGCTCCACTTTTAGCACTAATGTTAGCGCGGCTGGTACAGGGGGAGCCCTTGATCTTAGCTATGGTTCAGCATCTATTACGAATTCAACATTCACTGGAAATCTGGCCGATACTGCAGCAGCGATCCGGATTTTTGAAAGCGTTACGCTGAGTCGCTGCACTATCTCTGGTAATTCGGCGGCTACGAGTGGTAGCGGTTTGACAGTGGCTACTAGTGGCGTCCTGAACTTGCAGAATTCGATTGTGGCTAACAATACGATCAGTGGTAACTCGAGTACAAGCCGTGACGATATTCATGGAGCCGTGAGTTCCGGATCTTATAATTTGATTGGTGACGGCAGCGGTATGACAGGTTTGACGCAAGGTGTGAACGGTAACCAGGTTGGTACGTCGGTTAGCCCGATCAATCCTCTTCTATCGGCCTTGGGAAGTTACGGTGGGGCCACTCAAACGATGGGACTGTTACCGGGTAGTCCAGCAATCCAGTCTGGTTCCACTTCCTCGTCGGGTATCGTCGATCAGCGTGGGGTCAGTCGTCCTACCGGAGTTGCCGCCGATATCGGTTCTTTTGAGTCTCAAGGATTCACTATCGCGGCTACTTCCGGGAGCGGGCAAGGAGCGGCTGGCAATACGACATTCTCCAGCCCTTTAACCGCGACGGTTAACGCAACCGCCACTGGAGAACCAGTGATCGGTGGCCTGGTCACATTCACTGCCCCAGGTTCGGGAGCATCCGCCACTTTTTCTAGTAATCCCGTAACGATTAGTAATTCTGGTGTCGCGACTGTCGTCGCCAAGGCCAATAGTATTTCAGGTTCGTATAGCGTAACAGCGTCAACTCGCGGGGCTACCTCGGCGGCGTTTAACCTTACGAATGCAACCTTGCCGTCGGTAACACTCCAGCCAGTTAATAACTCTGTGCATCCCGGTGATTCCGTATCATTCACCGTTGCCGCCAGCGGCTCTCCGACGCCCACGGTTAAATGGCAGATCCTTCCTTCTGGAAGTGTGAATTGGACCGATGTTGACCCTTCCGTGACGACTCTTACTTATAGCTTCACAGCCGCTTATGCCCAAAATGGGAATCAATACCGGGCAGTGTTTACGAATATTGCGGGCTCCCAGACCAGTAACTCCGCTCTCTTGACGGTCAGTAAATTCAATAGTACGACCGCCGTCTCCAGTTCTCCTAGCACTTCCACATACGGCCAGAGTGTAACATTCACGGCAACGGTGTCCAGCGGAGCTACCGGCACTGCCATGTTCTACGACGGGTCCACCTCGCTGGGTAGCGGGACCATTAACAGCGGCACCGCCACGTTCAGCACGTCGAGCCTGACCGCCGGCAATCACTCGATCACGGCGGTCTACGGCGGCGACAGCGACCACAATGGCAGCAACAGTTCTGTCACCACACAAGTTGTGAATACGGCCCCACTGTCAATCACCGCAACCAATCAGACCAAGACCTACGGCTTCGGCAACCTGGGTACCAATGGTTTCAGCACCTCGGGCACCCTGTACGGTTCAGACACCGTCACGAGTGTGACCCTGACCACCAACGCAAGTACGAGCACCTCTTGCCAGTACAGCGCCGGCTCATGGTCGCTCACGCCATCGGTTGCGCTGGGGACTGGTCTTTCAAACTACGCTATCACGTATCGTACAGGTGTCCTGACGGTGAACCAGGGGGCCCTGACCGTCAGCGGTTTGTCTGGAACAAACAAGACCTATGACGGCACGATCAGCGACCCGGTCACTGGAACTGCCAGCTTCAGCGGGTTGGTGACGAATGACTTGGTCTCACTGACGGCCGGCACGGCCCGCTTTGCAAACGCCAATGTGGGCACAGGTAAGACCGTCACTTTCTCCGGGTACTCAATCAGCGGAACTGACTCCGGCAACTACACGTTGAGCCAGCCCGCAGCCAGCACGGCGGATATTACCACCGCACCGCTGACGATCACTCCAACAAACCAGACGAAGGCGTACGGGTTTGGTGGCACCAGCACCAGTTTGGGAACGTCGGGCTTTACCGCGTCGGGGCTGCAAAACGGTGAGACGGTGGGCGCTGTCACTCTTAGCACCGATTCCGGTTTGAGCTCGTCTGGCAATTATATGGTCGGCTCACACACTCTTACTGCGAGCAGCCCTACCGGCGGCACCTTCTCTTCCAGCAACTACGCCATTTCTTACGTCAGTGGCACACTGACTGTGAATCAAAAATCACTCACCGTCACTGGTCTGTCTGGTACAGACAAGACGTATGACGGCACGACCAGCGACCCGGTCACTGGAACCGTCGGCTTCAGCGGGTTGGTGACGAATGACCTCGTCTCGCTGACATCAGGCACGGCCAGCTTTGCAAACGCCAATGTGGGCACAGCTAAGCCCGTCACTTTCGCCGGGTACTCAATCAGCGGAACGGACTCCAGCAACTACACGTTGAGCCAGCCCGCGATTAGCACGGCTAATATTATCTCCGCACCACTGACAATCACCGCGACGAATCAGACCAAGACCTATGGCTTTGGTGGCACCAGCACCAGTTTGGGAACGTCTGGCTTCACCACGTCGGGGCTGCAAAACGGTGAGACGGTGGGCGCTGTTACACTTAGCACCGATTCCGGTTTGAGCTCGTCTGGCAATTATATGGTCGGCTCACACACTCTTAATGCGAGCAGCCCCACCGGCGGCACCTTCTCGTCCAGCAACTACGCAATTTCTTACGTCAGCGGCTCTTTGGCTGTGAATCAAAAAGCTCTCTCCGTCACAGGCCTGTTTGGTACAGACAAGACCTATGACGGCACAAACAGCGACCCGGTTAATGGAACTGCCAGCTTCAACGGGTTGGTGACGAATGACGTTGTCACACTGACATCAGGCACGGCCAGCTTTGCAAACGCCAATGTGGGCACAGCTAAGCCCGTCACTTTCGCCGGGTACTCAATCAGCGGAACGGACTCCAGCAACTACACGCTTAGCCAGCCCGCGGCCAGCACGGCCAATATCAAGACCGCACCACTGACGATCACCGCGACGAACCAGACCAAGACCTATGGCTTTGGTGGTACCAGCGCCAGTTTGGGAACGTCGGGCTTCACCGCGTCGGGGCTGCAAAACGGTGAAATGGTAGGCGCTGTCACTCTTAGCACCGATGCCGGTTTGAGTCCGTCTGGCAATTATGTGGTCGGAACACACTCTCTTACAGCAAGCAACGCAACGGGCGGAACCTTCTCTTCCAGCAACTACGCCATTTCTTACGTCAGCGGCACACTGACGGTGATCAAGGCCGGCACCACCACCACTCTGACAAGCTCGGCCAACCCAAGCACCTTTGGCAGCAGTGTCACATTCTCGGCCACGATATCTGGCAGTGCCAACGGTGACACAGTGACGTTTTATGACGGTTCCAACTCGCTCGGTACCGGTAGTATCACCAGCGGCACCGCCATCCTCAGCACGTCGGCGCTGACTGGAGGCAATCACTCGATTACGGCCATTTATGCCGGGAACACCAACTACACCGCCAGCACAAGTGGGGCAGTTACACAGGTAATAGCGACGTCACCAATCGTGACCAGCAACCCAACCAGCCAAACGGTGAACGTGGGAGTCAGAGCCACGTTCACTGCGACAGGAATTGGCAACCCAACCCCCACCGTACAGTGGCAAATCAGCACGGATGGCGGGTCCACCTGGGCAAACGTTACGGGTGCGACCAGCAGTAGCTACACCACACCTGCCACCACTACAGCTAATGACGGTACCCTCTATCGGGCCGCTTTTGTAAACGGGCTGGGATCGGCCACCACAGCCACGGCCACGCTCAAAGTAAACCAAGCTCCCACAATCACCACCCAACCGATCGATACCACGGCCAGTATCAATGGCACGGCCACGTTCAGGGCGGGCGCTACGGGCACGCCGGCCCCCACCGTGAAGTGGCAGAAGAGCATCGACAATGGGGTGAACTGGACCGATATCGGTGGTGCTACGATCACCAGCTACACAACACCTACTCTTGCCATTGGCGATTCCGGTACACGGTATCGCGCAGTGTTCCACAACGGGATTGGGGCAGATGCGGTGAGCTATGCCGCCACGCTGAGTGTGGCGGCTGTGGCTCAGGTCACTGGCACGTCTATTGGTTGGGGCATCAGCTCGCCCCCGCGAACGGCGAGCCTGGACACCAATGCCGACGGGATCCGGTTGCTGCCGGCCGGGCGTAACACGTCAATCCCTTGGCTAAATGTCAACCAGATCACGCTCACGTTCAGCGGAACGGGAATCACGAACTTGACGACTAATGATATCACGTTCAAGAGTGCCGCCGGCGTGAGCTATAGCGTGGCTAGCATCACCGGTTCCGGCACAAGCTGGACGATCAACCTGGCCAACAATGGAATTACCAACCCCGACAAGCTGACCGTGACAATTGCCAACAACCAGATTGCCACGTACATGCGGCGGCTCGACGTGCTGCCGGGCGACGTTAATGACGACGGCGTTGTGAACACGCTGGATGTGGCTTCGGTACGGAATTACATCGCGAATATCGGCAGTACCACCATCCCGCTGGTCTTCATGGATATCAATGGCGATGGTTCGGTAACTTTGGCCGATATGAATCTAGTTTCGGGCCGCAACGGTAAGAAACTGCCAGTGTGATGTGGGAAAACCGTGGTTCTGAAAACAACCAAACCCACTAGAACAATACCACCATCAAAAATTTTCAGCCTTCGTTCAGGTCTCCGCTCCTCATCCAAGGAAGCTTACCATGTCAGTGAAAACATCTTTGAGGCTCAAAGCATCTAGAAATTTGAGCCATGCCAGCTTGCTCGCGTTTAGTTTGCTCACTGCTTCCACCGCTCGGGCCGATTTGCTCGTGTATGCCAGCAATTCTGGCACGTCTCCAGGTGGTAGCGGATCGTTTGATCTCGTGCTCTACAACGACCCAACCACCGGCTTGAACACTTTTCAGGTGGGTGGGTTCAATACCGAAGTGCAAGTCGTGTCAAATTCTGGTGTGACGTTCACCACCGTGAGTCAGAATACGGCCGATCCTTATATCTTTGGGGATAATCCGGGTGCACCCACGCTGGTGACATCCAATTTCACCAGCACCGATATCAGCGTGAACGATATCTCGCTGGCAAGCCCTTATTATCGTGAACTTACACCTGGACAGTCGGTAGGCCTGGCACATATCCAGTACACCCTCAATTCCAGTGTGCCACTGAGTGGACCGGGATCAAAAATTACGGTGTCCCTCAACGGAGTGACGATCAGCGGTGCCGATGGCACTACTCCATTGCCCAACATCGGTCTCAAAGACGGCACAATTTCCGCCGTTCCTGAACCTGGTTCTCTGATGCTGGCAGGACTTCTAAGCGGAGTAGGAGCTGTGCTGGTCGGCCACCGGCGCATGTGTAATGCAAAACAACACTCCATGCCGGTTACAATCTGACTTGGTTTTGGTAAACCGGTAGCTACCCTCTTAATCTACTCCTGATCCGTTACCCTATCAGAAGTACCCTCTATCCCTGAGTGTTTCTGACCAGCCAGCCAATTCAGGAACCAACATCGAAGATTGAGGGGCTCCCATTCTGAAGGGATGGTTCTGGCAGTCCACACCAAGGGCTTGGCTGTTGGAACCTTGGACTGCAGACTGGGAGAACAGGCTGTCCCGTGGTCATGGTTCACTGCATTCGGCCGAAAGGTTGCAACTCTTTTTCAGACTTAGAGCCAGCTTCCTGAGCTTTGCCAAATTCAATCAAGTTAAATGGGATTGTAACTGCCATTTCCTCAAGCAAATCGTTTTTGGACTCTCTCTTCGGTTTTTATTACTTTGCTTGGCAATTCCCTGAGCCTCTCAAGCAGAACGCCCTCACCGGTAAGTCAGCCGCGTAACACAAGTT
>Ga0207954_1000692_pt1 | contig 11498 bp, 11 predicted proteins | sample CryBogmetaGMA0M_FD_184547 | JGI IMG/M metagenome (GOLD analysis project Ga0207954, IMG submission 184547) | Freshwater microbial communities from Crystal Bog, Wisconsin, USA - MA0M (SPAdes) | ecosystem: Environmental > Aquatic > Freshwater > Lake | place: Crystal Bog, Wisconsin, USA | collected... | reverse complement strand
TGAACTCCGGTGGATGAAATTTCCGCTTCTTTGATTCAGTCATTGGTAACCCGTTTCTTTAGACAGTGTCCCACTTAAACACCTGTCCCAAATTCCGGGTCCACTTCATGCCATGCCATTCTGGACGAGGCCGAATGGCACTTTACTGAGGATGGCAACCCAACGGGCACCATCGCCTTCACTGAAATGCTGGCCGCGCTGGTCAACCACTTTGAGCGGGCCATGGTCACGTATCTGGACCACAACACGTTTTGGCGTGGTGCCACGCACTTTTATCATGCAGACACGCTGTCGCACTGGCGCAAGCGCAAGAACCTGCCGCACAGTGCCGCCCAAGTGGATGCCGCCAGCATCCAGGCGCTGGCCAACCGCATCCGCACCTACTTTCACCACACCGAGGGTCGTGGCAACAACTGTGTGGTGGAGCCCTTTCGCCGGGGTGACCGCGACTATTTCTTTGCCTACCCCGAAGACTATTCCCAACAAAGCCCCGAGTGGGTCAACGGTCAGTTCGGCATTCGCCCGCACAACCCGGCGTTTGAGGTGATCTTTGTCTATTCGCAGCCTGAGGGCTCGCTGGACCTGAACTACCGTGGCTCTTACAAGGCCATAGAGCCGTTGCAAGCCATGTTTGCCGAAACCATCCTGCAACTGCCCGAACTGCCGCCCGACCCCAAAGACTCGCGCGTGTATGACCTGGGGCCGTTGAAGCAGCGCAATTTTGAATTCACCTACGAGCTGGGCAGCGGCATTGAAAGCGTTGTCGTCAAGAAGCTGCGCCTGTCGTCACGGGCCACCCGGGGTGAACGCATTTCACTGGAAGCCGACACCAGCCAAGATCCGCAAGCCGTGTACGCCCTGCTGGATCGCATCCAAATTGCCATGCCCATGGCCCAGTACAGCGTCACCCAAGTGGACCTGGCCGTGTGCATGGTGGTGGAGGCCGACCGGCCACCCAAGACGGTGAACATCCATATCACCTACCCCAACTCCTGCTCGCTCAAGTACGACGAACTGGGCCTGAAGCTTCGTGACATGCTCAGTGCATCGGGTATTGAACCGCGCGAGCCTGAAGTTGCAGGCATACCCGATGCAGCCACTACTGCGGCACCTGCACTGGTGGAATGACACCCCAAGCCGCCTTGGTTGAGTTGCTGGGCCGCGTAGGCGCGCGCCTTGGCGAGTCCGTCACGGTCAGCACGGAAGAATTGAACCAGTGGCCTGAAGCGGCGGTTTCCGCCCTGAAGTCACAAGGTTTGTTGCTGAAGGCACGCCCCGCCAAAAGCGTAATTTGTGACGGGTGCGAACAGGATTGCAGCATGCCCGTGCAAACAGTGACCCGCGCGAACGGATCGGTCACGTCCTTCGTGGTGTGTGACAAGCGCAGCGACACCAATCGCGTGCCGATCCCCGCCGCTCGGCTGGCCCTTTGGCGCTGTGATGCCCAAGCGGTGTGCGGATTTGTTGCCGCAAGTCTGGGCTTGCAGCCCAGCACCGTTCAAGCAACTGAAGCCGGTTTGCTGCCCATCGGCATGGCGCGAGGGAACAAGCGCACCCAGATGCTGTGCCTGCGCGTCCATGGGCATTTGGCACTGGTAGTGGGCACAAATGCAATGCCGCTGGCGGATGTCATCGGCTTCGAGAATGGCAGCTTCACGCTGGACCATGCGGTGATTCACCAAATGGTGGACGCAGCCACCACCGCCGACCCGCACCACACGCCCAGCACTGCCAAGCGCGAAGCAGGCAAGCTCGATACCCAAGCCAGGTATGCGAGCTGGCAAAAAGCGTACAAAGCTTTGCGCAAGAAGCGTCCGAATGAATCGGACGTTTGGTATTCGCAGCAGATCGCCAAGACCCCAATTGCCCAAGGCCGCGACGCCAGCACGATCAAAAAGAATATGCTGGCCTGAGCGCCAGCGGGTCAGCCACCTGCCATCAAAGCGGGCTGGCAGCCCCCAAGTCGGTAAAGTTGTTGATCTTGACCGACCCGTCGGGGAACCGTGCAATCACATCCAGTTCACCGCCCATGGCCTCAATGTGGCTACGCAGGGTGGACAGGTACATGTCGGTCCGCTTCTCGATCTTTGCAATCGATGGCTGCTGCACATGCAGCACTTCGGCCAACATCTTTTGAGACAGGCCGCGGGCTTGGCGCAGCTCGTTGAGCGGCATTTCAGCCAACATCTGCCGTGCCATGCCATCCGCCTTCTCGCGTGCGGCCTGCGTCATGCCCGCGCGCAGTTCTGTAAATTTCTTAGCCATCTATTGCTCCTTCACGTCGAAGTTGAACCAGGTGCTGGTCATATAGCCGGTCGGCAATCGGCACATTCACGTCATACCAGCGGTCGTCGCCCGTCTTGTCGCCGCCAATCAAAAGAATCGCCATTCGGCGCGGGTCGAATGCGTACAGTGTGCGAAAAGGTCGCCCGCCATGCTGGGTGCGAAGTTCGCGCATGTGCCCGTGCTTAGAGCCATGGATGCCGCTGCTGTGCGGGTGCCCCAACGCTGGCCCCCGCGCTTCCAGCAACTGCACAGAGGCAGCCAATGAAACTTGCTCGTCCTCAGTCAGGCTGGCCCACCAGTCACCAAATTCGTCTGTGTATTCAACATCCCAAGTCATGCCGCAAATATAGCCTCCGTGGAATATTCCGTCAAGCGCATGTTTTGGACTGATGAACCAATTGGTTTGAAATAGTTGGGCGGAAAGTTTTCGCCCAACTTTTACGCCTGACAACGCGCCCCTTCGCGCTGCATTGTTCCAGGCAGTTCGCCGCCTTTTCCCTCTGAAACAGCACTCCCAGCACGCCGCCGAGTGGGCCTTTTATCGCCCAAAACGCCCAAACAAACTTGCGTCTGAGTTTGTTCCATACCCGTCAAAGAGGACCCAACATGACGACCACGATCCTGCGTATCCCAGCCGCCAAAACCCAATCGGGCTACTCCCGCTCCACCATTTACCTGCGAATTGCGCAAGGCTTGTGGACCAAGCCCGTCAGCCTGGGGCCGCGCGCCGTCGGCTGGCCCTCCAATGAGATCGAGGCGCTGAATGCGGCGCGCATTTCAGGCAAGACCGATACCCAAATCCGTGAACTGGTCGAGACGCTGCACACCAAGCGCAAAGGCCTGATGGCAGCTTGGGGGCTGTAGCCATGAAAAACGCTCTACATACCCTTGCCTATTGGCTGGTCCAGTCCGCGCCTTATGCCGTTGCCATCCTTTTGGATGTTGCATTGAAAGGGTGTGTATGAACGACCTTACCGAAAATCTCGCAACTCCAGACAACTCTCGCAACTGCGAAGCGCCGCCCAAACTGCCACTGGCCTTTACCGTCATTACCGGCATCCAACCGGCCCGCCTGACCAAGATTATCGGCCTGAACGCCAAAGGTGGCATGCGCAAAGAGACCTCGGCCATGTTGAGCCGGGGCCAGGCGCAGCGCGTCGACGTTGCTGATCTGAATGGCCTCAAGACCCACCTGGATACCTTGACCAGTGCGCAGGCAGTCACCTGGGGGGTCACCAAAGACGACGCGGTGGCAGTCTGCACGCAAGGGGATACCGAGGCGCAGCAAACAGGGGCCATCGCCCGCACCCGCGAGAACTTCAAGTTTCGGGCCGCACCTGGCGTGATGATGCTGGACCACGATGGTTTGCCGGATGGTGAGTTGTCGCCACATCAGTTTCGGGACCGTTTGATTGCCGCAGCACCAGCACTGGCGGACGCACCCATGCTTTGGCGGCCCAGTGCGTCGGCGGGATGTGTTGACCCGGACGGTGGCATCTTGTCTGGCCTGACCCGTCACCGCCTGTACATTCCGGTGGTCGATGCCACGCTGATTCCCGAAGCGGGCAAAGCCTTGGAGGCCCTGCTGTGGGCCACGCCGGGTGCAGGCTGGTGCGACATTGGAGTCGCCGGCCAACGTTTGCCACGGTGCTTGGTCGATGTATCGGTTTGGCAACCCGAGCGACTGGACTTTGCCGGGCCATCGGTGCTGGTGGATGGGGTTACCCGTGCCGGGGTTGAGGGTGTGATTTATGGTGATACAACAACTCAGTTCAATCTGCGCCTGTTGATCGACAGCGCCACGCCTTCGATCAAGAAGCAAGCCCAAGCCGGACTCAAGGCAGCACGCGCAGCGGTAGCCGAGAAGTGCGACACAGCCCGGCGCAATTGGGTGGCAGACAAAGCCCCTGCGCTGGCGCAGCGCCGTGGCATCAAACTGGCACAGGCCACCAATGTGCTGGAGCGCGCGGCGGTGCATCAGGTGCTGATGGGGGACTTTGAACTGACTTGCGCCGACGGTCAGGTGGTGAATGTGGCGCAGCTACTGGACAACCCACACCGCTGGCACAACACTCGCTTCGCCGACCCGTTGGATCCGGACGCAGACAAGCGGGTGGCCGTGGCCCGCCTGCTCAATGGCACCCGACCCGACCTGTTTTCACACCGGCATGGTGGCATGCGCTACGAGTTGCGCCGCCAGTCGGCACGGGTTCAATTGGGCCGGGGTATGCGGGTGGACTCCACCGATGCGGTGCTGCAAGTCTTGCGCGACCGCAGTGAACTGTTTGACTTTGGCACCAATGCCATTGCCTTTGTTGCCGACGGCAAGGCCACACCAGTCAGCCGTGACTGGCTGGTGGACCACGCAGGCCGGGTGGCTGAGTTCTACAGCGTCAAGACCGAACGGGATGATGACGGCAACGTCACCTCCACGCGGGAGATCGCAGAAGACGCACCCACCTACATTGCCAATGCCATCATTGCCAAACATGGCAGCCGCAATTTCCGCAAACTGACAGCCGTCACCACGGCACCCACCTTGCGGCCCGACGGCAGCGCGCTGGACGAACCCGGCCATGACGCAGCGACCGGGCTGATGTATGTCACCACCGAAGCCTATCCGCTGGCCGTGCCGTCGGCACCCACCGTCGATCAAGCCTTGGACGCTTTGGCCAAACTGTGGCATCCGATCCGTTTGTTTCCCTTTGCCGACGAAGTCGCCATAGGTGTCACCTTGGCCGCCATGTTGGCCGCGTGTTTGCGCCCGGCACTGCCCACCTGCCCGGCCACTGGCTTTGATGCACCAGCGGCGGGCACCGGCAAAACCTTGTTGGCCAAGTGCATTGGCGCACTGGCCACCGGCGGCGATGTAGCCGTGTTGCCGCCCACCAATGAGGAGGACGAATGCCGCAAGCGCTTGTTTGCCGCCCTGCGCGGCGGCTCCAAAGTACTGTTGTGGGACAACGTACGCGAGCCCCTGGGCAATTCGGTGATCGACTCCTTTTTGACATCGTCTCTGTTTGCCGATCGCGTGTTGGGGGTCTCGGAGAATGTGGAGTTGCCCAACCGTTCCCTGTTTCTGGTGTCGGGTAACAACCTCGTTTTGACGGGCGACACCCACCGCCGGATACTGCTGGCGCGGCTGGATGCGCAGATTGAAACTCCCTTCAAACGCGAATTCGAGTTTGACCCACTCACCGAGGTCTGCAACAACCGCCAAGCCCTGGTGGTGGCCGCGCTGACCATTGTGCGGGCTTATATCGCTGCTGGCAGGCCCAAGGTGGCGACGGGGCGTATCGCCTCGTTTGAGCTGTGGGATGACCTGGTGCGCCAGCCCTTGTGCTGGCTGAGGGAACGCATGATGGAGTCAGGCCGGGCCATGACGGACTTGCCCCTGTTTGTTGACCCGGCGGACTCTATTGACCGCGCTGCGTCCGAAAACCCGGAAACCTCCAAGCTGGCGGCATTGCTGAATGCCTGGATCGCCACCTTTGGCACGACCCCAACGTCACCGGCGCAGGCCATCACCAAAGCGACCGAAGTGTTTGGGGCTCAATCCGTATTGTTTGATGCGCTCGACGAAATTGCAGGCCAAAACAGCAAACTCAACGTGCGCATATTGGGCCGCTGGCTAGAGCGCCACGCCGGTCAGCTTTGCACCGGGCTGCGCCTGGTGCTCGCCAAGACCAACGGTTTGAAGCGCTGGACCGTGGTGCGCACCGTAGAGCGTGCCGGAACAGAAAAGGCCACCCCGATAGTTGCGAGAGTTGCGCCAAGTTGCGAGATTGAGGACGTTGACGACACAGCGGGTGCAAGTCAGCTTGATGACGTGGAGATATTTTGATGACCGCGCTGGCTGTAGAAACCGTGGTGGCCCAGCTCGCCGACGCTGGCTTGAACCTCTCCCTCGCTCCCGCCGGAGGGCTGGCCGTAGCACCGTCCAGCCATTTGACCGCCGACCTGCGCGCCCTTATCCGCAGCAGCAAGGCGCAGTTGATTGACTGGCTGACGGCGGCCAACGATGCCGCCAGCCACGCACCTGACCCACCCGTCAATCCGCAGGACTGGAAAGAACTGGCAGCGGCTTACCACGCCCACCACTTCCAGTGCCCGACCTGCATCGCCGCCGGGCGTGGCCGCCAGTACGGACAGCGGTGTGGCGCTGGCATGGCGCTGTGGCGTGCGTACTGCGATTGACCTCAACCCCATTATCGAAAGCCCACCATGAACACGATCACTGCCAGCACCGCAACCCTGATGCCCGCGCCAAATCCATCGGCCCCGCCCACGGTAAATGCCAAACCCCCAGCCTATGAGGTCGTCCGCTTCAACGCCCTCAAGCACGGCATCCTGAGCCGCTACACCGTGCTCAGCCACGAAAGCCATGCCGACTATGAAAGCCTGGTCAATTCGCTGATGGACGAACATCTGCCCGCAGGCGCGACAGAGCAACATCTGATTGAAGAGCTGGCCAGTGTGATCTGGCGCAAGCGCCGGGTGCTGCAAGCCGAGGGGACCACCATCAACAAGGGCTTGAAGGAATCGGCCCGCAGCGCCAAGACCGTCATTCCAGCGGCAGCACCGTTTGAGAAGGGCCTGTCAGGCGAGAACACCGACATTCGTAACCTCATGGATTTGAAACCGGCAGACGTGGCGGAAAGCCAGCAATCTGCCCGCCACGACATTGATGCGACCAACAAGGCCAGCGCCATCCTGCGCAAAGGTGGCGACCGTGCCTATGACAAAGCCCTGCGCGCCCTGCTGCCCGATACCCGCGAGTGGTGGCAAAACTACGTGGATGACGAGGAATACACCGCCGATGCCACGGGGCTGGCAGCGTTCATCACCGAGCACGTCACGCCCTTTGTCTACCAGCAAGAAAAAGAGTCCCGCCACCATGACGCCATCGTCAATCAAACCATTGGCGAAGGGCTGCAAGCCTATAGGCTGGAGAAGCTTTCGCGCTACGAAACCCACCTGGACCGCAAGTTTGAGCGCACGTTGGCCATGCTGATCAAGCTGAAAGACCTGCGGGCGAGCCGGGCAAATTGAAATGTCTTGCAAAAGTAGACTCGAAAATCTGTTTCGCAAAACGGGCAGTGCCTGAAACCCATCCCAATGGCCAATCAAGCCACCACACGACGAAATTTATGAAGAATCAGCCTCCAGCCCCCGTAGAACGTGCGCAAGCAGCTATTAAATACATAGCAAATGCAGCGACGTTTGCACCTGAAAAGTAAGCCAGCGGCGACGCTGGCTTACAGGCCGTTAGGCCTGTAGCCCCCGTATTCCATGCGTGACCAGCTACCAAACCTGTAGCAAAACCCAATAACAGAGGCGCGCGGGCTGAGGGAGCCCCCACGGGGGGCGGACGGGCACACCAGCGCGCAGGGCTGATGCCGCGCAGCGGCGAAGCACAAGGGTGGGCGGGGGCACACACCACATGACTGGCCGCAGGCCACTGACCAACCACACAGCGCGCAGCGCCTGGCCAATGTCACGCTGCCACGACAACCACAAGGGCGCGCAGACGGCGGCGCGTAGGGCGTGCCAACGACCGGGAAGCGCCGACGGTTGTGCGACCGTACCCAGCGAAGGCAATTTTGCATAAAGCCTGTTGCCTTCACCCGACAGGGCGCGCAGCGGTGGCTGCCACAAAAGGAGCTTGCGACTGACTGGCTGGCACTGAGGGCAATGCGGCTTTATGTAATTTTGCCGTAGCGGGCGTGCGCCACAACTGCCACGAACACAGCGAAGAGGCCGAGCCGCAGGCGACGGCTGATCCAGCACGATGCGCAAGCGAGCCGAGGCCATATCTGCGCTCCAGCGCACTGACCAACACTTGCGAAGCACTGGCGATGTACCTCCCCGGCACCTGTGCGGGGCGCACCAGCGCCGCGCGCACTGACTGACACAACAGCGCTGGCAAACCGAAAGCGGTGATGCTGGGTGGACTGGCCCACAGCGCGCAGCGCAGTTCAATCAAAAAACAGGCCGCCCAGCATGACCGCGCTGCTCGCCAACGCCACGCGACAGCTTCGTGGTGCCTGGCCATTGCGGTACTCCGCATTGGCTACTGACCAAAGCTACAGAGTCTCGAAAATGGAAAGCGGTGATGTTGGGTGCGTTGCCACCAGCGCAAAGCGCCATTCAGCAGGCAACGCGCCCGGCATGACCGCGCTGGTGGAGGTCATTGACACGCATCGAGCGCCGAAGGTTCGTCACTGTCTGCCGCCGTCGCGGTAGCTGATCAAACCCTTGCGCAGCACTTTTATATGCCAAATAGGCCGCTAGCCCTCGTAGAACGTGCGTAAGCAGCTATCAAAATAGTAGCAAATGGATACAACTACGCCGTCTCCAGCTTTTCTCGCGGTTGGGACAACGGTTGGGACAATGGACGTTTCTGGAGCCACCAAGAAGAAAGGACTTAGAGCATTTCTGCGCTAAGTCCTTGATTCATATGGTCGGTGTGAAAGGATTCGAACCTTCGACCCCTTGCACCCCATGCAAGTGCGCTACCAGGCTGCGCCACACACCGATCAGAGGCGAGAGTATAGCGCCTGGCGGTGCGGTTTCTTATTCGGCCTCAGCCAAGAGCTCGCGAATTTCGAACAATTCGCGCCGCACATTCGCCAAGGCATCAGGGGCCAACTCCCGCGCGCTGGCATGGGACGGCAACAGGGGGCTATCCATGTCCTCCGGGTCCTCGTCTGGGTCTTGCGCAGGGTCAACGCCTTCGCCAACGGCCAGGCCAGCAGCAAACGCGTCCAGGTCCCCCAGCACCTCGCCGTTGCGCCTGTCGTCCCGCTCGGCCTGCAGCAGCTCCTGCATTTTGTTGCGCGCGCCGCTGATGGTGAAGCCCTGGTCGTAGAGCAGGTCGCGGATGCGCCGGATCATGAGCACCTCGTGGTGCTGGTAGTAGCGCCGGTTGCCACGGCGCTTCATGGGGCGCAGCTGCGTGAACTCCTGCTCCCAATACCGTAGCACGTGGGGCTTGACGCCACACAGTTCGGCCACTTCACCGATGGTGAAATAGCGCTTGGCGGGAATGGCGGGGAGGGTTTTCTCCATTGAAATCAATGCTGTACGAAGGAAACCGGCGAGGTTACTCTAAGTACGGGCTGCTTGCCAAGAAGATTCGTTATCGGCTTGCGATTGCACAAGCCTGTCGGATTTATCCCACGCTCGGGACGATTTTTTCGTCCTGGATCTGTTCTTTGAGCTTGTGGCTGGCGTGAAAGGTGACGACGCGCCGGGCCTGGATCGGGATGGCCTCGCCGGTGCGCGGGTTGCGCCCCGGGCGCGGCGCCTTGGTGCGGATCTGGAAATTGCCAAAGCCCGAAATCTTGACGTCGGTGCCCTCGACCAGGCTGGCCGCCACCAGGTCAAAAAAGGCGTCCACCATGTCCTTGGACTCGCGCTTGTTCAGGCCAATCTGGTCAAACAGCAGCTCAGCAAGCTGGGCCTTGGTGAGGGCCGGCGTTTCCAGGCTTTCAACAGAAAAATCCATGGGTCCTCTTTTCTTTGCGGGTCGGGCCCGGAGTCAGACCCGCTGGCGCGCACCGACGGCGGCCGCGAGTTGCTGCACCACCGCCTTGACGGCAGCTTCGATCTGCTCCTCGGTGAGGGTGGCGTCGTCGCTGTGCAGCGTCAGGCGCACGGCCAGGCTGCGGTCGAGCGCACCGGCTGCGGCAGGGGCAGCATCTTTGGCGGGCTTGGGGCGGTAGACGTCAAACAGCTGGGCGTCGCGCAGCAGGCCGGCAGTGGGCGCGCTCCAGATGGCGGCCATCATGGCGCCGTGGGTGACGGCATCGGCCACTACCACGGCAATGTCGCGGTGCACGGGCTGCAGTTTGGCGACCGCCTTGAATTGCGGCACCGGCCGCGCCAGCACGGGCTCCAGCGCGAGTTCGAACAGCAGCGGCGCCACAGGCACGTCGTAGGACTGGCGCCAGCGCGGATGCAGCTCGCCGACGTGGCCGATAATCTGGCCGTCCAGCAGCACGGCGGCGCAGCGCCCCGGATGCATGGCCGGGTGGGCGGCGGGCGCAAACTCGGCCTTGCGCGGCGCCAGCAGCGCCTCGACGTCGCCCTTGGCGTCGAAAAAGTCGGCGTCGATTTCCTTGCGGCCCCATTGCAGCGGGTCAGCGCTGCCACTGATCAGACCGGCCACACGCATGGGTTGGTCAAAACCCTGCACCGTGGTGTCGGTATTGGCAACGGACGCATCGCGCAGGAACACCCGGCCGATTTCGAACACCCGCACCCGCGCGGCCTTGCGCGCCTGGTTGAACTTCAAAACTTGTAGCAAGGAACCCAGCAAAGACGAGCGCATCACGCCCATCTGGCTGGCAATCGGGTTGAGCAGGCGGATGGGGTGCGGCTGGCCGCAGAGCTCGTGCTCCCAGCGTTCGTCGACAAAGCTGAAGTTGATGGTTTCCTGGTAGCCCAGACCCGCCAGTGCGCGCCGCACGGCAAAGGCACTGCGCTGCGACTCGGGCCGGATGTGGGCGGTAATGGGCGCCTGCGGCGGGGTGTGCGGCAGGTGGTTGTAGCCCACCATGCGGGCGACTTCCTCAATCAGGTCTTCCTCGATCTCCAGGTCAAAACGGTGCGCCGGCACCGCCACAGTCAGGGAGTCGCCGTTTTGCGTCAGCGGCAAACCCAGGCGTGCCAGCGCGTCGGCGCATTGCGCGGCGCTCAGGGGCATGCCGATCACTTTGGCGGCCCGCGCCACCCGCAGCGTCACCGGGGCACGCTCGGGCATGCGCGGCTGTTGGTCTGCCACCGGACCGCACAGGGTCTGCGGGGTGCCACAGATGTCGATGATCAGCCGGGTGATGCGCTCCAGCGTGGCCACCGTCTGCGACGGGTCCACACCGCGCTCGAACCGGTGGCCGGCGTCCGTAGAGAAGTTGAAACGGCGCGAACGCCCCGCAATGGAACGGGGCCACCAGAAGGCCGCCTCCACATAGACGTTGCAGGTGCTGTCCGACACCGCGGTGGCGTCGCCACCCATGATGCCGGCGAGCGACTCGACCTGGCGGGCATCGGCAATCACCCCGACTTTTTCATCGACCTGCACCGTTGTGCCGTTGAGCAGCGCCAACGATTCGCCGGGCTGGCCCCAGCGCACATCGAGACCGCCGTGGATCTTGTCGAGGTCAAAAATATGCGTGGGCTGGCCGAGCTCGAACATCACGTAATTAGAG
>Ga0207954_1000690_pt1 | contig 11508 bp, 7 predicted proteins | sample CryBogmetaGMA0M_FD_184547 | JGI IMG/M metagenome (GOLD analysis project Ga0207954, IMG submission 184547) | Freshwater microbial communities from Crystal Bog, Wisconsin, USA - MA0M (SPAdes) | ecosystem: Environmental > Aquatic > Freshwater > Lake | place: Crystal Bog, Wisconsin, USA | collected... | reverse complement strand
GCTGCCGGCGGATCGCCCGACCGTTGCCTGCTAGCTGGCCGTGGAAAAAGTCCTCCGGACGTTTTTCCACGACTGAAAACCTCCGGTTTTCACGGGAGCTGCGCTCCCGGGATCGCATCCCTGCGATGTGCTTCTGGCCGTGGAAAAAGTCCTCCGGACGTTTTTCCACGACTGAAAACCTCCGGTTTTCACGGGAGCTGCGCTCCCGGGATCGCATCCCTGCGATGTGCTTCTGGCCGTGGAAAAAGTCCTCCGGACGTTTTTCCACGACTGAAAACCTCCGGTTTTCACGGGAGCTGCGCTCCCGGGATCGCATCCCTGCGATCCAGCAGGCTGTTGATCCACAGCCTGTGAGCAGCCCGGTTCGCGGAACGACGCCGGCACCGCCATGCACTACACTGTCGGGCCGCTCAGCCGTCCCCCCCCGAGACACCGATGCCACACGACGACAGGCGGATCGCCGACCTCGAACGGCTGCTCGATGTGTCGCGGCGTCTCGGCGCCACGGTGGAGCTTGACCCGCTCCTCGCGGCGATCGCCGACGCGGCCACGTCGGTGCTCGACTGCGAGCGGGCCACGGTGTTCCTCCTCGACCGCGAGGCGCAGGAGCTGCGCAGCCGCCTGGCCACCGGGACCGCCTCGTCGCCGATCGCCGAGATCCGCTTTCCCGTGGGCCGCGGCATCGCCGGCGAGGTGGCCCTCACCGGCGTTCCGATCGACATCCCCGACGCCTACGCCGACCCGCGGTTCAATCCCGAGTTCGACCGCAAGAGCGGCTTCCGCACCACGAGCATGCTCACGCTGCCGCTCATCGGCCACGACGGCGCGACCGTCGGCGTGCTGCAGGTGCTCAACAAGCGCGGCGGCCCCTTCGGCGGCCGCGACACGGAGATCGCCACCTTCTTGGGCACGCAGGCGGGCGTGGCGATCCAGCGGCAGATGCTCCTCGAGGAATACGCGAGCAAGCAGCGGATCGAGCGGGATCTGAACATCGCCCGCACGATCCAGCAGGGGCTCCTGCCCAAGGAGCCGCCGCGGGTGCCGGGCTACGACGTCGCCGGGTGGAACCGGCCCGCCGACCTGACCGGCGGCGACTACTACGACTTCATGCCGCTCGACGACGGCAGCCTGGCGATCACGATCGCCGACGTGACCGGCCACGGGATCGGGCCGGCGCTCGTCGTCTCCGAAACCCGCGCGCTCTACCGGGCGGTGGTGCGGCAGGCGGCCGACCTCGCCGCCGCGGCCGACCAGGTGCAGGCGCTGCTCGCCCAGGATCTCCCGGAGGGGCGGTTCGTGACCGCCTTCTTCGGCGTGCTCGATCCGGCGCGGGGAGCGGTGCGGTTCGTGAGCGCGGGGCAGGGACCGCTCCTCGCCTACTCCGCCGCGACCGGCGGATTCACGGAGCTGCCCACGCAGGGGCTCCCGCTCGGCATCGTGCCGGAGCTTCCCTACGAGCCGGCCGTCGAGCATCCGCTGGCCCCGGGCGACGTGCTCGTGCTCCTCACCGACGGCTTCTACGAGTGGACGAATCCCGCCGATGAGCAGTTCGGCACGCAGCGGGTGAGCGATGTGATCCACCGCCACCGGGCGACGCCCGCCGAGGAACTCATCGCGCTGCTCTACCGCGCGGTGGTCGATTTCGCCGCGGGCACGCCGCAGGGGGACGATCTCACCGCGGTGATCGTGAAGCGGCTGGCGGACTGACGCCACGCGGCCGCCCGCCGGGCCGGCCGCATGGCCCGGATGCGTTTCCCCGCCCCGACGGCGGCAAACCACGCAGGTTTTCCCCGGCGAAACGCGGGGTCAGGCGGACTTTTTCCCCGGGCGGGTAAGCTGAAGTCCGGGCGGCTCGAACACCGGCGAGAGGCACGGCTTCGCGGCTCCCCGTGTGCCGTCCGTTCCGAGGACGACTCGCGCGCGGCAGCCGCCGGGGTTCGCCCCCGCTCCAGACCGCCTTCGCCGGGATGCCCGCATGCTTCCACCGCCATCGCCGACCGATATCGCCGCGCCGGCCGCAGTTCCCCGGGACGACGCGCCGGCGGCCGCCGCAGCCGAGCCGCCGCGACCGGACGGCGTCACCGCGCCGGCCCGCCGGAGCGGCTCGTGGCTGTCGACGATCCTCTGGCTCACCGCGCTGGCCGCGGCCGGAGCCTACGCCGCCCGCAACCCCGCCGAGGTGCGGACGCTCTGGGAGCGGGTCGTGCCGCCGCCGCCGGCCGCCAAGACGCCGCCGCCGCGGATCGTGCCGGTCAACGCGACCGCCGCGCGGCGGGCCGACCTCGACCTGTTCCTGAACGGCCTCGGCTCCGTCGTCGCCTTCAACACGGTGACGATCCGCAGCCGGGTCGATGGGGAACTCGTCAAGGTGGCGTTCGCCGAGGGTCAGGTCGTGCACGAGGGGGACCTGCTCGCCGAGATCGACCCGCGGACCTACGAGGTGCAGCTCACCCAGGCCGAGGGGCAGCTGGCCCGCGACCAGGCCGCGCTCGACGCGGCGAAGCTCGACCTCGAGCGGTACGAGTCGCTGGCCGGCCTCAAGCAAATCACGGCGCAGCAGATCGACTCCCAGCGGGCGCTCGTCCGGCAGTGCGAGGCCGCGCTGCAGATCGACCGCGGCGTGATCGACAACGTGCGGCTCCAGCTCGGCTACTGCCGGATCACCGCCCCGATCTCGGGCCGCATCGGCCTGCGGCTCGTCGACCCGGGCAACATGGTCCGCGCGGGCGAGGCGGCGGGGCTGGCGGTGATCGCCCAGCTCCATCCGATCTCGGTCGTGTTCACGATCCCCCAGGACGAGATCTTCCGCGTGCAGCGGGCGCTCGCCGGCGCGGGCCAGCTCGCCGTCGACGCCTACAACCGCGACTTCCGCACGAAGCTCGCCACGGGCACCCTCTCGGCCATCGACAACCAGGTCGACCCCGCCACCGGCACGGTCCGGCTCAAGGCGGTGTTTCCCAACGACGACGACTCGCTCTTCCCCAACCAGTTCGTCAACGCGCGGCTGCTCGTGGAGACGCTCCGCGAGGCCACGGTGATCCCGCTGGCCGCGGTGCAGCACGGGCCCGAGTCGAAGTTCGTCTACGTGGTGCAGCCTGATTCCACGGTGAGCCTGCGCACGGTCGAGACGGGCGCCGCGCAGGGGGAGATCATCGCCGTCACCGGCGGCGTGGAGCCGGGCGACCTCGTGGTCACCGACGGCATCGACAAGATCGCCAACAAGGCGAAGGTGGCCGTCCGCGGCCTGCCCGGGAAGGGCGCCGGCCAGGGGGCGGTCGCGGCCGGCCCCCCCGCCGCCGACGCCGCCCGCGCCGCGGGCCCCTGACGCATGAACCTCTCCCGGCCCTTCATCGTGCGGCCGGTCGCCACCACGCTCTTGATGGTGGCCATCGTGCTCGCCGGTGCGATCGCCTACCGGCAGCTTCCGGTCGCCGCGCTGCCGCAGGTCGACTACCCGACGATCCAGGTGCTCACCTTCTATCCCGGGGCGAGCCCGGAGGTGATGGCGTCGAGCGTCACCTCGCCCCTCGAGCGGCAGTTCGGCCAGGTGCCCGGGCTCGCCCAGATGAACTCGACGAGTTCCGCCGGCTGCTCGGTGATCACGCTGCGGTTCAACCTCGAGCTCGACATCGACGTGGCCACGCAGCAGGTGCAGGCGGCGATCAATTCCGCCGCGGCGCTCCTGCCCCGCGACCTGCCCAACCCGCCGGTCTACACGAAGACGAACCCCGCCGACGCGCCGATCCTCACCCTCGCGCTGACCAGCGACACGCTGCCCCTGACGCGGGTGCAGGACCTCGCCGACACGCGGCTCGCGCAGAAGATCTCGCAGCTCTCGGGCGTGGGGCTCGTGAGCATCTCCGGCGGCCAGAAGCCCGCCATCCGCGTGCAGGCGAACCCCGCGGCGCTCTCGAGCCTCGGCCTCAACCTCGAGGACCTGCGCACGGCCCTGTCGCGGGCGAGCGTCAACCAGGCGAAGGGCAGCTTCGACGGCCGCCGCCAGGCCTACACGATCGCCGCCAACGACCAGCTGCTCACGGTGGAGCAGTTCCGGCGGCTGGTCATCGGCTACCGCAACGGCGCGCCGATCCAGCTCACCGACGTGGCCCGCGTGGTGGACGCGCCGGAAAACCTGCGGCAGGCTGCCTGGATGAACGACGTGCCCGCGGTGATCGTCAACATCCAGCGGCAGCCGGGAGCCAACATCATCGACGTGGTCGACGCGGTCAAGCGGCTCCTGCCCCAGCTCGAGGCCGCGCTGCCGGAGGCGGTGCAGGTGCACGTGCTCACCGACCGCACGCTCACGATCCGCGCGGGGATCGCCGGCGTGCAGCACGAGCTGCTGCTGACGATCGGATTGGTCACGCTCATCATCTTCGTGTTCCTGCGGAACCTCACCGCCACGATCATCCCCGCCGTGGCCGTGCCGCTGTCGCTGGTGGGCACGTTCGCCGTGATGCAGGCGCTGGGCTACAGCCTCAACAACCTCACCCTGATGGCCCTGACGATCTCCACCGGCTTCGTCGTCGACGACGCCATCGTGATGATCGAGAACATCGTCCGCGGCATGGAGCGCGGCCGGCCGCCGCTCGCGGCGGCGCTCGAGGGCGCGGCGGAGATCGGCTTCACGATCGTGAGCCTGAGCGTGTCGCTGATCGCCGTGCTCATCCCGCTACTCTTCATGGGCGACATCGTGGGCCGGCTGTTCCGCGAGTTCGCCGTGACCCTGAGCGTGACGATCGTCGTCTCGGCGATCGTGTCGCTGACGCTGACGCCGATGATGTGCGCGCTCCTGCTCACCCGCCGCGACCTCGAGCAGGGCGGCTGGCTGCACCGGGCGGGGGAGCGGGTCTTCGCCGGTCTCGAGCGGGCGTACGCCGCCACGCTCGACCTCGTGCTGCGGCACCAGCTGCTGACGATGGTCGTGGCCGTGGCCACGCTGTTCGCGACGGTGCGGCTCTACGACATGGTGCCCAAGGGCTTCTTCCCGGTGCAGGACACGGGCGTGATCCTCGGCATCTCCGCGGCCCCGCAGAGCGTCTCCTTCGACGCCATGGCGGAGCGGCAGCGGGCGGTCAACCGGGCGCTCCTCGCCGACCCGGCGGTGGAGAGCCTCTCGAGCTTCATCGGCATCGACGGCATCAACGCCACGGTCAACAGCGGGCGGATCCTCGTGAACCTCAAGCCGCTCGAGGAGCGGGACATCACCGCGGTGGAGGTGATCCGGCGGCTGCAGGAGCGGCTGGCGGCGGTCGAGGGCATCACGCTGTTCATGCAGCCGGTGCAGGACCTCTCCGTCGAGACCCGCGTCAGCCGCACGCAGTATCAATACTCCCTCGAATCGCCCGATCCCGCCGAATTGGCCGAGTGGGCGCCGCGGCTGGTGGAACGTCTGGCGGCGGTGCCGGAGGTCTGCGACGTGGCCAGCGACCAGCAGAACGAGGGCCTCGAGGCCCGGCTCGTCATCGACCGGGACAGCGCCTCGCGGCTGGGGATCACCCCGCAGATGATCGACGACGCGCTCTACGACGCCTTCGGCCAGCGGCAGATCTCGATCCTCTTCACCCAGCTCAACCAATACCGGGTGGTGCTCGAAGTGCAGCCCGAGTTCCGCAGCGACCCCGAGGACATGGGGAAGATGTACGTGCGGACGACGGCCGCCCCCGGCGGCCGGATCGGCGTCGGTGCGGACCCGGCCGCGGGCCCCGGCGGCCGGGTGCCCCTCTCCGCCGTGACGCGGCTCGAGGAGACGACGGCGCCGCTGGCGGTGAACCACCAGGGGCAGTTCCCGGTGGTGACGGTGTCGTTCAACCTCGCCCCGGGGGCGTCGCTCGGCGACGCCGTGGCGGCGATCGACGCGGCGCGGGGGGCCATCGGCATGCCCCCCTCGATCCAGGCGGGCTTCCAGGGCACCGCCGCGGCCTTCCAGTCGTCGCTGTCGAGCCAGCCGCTCCTCATCCTGGCGGCGATCGTCACGGTGTACATCGTGCTCGGCGTGCTCTACGAGAGCATGATCCACCCGCTCACGATCCTCTCCACGCTGCCGAGCGCCGGGGTGGGGGCCTTGGCCGCGCTGCTCCTGTTCCGCATGGAGCTCGGCGTGATCGCGCTCATCGGCATCATCCTGCTCATCGGCATCGTCAAGAAGAACGCGATCATGATGATCGACTTCGCGATCGACGCCGAGCGCCACGGCATCCGCGGCCGCCGCGTGACGCCCCACGAGGCGATCCGGGAGGCCTGCCTGCTGCGGTTCCGGCCGATCATGATGACGACGATGGCCGCCCTGCTCGGCGCGGTGCCGCTGGCCCTCGGCACGGGCGTCGGCAGCGAGCTGCGTCGGCCGCTGGGAATCACGATCATCGGCGGCCTCGTCGTGAGCCAGCTGCTCACGCTCTATACGACGCCCGTGATCTACCTCTGGTTCGACCGTCTGGGCCGCATCCGCCACGGGGGGGGTGAGGCGTGAATCCCTCGGCCTGGTTCATCCGCCGGCCGGTCGGCACGTCGCTGCTCGCGGTGGCGATCACGCTCGCCGGCGCGCTGGCCTACTTCCAACTCCCCGTCGCGCCCCTGCCGCAGGTCGAGTATCCCACGGTGGCCTGCGGCGCCACGCTCCCGGGCGCCAGCCCCGAGACGATGGCCTCGGCGGTCGCCACGCCGCTCGAGCGGCAGTTCGGCCTGATCGCCGGCGTCACCGAGATGACCTCCTCGAGCACGCTCGGGCAGACCACGGTGACGCTGCAGTTCGAGCTCGATCGCGACATCGACGCCGCCGTCCGCGACGTCCAGGCGGCGATCAACGCGGCCCGCAGCCGGCTGCCGGCCAACCTCCCCGGCAACCCGACGGCCCGCAAGGTGAATCCCGCCGACGCGCCGATCCTGATCCTCGCCATGACCTCGCCGCTCCACGACAAGGCCCGGCTGCAGGACGCGGCCGCCACGATCGTGCAGCAGAAGCTCGCCCAGGTGCCGGGCGTGGGGCAGGTGGTGGTCAGCGGCGGCGCCTCGCCCGCCGTGCGGGTGAGCGTCAATCCCACCGTGCTCGAGCGGTTCGACCTCGGGCTCGACGACGTCCGCCGCACGCTCGAGAACGCCAACGTCAACCGTCCCAAGGGCACGATCGACGACGGCGGCCTCTCCTGGTCGATCGCCGTCACCGACCAGCTCTTCACCGCGGCGGAGTACCGCGGGCTCGTCGTCGCCTTCCGCAAAGGGGCGCCGGTGCGGCTCGGCGACGTGGCCACCGTCGCCGACTCCGTCGAGGACGTCCGCGTGGCGGGGGTCTACAACGGCCAGCCCACGATCATGCTGATCGTCTACCGGCAGCCCAACGCCAACATCATCGACACGGTCGACCGCGTGCAGGCCCTGCTGCCGCGACTGCGGGCCCAGATCCCGGCGGGCATGCGGCTCGACCTGGCGATGGACCGCACGGCCACGATCCGGGCGAGCATCCACGACGTGCAGCAGACCCTGCTGCTCTCGGTGGGCCTCGTCGTGCTCGTGGTCTTCCTCTTCCTGCGGGACGTGCGGACCACGCTCATCCCCAGCGTGGTGGTGCCGGTGTCGCTCGTGAGCACCTTCGCGGCGATGTACATGCTCGGCTACAGCCTCGACAACCTCTCGCTGATGGCCCTGACGATCGCCACCGGCTTCGTGGTGGACGACGCGATCGTGGTCGTGGAGAACATCGCCCGCCACCGCGAGGAGGGCCGCGCGAGCCCGCTCACCGCGGCGCTCGAGGGCGCCCGCGAGATCGGCTTCACCGTGCTCTCGATCAGCGTCTCGCTCGTGGCCGTCTTCATCCCGATCCTGCTCATGGGCGGGATCGTGGGGCGGCTGTTCCGGGAGTTCGCGGTGACCCTCTCCGTGGCCATCGGCATCTCGATGGTGGTGTCGCTGACGCTCACGCCGATGCTCTGCGCCTGGCTGCTCGTGCCGGCCGACGACCGTCGCCGGGGCCTCTTCGACCGGCTCGCCGGCGGGGCGATCGACGCCGTCACCCGGGGCTACGCCCGCCTGCTCGCGGTGGTGATGCGGCACCCGCGGCTGACGATGGCGGTGAATCTCGCCACGATGGCGCTCACCTGCCACCTCTACCTGATCATCCCCAAGGGCTTCTTCCCGCAGCAGGACACCGGCCGGCTCACCGGCACGCTCGACGCCGACCAGGATTCGTCGTTCCAGTCGATGAGCCGGCTCCTGACGCGGTTCTCCCTGGCGGTGCATGCGGATCCGGCGGTGGCCGGCGTCACCGGGTCGACCGGCGGCGCGGCGGGGGGCAGCCCCAACACGGCGCGGATGTTCGTGAGCCTCAAGCCGAAGAGCGAGCGGGGGCTCTCCGCCGACCAGGTGATCGCCCGGCTGCGCGGCAGCCTGGCGTCGCTGACCGGCGCCACGCTGATCATGCAGCCGGTGCAGGACCTGCGGATCGGGGGCCGACCGTCGAGCTCGCAGTTCCAGTACACGCTCCGCGCCGACTCGCTCGACGATTTGAACGAGTGGGGGCCGAAGCTGCTCAAGGCGATGCGGGGCCTGCCGCAGCTCGTCGACGTGCGCAGCGACCAGCAGAACCGCGGCCTCCAGGCCGGCCTCGCCATCGACCGCGACGCCGCCGCCCGGCTGGGCGTCACGCCACAGCAGATCGACGACGCGCTCTACGACGCCTTCGGCCAGCGGCAGGTGTCGATCATGTACCGCACGCTCGGGCAGTATCGCGTGGTGATGGGGATGGAGCCGGAGTTCGTCCAGGATCCGGAGGCGCTGCGGTTCGTCCGCGTCACCGGCCGCGACGGCTCGCAGGTGCCGCTCGAGGCGGTCTGCACGCGGTCGAACGGCAACGCCCCGCTGATGGTCAACCACACGGCGCAGTTCCCCTCGGCGACGGTGTCATTCAACCTGGCGCCGGGCGTGTCGCTCGGCGCCGCGGTGGACGCCGTCGAGCGGCTGACGGCGGAGCTGGCCATGCCCGCCACGGTCCGCGGCCGCTTCTCGGGCACCGCCCAGCTCTTCCAGGCGTCGCTCGTGGACCAGCCGCTGCTGGTGCTGGCGGCGGTCGTCACCGTCTACATCGTGCTCGGCATCCTCTACGAGAGCCTCGTGCACCCGCTGACGATCATCTCCACGCTGCCGAGCGCGGGCCTGGGCGCGCTGGTGGCGCTGTTGGCCTGCGGCAAGGAGCTCAACGTGATGGCGCTGATCGGCATCATCCTACTCATCGGCATCGTGAAGAAGAACGCGATCATGATGATCGACTTCGCGCTCCACGCGGAGCGCACCCGCGGCCTCTCCCCCGCCGAGGCGATCCGGGAGGCCTGCGTGCTGCGGTTCCGGCCGATCACGATGACGACGCTCGCCGCCCTCTTCGGCGGGCTGCCGCTGGCGCTCGGCACCGGGCCCGGCGCCGAGCTGCGCTGGCCGATGGGCATCGCGATCGTCGGCGGCCTCGTGGTGAGCCAGCTGCTCACGCTGTTCACGACGCCGGTGGTCTACCTCTGGCTCGACGGCCTGCGGCCGCGGCGACCGGCGGCGCCTGCCCGGCGCCGGGCGACGGCCGACGCCCGCGCGGCGGAGCCGGTGAGCAGGCTGTGGACAAACAGCCTGCTCGATCGCAGGGATGCGATCTCGGGAGCGAAGCTCCCGTGAAAACCGGAGGTTTTCATGCCTGGAAAAAGTCCCGGAGTACTTTTTCCACGGCCGGTTAGCGCGACGTGAGCACGATGATCGCGGAGCCCGCCGCGATGAAGCCACCCCCCACGAGCACGGCCGGGTCGAGCCGCTCGCGGAAGAGCAGCACCGCGAAGAGCGCCACGAAGAGCGGGTAGGAGATCTCGAGCACGGCGGCCCGGGTGGCCCCGAGCGACTGGATCGACCCGAAGATCGCCAGCGCCGCCACCGTGCCGACGAGCATGTTCGTGAGGATGAGCCCGCGGGAGACGCCGGGCACGTCGATCCGCACGAGGTCGGCCGGCGTGTGTCCCTGGAAGAGGAGCAGCCCCCCCACGACGACGCATCCGCAGAGCGAGTGGAGAAAGTAGAGTCGCTGCGGCGAGACGCCCGCCAGCGCCCGCTCGTCGAGGCAGTAGGTGAGGCCCCAGAGGAGCGACGCCAGGAACGCGAGGGCATAACCGGGGGCGGGCATGGCGATCTCCGGGGCGGGGCGAGGCGGGGCGGAACGGCGACAGGTTGGCCGGCGGGCTCGGCCCGCGGCGGAAGGCGAAAGTATGATCGAGGGGATGTGTCTCGACAGCGCAGCGGAGCGATCGATGGACTTTCCCGACCTGGCCCCCTGGTTCGACGCCGAGGCCGACGCCTACGACGAGATCGTGGCGGCCGGCGAGGACGTCGCCTACGACGAGTAGACGGCCGACTGGCCGGCCGATTCACCGGACGCGTGCGGAGCGACGACCGGAGCGGGCACCGGCGCGCGACGCGGCGATCGCGCGGCCGCGGTCAGCCGGTCTCCTCCGACGATTCGAGCGGCGGCAGCTCCCACGGATCGACCTCCACCACCGCCACCACCCGCGCCGCGTTGATCGAGCACATGGCGCGGTCGGGCGCCGCGGTCTTCACGACCGGGAAGTGCCCCCAGGGAAAGCCGTCCTTGCGGAACGGCACGAGCATCTCGACGTCGATCCAGACGTCGCCGTTGGCGGCCTGGCGCACGCCGGTCACCCCGTCGATCACGAGCACGTGCCGGGTGTCGAGCAGGAGCGAGAAGCGGGCGGGCTCGCCGGCGAGCCGGTCGGTGAACCAGCTCGGCAGCAGTTCGTGGGCCTTGGCGAGAAGCGTCTGCCGGGCGTCGGTCATGGGTGGTGCCATTTTCCGGAGGGGATATCGGCCCCGTCTCCGCCCGCAGGGTCGAAAACCGGCGGCGGCCCGGGAAAACCGCGAACCGTCGGCTGGCGTCGGGGACGGGAAGATGGTAGCGTCTCAAAGGTAACGAGGTGGCAAGAGCGACCCCGTCCCGCTGGCAGGCCGCGGAAAACGTCCTTGGGACGATCCCTCCGCGACGGAAACCCCGAGGGGGTTTCATGGGAGCTGTGCTCCCGGGATCACGTCCCCGTGATCCAGCAGGCTGTGTGTCCACATCCTGTGAGCGGGCCTCGAGGTTCGTCACGATCGCTCGGTTCCTGATACGGCTGTTTTTCCGGCTCGTCCCTCCCGCACGCGGGAGCCAGGCGGCCTTCCGGCTCGCGGCTAGCTCCTAGCGCCGGCCCCGGGAAAAGCTTCTGTCGCCAGGGTCGCGTCCCGGCTTGTCCCTCCCCCCGAGCATCTCCGGCCGCGTGTTGTGGCCGGTCGCTCAGCGCGGCCGCCGCGACCGGTGTTCCGCGTGCACTCCGTGCGCCCATGATCCGTTCGGCGAGTCTTCTGTCCGACAAGCATTCAAGGATTCCGCTTTGACAAGTCCCATGACCGTTTCTTCCGTCACTGTGTCCCCCCTCTCCACGTCCTCCGTGACCTCGACCACCACCGCGATGAAAAACCGACCCCAGCCGAGCCACG